>Ga0315281_10000078_pt1 | contig 110045 bp, 106 predicted proteins | sample YL17G07_0_MG_FD_204540 | JGI IMG/M metagenome (GOLD analysis project Ga0315281, IMG submission 204540) | Sediment microbial communities from Yellowstone Lake, YNP, Wyoming, USA - YL17G07_0 | ecosystem: Environmental > Aquatic > Freshwater > Lake > Sediment | place: USA: Wyoming | collected...
AAAAATTATTAGCGGAGCGAACGGGGCTCGAACCCGAATTAGCGCAATTCTGAAAAGGTGTAAAGTTAGAAAAGAAACAGCGAATATTGTGTAAGGTAAGCTGAAATTACCTGTGTCATCTTAGCACTAAATTCAGCTTGGTCAATCTCCATTCAGCACTTCTTGGTCACAATAGTGTCACAATTTTTTGTGATGCAGGCAATGTAGGAGAAGTGTGAAGGAGGTTGGTTTTCTCACCTGCGCTGAAGGTCTCGGGCGTCTCTTTTGGGGTGCTGCCCGAGATTATAACGACTCAAAAACTGACCTGACCTGTTTTGCCATTAACTTTCTTCGCTCTTTTAGGAAATCATCATACCCCATTTTATAGAAATTATCTGGCAGACAATGATCGGTCGCTATTCTTTGTAATTCTGACTCTCTTTTTTTATAGTATCGGTTCCTTATATCTACAAAATAATCTTTAGGCGATGAATCGCTGATATCAATATTATCCTCAAACTCAAGATAGGTAAAATTGGCCACCTGGTTGATCTGGCGGCGGTCCAGGCCAAATTTCTTGACAAGATAATTCCTCGGGAAGATGTGATGCCTTTCTAAATCCTTTTTTCTCTTTTTCAATGCCGGATCGAATAAGTCGCCAACCTTTCTGTTTGAGAACAGGACATTTGCTCCATTCCTAATAAGTCCCGCAAAAAATGTATTTCGGATAGAATTCTTCTTTGACGATGAAACTAATAGTTTGTTTGGAACGGTAATTTCCCAAAAATCATTCGTTAACTCGCTCTTGATCGCATTCACCAGCAATTTGATAAAATCTTCTTTGCTTTTCGCATTCTTAAAATAGTTCAAGTCCGATTCCATTTGGGTTTCCGGCGAATAGGAATAACGACTCGTAACTGAAGAGAAGAAAAACCATTTTCCGATATTCCTTTCCAGCTCCCGATGGCTGAGTCCGAATTTCTTCTTTGCTATCAGATAAAGGATATATGCGTTCGCTATGTTATTTGATGAGGATATGAGGTCTTTACTCTTGAACCCAAGCCCCAAGATGACCTTTAAGAAGCCGTGCCAGTTCGTATTATCTATGACCGTCGCTTGTGTTTCCTTGAATTTACCGAACTGCTCTTCTCTCAGTGATAAGGACACCTTCTGGGTTGCGAAATCACGCCCGGTCAGTATGGCATAGGCATCCTTCATCTTACCTCTGCCAAAACCGAAGCCAACTATAATGCGGACCAGATCCTTCGGCGTGGGTTCAAAAATATAATTATAAGGAGATTCCCTCTTGTCTTTTTCCGGAATCTTCTTTGCTAATTTGCAGAAATCATCTATTTGAGATCTGCCGTCGGCCCAGAAGACAGAAAGAAGGGTAAGGATGAAATCGGCTTGTTTTAGTACCGTCCCCTTACTGTTAATCCTCGTGAATATCTCCGCGACTTGTTCTTCCGACAGGTCAGGAACAATTTCAAGCGCATTGAAAGGATAATTCTTCAGATTATATAATTTTTCAATCCTGCTAGATATCAGCTCGTCGTCGATAGTTTCTTCTTTAACCAGTGTCAGTTTAACCGTTTCAAGCTCTGTCGCGCTCAGCAGCGCCAGCTCGTCGTTTACCACTTCTACGATATCGACCTCATCTTCTCTGCCGTTGTCTTCTTCATTGGTATCGTCCTCGTCATTCTCAACGGTTTCTTTCTCTGTCAGCCCGAGCTTTTCCCATATGATCTCATTATCAGGGAACGTCTCCGAACTCTTGATTTTATCGCCCAGAAGCTCAATGTCGCCTTTATTCAGCTCTTCCTTATTGCCAATCTTCTTCAGTATCAAAAGATATTTTTTCTTGAGATGGTCTTTTTCTTTTCGTATTTTTTCCAGATATCGATTTATGTAAGTCCGCGTGCTGGCCTTCGTGAACAGCTCTGTAATATTGTTAATAAATTCCGAATTTCTTTGCGTTGCTGCATCCGCCACCCGAAATTCTTCCGTTACCGGATTAAAAGCAATCGTTATGGTCCGGTCTTCATAATTATCATCCTTCACGGCTATGCCACGAAAAACAGAATAAAGCGCTGTCAACCTTTGTTGACCGTCAATGATCAGTAAGTTAGGAGTCTCGTGTTCATGTTTTTTTGAGCCAATTTGATGCGTGCGGCCATTCGCGGTGTTTCGCCATAATAAATATGAACCTATCGGAAATCCTCGATATAAGGAATCAAAAAGATCCCTGACTTTTGCATCGCGCCACACAAAAGGCCGTTGGATGTCGGGCAACCCTAAATCTCCCATATCGATATAGCTGAACAACTGTTCAAGGTGGCCATTTAGTGGATTGAATAACGCTGTCTTTTGTGGCGCTTCGCTCATAATTTTTCCTTTAAATCATTGCCTTATATTGTACTTGTTTATTCTATTTTCAAAAGCCTGCTCACCGCCATCCAATATTTCACAAGCATGCTCGCAAACTCCCTGAGACTCAAGAGTGTCCCCACAAGCACAATTTTTCTCAGATGTGAACTCTAAACTACCGGTCAGGTAATTAAATTGTTTTCCATTTGCGTTTTTTCTGTCGGTGCCATTCCTGTTTGCGACGATGACCTGTTCGGAATCGGCTCCTATTACCAGGTTAGCATTGTGGCTCACCATAATGATCTGCCTTTCCCTTTTCTTACCCTTGAGAAATGGCACGATCTCGTCATATATAGATCTGCTATCTAGATCATCTTCCGGCTGATCGACTAGGAGCGGCCACGCATCATCCGATTCGGCAAGAATCAGACGCAATGCGAACAAAGCCCGCTTGCCGGGAGTCATGGTCGACTCAGAAAATCCCCCGATCTTGTCCCCCTCCATATTAGAGGTAAACAGGACCTTTTCCGTGAGCGAAAGGATATCGCGAGCAACTTCCCGACCGTCATAATGAGCTATAACCTTTTGCTTTTTCGAATGTATAGCAGCCAGAAATTCACCCGGCTTTTCTCTTATAGTGTCAAGTTTGACGGTGTTCTTTTCGACGAAATCAGTCCTCTCTTTGACATTTAATCGTTGCGCAGTCTCGTCATAATTCTCATCAAAGCCATATTCGACATCGAACGTAATGCCCTGCAGAGCACTTTGATTTTCTTCTTGGATGGCAGTTGAAAAACTCGCTGTAAGAGTCTGCCGATGCCCGATGGCCGCTTTAATAGTGATTACGGTTTCAGTCAACTGGGTTTTAGTGGTTTTTATATCTGCTTCGATGGAATCGATTTTTTTGATGGTTTCGATGTGCTCATTTAATTTCGCCACTAAGCTCTTCAACTCAAGATTGCCCTTGTATTTATCGATCAGCGCCTTGTTATCTTTCTTTATTTTATCGGTTTCCGCCCCTATTGCTTCTTTCTCTTTTTTGACAGAGGTTTTGTATTCGGCGACTTTCTTATTTATATCAGCCAGAACGCCCGATTCCGCGTCTTTCAATGACTTATTGATAGCTTCCTGCAATTTCTTCGGCAAAGCCATCAAGACCGGAGAGGGCGTGATTTTCACTGCGGAAAAATATGGCGATCCGACCGGGTCACCGGGTAATTTTGAAAGCTCCCCGTCGATCTCTTTCATCCTGGTATCAAGCGCCGATAAAGATGCGCTTATCGTTTGGTATTGTTTTATCTCATCGCCGCTCAGTTTGGTTTTGTCTTCCAGCTGCTTGATCTTGGACTGAATGTCAACCATGCTTGCTTCGATGGCCTTTTTGTCGCCAAGATTTTTCAATTCATCTTCAAGGCCTAGCTTGGAATCGGTGAGGCCGAACCAGATATCCACCTGGTCCGATATTTGCTGGTTGAGCGTTTCTATTCTGACTCCGATTTTCCGATATTTTGCTTCGAATCCGGGTAGGGCTTTAAACAATACCGGCTCGATCTTCCTCTTTATTTCATTGGCATCTTCGCTCATCTCATAGAGATAATTCTGCGGGATATAGACGAGCTTGCCGGGGCTTTTCTCGTTTGATTGGCCGTTACCCCACTCGATTGAATATTCCAGGTCGATTTTGTCCCAATGATAATCCTCGCCACGGCCAGGGCCGGCTATCATACTCTCGGTCATTTCTGGATCAACTGAATGTGCCACGTAGGCGAGCAAAGCCGATTTGCCAGAAGACCTGCTGCCTATTATCGAGCACAGGTTCTCATTGAACTCCAGTTCGTCAGGGAAGTCCAGTGAGCTCTTAAACTTGATTTTGCGTATGACTTTGAAGTCATCCTTCTGATCAGGCTTGATGGGTCCGATCCACACGCGGTCCTTCGGCTCATAGATAATTTGCTTCAAACCTTCGAATGTCGAGTCCGCTTTTATCCAACAATTTTCTTTTAACGAATAGCCGGAGACATCATGGCTGTCAGAGCACATGATCATAGGCATCGTAAACCCTATATTCGGGAAGATTATATTATTGCAATCGTCCTCGTCGTCCTTGCTGCCGAGTTCCAGGATGTCTACATAGTCCTCTGCTATTTCCTTCTTCATGAGTTTTTTGAACTCTTGATTGTTTTTTATGCTCTCCAATGAATTGGATTTGCCGCCGGCGTGTATGGTAACCAAACCGCCCAACTGGTGGATGAGATTGCAAGTCTCTTTAAGATCGCAGTAAATCTTGTCATTGCCTTTAGTTTTTAACGTGGAAGGTTTGAGATCGCATTTTGACTGGATGTCGGTCCAGATTTCTTCCAAGTTGCAATCAGGACGGAAAATCCCGATGAAGTGGACAGATTCGCTGCCGCCCAGTTCTGACCTTAATTCAATTCCAGGGAAAACCTGAATATTTTCCTTCTCACCTAGGCTCTGAAGGTTTTTAATTTTTTCAACATCGATTATGTGGTGATCAGTAATAGCGACGACCGAGATCTCATTCTCCTTGAGCTTGCCAATTATTTGTTCATTGGTAATTGAATTGTTCTTGTAATCATAAGAAGATGGGGTATGAAAATGTAAATCCCATTTTCGCCATTCTGAACCGCGAGGATATTTTGATGTAGTTAGCATAGATTTTAGATATGACGGGATGCAAACCCATTCACTTCAGGTACCTTCAATCTTAGTGGAATCCTTAAAAAAAGACAAGCAAATATTGCCCAAAATATGATGTGTTTAATAATTCTCTATTAAACGCCTTGAAATGTCGTGATTCTCTCTCCCTCTCCCATTCTATCATCAGCCCCAAACCGGTAAAGGTAGTCTGACCACACTCCGCTAATCGCTTCGTGATGGACAGCTCCACCTTGACCGATTGAGGCTCCCGGATGATACGAACGAGACAGGGAAAGAGAAAGACGGACTCGATCCCCGGTTTATTTTATCCGTCGACAATAAATATATGAAGAAGATTATTTCATGTCCGCGTGAGGCGGTGGGAGTGGCCAAAAGATTGGTCAAAGATAATTTCAAAGAACATACCATCGGGCTGTATTTGGACACTCGAAATAGATTGATAAAGTCGGAAGTCATCAGCATCGGAACGTTGAACTCCTGCCTGGTACATCCGAGAGAGGTGTTTTATCCCGCGATAAAGCAAAGGTGTGCGTCGATGATATTTTTACATAACCATCCGAGCGGAATTGTAGATCCATCAGAAGACGACGTGGAAACGACTAAGAGACTGAGAAACGCCGGGAAGATTTTGGGCATAGAAGTGACAGACAGTATTATATTTGAAAATGGGGGAATGTGGCATAGCCATAGAGAGACAGACGGTGACTGGAACTGACAGGGGCAACCCTGTTTTTTTATTTACCCACCCAGCGAACCCATTATTGAGGCCGTCATTTTGCGCCAATTCGCTCGCAGACAATGGGAGGTGTGATTAGACATTGACTGCCAGCTCAAAAGTCGCTAAAATAACGGCTTGTAGCCTTATTATATTAACCTGTAATGAACCTCACTGACAAATATCCCGAGCTTGCCGACCTTGTGAAAGGCGCGAGCTACAATCAGCTTTTTCAACTGCTTTACAAGGTGGCGCTCATCAGGTACGCCACACCGGAACACCTCAAACGCATCAATTTCAAGATTGGAACTGTAAACAAGGCGGCTAAACTCAATGAGTTTGGCCTTTTGAATACGTACCCCACAGGGATATCTGTAATAACCGATAAGGGGTTGAATCTGCTCAAGGAAAACGGCTATAATATCGGCCATATCGCCAAAAAATTACAGGGTAACGGCTTCGGGGATGAACCTGTAATATCGTCTGTAATCCTAGATTTGATGGACGAGGCGGATTTTCACACGGTTTTTTATCCGCACTTTGATTTTCTCATTCCTGATTGTGCGGTGGTATGGAAAAAAGACGATAAGGTGAAACTACAATTTGTCGAAGTGGAAACCGAAAAGGGAAATTGGCAAGGGTATCTGGAAAAGAAAAAAGCCAATTATGAATTACTCGCCCAGGACTTCGATATTTACGACAAGTGGTGGAGACGGTGGAGCGATATTTTAAGATTGCCTTTATGCTCGGTTGAGGATTTCTGCTTTTCGGTTCTTTGCATTTCAGAATTAAGTTTTGAGTGGAAAGGCTGGAACTTTTATGGGTAAAGAATTTTTGTTAATAGCTACTTTTATTGCCGGTGTATTTATGGTTATTTCCCTATCCCCTAAACATAAGAAAGAATCTGCCAATTCATTTTTTAATAGAGTTTGGACATATAGAAATGTGTATATTATATATAGTTCTTTGATCGGTTTTACTATAGCCAGATATGTGACTGGAAATACTGACGGGGTTATGTTTTATTTATTTTGGTTTGCTGATGCAACAATACTTATAATTTTAGCGCAGAAATATATACAGCCCAAGACCTTTTTTTGTTATTCATGTGAAAAGTCTATTTTAATTTACAGCGATTGGAAGTGTCCTAAATGCAATGTTATCAATGCTAAGCGAGATGTTTCGGCCAAGTGCAATAAATGCGGTGAAAAATTAAAATCAATAAAATGCCCATACTGTCAGACAAAGATTGAATTTGAAAAGAGGTACTCCAATGGATGACGGCATACTTTTAGGATATGACAGTTCACCAGAAGAAAACGACAAGTCATTAATTAATGTTCCGGCCATACCCTCTTTTAATTTAGACCAGCTTAACCTTGTGGAACTTTGCGGACAATTACGAGATAGCTTAAACCAGCCAAGACCTACCTTTATTTTTACAAGCGAGAGACGGAACAGGAAGCTAGAACTTGAACGAGATAGAGTTAGGACGGTTTTAGAGATACTTGAAACCACTAGAAGCATAAATTCATCCTTGGCTCAGGCCAGGGCCGAGATATTGCTTTCACGGGCCGTATCTGAGAGTATCATTAAAGATTATTTCACCGCGCGGATATTAAAAGATGAAATCCAAAAAGAAACTCACGCCGTTACCGTTGACACGCTGAAAGACCAGAGAGAAGCGATTAAGGACGGTGCGAAATCTCGACAACTGCAATTAGAGGCTGCGGAGATTTCAAATTTACGTTCTCGCGCTGAAATCAACCAGATGGAAGCACACACGAAAGAGGCTCACGCCAAGGCGGACCTTGTCAAATATGTCGTAGAAAACATCGACCTGAAAAATATGCCCCAAATCCTCCAATCGTTTGTCATCCAGTCGATCATCAATCCGCACGGTCAGGGAAACATTACCGACTTGGAATTGCAGGGTGAATTGAAGCAATATATAAAACAAGAGCGCGAAGCCCAGGCTGGCAAGGCATTTCAGGAAATGCGTAAGGTAAAATCCGACGCCGATATAGCAGAGATGGACGTGGACAGGAATAAAAGGAATATGGAAAAACTGAAATGATCGAACTGGGTTTGCCGAAAATACCAGGCCAGGGACTTTGCGTAATCGAACTGAAAGACCTTTGGCAGCATACCTACGTCATCGGCAAGACAGGCACGGGGAAATCGACATTTCTTTTAAACCTCGCCTTAGAGGTCATCAACCAGGATTCCGCCTGTATATTCATCGAGCCGAAAAGCAGCGTCATATCCGCATTAAATAAATTAGTTGATAAAGACCGCCTCATAAATATCTCTTTCGACAATCCCCTCACCATCAATCCGCTCCGTAAAAAAGGCTATCACATAAACGACATCATTTCCGAATTCATTGAAGTGATGGATCTCTTAATCTCCTTGACCGCCTCTAACGTGACCAGCACGGCATCGATGAGGGAAATAATCACCGAGGCGATCCTGTGCTTTTCGGAAGAACAAAGAGACTTGGAATATCTTTATTACTTCCTCTTAGATGAGAACTACAGGGCCAAGCATTTCAAGGGGAGAAAACCGGCTTACTGGGAAATTTTTGACAATCCGAAATCAAGAAGCGGAGAAAAAAATGAAACCGCGAAGCGGGTGGCGACCCGTTTGGCGTCTTTCATCAACGACCCCCGGATGAAAAGAATCGTCTGCGGAGAAAACCAGCTGGATATAAAGGATATCGCCAGTCACGGCAAGGTCCTCTTAGTGGACACATCCCGGATGGGCTTTGACAAGCGGGTCTATGTTTCGGCGCTCATAACACACTATGTCAAGAGTTACGTGGAATTCGGTAGGCAGAAGGACAGGTCGCTGATTGTCTTCGTAGATGAATTCCAGACAGCTATCTCCCCTCTCTTCTCCCATCTGCTCGCTCTCAGCAGAGAATACAAGGTCGGGTTTGTTCTGGCTCATCAGGATTTCAAGCAGATTTCCGAAAAAGTGTTGGGGGCGGTCTTGGGGAACGTCAATCAGACAATCACCTTCAATTGCGGTTATGAAGAAGCCAACCGGATGAAGAATGAATACGGTCAATCAACTAAGGCAAATGACTTTCTCGGCCTGAAGCCCTTTGAGGCAATGGTACGGATCAAAAGCAAGGTTCACAAGGTAGCCTGCTTCCCGCCGCCGAAGGTTCCCGAAGTCGAAGAAAAAACTATGACCAATTTTCTGCGTCAAGGGTGGTTTTCGGCATAGGAATCAAGTTTTTTCACACAAATTGAGTATAGACGAACTCTATGAAAAACGAAATTCTGTGGCTTCTTGACAATGAAGAGAATCATGTGGCATTTGAACGTCTGTGTACTTCACTGATGTATCGGTGGGGTTTTAGGCGCATTGAACCAATCGGCCGAAATCGGGATCGGGGCCGAGATGCCGAGGCAACAGTGTTTCTCGGCGAAGGGAAAGGCTCGGAAAGGATTTTTTTTCAGTTTACATTGGAGGATCGTTGGGAACCGAAATTGCAACGTGAATTAAAAAAAGTAAAAAGAAATAATCATTCAATTAATCGCTACGTGTTCGTCACTCGTAAGGATGTCACCGGGGAAAAACGAGATGCTCTGACGATAGAGATTAAAGATACATATGGATGGACTTTTCAGATTTTTGGCCGAGAATTTCTCCGTCACTCTTTGGAAGAAGCTTATCCCGGATTAGCCGAACGATATTTAGGGGCTACTCCCCTCGCATCTGGCAAACAATTCGATCCTCTCCAAGTCCTTCCTCCGATTGATTACGCTGATCAACCGATTTGGAATTTAGTTAATGAAGGGCAACATGAGAAGGCTATTATACGCCTCCGGCAAATTATTGAAACGCCGGAAACATCAGAGTTACCGCATCATGCAGCATGGTCCGCGATGGCATGGAGCTATTATAAAAAGGGCGCGTACAAGGAAGGTCTTCGTTGTGTTGAAGACTCAATCAGGCTTAAACCATCCGCGCACAACAAATCGATAAAAGGATGTCTGCTCTGTGAGTATGGCCTTGAAACAGCGTCAAGAGCTCTTCTTGTTGAGGCTCGCAGTATTTTTGAAAGCCTCCTTCCAGGAGCTACCGACTATCATGTTTTTTATGACTTGGGCAATGTCCTGACTGGCCTAGATGATCACATAGGAGCACGTGATGCCTTTAGAGAAGCACTAGCTTTTAACGACAAGGTTGCAGAGATATGGAAAAATTTGGGCTCATGTTATTTTAAGCTGAAAGAACATGAAGAAGAGCTAAAATGCTATGAGCAGGCATTACAATTAAATCCGTCTTTACCTCAAGCCTTGGTATCTAAAGCAAATACCCTCATATTACTTTTTCAGGACTACACATCTGCGCTATCGCTCTTTGATAAGGCGTTCGATGTTGCGCCGAATTTTGCCTTCGAGTGGCCGCATGTATATTGGTGGAAGGCATTCTGTCTCTTCAAACTAGAACGGCTGGAAGAAGCATTGCAAATAATTCAGGTGGGGTTGATCGAGAATCCTGCCTATACTAAGCTGTTTGATCTTCAGGCCTCCGTTTTAAGAAGGCTGTGGAGACAGGATCGCCAACATTTAGGAAAAGCTACACTATTTTTTAAAAGGCGTCTGGAAATAAATCCGGGGGAATACAGGACCTTTGTTGAACTTGCGGAACTTGCCATCGCTCAAAATGACGAACGTTCTGCCTGTGGGTATCTTGCTGCTGCCCTTTCAGAAATTATACCGGAGTTTTCTTTTGTAGCTGAAGATATAGAGACTTATTTGCCGTTTGCTGATATTATGAGTCTCTTTCAAAAGGTTGATTCTTATCTTGAGTACCGTCAGGTTAAGCCTTTGAGACATTTCGCTGAGTTTTACCCCGAAGGGAAGGAAAAGTGTGGATACCGGCATCTCTGGTTGACATTAGGGATGTCATTCACGAAGCTGCAGCAGTCATCCCAGTCATTAGCTAATCCATCCATTGATCAATTGATCGTTTTCCTTAAGGAGGCTCGCTCTTCAACTAAAAATGCTGTAGCTCAGGCATCGCGCATAACGGCCGAGGAGTATGAAGGAGCTTCAAAAGAAGATAAAATCGACATTCTGACCACCTTACTATATGTTTTATCCCAGACGATATTTTTTGAGGCAATTTGGGTATCAGGATATTTGCTTGGCACAAAATCGGTTGATAAAAATCAAGTTGAATCAGCAACAGAACTGTTTACACGAGGCAATAATCTCAATCCTTGGCGCACAGAAGTGACAGAGGCCGTTATGTCATCAGTCAATGCAGTGTGGAAACTATTTCCGGACAGTCAAGAACCCCGCGTCAAGACGCGGGGCATGTAAGCACAGCATGAAGATGCTGTGCAGGTCATGGCAGAACCAATGACCTTGATGGATAAGGGGGTCTGCCGGTCCCCCTTATAACCCCCTCGTCAAGGATGACATTCATCCCCGCGGCAAGCCGACGGGGGATTCTGTCATGGCTTGCTAAATCGCAAACGACCGAATGAGATAAGGTCTAATTCGACTATTCTGATAAACTGGCAGCATCTTCAGTTGTTTTCCTCGTCATTTTCAGGTAGAATTGCATCACTAAGATGATTCACGTATTAGGAATGAGGCTAATTATGACACCTAAGACAGCACTGGATGTCCCCAGATCACTGTGGAGCCAGTACCATCCGTTCGAGCGAGTGTCCGAAGAATCAATACCCGCCGCTCAGTCTACAGAAGCACGCAGCGTCGCCCATAAGGTCGCCGAAGAACTGACAAAGAGATTCGGGGCCAAAAAGGTCGTCATATTCGGCTCGCTGGCTCGTGGCGATTTCGGCAAGCGGTCTGATATTGATTTAGCCGCCTGGGGTATCCCGCCCACTGATTATTTCCGGGCCGTAGACTTTGTTACCGGTTATGGAGGCACTTGGAAAATTGACCTCATAGATGCTGATGATTGTTCGGCTTCGCTACGTGAGGTTATAGTTCGTGAGGGCGTGGAAGCGTGAACAGGACAGGGGTGATCCTGGCGGCGCGTATTCGCTCTGAACTCGGAGAACTTGCAGAGATCGTGGGTCGCGCCGAGGAAGGTTGGGAACGAGCGAAGAGGACCAACGACGATTTTTATCTTGACGGCGTCGCTCTCAATATACACGGTTTCTATTCCGGTATCGAACTGATATTTGAGAAGATCGCGTCCGGCATCGACGGAAGTGCGCCGTCAGGCTCAACTTGGCATCGGGATTTGCTCGATCAGATGAGTACAGAGGTTGCCGGTATCCGACCGGCTGTCGTATCTGACAACTTAAAGATTTTGTTGGAAGAGTATCGTGGCTTCCGTCATGTCGTGCGTAACGTCTATACGCACCATCTGAGCGCTGAAAAGATCAAGTCGCTCATTGAGAAATTGCGAAGCACATTTGCCGAGGTAGAAAAGGACTTAAGCGAGTTTGCAGCGTTTCTTGATGAGACAAAATGATCAAATTCCGGCTAAAGAATGGCTAAAGAAAATCGTTAGAAATGGAGTTATCCACAGAAAATCATCCTATATCTTCCGACGCTTTTCTGATTATTTTTTAATAAGTTACGGGATATCAGGCAGATATGAATTTTCGTCCGGTCGGACTCAAAATCCTCCGGGGGCAACTCCATGACGGTTCGATTCCGTCCACCGGCACCAAAAAAAGATCGGATGGTTTATCCGGTCTTTTTTGATTTCAAGGAAGAATCGAACCAGGGGGTATGGGAAAATGAATAAATACCACGAAATAGAGAAAATCCTGTTTGAAAAAGAAACCCTGCTATTAACTTTGGATGGCAAGAAATACTCCTTCGTGCTCGCGGACATTTCACGAAGACTTGCCAAAGCAACACCAGCTGAGAGGGCAGCCTACGAAATATCACCGTCAGGATATGGCATCCACTGGCCGCTCCTGGACGAAGATTTATCAATTGACGGTTTGCTCGGCATCAAGCACCATCCGAAACCGGCAGGCGCAAAAATGGCTGTTTGAGAAAAAACTCATCTACTCCCCCGCCCAAATATCGAAAACACAATGCCCCCGATCAATGTCGCGGCAGCTTGCCCCTGTAATCGATCCGCATATACAAGAAAAAATACGCCGACAATTACTACCAGGGACAGAGCAACGTGAGCTGCGGGCATCGAAGTTTTCCGTCTGATTCGACGCTTACCTGAATGTTTAAGCACAGAGGACCTCATTTTCTGCCTCAAGGTCGAAATCAATGCAGTCGATTATTGGAACGGGATCGTTTTCATTGAGCGCAATGAGGAGGAGGGAGAGTTTATCTGACTGTGGAAAGGTGACAATTACTCGTGTGCCTTGATGCTTATGTTCGGCGGGAATACCTCGACACTCCAAGTATCCAGCAAGATAAATATCGAGTGTCGTGGATCTCTGCTTTGTCATCGTGTTTTCCTTTTTCATTTTCTCGATGCAGCATTTGTGTCTTGTGCTAGAATATCATCGAAAATAAACGAAAAGGTGATTGAACGTTAAAAACTCAATCACCCATAGAAAAACACATAGTTATATTTTAAATTCTTCTTGACGTGAATCAGAAAGGACTTGAAGGTAGTGGCTGCTGCAGTGACATGCTCTATCTGATGTTTTTAGAAAGGGATGTTCGAATGTATCCTACGACTTGTTCTTTTTCTTCGCAAAACCTGCCATTCTTTATGACACAACTGTAAGCTGCTATCGGAACAGTAGGTGCTTTCCTTTCTTTCTTTACATAGGTCTTCACGGTGGATAATTTCTTGCCGGTTTGCTTGGCTGTTACGAGATACGCTACCTCTATGTCTGTGTTGGGAACCTTGTCCATGCCTGCCATTGCATCACCAAAAACCTCCCTCAACCTTACTCTCTTATTCGCTTCTTGCCGACATTTAGAAATTCCATCAACTTTGCTTAGGTTGTCATGAAACCTTGCCGCGATGTCTGCATAATTCGCTGTAGATTGCACCCTCTTCGAATGTGCCTTTATAGCGAGCGAATAACCAATCCTGATGAGGTTCTCTCTTGCCACCTTGCCTATCTTGCGGCTATCGTTTGAAGCCGCTTCTTCTTTCCATCTTTCAATCTTCTCTTGTGCAAAAGGGTATCCTAAATAGGATGAATCTGCCGTGATAAGCTCAAAGAACAATCCATCGGATATTTCTGATTCTGGGGTCTTAGAAAGAACCTCTTTTGCGTGTTTTTCTCCAATTAGACTCAAGAGGAACTGCTTGAAAGGAGAAGCACAGGCGTTGGATGAACCTATGCTGACATTATCAAATATGCCTTTATAAGATGCAAGAACATCCTTGAAGCGTTGAGCTGCGTTGAGCTGCCTTCAGCTCCTCTTTGCCAATTTTTGCGCTTTGTTCTGCCTTTTTCTTTTCCATTCTCTTACCACCCTCTACAGTGGTTTCTCCACACTACTCAAATACCGGCGGAGTCCCGGCTTTGCAGAATCACTATTATTTCTTCAAAAGACCGTCATGCTGAAGTTGATCGACGACACTATCAGCGAGAGAAGTAATCATATTGCCGAAATCGGCGAAAGCATTTCCTCTTGAGTGCGAAGTAGCTATCCAAGCTTTTTTCCCAGAGGGAATATCGAAAAGCTGGATCTCATATTTTGCCCGAGGCTTGGAAACGTAGTGACCGCCGTAGTTCTGGGTTTGAGCAGAATAGTTGATCGTGTTGCCAGACTGTGTTGCCTGTCCCGTGGTCGTGGAGCCACCTGGGATATAGGACTGAGACGTGTAAGCGTCCGTCAAAATAACAAACATCATGGCATCAATTCTTTGATCAGTAAAAATCTTCCCCAACTCATCAGCTGTGTAATTCCTGGTTGGCATAAAGACACTGAGCGATGGGATACCTACTGCCGCATGTTTATTTATACGCTCAACGAATGCTGTTTCTGCTGCTTCTCGCATATTCAAATCTGAGAACCCGGCCTGGACGAGGATCCTTTGATACTTTTTCCCGGCGAAGTCTGGATCTCTAAAAGCTTTCAAGTCTGTACTTACACAGCCGATCGTCAGCAAACAAAAGATCGTACCTGCTATAACGCCTCTCTTTACCATCGCCGCCCCCCCTTCCGGTCCAATAAGGTTCGCAACGCCAGTCAGCAGATCAGCTCGCCTTCTTGAGCGCCCGCACAGGCTCATGTTTACGCCGGGCGTGCCACAGGTCCCAATCCCGCTGAAGGTTCAGCCAGAATTCCGGACCGGTGCCGAAGGCCTCGCCGAAGGCAAGCGCCGAACTCGCAGAGATCCCGCGCCGACCGTTCACAATCTCGTTCAGCCTGGCCCAGGTCCAGCCAATGTGCCGGGTAAGCTCCACTTGGGTTATGCCCATGGGCTCCAGAAATTCTTTCAACAGCATCTCACCGGGATGCGTGGGGGGTCTCTTCTTCGTTAACATCTGCATCTTCTCCAGTTTCGCAACTTTACGCTGTTTTCTTCGCCTTGAGCGTGATGATCAACTCCGCATCCAGGGCCTTTGCTATCTTCTTGAGCGTCGTGAGACGGGGAAGGCCATGGGTCAACCCTTCTATCCGCGCGATCGTGGACTGCGGCATGCCGGTCTTTTTTGCCACATCCACCTGGGTCATCTTTTTTTTGAGGCGTTGATCCAAGATGCTCCTTGCAAGCTCGAACTCCGGACGCAGCTTCTCATGTTCCACCCGAACCGCTTTGTCCTTCAACAGTTCTTTTCTGTGCTTCTGGTAATCCATAACCTTCACCCTTTCCGTGCAATAAAATCCTTCATTCTATTTTCCGCTATATCGATCTCCCTCTGAGGTGTCTTGTCGGTCTTTTTTGTGAACCCGTGCAGGAGGACCAGTCTCCGACCGGTGAAGGCAAAATAGAATATCCGGTGAATATTCTGATGGTCCTTTATCCGTATCTCGAAAAGTTTTCGCGTTCCGGTGATCGGCTTAACGTAGGGCTCCCTGACGCTCAGACCGTACTCCGATAGCAGGTCCGCAATGAAGATAAACTTTGCCTTACTCTCGGCAGAAAGCGAGTCAACAAAGTCCTCGACTGGAGACTTGCCGCTTTCGCTCACAAAATATTCTATCGCCCACTGCATAATTCATTATATGGCATAATTGCTATACGTGCAAGCAAAAAAGAAAAGGCCCCGAGATTTCCCCCGGGGCCTTGACAATACTGTGATTATCCTCTATACGGCAACGGCTTCTTGCGGCTTAGACTTCAGCCCATCCATGGCAAGGCCCTTTGATCTCCGGACCCGGTTCAAAGCCTCATACAGCACCCAATCCAGACCGTCATGCTCATTATGAATTACATCTTGAAGAGCATTCCCTCCATCACCATTCACGCCGACCTTGCCTTCATGCAGATTGATGAGCATCTGCAAAACGCCGCTTGCAAATCCCAGGTCCATGACTATCGCATCGAGCCTGTCTCCATTGTCCTTTCGATAGGTTCCACGGTTCTCTCCTTTCAGTTATGCCCTTTTTATGCCTGTGGGCTCAGTAAACCACCAACCAACACCACACACTATCCAACATAGCAATGACATGCAACCCCTGACACGATAAAGAAAATCCCGTGAAATCCGGTTGTTGCCGACTCGTCGGAATTTCACGGGATCGCTCTCAAAATCCTCCGGGGGCAACTCCATGACGGTTCGATTCCGTCCACCGGCACAAAAAAAAGATTGGATAGGCTATCCAGTCTTTTTTGCTTTCAAGGAAGAATCGAACCAGGGGGTATGGGGGAAGGATTCCTCCATGCTTCAGGGGGAGCCCACGAGGGGGCCGGTCCCCTCGTGAAGCAAAGCGCGTGAGCTTCCGTCCACCGGCACCAAAAAAAACAACCGCGCTTGTTGCCTCAACTCGCTTTCTTCAGTGCCGTTACAGGCTTGTGTTTTTTCATTGCGTGCCAGAGGTCCCAATCCCGCTGGAGGGAGATTCAACCAAAATCCGGGACCGGTCCCGAACACCTCGCCGAAAGCAAGAGCTGAATCCGCAGACGCGGCACGCCTGCCGTTCACGATCTCATCGATCCGTGGCCAGGCCCAGCCGAGATGCTTTGCAAGCTCAACCTGTGACATCCCCATAGGCTCAAGAAATTCCTTGAGTAGCATCTCTCCAGGGTGTGTAGGCGGCCTTTTTTTTGGCGTTCTGATAGCCACTTTTACACCGCCATTTCAAAAGATAACTTGTCATAGGTAACAGTCAACGCGGTCCGTTTAGCGGTTTCCTTTTTATCTATCAAGCCCACCTGCTCCAGATACTTCACGTCATCCGCCACGTTCTTCACGTCCCGTTTTGCCATACGCGCAAGCTCGTTGATCGAAGACGGCTTTTTCATTTTGATGATATGCAGAAGTTCAAGGCGTTTAGGAGTCAATACCTTTCGCAGCGCCTCGAAGCTCGTAAAATAAACCTTCGGTCCCTTCACCGGCTTCAATCTTTCTCCGCGCTCTATGGCCTCTGCCGTCTTGACAGCATCGTCAAGCGAATCACTCCACAATATCAAGCTTGATCGACAGCTCCCGGAGCTGCGTCGCGGAGACCCGGGACGGCGCTTCGGTCATGACGCAGATGGCCTTCTGCGTCTTGGGGAAAGCGATCACGTCGCGTATCGATGTCGCGCCCGTCAAGATGGCGGTAAGCCGGTCAAGGCCGAAGGCCAGCCCTCCGTGGGGCGGCGCGCCGAATTCGAGCGCTTCGAGCAGGAAGCCGAACTTCTTCCTCGCGTCCTCCTCCGCGATGTTCAGCAGGCCGAACATTTGCGACTGGACCTCGGATTGGTGGATGCGGATGCTGCCGCCGCCGATCTCGGAGCCGTTCAGCACGATATCGTAGGCCTGGGCCCGCACCTTGAGCGGGTCGGTCTTCATGAATTCGAGGTCCTCTTCCCGGGGCGCGGTGAAGGGATGGTGCATGGCGTCGTACCGCTTTTCATCGGCGTTCCACTCCACCAGCGGGAAATCGGTGACCCAGAGAAAGTTCAGTTTGCTCTCGTCGATCAGCTTCAGCCGCTTCGCCAGAAGCAGGCGCAGATAGCCGAGCGTCTCGGCCACGATCTTCGGCGTGTCGGCGATGAACATCATAAGGTCGCCGGGCTTTGCCGCAAGCCGCACGGCTATCTCTTTCACTTGGCCATCCTTGAAAAACTTCGCGATCGGCGATTCGAAACCGCTGTCCGTTACCTTGATCCAGGCCAAACCTTTCGCGCCGAAGACTTTCGCCTCGTTCGTCAGGTCGTCCACTTCTTTGCGCGACAGGCCGGCCATTCCCGGCGCGGCAAAACCCTTGACCTTGCCGCCTAGCTCCACTGCCTGGAGAAATACCTTGAAGTCCGACGCCTTTGCAATATCGGAAATGTCCTTAAGCTCGAGATCGAAGCGCGTGTCCGGCTTATCCGAGCCGTAGCGGTCCATGGCCTCGTGATACGGCAGGCGGGGGAAGGGCCGCGGGATATCGGTCCCCTTGACCTCCCGCACCACCTCGGACAGCAGCTCTTCCATGAGGGCGATGATATCATCCTCGGTGATAAAGGACATCTCGAGGTCGATCTGCGTGAACTCGGGCTGGCGGTCGGCGCGCAGGTCCTCGTCGCGGAAACATTTCACGATCTGGTAGTAGCGCTCGAAGCCCGCCACCATCAAAATCTGCTTGAACAGCTGGGGCGACTGCGGCAGGGCATAGAACATGCCGGGATTCACGCGGCTCGGCACCAGGTAGTCCCGCGCGCCTTCGGGCGTGCTCTTCGTGAGGAACGGCGTCTCGATGTCGATGAAGCCGGCGTTGTCGAGAAAACGCCGGGCCGTCTGCGCGATCAAATGGCGGGTGATCAGCGTCTTCTGAAGACTGGGCCTGCGCAGGTCGAGGTAACGGTACTTGAGCCTGAGGCTCTCCGACACTTCGGTTTCATCCTCGATCATGAAGGGCAAAGGCTTGCATGCATTCAGGATCACGAGATCGCTCACGAGCACCTCGATCTCGCCCGTCGGCAGGTTGGCGTTCATCGTCGCGCCGGGCCGGAGCGAAATCGTGCCGGTGACAGCGAGCACATACTCGCTCCTGATGTCGTGGGCACGCGCGTGGGCATCCGCCGAGGTCCCTGGATTAAAAACCACCTGCGTAATGCCGCCGCGGTCCCGGAGGTCCACGAAGATGAGTCCGCCGTGGTCCCGCCTCGTATTGACCCATCCCATAAGCGTCACGATCTCGCCCACATCCTTCTTCGTCAGTTCGCCGCAGTTATGCGTCTTTTTATGTGTTTTCATGTTGCCCTACCCCTCTCGGATTGATGCAAAAACAGGCTGGATAATAGCACCCAACACGCACCAAAGTCAAGCGCCCTTCACCCTTCAAACTTTGCTTCAAACTTCACACAGCCTATGCTATAGTAGCAGGTATGGCAAAACAATTCGCCTTCTTCCTCATCATCGCCGCGCTGTTCCTGGCCCCTGCGCAGGCCGTTTCTCCGCCCAAACCCCTGAAGATCAGGCTCGCGTACACGACCGTCCACAACGGCCTTAAGACCGTGGCCTCGCCGGCCAAAATGAACATGCCGAGACTCGGCCTGGCGCTTGCCGGCGGCGGCGCCAAGGCCGCCGCATCGATCGGCGTGCTGAAAGTCCTGGTCCGTGAGGGCATCCCCGTGGCCGCGATCGCGGGCACCAGCATGGGGGCCGGCGTGGGCGGGCTCTTTGCCGCGGGCTATTCTCCCGAAGAGATCGAGGAAATCTTTCTCGGCAACGACTGGAACGACATCTTCAACGATACGCCCCGCCGCGTGTTCCAGACCCAGGAGCAGAAGGAAGCAGTCAGCCGCCACCTGCTCGAATTCACCTTCTACCGCGGCAGGTTCATGCCGCCTTCCGGCCTCTCGGCGGGCCAGAAACTGACCAACCTGCTCGCGTCAAAAACGCTCGCCGCGTCGTTCGAAGCCGACCTCGATTTCGACCGGCTCAAAATACCCTTCCGCGCGATCGCGACGGACATTGAGAACGGCGACGCCGTGGTCATCGGACGCGGCCTGCTCCACGAAGCCATACGCGCCAGCGCGGCGCTTCCTCTCGTGTTCCAGCCTGTCGAGCTCCAGGGCAGGATGCTGTTGGACGGCGGACTGGTCAAGAACCTGCCCGTTGACGTTGTGAAATCCATGGGCATTGACGTCGTCATTGCCGTTGACGCCACGTCAAAGCTCGAGAAAAAGGAGCGCATGACCTCGCTCCTTGAGGTCATCGGTCAGTCCATCTCCCTCCAGGTCCGTCGCGAGTCGGAGCGCCAGGCAGCGCTCGCTGACCTGGTGATCACTCCCGACACGTCGGACTACGCCTTCGCCGACTTCCCGGCCATGCGCGAGACCATAAAAAAAGGCGAGGAAGCCGCACAGGCGGCCCTGCCGCGCATCCGCGAGCTCATGCGGCCGAAGGTCGCCGTACGGACCGGAGAGGACCGCTTTCGCATCACCAGCCTGGTCATCCGGGGAAACGCAGCCGTCTCCGAAGCCACGCTCCGGTATGCCATGACACCGGTCCTTTCCCCGCGCGAAGCAACCGTTGACGAACTCCGTGCCGCGCTCGCGGAGCTCTTCCGCCTCGGCGCCTTTGCCGATGTCACGCTGGACCTTGAGCCGGAGGGCGAAGGCACCCGCGCGTTCCTGACCATCGAAGAAAATCCCGTTGTAAAAAATATCGTTGTTTCCGGAAATACGATCATTCCGACCAATGACATCCTGTCTGCCTTGTCCTGGCAGAACAACCAGGTGCTCAACAGCACCCGAATGGCGGACGGACTGGATAAACTCGTTGCAACCTGCAGGGGCCGTGGATACCTCCTCACGCGCATAGAGCGCGTGGGCATGAATGCAAAGACCGGCACGCTGGAAATCGTTTTCTACGAGGGCCGGGTGGACTCCATCACGGTCATTGGCCAGAAAAGAACGAAGCGGTCCATGCTCCAGAGGGAGACCACGACCAGGGCGGGCCAGCCCCTGAACTTCGACGATGCCGCCTACGACACCCAGCACCTCTACGCCCTGGACTACTTTGAGTCCGTTTCCGCCGACATGACCAAGAGCCCCCAGGGCGGAATCGACCTTGTGCTCAAGATCAAGGAAAAGCCCACGACCAAGGTCAGGCTCGGTCTCCGCTACGATCTCGAGGACCGCTTTACCGGCCTCACCGACATTATCATGGACAACGTGACCGGCAGGGGCATCAAGGGCTTCCTCACCACCCGGTACGGAAATTATACGGACCTCGCGCTGGGCTACCATTCTCCGGTCTTCCTCGACACCTCTTTCGCCCATACGGTGCAAGCCTTCTACCGGAACCGCACGTACGCTCTGTACGAGGACAAGCACACGGTCAATGAAATAAATGTTACCAGGACCGGCGCCGACCTTGCGTTCGGCTACCAGTGGTTCCGGTTCGGAGATACGTACATACGATATCGCTACGCCACGGACATTGCCGAAGAGGCCTTCGGCGCGGACCCTTCCCGGGACATCGCGCACATCGGAAGTATCGCCTTCCTCACCACCATCGACACCCAGGACAGACACACGTTCCCGCACTCCGGCTTTGTACTGAACGGGTCCTACGAAGCTGCCCGGACCGGATACGGCGGCACGGTGGATTACACAAAAACAGCGGTGTACGCGCAGGGGGCCATTCCGCTTGCCGAACGGCATACGTTGATTCTCGAAGGCTCGGCGGGCGTTGGCAGCGGCGACATCCCCTTTCAGGATAAATTCGGGATAGGCGGGGCGGATTACCTTCTCGGTATTCCCCTTGCGGGCTACCAGCGCAGGGAATTCATCGGTTCTAACGAGCTCGGCTTCTCGGCAGCCTACCGGTGGATGATAAAGGACTACCAGCTCAAGGCGATCAAGGCCCTCTACCTGAACCTTGCGGTACAAGCGGCCAACGTATGGGACAAGACAAGCGAGATGTCCACGGACAAGCTCAGGACCGGCGTTGACCTGGGTCTGCATGCGGACACGATCATCGGGCCGGTGCGGCTCGATTTCGGCGCCGGCGAGCAGCACCGGCATATGCTGTCTTTCTCGGCGGGATTCGATTTTTAATTTGTAACGAGAATAGGATTTGTGCAACAGGCTCGTAATAAGATGGGGATCAGCAAGCAGCTAATTATTCTGCGAAGTCTACGATCTCTTTTTCCACGTCAGCATATAATCCGTCAATCTTGTCCTGGATATCCATCGTTTTCTTCAGGGCGGTAATAATCCAGCAGTACTGCTTAATATCTTCAAGCGACATGGTTTTCCCTTTTCTGTCCTTTAACCACTTCTCACAGACCTGATAGCCGCCAACCTGATACTCCCATACGTCCTGAGGAACGCTTTCAAAATAACGATCCTCGTTTATATAGACATGGGTCTTTTCGTGCCATATCTTTTCTATTTTATTGCTGCCCTTACCCTGCACCTTAGCGGCCAGTGAGTCAAGGTTTTTTGAATGGAGCAAATGCCAATCAACCAGTTGTTGGCCATAGTCTGACAGCTTACTGAATAGCTTATAATTGGTGGTAAAAGGGATACGGGGGAAGTCCGCTTTCAGAAATTCGGCATATTTTTCGCGATACGTATTTGAGTAAAGCACGGCATAGGCATAGAAAAAAATGTTTTCAGGCAATGGTGTTTTCCTGAAGCTTGCTGTCAATCTTTCAACGAGGTAAGCGGACAGGTTAGGTTTTTTTGTTTTGTATTCCGTCACAGGTTCAAAGATCATCAGCGCGGTTGTGGAAGCTCGTTTTTTCGGTTTCTCTTTCTCAGGGTAGAGGTAAAGTGGGAAAACATAGGCGCTCGCATTTGCCGTCTCTAAAATATGCAAATCAACCATTTTATTGGCTACCCACACATGTTGGATTCTTTCGAGCCGTATTTGTCGATTGACTATTAAGCCTAAATTGTCTTGCATTAAATGATGCATAACTTCTTTACGAGAACGCTCAATCAATGCGTCGTGATAAAAGACCCATTGTTCATCAAAGGGCCGGTATAAAATCTTCCTGATCGCGTTTTCACGATGTTCATCCTTAATGACCAATTCACGCGCGTTTTTTAGTTTCCAGTTCGGCTTATCTTGCAGGTTGAATGTCTGACCAATGATCTCATCCGGCATTTTAGCGTCTGTGAACATTCCGATGCGTCGCTTAAGCGCCGCTTTATCCTCATCTATCACGAAACCGTCACGCGACGTTACGATCCCCACGCTGTTCACAGGGAACACGTCGGTTATTTTCATGAACCGCTCGTACTTCTTCATGAGCTTCTCATCCCTCGGGATAAAGAGATAAAATTCCGATTTCGGCTTCAGCGCTTTCCATTTTGTCGTATCAATACTGTTCTTTTCGAGCCATGCGTATTTTTTTTCTCGCAGGCCCCATAGCTCGGCATGATGAAACATACATTCCTTTTTCTCTTCGTCTGTTTCCTCCTCGCTCTTTTCTTTAAACTCAAGACCAATCTGAGGAGAAGGCCGGAACATTGACCGCTGTTCCGCAACTCTCTTCTTTTTGATGAACAACGCAATGGCAACGCCTTGTTGAATATCGAATACGTTTTCATCTTTGGAGCCGTCAGGGGCTTTTTCTTTTTTGAGAGAGTTGCCATGCAAATCAAGTAAATATATCTCGTCAAAACTGTTCATCAACGATCGGCGCATACCTCTGAAGGTCGGATTATCGAGGTAGCTATGGTTCGTGATGAATCCCAATACACCTTCGCCAGCCTGGTCAATCTTCCATTGGCTGAAACGGATGAACTTCACATAATCGTCCTGAAGCCACTTTGAATTTTTCTCGCCCAGCGGCTTTCCGTCTAATCGATAATAAGCCTTCACTTCATCATATACATTGGTTGAGTGGCCGGAGTAAGGCGGATTCCCAAGGATCACGAGGATGGGCTGCTCTTTTTTGACCTTTCCCGCAAGATGGGATTCTTCAGAGAGAGATACCATCCCGGGAAGCTCGGTCTGAGCAAGTTCGTTCATCTCCAGCGTATTGGTAAGATAGAGCTTGAACCGATCATCCGGTTGGAGCTTGTACCCAAGCTCTTCAAGTAAAAAAGACATTTTAAGATGACCAACGGCGTACGGGGCCATCATAAGCTCGAAAGCATAGAAATTTTTCAGGATTTGCTCTTTTATGAGCATTTCCCTTGTACCTTCTCCATATTTTGCGGTGCATTCTTCCACTGCCAGCTTTGCGGCTTCCGCCAGAAAAGTGAGCGTTCCCGCTGCCGGGTCTAAAACCGTAACCGTTTCGCTCGCGAATCCATCCCGTTTATCAAAATGTTTTTTCAGAATAGTATGCAGTGAGCGAACAATATATGAGACCACCGGCTCGGGCGTATAATAGACGCCTCTCTTTTCCCTGGTCTTCGGGTCGTATTCCGCGAGGAAGGTTTCATAGAAATGGACAATGGGATCTTTGCCCTTGCCCTCGTGAAAATACTTGTGCAGAAGGCTTTTTACGTCTGTTACCGCCAGCACTTCCGAGATGTCGTCAACAATCCACTCCATCGGTTTCGGCAATTCGCCGAGAGATACGAATTGAAACACGTCTCTCAGAATACCGATTGTCCGGGGAATCCTGTCATAAGCGAGCTTTCTGTTAAATCCGTTCTCCGACCTGGTTCTGGCGGCAAAAAGGCCGTAGGTGATGGTCTGCGAGTAGAGATCCGCGAATTCTTCTTTTGAGAGGCCGCTGATGAGGTATTTTCTGAAGGCTTCATAAAAGCCGATGATGAAGCCTTTCCCTTTTTTCTCCTCGTCCTCAAGCTCCTGGGCGATAACTTCATCCCTCAAAAATCGGGTTCTCTTGGCCAACTCTATTGCAAGCGTTTTTGCGTCATAGACTTTCGGCAGCGAGAAGGAGAAATACTTTTCGAGAAGGTTTAAGAATTCCGCTTCGTGCTCGACAGGGGGCGCGGTCTTGAGTTTATGAATAACGAAGGGTCTGGCGATCTGAACTTTTTGTATCAGCTCTCCGTTGCGGTAAAGCCTGAATTCGAAAAAGTTGGTCAGGATCAGATTGGGAAAGGTGTGGAGATATCTTTTTAGCTGGCCGGTGGTTTCGGTCTGGTCCAGATAATCAACGGTCGGGGCTTTGGCTTCGATGTACCCGACGATATGCTGGTTGCCGTCCCAGACCCTGAAATCCGGGTTGCCTGCCTCGGTCTTCTTCGGCAGGGTCGTTATGTGGATATCCTTCTTGCCGGCTGCTTCGGCGTAGGCCGTAAACAGATCAGCAAGAGCGGGATAATAACTCTCTTCCCGCGCGTCGCCCTGAATGCCGGTGTCCGCTATCCGCTTCAAATAGGATTTCAGCATACGTGAAGGTAGTATAGTGGATTTTCAGTGAAGTATACAGAAAAAAATGAGGTAAAAATTTTACAGGCTTTGGTGGCAACGCCGAAGGGAAAGAACGTTCTGCGATCTTTTAAGATGAAGCAAGTTTTCTGTTACAAGGCCGGAATTGCGGAGTTTTTCTTATACCATTCGCTCCTATCGGTAATTTCGCGGATATTGCCCAGCATTTCATCAATGTCGCAGGGCTTTTCATAGCAATGACTCGCCCCCAGGAGACGGACCTTGACCCGGAGTTCATCGGACAGGTCTGCCGACATGACGATCACACCGGTCTTTGGACAGCATTCTTTGGCATGGCGCACCACCTCCATCCCATCCCCCGGCCCCCTGCCGGACAGACAGAGATCGGTGATGACAACGGAAAAATATCCGAGGTCCAAAGCCTCCCGGGCGGATCCAAGACTGCCCGCGGCCACAACATCATACCCCGCGGCCCCGAGACTATAAGCCAGCATCAGACGAATGGTCGCTTCATCATCGACAATGAGAATCCTGTGGTTTTTCCCCTGGCGCTCCATCTGCTGTTCCTTTCAATTGCCCGCCTTCGAGTTTTTCTAGCAATAAACACTTCGTTGTTTATACTGTCAACCTGAACGACGTGAAGAATCCCGCGGCCTCCAAAAATGCAGCTTTGCACACCTCATGCATACTTTTCTACGCGTCAATCCGAGCGCTGCCTTCCTCAAGCGTTACCGGATAGTTCCCAGTATAGTGCTGCTGTCGATACTGAGGAGCACCGCTCAGTATCTGTTCGTTTTGCCTCCCCATGAGCCCGACAAACATCAGGACCACCTCAGGATCAAACTGGCTTCCTGAACAGTGTGCAAGCTCTTCAAGCGCTGTTTCCTGGTCAAACTGTTTCCGGTAGGGCCGGTCATCGGTCATGGAGTCGTAGGCGTCTGCCACGGAAATGATGCGCGCCCAGAGCGGGATGTTTTCAGCCGACAAACCATCGGGGTAGCCGGTCCCATCATAGCGTTCGTGGTGGTGCCGTATCACGGGGATGATATTTTTAAGCTGCTTGATCGGCTGGAGCAGTTCCGCGCCGCGCTGGGGATGTTTTTTCACATCGCCGTACTCGCCCCTGGTCAGGGTCCCGGGCTTGTTCAGGATCGCATCGCACGTGGCGATCTTGCCCACGTCATGGAGCAGACCGGCAAGCTCCAGGTCCTTGAGTTCCCTCCCGGACAGTTGCATGGCCTTTCCCATGAGCAGGGCGAAGCGCGTGACCCGCTCCGAATGGCCGGCTGTCCAGGAGGACTTGGCGTCAATGGCGTTGGAAAGGGACTTGACCGTCCCGATGAGAAGCTCCTTGAGGTCGGTGATGAGGCGCGTGTTTTCCAGGGCCACGCCGATCTGGGCCGCAAGTTTTTCCAGGGTGGAGAGGTGTTCCGGCGTAAATGCCGCCGGCCGTTTACTGCCTACGCACAGAACGCCGACGGGCTCGCCCTTGACGATGAGCGGCACGCGAATGTGGGCCACGAATCCCTGGTCGAGCAGCGCCCGTTCCTTCGGGAGCATATCGCCGAGCGCCCCGAGGTTTCCCACATACTGCGGACGGACGCTCTTGATGACTTCGGACGCGGACGTGTCGTCAAAGGCCAAAAGGAGATCCTCCGGATCAGAGCAGGCGGACCCGGTGCATGCCGCACGGGTGAAGCACTTTTGCTCTTCGTCGGCAAGCAGAATCATGGCCGTATCGCAGGGCACGATCCGGGAGATGTTCCTGATCGTCGTTTCCAGGATTTCATGGGGTTCCAGACTCGACAGAATGCTCCGGTCTATCTCGTGGATGACCTTCAGGGTCTCGATCTTCTGGTCCAGTTCCAGGGACCGCTCCAGAATCATCCGGTACAGGTGGGCCTCTTCAAGGGCCAGGGAAACTTCCCGGGAGAGGCCCGCCACGATCTTTCTGTCCCGGTCAAAGAATGTTTTTTGTCCGAAATAAATGCCGATGATGAGGCCAAGCAGGCCGTCCTTGCCCATGAGGGGAATCACAACCAGCCATCCGGTATCGTCGTTCATCCAGCGGGCCCGCGCGGTGGCGATGAATTTGTCCGGCCCCTGCGCAAAAGGCGCGGCGAAATACGAGGAGCTCTTTTCTCCCGTTCTCTTTCCCACAATCACCGGCGTCCGCTCTTTCATCGCAAGCCGCGCAAACTCCAATCCTCCATCGATCGGTTCCGTCTTAAACAACGGGACCACTTCGTGATGCAAACCATGGTGCTGGGCCGGCTGGAAAACTTGTTTCTCCCTGTCCCAGAGGTAGGTAACGCAGGCTTCGCATCCCATAACTTTGCTCCCGCAACGGGCAACATGTTCCATAAGTTTGTCAATGTCCATGGTGTAGGCCGTGGTCTCGGCGATCATCAGCAGGTTCGCAGTAAGCTCCATCTCCTGCCTGACGTTGTTCTCAATTCGCTTCATTTCCGTGATGTCCTCAAGAATGTGCACGGAATAGAGGTAGCTGCCGCCCGCATCGAGGGCCTTGAAAGACCTGGAACGGAACATTTTTTCCAGGGCCGGCACGAATACCTCCTCGTCAAAATGCCGTTTTCTGTCGCCGTCCGACATCATGGCCTGCTCGCAACTCGTGAAAGGACCTTCGCTTTTCGGAAACACGGTAAAGTAGGGCTTGCCGATGAACTCCTGGAACGGTATGCCGGCGGCCTCCTGATAGGCCCGGTTCGCCCGTATGATCCGGAATTCCCGGTCATGGATGAAGAGGGGGCTCGAGATCGCATCGAAGGTGACTTCCCATTCATACTTCGCCCGGCTCAACTTGCCAAATTCTTGCGTTAATTTATCCTCGCTCTGCCGGAGCGCCTCGTTGGCCCCGCGCAATCGCAGTTCCGCCCGCTTCCGTTCCGTGATGTCCGCAACCAGTCCGTCGTACACCAAGAGCCGTCCTTGCTCATCGTACCGCGGGACCGTCGTGTTCTTTATCCACCGAATGCTTCCGTCCTTGTGAATGATCCGGTGCTCGAGCGGCTGAGGCGTATCACCGGAAAGCACCTGTTCCGTCATTTCCAGCACGGAACTCCGGTCCTCTTCGTGGATCATCCGGTACCACAACTGGGGATCTGCCGCATATTCCGCTGACGTATATCCCGTCACCGCAATACAGCCCGGACCGTGCGATGACGAAACGGCCCTGTTGTTCTCGATCCGCACCGTATACACGTAGTCCGTGACCGACTCGAGAAGACGCCGGTAGCGCGCCTCGCTCTCCTGGAGGGCTTTCCCCGTTCTTCCGCGTTCAATGGCGGTGCGCAGGGCCTGTTGGAGCAAGTCGCCGTCAGTCCGGTCTTTCACCAGAAAATCCCAGTTGCCGACCTCGCGCGCTTTTGCGCCCAGCGCTCTATTATGCAGACCTGTCAGGACCACGGTTGCCGCCGACGGCATGCGTTCCCGGACCGTAAGGAGAAGGTCCTCTCCCTGTCCGTTGGCATGATCAAGGTCAAGCAGCAGAATGTCAAAGCTCTCCCTCGCGAAACGAGAGAGCCCCTCTTCGTAACCCCGTATGGGTATGAGCTCGAATCCGTCGTTTGGCTGATTAAGCATTTCCCGGACCAGGGCCGCGTCCCCGGCGTCATCGTGGACCAGCAAAACCTTATAACGGCTGTCGTTCATCATAGGAGCACCTCTCCCCCAAAGACCATCTTCGATACCTGAGCGGACCCTCTTCCCTTCAAGGGGGACCAGGGTAGAATGGGTTTGTTGACGCGATATCACTTTTTTTCGTCACGCCCTCAATCCCGTCCTCGTCATGCCAGCCGTCCGAGACCGCCCTCCGAAGAATGTGTTTCAGAAAAACCTCGCCGGTCCCCGTGTCGAAAAAAAGCTTCCGGCCCTGGCGGCCTCCCACGTCCATGGCATGTATTCTCAAGGCTTCATCCTTCAGCGCTCTCAATGCCGTCTCGACATTCTGTTTGCCCACGGAGGTTGCTGGTCCGGCCAAGGACCTCGCGCCGAACATCTCGGCGCCGCCGTAGATCCTGGCCTCCAGTTCCTGAAGCGTGATGCCCGCCTTTTTAAACCGGCCCGCCATGGTCCGGACCGAACACTCCACGAACTTCGCGGCCCCGGCGCAGCTTCCGGCGCAGACGGCGCGTTCCCTGCAATACGGAAGCATTCCGTGGGAAACAGCGCTGAGCCCCAGGCGCCGGTGAAACAGGGTAACGGACACGCAGGACCCGAGCACGACCATGACCTCCCTTGCCTGGTCCGTAAAATAGACTTCGCCGGACCTCAGATAGATCGTCGGTGAATATGAATCCCGTGCTGTCATATTTCCTTTCTGCGCGGACCAATCCGTTCAAAGCAAAAGTGCTTCTGGATCTCTGGGCGGTTAGTAGCTAAACGCGAATGCTTTCGTCACGCCTGCCTTCTTCAGCATAATAATTGTGTGTTTGAAATCGTTTGTTGTGGTCTTGATGTAGCTCTGAATGCCAAGCGACGTTTTGACCGCGATGGCCTCGGGGGAGCTGTCATCTTTTATGCCCAGCAGAACGCCGCTTATTTTATGAATTGACGCCGGATCCATTATTTTCGATACCATCAAGGTAGCGTCAGGATTGTCACCATTGTCTCCGCCGGCCTTCTCCAGCTGCGGATATTTCTGCGCTTCCTTTGTCCAAACGTGGTTCTTCACAATGGCCACATCCGCCAGACCCCGGGAAAGCGCATCCAGTGCGGCGCCATGATTTGCCGCTTTCAGAATTTCCCTGGCCCGTGAGGGGCCAAGTGAATGGAAATAAAACTCGCCCGCTGACGCAAGAGGAGAAAAGATGACGCGTTTACCGGTAAAATAGTCCGCGGAGCCGTTGAACAGGGGGCCGCCCTTCGGAGCAATCACGGCCGCCGAGTACGTGCTGACGCCGTCCGCGGAAACAGGCCGGACCAAAGGATCCGCAAGCTCTTTGATGATCAGTGTACCCGCAATGCCCGAACCGCTGAACATGGCGTCAACCGCCCCTTTTGAGAACAACTCCGCGGCCTGTTGATAGTCCTGCGCGGTCACGAATGTTGCCGCCACGCCTTTTTTCAGGAGGTAATCGAGAAGCGGTTGATACTTTCGGGCATCTCCCGCCTGTGCTTGCGTAAGGGCGATCCGCAGCTCACCAGCCTGCCCCAGCGTGTAAAACACCATAACCATTGCCATCGTTGCGACTGCGAACCTGAACAACCTTTGCATAGCACACCTCCTGATAATGGTACCCTTTCGTTTAACTTCATTTCTCTCCGCCCGCTATTCCCTGTCGGATGCCACACTTTTCAAACTCCGCGGTTTTCCATCATCGCCGCGCCGCGGGATCAATAGGTCTCATTCACGGCATCCAGATCGTCGCGACCGTCCCTCTTGGTGTTCGCCGGCGACATGTCCGGTACGATGCCCGTCGCGTCGCGCCCTTTCTGATTAACGTCCGGCTTCCTGCCGGCCGCTTTCCAATGGGCCAGGTGCGCGACGTTGCCCTGTTGTTTCGGCGCGAGCGCCGGTTTTTTCGCGGGGACCTGTTTGACCGCCGCGTCAGCGTTGTCGACGCTGAAAAACGCCATCGTGCTCAGCATCTGCTCGGACTGCGACGCAAGCTCCTCCGCGGTTGAAGACATTTCCTCGGCCGCGCCCGCGTTCTGCTGCACCACCTGGTTCAGTTGCTGGATCGCGCCGTTGATCTGGTCCGCGCCCGTGGTCTGCTCCTTGGAGGCCGCGTTGATCTCCTGCACCAGTTCCGCCGTCTTCTGAATGTCAGGCACAAGCTTCGCCAGCATCGCGCCCGCCCGCTCGGCCACGCTAACGCTCGTGACCGACAGTTTGCCGATCTCCCCGGCCGCCGACTGGCTCCGCTCCGCCAGTTTCCGCACCTCCGCGGCGACCACCGCAAACCCCTTACCGTGCTCGCCCGCGCGCGCGGCCTCGATCGCCGCGTTCAGGGCGAGCAAGTTGGTCTGGCGCGCGATCTCCTCGATGATCGAGATTTTGGACGAGATCTCCTTCATCGCGGCCATGGTCTCGGACACGGCCTTGCCGCTCTCCTCTGCGTCCGCCGCGGACTTGAGCGCGATCTTTTCCGTCTGGAGCGCGTTGTCCGCGTTCTGCCTGATCGTGGCGTTCATCTCTTCGATGGACGAGGAGGCCTCCTCCGTGGTGCTCTGAGAAAGCTGCTCCGCGCCCGAGGCGATCTGCCGGCTTCCCGCCGCCACGTTGTCCGCCGCGGTCTTGACTTCGATCGCCACGGTCCTGAGCTTCTCCACCATCCGTTTGAGAGAGAGGCCCAGCATATCCTTGTCCGATAAAACATTGACCGTGCACCTGACATCCCCGTGGGAGATGGTCTCGGCAACCTTGGCCTGTGCGGTCAGATTCCGGACCATGCCTATCATACTGGCGCCAAGAACGTCCTTCTCGGACAATTGCTTGATATCGACGCTCAGGTCGCCCAGGGAGATCCGCTCCGCGTTCCGTGCATGGGCGTCCAGGTTTTCGATCATCTTTTTCATTGAAAAAAGGACGCTGCTTCGATCAGCCTCTGACGTCTCCAGGGCGATACTCAGATTACCCTTGGCCACCTCATCGGCGATTCCGGCCACAAAAAGCGGTTCAGCTCCCAAGGGAGTAAAAATAAACTTTCGAAACAACCAGTAAACCACGCCCGCGATGACCGCCATCATGCCGAAGCACAACGTCAGGATGATTCGCTGGGAGCCCTGTATCGCCTCGTCGATGTATTTCCTGGTGAAGCCGAGCGTTACGGTGCCGATCTGATTGCCATTCTCCAGGATCGGGCTGGAGAACTCCGTCACCTCTTTTTTGTCCGCCTGATCATCATTGCGGCGGGCGAGTGGGGCCCCCTTTTTGTCCACAATGAGCGCATACACGACTTCCCGGTCGCCCGAGATGTCCTTCAAATAGCTGTCCAAATAGGTAAAATTGTAGGACAGAATCGGCTCGGCGGATATGGCCGCCAAATACAACGCCATATTTTTTCCTTTGTTCTCCAACTGCCTCATCAACGCCCGTTGCTGGTTAGCGCTCAAAATCCACACCATGACAATTGTCACCAGCAGCAGCACTAACAAGATGCTGGCGGAAAATTGTTTTGTCACCGGCCATTCCCGAATATTGATTTTCAAAACGTCACCCCCTCTCAATTGCGTGATTGATTAATTACACTACATCAATTTCAGGGCAGGCTACGGGATTGCGTTTCTCACTTCGCATTATGCACTACGCCGCCGCCTTGGCCAGTCCCGCTTCCCAGACCGTCCGGGCCGTTGGAGCGCTTTCCTCGGCAAGAGCGATTTCATCCGCGGAAAACACCCTGTCGATATCGAGAATGATGATGAACCGATCGCCGTGCTTCCCCATGCCCTTGATGAAATCGGTGCGGAGCTTTGCGCCGATCTTCGGCGCCGGCTCGATATGGCCGGCGTCGAGATCCAGCACCTCCTGGACCGAATCGGCCAAAGCGCCGAGCACCAAAGTCTCCCCGTCCACCGTCACCTCCGTGATGATTACGCAGGTGTCCTTCGTATTCTCCGTCTGTGGCATTCCGAACTTCAGCCGCAGGTCCGCCACCGGCACGACACTCCCCCGGAGATTGATCACGCCGCGCATATACGCAGGCGTCCGCGGCACCTTCATGACGCCCGTGAAGTCCCGCACCTCACGGACCTTTCCAATGTCCAGGGCGAACGTCTCCTCGCCGAGCCTATAGGTCAGATACTGTGTCGTAGGTACTCTCTCCGCCACGCTCATATAGCCTCCTCTCTACTTAGAATTTCAGCCTTTGTTGTGAACTCAGCCGGACGATTGCGGATTGCTGAATGGAACCAGGAAGAGTTTGATGGATCTCCTCCCTATTTTCAGATCCGCAATCCGAAATGCCGCCGCGTCATGAAGCATATTTTTCAAATTCCCGGTCTCTGTCGTCTCCGTGGCCGTTGCCGTTGCCGCCATGATGCAGGTTCAGAACAACGCCCGCTGGGGCCGCGTTGCGCATAAAAGCGCTCGTCTGGGATTTGTCGCCCTTCTCCGGTATATGGGCTATATGGACTACGCGGTCTTGAGGAACGGCCTTCCGGGCCAGGCGCTCGGGTTTTCGTTCCTCGTCTCCCACTTTAAAGAATGAGATTGTTTCCTGGAGCTGTTCGGCCTGGGACGACAGTTCCTGCGCCGTAGAGGACATTTCCTCGGCCGCCCCGGCGTTCTGCTGGACCACCTGGTTCAGCTGCTGGATCGAGGCATTGATCTGGTCCGATCCGCTCGCCTGTTCCTTCGACGCGGCGCTGATCTCCTGCACCAGTTCCGATGTCTTCTGGATGTCCGGCACGAGCTTCATGAGCATGCCGCCCGCCCGTTCCGCCACCTCGACGCTCGATGATGAAAGCTTGCTGATCTCTCCCGCGGCCGTCTGGCTCCGTTCCGCCAATTTGCGCACTTCCGAAGCAACTACGGCGAATCCTTTGCCGTGCTCGCCTGCCCGGGCGGCCTCGATGGCCGCGTTCAGCGCCAGAAGGTTCGTCTGGCGCGCAATCTCCTCGATGATCGAGATCTTGCCCGCGATCTCCTTCATGGCCGTGACGGCCTCGTTCACCGCTTTCCCGCTCTCCATCGCGTCCGCGGCGGACTTGCGGGCGATCTTCTCGGTCTGCGACGCGTTGTCGGCGTTCTGTTTGATCGTGGCGTTCATCTCTTCTATGGACGACGATGCTTCTTCGGCCGAGGCCGCCTGTTCCGTGGCCCCCTGGGACATCTGCTCGGAGCCGGAGGACAGCTGCTGGCTGCCCGAAGCCACGTTGTCCGCCGCGTTCTTGACGTCAACTGCCACGGTTTTGAGCTGCTCCACCATCCGCTTGAGTGAGAGACCCAGCGTGTCTTTGTCCGACAGGACATTGACCGTGCAGCTGACGTCGCCCTGAGATATGGTTTCCGCGATTTTGGTATGGGCCGTCAGATTACGCACCATGTTTTTCATGGACAAGCCGAGGACGTCCTTTTCGGAGAGCACCCGGCAGTCCACCGTGAGATCGCCGAGGGAGATCGCTTCGGCGTTCCGGGCGTGGTCGTTCAGATTTTCAACCATCGTTTTCATGGCGCCGAGTGTTTCACCGATCTCGTCCGAGCTGTATACTTCAACCGTGCTCCTGAGATCGCCCTTGGCCATGTTCCGGGCGACCCCGGAGATCAAACCAAAGCCCCGCTTGATCGGCCGGATCAGGAACAAAATGGTGCCGGTGACGAGCAACGCCATGAGCCCGAGGTACACGACGAGCGACACGACGCCTGATCGCGCCTGACTTTTTTGAAGTCCCGCGGTTTTGGAGCCCACCAGGTCCTTGAATTCATTCCTGAGCTTGACCAGTCCTTCCTGGGTGTCGGTGAGATAGGCCGAGGTTTCCTCACGGTAGATCTTCTTTGCCAGGTCCTTGTTGCCCGCTTTCAGCGCGGCGGTAATTTTGGCCGCGGTCGCATGAAGCCGCTTGTGAGGTTCCTCAAGCTTGTTGAAGGTATCGAGGAACTCTTTTGGCGGTTTATAAGAGTAGTACCATTCTCCGAACTTGCACTTGGTATGATCGAGCTGTCCGGTGAACTCCTTATCAAAAAGGATGGACCCCACGGACAGGGCCTCGGCCCACTTCATATGATCGATGATCCGGGGCGCAATGGTGGACTGCAGCTCGCGGTAGTGATCGATATCGTTGATCTGCGCCTCCGCTGTCCTGAGGTTGAACTGCGCATAGATGGTCAGGCCTATGAGTGCCGCCGCCAGGACCCCTGTTCCGATATACAGCTTGTTTGCAATGGTCATACGCATGATAAGCCTCCTTGTCCGTCCGCTACCTCGCGTCCATGGTCCCTTTCAAATCCTGTTTTGGTGAGAACATGAGTCAATTATTACCCCGGGGTCCGATGTTGTCTATTGGTATAAACACGTAGCCATGCGCTCACCCGGCATACCACAGGCGGAACTTTATGCATTTTGCCTGCCAGGGCAAAGTTCTGGCTATCTGCAGGAAATCCTGATGCTAATAAATAAAGCTCAGCACGTAATTTGTGGATCATGATGAAGGATAATAAATTGTCGCGGCGGACCAAGAGGAAGTCCGGGTGAGACAAGAACAGGCTGGATCAGATATATCTGGAAAGAACTTCTAAGGGATGCAGGATGCACCAGAGCTACGGCAACGAGAGGACGTTTTGCTTCGTGGCGTAATGGATGAGTCCGGCGTGACTTTTGATCCCCAGTTTCCGCATGATCTTGGCGCGATGGGTCTCCACGGTCCGTATGCTGATGGAAAGGCGGTCCGCGATCTCTTTGTTCGCCTGACCCTGGGCGATCTGCAGGAGCACCTCCTGCTCCCGCGCGGTCAGGGAGGTTTTCCCGGACATGCCCCGGACGGTCTGCAGCGGCGGTTTTTCTTCCGACGTTACAGTAAAGCGTTTGCTCAGATAGCGGCGGCCCGTCATAACGGTACGAATGGCATCGAAGAGCTCGCTTGCCAGCGAATCCTTGACCACATAACCATCCGCGCCCATGTGAAGCGCTTCGGCAACGTAGGAATCGTTTGCGTGCATGGAAAGGACGATGATCCGTGTCCGGGGCGCAAGGCGTTTCACCTCGGGGATGACCGCCATGCCGTTCAAGGCGGGCATCATGAGATCGAGGATCAGCACGTCGGGCCTGAGCTCCCGGACCGCCTCGACGGCCGCCAGGCCGTCGCTCGCTTCGCCGACGACCTTGTATCCCGGTTCTCCGGACAGGAGCGTTTTCAATCCGACCCGAACGACGAGATGATCGTCAGCCACTACGATGGTAGTCATGGAGCTCCGTTCCTCCTTCAAGGTCCTGATCGCCGTAAGGGACAACCGCGACCAGCATGGTTCCCGCTCCGGGCGCGGATTGTACCTTCAGGATCCCCCCCGCGGTTTCGACCCGCTCACGCATGCTGAACAGCCCCACGGTATTGCGGCGCACGAGCACATCGGCCGGATTGAATCCCTTTCCTTCATCGGAAACGCTGATATGAACAGTCCCCGCATCGGCGTTCAACGATACTGAGACATTGGCGACACCGGCATAGCGCGCCGCATTGGTCAGGGCTTCCTGGATCACGCGGTAGGCCACGGTCTCGATATGGGGCCCAAAGCGTTTTTTCAGCCCGTGATGCATGAAGGACACCCGGATGCCGGTCTGATCAAAATAGCGATCGAAGTGCCAGGTCAGGGCCGGCAGCAGTCCGAGGTCGTCAAGCATCGAGGGCCGCAGGTCGAGGGAGAGGTTCCGGACCCGCTCCAGCAGCTCGGCGGCCAGGGCCTGAAGCGCGGGGAGCTGTTCGGCCGACCTGGCGTGGGGTGCTTGCGCCATCATGTCCAGGGAAAGCTTCAATCCCGTCAATTGCTGCCCGATCTCGTCATGCAGTTCCCGGGCGATAAAACGGCGCTCCGATTCCCGCGCCTCGATCAGCCGGGATGACAGGGCCTGGAGCTGTCCGGCGTGCTTCCGGAGCACGCTCAGGGCGTTCTTTCGTTCCGTGGTGTCTTCCGCCACGCCGACGATCCGCGTGCTCTCTTTGTTTTCGTTCGCGACAAAGAACGTCCGCGCCCGGATCCAGCGGACGGAACCGTCGGGCCTGACGATGCGAAATTCCTCGTCCATCGGCACGCCGCTCTGCTGACTGGCCATGGCCGCGCTCACGTTCGCCCCGTCCGCGGGATGGACGCTCTCAAGGAACGCCCCCGATTGCTCATAGAAGCTCTGGCACGTTTTGCCGAAGATTTCCTCGTATGCCGGGCTGACATAGAGGGTCTCCCCGGTCCCGATGTCGCTGATCCAAAAAACCTCATGGATCGTTTCGGCGAGCTGCCGGAACTTGAGCTCGCTTTGCCGCAAGCGCTCCTCGGTCCGCACGCGGTCTGTTATGTCGAGGATGATGCCCCGGAGCCCGGCGGTTTTTCCTTCTTTCATGATGGGCGCCGATGAAACGATGATGGGGAAGGTGGCCCCGTCCTTTCGCTGCGCCGTGTACTCATTGCTGCGGCCCGTTTTCCCCCGCAGAATCGCCGCGATATTCCGGAGCGCCAGATTCCGCTCGCCGGCGACGATCATATCCGCGGTCCGGAGGCCGCGCGCGAGGTCGTCGGGCGTATAACCGAAGCGCTCAAATCCCGCGCGGTTCGTAAAGGTGATTGCGCCGTTCAGGTCCGTTTCATAGAGCGGCTGGGGCAGGAGGTCGGCCATCTCCCTGAACCGGGTCTCGCTCTGACGAAGCGCCTCCTCCGTCCGCTTGCGCGAGGTGATGTCCCGGATGACACCCTGCATCACCGATAAAAACTTCCGCCTCGACGTGTTTTTTTCCGCATTCATAGAGCCTTCAGTTATGCATGACGATCGTAACGGGCAGGGGGCTGGTCAAAGCATAAATACTAGTATAGCATACAAAAAAACGGCAGGTATCTCCGCAGGCCGGAACTTCGTGTGAAGGAGCGCCGCGCGGGGAACAACGGGCAGCCGGGTCGGCGATAACCAGCTGATGTGAAACCTCTTGAAATCCGGACGGCTTTGTGAAATAATGCGGCTGACTTCGTTTTGCTCCGGCTTTGGGGCGGAGGCGCATGCGGTTCGGTCACCGGAGCGCTTAAGCGGTTTGCAAAAAATGTTCTCGGAAAGGCGTTGATGGATATTCTGCTTCTCTTAAAAGGTCTGTTCCTGGGTATTGTGGAAGGAATAACAGAATTTATACCCGTCTCGTCGACGGGCCACCTGATCCTCGCCGGAGACCTCATCGGCTTCGATGACGAAAAGGCCAAGATCTTCGAAGTGTTCATTCAACTGGGGGCGATTCTCTCGGTGGTCTGGCTTTACCGGGGAAAGATCCTTTCCGTGCTTCAAGGGCTGCCGACCCGAAAAGAGGACCGCTCACTGGTGATGAATGTCATGGTTGCGTTCCTTCCCGCGGCGTTTTTCGGCCTGCTCGCGCATAAGGCCATCAAGGCCTATCTCTTCAATCCACTCACCGTTGCGGGCGCCCTTATCGCGGGAGGAGTCGCGATCCTGCTGATCGAAAAGATGGACCACCGGTCCCATGTGCGGGACGTGGGCGGCATAACTCTGAAACAGGCCCTGGGCGCGGGATTCGCCCAGTGTCTTGCGCTGTTTCCCGGCGTTTCGCGTTCCGGGGCCACGATCATGGGGGGGCTCTTCATAGGGTTTGACAGAAAGGTCGCGGTCGAATTTTCCTTCTTTCTCGCGATCCCCACCATGTTTGCAGCCACCGCCTATGATCTCCTGAAGAACCTGCACATTCTCTCGATTGCCGATCTTCCGCTTTTTTTCACCGGATTCGTGGCCGCATTTTTCTCCGCCCTGATCGTCATCAAAGGTTTCCTCGGGTATGTATCAAAACATGATTTTTCAGGATTTGCCTATTACCGGATCGCGTTCGGGCTGCTCGTCCTGGCCGCGTACGGATATAAAGGATGGATGGCCTGATATGGCGGTTTCCGAAGTCAAACATAAGCACTGGAATGAAATGGCCGGATTGCTTCTTTTCGTCATCGGGCTTCTGGTCCTGCTCAGCCTCGTGTCGTACAGCGCCGTCGACCCCTGCTTCAGCGTCTCGGGCACGGGCGCGGAGCTCAGGAACACCATCGGGATCATCGGCGCCTTTTTCTCGGACGCCTTGCTCCGTCTCTTCGGCCTCGCGGCCTACGTGCTGCCTCTGCTGATGTTCGGGTATGCCGTGTACTTCACCCTCGGGCAGGAGGCGGCGCACCCGCTTCTCAAGAAGGCCGGGGGGGTTATCCTGTTCATCTCCCTGTCGGCCTTCTTCGGGCTTCAGGGGGAAACCGCCCGTTTATTCGGCGAGGTGGTCCCGTCCGGCGGCATGCTCGGCAATCTCATAGCGAGCCTGCTCATTGCGGGAGTTTCCGGCACCGGCGCGTATATCATCACGCTTACCGCCGTCGTCATTGCGCTCATGCTGCTCACGCCGTTTTCTCCGCTGAAGGCGCTGGCCTGGCTGCGGAGCCGGTACGGGGACCTGTCGGAGCAGTTCGGTCTCCTGCTCATGACGTACCGGGGCCGCAGGGAAAAGGCCAAAGAGGCGAAGCAGCGGCCCGTGCTCCCCAAGGACCCGCCGAAGATCATGGAGACCCGGAAGCCGCCCGAGCCCCAGGCGCCGCGCATTGTAAAACCGGAAAAGCCGCCAAAGGCCGTCCAGATGAGCTTCGAAAGCATGGAACCCAAAGGGCCGAAGGAGGGCAAGGGCGCCTACCAGCTCCCGTCGCCCGATCTGCTCGATCCGGTCCCGGTCGTGGAAAAGAAAATTTCGAAAGAGGAGATGCTTGCCCAGTCCGAGCTTCTGCAGCGCAAGCTTATGGACTTCGACATCCAGGGCCGCATCACCCAGGTCTATCCCGGACCGGTGGTCACCATGTTCGAGTTCGAGCCCGCGCCCGGGGTGAAGGTGAGCAAGATCGTGAACCTGGCCGACGACCTGGCCCTCGCCATGCGGGCCGGGAGCGTGCGCATCGTGGCGCCCATTCCGGGCAAGGCCGCCGTGGGCATTGAGGTGCCGAACAACACCCGCGAGACCGTTTACTTCCGCCAGCTCCTTGAAACGCCGGAGTACCAGGCGAACAAATCGAAGCTCAAGATCCCGCTGGGCAAGGACATCTACGGCGCGTCGGTGATCGGCAGCATCGACAAGATGCCGCACCTGCTCGTGGCGGGCGCCACGGGGTCCGGCAAGAGCGTTGCCATCAACTCCATCATTCTCTCGATCCTGTACAACGCCAAGCCGACCGAGGTCAAGCTTGCGATGATCGACCCCAAGATGCTCGAGCTCTCGGTCTACGCCGATATCCCGCACCTGCTCTCCCCGGTGGTCACGCAGCCCAAGAAGGCAGCGGAGATGCTCCGGGCCGTTGTTGCCGAGATGGAACGCCGGTACCGCACTCTTGCCGAGAAGGGGAACAAAAACATCGATTCCTACAACAAGGCCGTGCCCGAGGCGGAGCGGCTTCCCTACATCGTGGTGATCATCGACGAACTTGCGGACCTCATGATGACCGTGGCGCGCGAGGTCGAGGACTCGATCATGCGCCTGGCGCAGATGGCGCGGGCCTCGGGCATTCACCTGATCGTGGCGACGCAGCGGCCGAGCGTGGACGTGATCACCGGGCTCATCAAGGCGAACCTGCCGTCCCGCATATCCTTCCAGGTCTCGTCCAAAACTGACTCGCGCACGATCCTGGACGCGAACGGCGCCGAGAACCTGCTCGGCATGGGCGACATGCTGTACCAGCCGCCGGGGTCCTCCCACATTATCCGCGCCCACGGGTGCTACGTGTCCGAAGCCGAGATCCACCGGGTCGTGGATTTTGTGAAGAAGCAGGGCAAGCCGAATTACGATCTGCTCCAGCAGCGGGCAAAGGAGATCGTCGAGGCCCAGGTGGCGGAAGTCGAGGACAGCGAGCGCGACGAGCTGTACCAGCGGGCCGTGGAACTCGTGCAGCTGAACGGCCAGGCGTCCACGTCGTTCATCCAGCGCCGTTTGCGCGTGGGCTACAACCGTGCCGCGCGGATGATCGAGATGATGCAGGAGGACGGCATTGTCGGGGCGGCCGACGGGGCCAAACCGCGCCAGGTGCTTGTCAGGAAGAACATGGATGGGACCTTGAACGACCTTGATGATCTGTAAGTGCTTAGGAGCAGGGTGTTTCTTCCAGTGGGCATGGGGCAAAAGAGGGGTAACTGCTCAGGTTGGCCGCAAAAGACCAAAAGTAGGCGCCTCTAGGCGACACAAGGAAATCAAAGAAAAACCCCGAAAGCATATAGTTCAGTTTTAATTCTCTCTGCGTTCCTTGCGTTTTTTCGCGGCCAACAGGTTTTAAACTGAACTGAGTAGATACAAAGAGGGTGCTGTGGTATGAGTGAGAATAACGCCCGTCATCCTGATCGTAGCGCGGCCTGAAGGCCGCAACCCATCCGGTTTGTCCGGGTCAGGGATGCGCTTTCAGAAAAGCTCCCAGGGCCTTGTCCGTCTTCCTGATATGCTGCTGCAGCCAGTCATAGGACATGCGAACGGCCTTGAGCGCGACGTCGATGTTCGCGCCCTGCTCGATAAACTCCGTCTTCAGGGCCGCGATTTTTATCTTGAACTGCTCATGCTCGGCCTTGTGCTCGGCCATGCCGGGGTAGTTATGGGCGGCCATTTCCCGTTCTTCGGTCGCAAAGTGCAGGATCACATAATCCGAGAGAAAACCGACAAACCTGCCGATCTCCTCTTTTCCTTTGTCCTGCGAACAGGCCTGCAGAAGCTCACTCAACTGGCGGAACAGGTCCTTATGTTGTTCATCGATCTCAACAACGCCCGTGCTCAAGTCCTCGGTCCAGATTATATCCATGCGCGTGATTCTCCTTATGAGGCGATAGTGCTAAAAAGAATGAAAAGCGTTCAAGGCATTGGCCGAACGCGGTATAATAAAGCGTACTATAAGTCCGGAGAGAATGCAAGAAATTTAGCGCGAATATCAAGAGAAGGGAAGCGGGTACGCCATGATCCGATTTCAAAAAGCCTTCCACGTCGTGCGGGCATGAACGAATACATGGGTGAGGGAAAAGGAAAAATAATTGCGGCCCTCGCGGCAGTGTACCTGAGCTGGGGCTCCACCTATCTTGCGATCAGGATCGCGCTGGATGAGCTTCCTCCGCTGTTCCTGATGGGCATCCGGTTCTTTGTATTCGGGACCGGCATCTATGTCTTTCTCCGGATGCGGGGTGCGCCCAACCCTACCTTTCGCGAGTGGTCATGGTCCTTGGTCATCGGCACGTTTCTCATGCTGGGGGGGAGCGCAAGCGTGGCCTATGCGGAGCAGTGGGTTTCCTCGGGCCTTGCCGCGCTTATGATCGCCACAACGCCGCTCTGGATCGTGCTGTTCGCCGGCATCTGGAAGCGGTGGCCGAACCGGATCGAATGGCTGGGGCTGGTGACGGGACTGGCCACCAGTTACGCGTATGTGAATCCCGTCATCGCCGTGCTGCTCGGCATGTGGCTGCTCGGAGAACGGATCCACACAACCGGAGTGATCGCCATGGCGATCATTCTGTCGGGCGTTGTTCTGGTTGTGCTGGGACAGATGAGATCCAGGAAGGGGAGCAGGCAATGATGAGGATACCAACATGAAGTTCATCAGGGAAACAGTGCTCAGGGACAAGCATCTCTGTCCCTGGTGGCTGGCGTATACGTTCGACAACCCCCTCCGGTCATGGCTTCACAATACCCGGAAGATCCTGTCACCCTATCTCCGTGAAGGGATGACGGCCGTCGACCTCGGGTGCGGCATGGGGTTCTTTTCGCGCGGTATGGCGAAGATCGTGGGGGATGGGGGCAGGGTCCTGTCCGTTGACCTGCAGCAGCAGATGCTCGATATCCTGCTGAAGCGGGCTGAACAGGACGGAACGGCCCATCGCATCCGGGTCCATCGCGCTGTGCAGGGCGATATAGGAGTAACGGAACAGGCGGACCTCGTGCTTGCCTTCTGGATGGCCCACGAGGTGGAGGATGAGCGGACTTTCTTCAGGCAGGTCTTTGCGGTACTGAAGCCGTCCGGGACCTTCCTGATCGTCGAACCCCGGATGCATGTTTCCCGCGCCCGGTTCGAGGAGCTTCTCTCTCTTGCCCGGGAAGCGGGTTTTCTGGTGGGCGATTTTCCGCGGATCGGGTTCAGCCGGGCAGCGGCCCTCAAAAAGCAGTGATCGACGTTCAGGGGGTATTGGCTGCGCGTATTGGACAATGTTCCGCCCAATAAGGTAAAATAGAGCTATGAAGACCGGTTGCCGAAAAGCCGATTCCTGGTTTACCACGGTTTGTCCCGAGTCAGGAAGGATGTCCATGCGTTCTTCAGCCATTGCAGCTCTTCGATTGGTCCTTTCTCTGGTTCTCTGTTTTGCAGCCGGCTGCACCAGCAAATCCAACAATAATCCGCAGGCGCCCGCCGACAATGTCGCGCAGTCCGCCCTCGCGCGCGACACGAATCCGCAGGTAAGCGATGCGGACCTGGCCGCGGCAGCACGAGGCAATACGGATTTTGCGCTCAAGGCCTTTCCTCTTCTCGGCGCGGTCAACGAGAATGCCGTCTTTTCACCCTACAGCATCACCCAGGCGATTGCCCTGGCAGCGGCCGGGGCAAAGGGAACGACGCTCGGCGGCATCGAGCAGGCAATGACCTTTTCGCTTTCACAGGACCGGCTGAACCCCGCCTTTAACAAGCTCGATCTTCTGCTCGCGGCCGAGACCACGGGAGCTGTTCTGTCGAACGGCGGCCGGCTGCCACAGCTTTCGATCGTGAACGCGGTCTGGGGACAGCAGGATTTCCCCATCCTTCCCGCCTACCTTGATACCCTTGCGATTAATTACGGCGCAGGTTTCCACCTGGTTGACTTTATCAACAAGACGGAAGACGCGCGCACAACGATCAATTCCTGGGTGGAACAGCGGACGAACAGCAGGATACAAAACCTGATCCCGCAGGGCGCCCTTTCAACGGATACCCGCGTCGTACTGACGAATGCGATCTGGTTCAAGGCCAATTGGGCCTCGCCGTTCCCGGCAGCAGGCACGGCGACCCGGCAGTTCATCAACCGCGACGGCTCGCAGTCCCCGGCGCCGTTCATGCGCCAGACCCTGTCGGCGTCCTATGGGCAGGGCAACGGATTCCAGGCGATCGACATCCCCTACGTGGACGAAAAACTGTCCATGCTGGTGATTATGCCCGCTCCCGGGACCTTTGATGCGTTCCTGTCCGCGCTCACGCCAACGAAGCTGAACGAGTGTATCGCCCAGACGGCCTTAAAGCAGGTCGATCTCGCTTTGCCGAAATTCACCTTCTCCACAGGCGCGGATTTGGGCAACCTGCTGCGCTCTCTCGGCATGACCGACGCTTTTGCTCCGGGACACGCGGACTTCTCGGGCATTGACGGAAGGTTTGACCTGTTCATCAGCAGCGTTTTGCATAAGGCATTCATCAGCATTGACGAGCAGGGAACGGAAGCGGCCGCCGCTACCGCTGTTATTATCGGAATCACCTCAGCGCCCGTCAGTCAGGTGACATTGACCGTGGACCATCCCTTCCTCTTCTTGGTCCGCGACCGCCAGACCGGCCTGGTGCTCTTTCTGGGAAAGATTGTTTCGCTGTAGTTTTTCCTGACCCTTCACACGTCTGCCTTCACCCTTTTCACTTCGTCAAGGCTCTTAAGTATTTTAAATTATTTTGAATGAATGCTTGTCAGGACATAAAAAGCCAACTGGAGGGTTTTCGGGCTCAGGTTTTTCGAAGCTCAAAATCAGGGATTCCCCGATATATTTTATTGTTTGACTATTATACAGTGATACACGACAAGGTAAACACTAGGGAAAGTATTTCATGGAGGGGAAAATGGAATTTTACACGGTTCCCTGTCCCGGCAGGGGAAAGGTCAAGCTTGATGGCGGTTTTCAGGGAGAGAACATCAGGGACAATATGCTTCACGTCTTCCAGTGCGGCGAGGGGACCCATTATATTTCCATGGAGTGCCTTGTTGCTGGGAAAGAATGTAAAAAGCAAGTGCAGAGGGTTTCTCTTATCGGCACCAACCTGATTCTGGCACAGGAGGTCCCATTCATCTGCGCGCAAGGAGTTGAATTGCGAAGAGAACCATATAGTTGAAGTTTAAAATTTAGCCGGGGGCGGGTAATACAATGATTGCGGGAGGGATAAAATGGTTATCGGCTTATTGAATCCCAAATCAACCAATGACAGTAACGGCAAAAAAATCCATGTGACTGTTGTCAATGACAGTACCGGCACTACGGTGAAACTGCGATTTACGATATGCGAAAAAGCTTATCAGAGCGATGTTATTTCGCTGCCGGCAAATGCCCGGCAGGAAGTGACAATAAACCATGATCAAGCGGGCTGGTGTCTGGTCGAGATACGGGAGGATACGTCCGGGGAAAGGGCCGAGTATAAGATATTTGATTTGGATTTGCCTGAATACTCGTAGCTCTGGCGGAAATAGTTATGACTCAAAGCGAACCCGTGGAATTTTATAAAGTTGGTTGACAAGACAAACCGGTAAGTTCATAATCGGGACGCATTAAAACTTCACCCTGCTTACTTCTGCGGAGGTTCCTATGGACGTTCTCGATGCCTTGAACTCCCGGTTTACGGCCCGCGCGTTTAAGCCTGATTCCATCGATCGCCAGACGCTTGAAAAGGTCATGGCGGCGGCGCTGAAGTCGCCTTCCTGGGCCAACACCCAGCCGTGGGAGGTCTACCTGGCCGGCGGCGAGGTCTTGAACCGGCTGCGCGAGGCTTATGTTGCGAACCTGAAAAACTGCGTGGCGCGAAACCCGGACCTTACCGCGCCCAAGCAATGGCCGCCCGCGCTCCTGATGCGGATGGAAACCCTGAGGGCGGAACGCATGGCGACCCTTGAGCGGGTCTGTCTGGACAAAGCGGTAATCAAGGACCTGGCGGAAATGAATTATCATTTCTTTCATGCGCCGGTGGTCGCCTATATCTGCATGGACCGCACTCTTACCCCTTGGTCGATCTACGACCTCGGCCTTTTCTCCCAGAGCCTCATGCTCGCGGCGCGTCACTACGGCCTCGACTCTGCCCCGGCGGTTACTCTTGCAGCCCATCCCGACCTGATCAGGAAAGAACTGAACATCCCCGATGATCTTCAAATCATCATCGGGATAGCTCTCGGCTATGCGGACAGGTCGCATCCGCAGAACCAGTTTCGCAGCCCCCGGCGTACTGTTCAGGAAGTCGTTAATTTCAAGGGGATTTAGAACAAGATATTTATGAATACTGGCGGATAAAAGAAGAGTGATGAAAAAGACCAACTTCGATAAGTATCTTGAAGAGCAATTAAAGGACCCCGCGTTCGCCGCCTTGTTTGAGCGCGCGGGAGAGGCTTGGGACGTAGCGCTCCAGATCGCCGCCCTCCGCCAACAGGCGGGGCTTTCCCAGAAGGACCTTGCGAAACTCCTCAAGATATCCCAGCAGCAGATCAGCAGGCTTGAGTCTCCGGGTTACGAAGGACACTCCCTCAGCACGCTGCGGCGCGTTGCCAAGGTCCTGCATGCCCGGGTCCGTGTTGTATTCGAGCCGGAGAAACAAGGAGACGCGATGCGAGTGGCGGAGACCGCCGCAACGTATCGCGCGAAAAGTGCAGTCGGCAGAGGATTGCGAAAGGCAAAAAACGATTTTTCAAGTCGCAAGACCTGACACTGAGGGCTTGGCGGCTCGACAGCGACGCGACTCCACGATTCAATGGTAAAAACGTTAAAAGGATACTATATGTTATTTCAATCTGCTCAGACTGTCACTGGGGTAACGGTTAAGAATAACATCCCCTTGTCTTTTGTGTTTGGTTCAAAACGCAATGTTACCGTGACATTGAGAAAATTTACTGAAGCCGAACTGAAAGGGAAAGACCCGAATAACATGTTGTGCCTTACCATAATTAATAAAGAACCTTCCCCGCAGGTCAAGATTCTATTTGAAAATCTCTTGAAAGGTAATTATGGAAACGATTATTTGGAATCAGAATGGCAATTAGATATTAAAGACGGTCGACCCACTGTAAAGCACACTGATAAGCCTTCTACTATTCCACAAGAGCTAATATCTTTTTCTCAACAAATTACACGACAATTAAATGATTATGCAAAAAGAACAATACAGGTCTTAAGGTGGCGTCTGAATGCAAGTTCCCGTCAAAATCCTTTCTTGAACGCATGGTTTCCTACATGGTCTTTTGACGGTAAAACTTGGACTGTTTTGCCGAGCTCTGAAATAATGCATGCGTCAATTAAGCGGGATATGCTGGTAGCTGCAGAACTAATGCCTGAGATAGTCAATTTAATAAACAAAGGATCAGACGAACCACTTGCACACTCTTTACTGCGAGAAGCATACGACCATCAAGGTACAAATCCTCGGAGTGCACTGCTTACGGGTATCGCAGCGGCTGAAATAGGTGTCAAACATTTACTAACTAAGCTTTTACCGGACACAAAATGGGTTTTGGAAAATCTGCCCTCACCACCAATTATTCTAATATTGACTCAGTATTTCCCACAACTGCTCTCCCATCGTAAAATAAAAAGAAAAAACTTACCTGTTCCTCAAACCATCATTGATACTTTAAAGGATGGGGTTGCTTTAAGAAATTCCGTTGCACACACAGGCCTGCCTAACATTGAATTTGAAAAGCTGGATAATATTTTACATTCCGTTGAAAATATTCTGTGGATATTAGATTATTATTCTGGTCTTGACTGGGCCTTGAATAACATGAGCCCGAATATAAAGTCTCAATTTATTACATGACTCCGTTGAAAGTGCTTAACGTGCACTAAACTTGAATATACAACCAGCGCGTCCACATCGACTTGCCAAAAAGCGGCGAGTGACTCGTGCGTTATTTTTAATGAGGTTCTATTCCGTATGCGCTATCTTCTACTCACCACACTTTTATTAAGTGCTTGCGCAGCAAATCACTCGGTCATCGCTACGCACGACAGCGATGTCTCAGAGGTTATGGTGCATGCACTGGAATATGACGATAAAGGGTTACCTGTAGTGGGAATTCCTCTTGAAAGACGCCCGAGTCAGCCGGGAGAGTATTTTACGCTTGTGCAACTGTCGAAGGGTCGCCCCATAATGTCATATGACATTGGCGTTGTGAGCGAAAAGCCCGATTTGACGAAGCCATTCAAAACTAGTTACCACTGGACCGGCAAGGGCTTTACATTGTTCAAGCCATCGGGTTTTAATTGCGCAGAGTATACGACCAATTTAAACGAGTGCGCTAATCCTGTTCTTGCAATTATCGCAGTTGTAGATGTGGTAGGTATTGCTGGCGGCATTGCAGGGGGTATTGTTGTCAGCGTTGCAGATGGTATTAAACAGACTGGTTTAGAACTGAGAAAGGTAGTACTGAACAAGGAACAGGTAATCACCTGTACGGTTTTTGAATACGATAAGCTCAATCGTCTTATCAGTATGCGTATGATGACTCCGGATCGCTCTACTGAACTAGCACTAACAAGATTTGAGTATGCAGACGCAAGGCCTACACCAAGCAGGACGTTTGTTGAAAGCCCGATTGAAAAGAAAGTATATCAGGTAGGTATGCCGTCGTGGATGGAGCATTGGGGGAAATAACGCCCTAAAATAATCACGCCGTCGAGAGGGCAGCTACGCGCCCCTCAGCCGAGCCGTTAACATCCCGGAAGTCTTTAGTAAACCAATAGGGTCTGGTCTTGCGTCTTGACAATATGCAAATTGGGGGACATTCTAACGAGAAGCGAGGCAACGTTTTTAACGGATATAACTATAGTGAACAACAGAACCTATGGAGAAGCGCATGATGGAAGATAAATCGCTTGCAGTATTTGAAAATTACAGCATTCGCAGAATATATGATGAAAAAAATGAAAAATGGTTTTTTTCTGTCGTGGACATTATACAGGCCCTCATTCAACAGCCTGATTATCAGACAGCGCGGAAATACTGGAACAAGCTGAAGGAACGGCTGAAGAAGGAAGGAAGTCAAACGGTGACAAGTTGTCACCAGTTGAAATTGATGGCTGATGACGAGAAAATGCGCCTTACCGATGTCGCTGATCCTGAAACGCTTTTGCGTCTCATCCAGTCCGGGCAACTTTGGGGACGTTGATTCTTACGGTGCATGCATTCGACCGTGACGTTGTTGACGTTGCGTTGTGCAGAAGCAGGCAATGTTATTTCATGTAGCGAAGCTGAACCATTGAAGAGGCTGATGTATGCATAAGGCACAGGTGCAGCAGGCACAGAAGCCGGGCAAATTTGTGGTCGCTGTTCACGGCATCGGCGATCAGGTGGCGTATGAAACGATCCAGACCGTTGCCCACCAATTTTGCCACTATTTCAACACTCCATCCGCAATCCCTCTCGGCCAGATCCATTCAGCTCTAAATGACGCGGACGCTGCTGCCGGCGGACCGCATAAGCATGGAATATTCATACCTCCCGATCTTGCGGCCTCGGATACTCCGGCCACGCTCGGGTTCGGCGAGGTCTATTGGGCCGACATACCGCGTAAAGTCGTGGCAAGCGGTTTTGTGCTGGAAGAAACGAAAAAATGGTCCCGGACCATCGTTGACCGGGTCCGTTCGCGGGGCGCGCTTGAAGATAAGGACTACGACACGATCAAGCGGGTGCTGTCTGAGATGATAGAGACGGTCAACGTCCTTGAGCGGTTATCGTTCCTCGCGGAAAAGGCGGGGCTTTTCAAGTTCAGGCTGAATCAGGTGCTGAAGGATTATGTCGACGATGTCCAGATCGTGACGGAATACGAAAAGTACCGCAAAGAGATCCTCGAAAGATTCGATAATGCCCTGAGCGCCGCACACAATGCCGATCCGGCCGCGGAGCTTTATATCGTCGCCCATAGCGAGGGAACGGTTGTGGCCTTGCTCGGCCTGCTGAACGCCATCACAAGTTCCGAAAGGGAGAAATACTCCTGGCTCGGGCAGGTGCGCGGGCTCATGACCATCGGCTCTCCGATCGACAAGCATCTCGTTCTTTGGGACGACCTGATCGGACAATACGCCGGGAACGGCGGAAAGCATGCTGTCCTGGATACGAAGATCAAGTGGAAGAATTATTATGACCACGGAGACCCCGTGGGCTCGAAGCTTGATCTTGCGCGGGCATGGCTTGCTGAAAAAGGAATAACTCACTTCGAGTTCAAGCAGGCCGACGATTACGGGTTCAGCCGTTATGTCTTCCCCGGCAAGGCGCACACGGACTATTGGAACGATCATGACGTGTTCGGTCATTTTATCGGCTCGGTGATGGAGCTGCAACCGCCCAAGGAAAAGCAAGGCAAAAAAGAGCCTGTTCATCCGAAGAGCGATTGGATTGCGGTAATCGCGACCAACACCCTGCCCTATGTCCTTATGTTCGGCCTTTTGCTTGCCGGTACCCATGTTCTGTATTCCTTCCTGACGACGAACCTTGCCTGGGGAGAAAGCAGCGCTGCCCGGACCAGCAATACCTTTGCCGTCGCCTTTCTCCTGGCAGGCCTGACTGTTCTGGCACGGGTTCCGAGGCTCACGAAGGAATTCTCTCTTAAACTTCTGAGCATCGTGACAGGTTTTCTCGCCATTGCCTTGTTCTACAGGTATGCGACACAGGATGCCGCGAACAACCTGGAGGCGCTCAGCAATTTTTCGTTATACCTCATGCATATCGACTACGACGCTCAATTACTCGGCCTCCGTGCGCCGATCATCGGCATGAGCGGGGCCATGCTGCTTATCGCAGGCGTCACATACCTCGCCAGCGAATTAAAGCCGTTATGGGGCCTGAAGCCGCTGATCATCATCGGCGGGACCGCGGCCCTGGGTATCGAGACGCTGATAATCATCACGAATCCGGACAACCTGAAAGTCTTTGCCGACCTGCAGGTTCTGTGGCAATTGGCGCTGTCCTGCGCCATTTTTCTCTATATATGGTGGTTTGCGGCGCTGCTCTTTGACCTCGTATTCGTGTGGCACAGCTACATACGAAGTGAAAAACTGATCACACGGCAAGAGTAACGAAACCAACCGTTGTTGTTGACGTTGCGCAGTTGAGGGCGATTGCGCACAGCTAAGAGGAGCGAGGGGATGGACAAAGGAATAGCCGTTTTTAAGGGAAATAAAATCAGACGAGCTCTGCATAAAAGCGAGTGGTGGTTTTCGGTTGTCGACGTGTGCTGCGCACTTACGGAAAGCGCGGACGCCGGGGCTTATTGGAGAAAGTTAAAGCAACGGCTCGTAGAAGAGGGAAGTGAAGTCGTGACATTTTGTCACGGGTTGAAACTTGTCGCGCCCGATGGAAAAATGAGAGAAACCGACTGTGCCAACACTGAGGGTGTTTTCCGCATTATCCAATCCATCCCTTCCCCCAAAGCCGAGCCTTTCAAACGCTGGTTGGCGAAGATCGGCTATGAACGAGTGCAGGAAATTGAAGACCCGGAGCTTGCAACGAAGAGGACGCGGGCGATCTATAAGGCAAAGGGCTACTCCGACGACTGGATCGAGAAGCGGATGCGCGGCATCGCCATCCGGGAGGAGCTTACGGATGAGTGGAAAAAGCGTGATGTGAGGGAAAAGAAGGAATACGAAATTCTCACCGCTGAAATAGCGCTGGCCGCCTTCGGGATTACGCCAGGAAAGCATAAAAAGATCAAGGGACTGAAACGTGAAAATCTGCGGGACCATATGAACGACCTGGAGTTGATTTTCTCAATGCTTGGTGAGGCCGCGACGACGGAGATTACCCGCGTTGATGATGCGAAGGGTTTTCATGAGAACAAACAGTCGGCGCGCAAGGGTGGGGAAGTAGCAGGGAAGGCCCGGAAAGACCTTGAGCAAAAGACGGGGAAGAAGGTTGTTTCAAAAGAGAACTATCTCACTGTCCCCGAAGCGAAGAAGAGATTGAAGAAGACGTCGTGACGTTTTAACCGTGATTTCATCTGAATCGAATAAATAAGCCGGGGCAGTCTTGAAATATCTAAAACTGTTTTTACAAGTCGCGGCCCCGATATCCCGAGTACCAAGCAGCAGAATATTGTCAACAAGGAGGTTGAACGATGAGAATCCTGTTTGAAGTTTTGCTCCTGTCAATTCTGATCGGCGGAGTAGTGCTGTTTTACAAATTGCTCATAAACTATCTGTATCCGAAATCAAAGGAGAAAAAAGATGGAGAAGAACGTTAAATTACTCGTCATGGTGGTACTGATTATCATTGCACTTATCGCATTTATGACGCTGAATCCGCTCGTGATCGTGCATCCCGGACAGCGCGGCGTTGTTATACAGCTCGGCGCCGTGCAGGATATAATCCTCGGCGAGGGTATTCATTTCGTGATGCCGCTTACGCAGTCAGTCAAGAAAATGGATGTTCAAATACAAAAGGTCGAAGTATCATCGGAGGCGTCATCAAAAGATCTGCAAATGGTCCACGCCACGGTCGCATTGAATTACCATTTGGATGCCATGAAGGTCAACAAAATATTTCAAACTCTCGGAGACGATGTGGGCGGGCGTATTATTGCGCCGGCCATACAGGAGTATCTGAAAAAATCAACGGCGATGTTCACCGCCGAGGAGCTGATTTCCAAACGAGAACACGTCAAGGAAGAATTTAAAAGGTCTTTGACCATTGCGCTGGCGGTTAACGATGTGATCGTAGACAATGTGTTTATAACCAACTTTGAATTTTCAAAGGAATTCAGTCACGCAATCGAGCAGAAGGTAACGGCGGAGCAGGAAGCTCTAATGGAAAAGAATAATTTAGCCAAGATAAGATTTTTAGCCGAGCAAAAAGTCGCCACAGCCACCGCGGACGCCACCGCGATCGCTATTCAGGCAAAAGCCGTTACCTCGCAAGGAGGGAAGGATTATGTGCAGCTCAAAGCGATTGAAAAATGGGATGGCCATCTTCCTGCGCAGATGATTCCCGGCTCAGCGGTACCATTTATTGATTTGACGAAAAGCAAAAATTAACGGAAACTATTCAGGTCAGCTGCTCCACGTAGCGGCAGGCGCACCGGATATCGTTGTGTGCAATTAAAACAATAGAACGGGGAGGTCGTATGGGACTGCAATTGCCGAAGTGGCTCATAAAACTGTCGGGAGAACTGTATCTTCACAACTACCTGAGCTGGCTCGTCTACCGGCCGCATCACTACGCGATATCCGGTCAGGACACGCGCAAGGTCCTCGATGCCGTGCAGCCGGGGGACGTTCTGCTTCGACGCTACGACAGGTACGTGAACACCCTATTCACGCCGGGATTCTGGGGGCATGCCGCGCTCTGCGTGAGCGCGAATGACGTGATCCACGCCGTGGGCGTCGGCGTGGTGCGCGAAGACCTCATCACGTTTTGCCGGACCGACAGCGTGGCCGTGCTCCGGGTGAAGGACGCGACCCCGGAGATGATCAAACAGGCCATCTCGTGCGCCGAGGCCCATGAAAAAGCGCGCACGGCCTATGATTACCAGTTCAAGGACAAAAACCGCGCCGTCTACTGCACCGAACTGGTGAACGTCTGCTACAACGGCGTGTTCAACAACGACTTCCAGGTGGCGGCGGGGAACTGTATTCTCGCCCCGGACGGGGTCCGTCGAAGTTCCCGTGTTTCGCTCGTCATTGAATGCAAGTACGACCCGAAAGGGCTTTCGGTCAAAGAGCGCGAGATCAGGCTGTGCAGCCCCGCGCCGAAGACCTGCGAAGAAACGCTCCGGAAACGGGTCAAGGAGCTTGATACCCTGCCAGAGCACATGAAACGGCCGCGCAAGCGAAAATCCTGCACGTGAAAGCATGCGATTAAAAGCATGGGGACAGTCTCACGCGGAGTCGCGGAGAGCGCGGAGATTACATCAGGATAAATTGGATAATATTATCGGGGTGATTTTGGATCCGGAGTAAAAGTGCATCAGGGGCTTAAACCGGAATTAACAGCTTCACCAGTGTTGGGCTATACCTATTCCGTTGATGGGGAGGAACAGGCGAGATGAAGGGATTTAAAAAATCGCTTAAGTTTTTTAATAAAAGTAAACCACAGGGTCAGGCTGTGCGACTTGAAGGGCCTCTTAGGGTAAACGCTTGCTTCTTGCACGAAGAAGCTACCGGACAGCGGGCGTTTATGCAGGGCGTAGTGAAGGGGTTGATGGACCTGGAAAAAACCCGCGAAATTCCTTTGAGTGAGGCGAAGAAGCGCCTCGGCCTGAAGTAGTCCAATGGTCAAAACACAGACGCCATCTATTCCAGCCCAAGAACGAAGCCTTCGAAGGAGTCGACGCTGTTCTGATCGTGACGCACCCGTATGGAAAGCGGACGGCGCGGCACCCGTTGCGTCTTAGCGGCAACACCTATGACGGGCCCGGCGGGTCAATGGTCAGACATGGCTTTTCGCCGCCCGGTGGGCGGCTTTTTTTCTCGCCATTTCGAGCTTCTCGATAAATAAATCCGGCTCAAAGTAGCCTATTTTTCTGAATATTTCATCTCCTTCACAGTCAAACACCAGCATCGCCGGTTTTGCGGCAACCCCGAACCTCATGAATTGTTCCGCATCAGCGCCTGATTCATATTTAACCGGGACAAAATATTTTTTGATATATTCCTGGACGCTTTCCGTGAGCAGCGTGCAACCCCTCATTTTAATGCAGGCTTCGCAGCCTGCGCCGAAAAAAGCTACGAGCACGAGCTTATTGTTATTTTTAGCCAGTTCCAAGGCGCAGCGGAAACTTGTTTCCCATTCGATATCGTGCGGCATAATAATTCTTACCCCTGTTCAGAAAAGTCTTGTCGAAACCCTTACCTATAGTTTAGCTCTTCCTTTCGCGATATTCTCAATTGTTTAGGATAAACAATATAAGGGTGGGAAGATGAAAAAACGAGGGAAGTGAGTCGGCTGCAAAATGAAGCCGGCTGAAGTTGGTTGCCGATGCCGGTGTTACTGGTTCTGAAACGCTTCTCCGTATCTACCCAAAATATGATCTTACTGTGCTATTATTACGTCAGCGCTGAAGAGCGATAACAAGGAGGTTGCGATCAATGTCCATCCGTATACAGGTTTTTTCCGATTACATCTGACCCTTCTGCTATATCGGCGACGGGATCGTCGAAAAGCTGAAACAGGAATTCGACCTTGAGGTCGAATGGCGTGGCGTGGAAATCCATCCCGAGACCCCCCCGGAAGGGACCCCCATGACATCGAGGTTCCGGGCCGGGGACATCGAGCACATGATGGGGCATCTTCGCACCATGGGCGCGCCCTTCGGGATCGCTTTTGTTGACCGGCCCATCCTTTCCAACTCCCGCATGGCCCTCCTGGCATCGGAATTCGCCAGGGAACAGGGCAAATTTCTGGCGTTTCACGAAGCGGTGTTTGCCGCTTATTTTTCTCACGGCCTCGATATCGGCGATATCGACGTCCTCAGGCAGCTTGCAAGCGACCTCGGCCTCGACGCCGAGGCCATGGCAGTTGCCGTTAAAAGCGGGAAGCATCTGGCAATGTTCGAAAAGGCGAAGGAAGAGGCCGCCCGGCTCGGCGTGACCGGAGTTCCCGCGTTTTTCATAGAAGGTAAAAAACTGGTCGGTGCCCAGCCCCTGGATGTGTTCCGGAAGGCGCTCAGGTCTGTGAAGGGCTGATCCAGGATGGAGAAAAGAGCAGGCCAAAGACGCGATCCATTCCCGCGCTTTTTGAATCGGGATTTTTCTTGTTCATCCACCCTGCCTGCCGTGCTTGATGAACGTTCCGTTCTGATATTCCTCAAAGGCAGTTGACAGCTCCTCTTCGGTGTTCATCACGATGGGGCCGTACCAGGCCACGGGCTCGCCGATGGGTTTGCCGGAGATGAGCAGGAACCGGACCGACTCGTCCTGCGCCGAGACCGCAACCTGGTCGCCATCGCCGAAAAGGACCGCGGTCTTGTTGTGTATAAACGGATCGCGCTCCATGTCGAAATAGTTCTCTCCCAGTGCACCGCAGGCAAAGGGGTCCTTTTCGTTGCAGAAGATGCCTTTGCCCGAGATCACGTAGGCCATGACCGTATGACCGCGCGTGGTTTTGTGAACGAACTCGGACGCGGCAGGCACGGTAACGTCGAGGTATTCGGGATCGATGACGATGTCCCTGACCGGACCCCTCGTTCCTTCCACCGTGCCGCAAATTACCTTGACCCTGGCGCCGCTTCTTGTTGTCACTTCCGGCACCTGCGCGCTTTTGATATCGCGGTACCGGGGCGCCATCATTTTGCGGGACCCCGGAAGGTTTGCCCAGAGCTGAAACCCTTCCATCACGCCGTTGTCGTCTCCCTGCGGCATTTCCTGGTGGATGATTCCGCTTCCCGCGGTCATCCACTGGATGTCCCCGGACGTGATGATCCCCTTGTTTCCCATGCTGTCTCCGTGCTCCACATCGCCGGTGAGAACGTAGGTGATCGTCTCGATGCCGCGATGGGGGTGCCAGGGAAAGCCCTTGATGTAAAAAGAGGGATCAATGTTGCGAAAATCATCGAGGAGCAGAAACGGGTCGAAGAGCGGCACTTCGCTGTTCCCGAAAACCCGCCTGAGATGGACCCCGGCCCCCTCGATCACAGGCTTGCTTTTGAATATTTTTCTGATCCTTCTGTTTTCCGCCATGGCCGGCTCCTTATAGCTATACTCGCAGTGTCAAAATATTTCACCGCAGGGTACGCAGAGAAAATCTTGAACAACAATGCAGTAAACAATTTCTAACAGCCCTCTCCCTCGCGACCTCGGGGATAAGAAAATTCAGGTTTCGTGAACTTTTACAAATTAGTATATCAGGTTTGCCAGGGAGGTGTGTGAACTCCGGAACCACTGTCGCTAAAAATAACCTTTATGACGGGCATCATAGAAAAGAAATAGCAATGCCGGTACAATGAATCAACCTAAAAGGAGGTGTACCATGGATCATTCTACAAGTGGTTGTCCATCATGTTCATCGATAAAAGCCGCGCCTGCCGAGAATGAGAAAGACCCCCGGCTCACGCAGTGGCCGATCCAGATCAAGCTTATCGGCACGTCCGCCCCGTTTCTGAACGATGCTGACCTGCTCGTGGCAGCGGACTGCACAGCCTTTGCAACTCCCGGATTCCACGAGAAATTCCTGCCGGGCAGGAAGGTGCTGATCGGATGCCCCAAACTTGATGATGCCACCCAGTATCTTGCGAAGTTCACCGAGATCTTCGGCGCCACGACGGTCAAGAACGTGACCTGTCTCAGGATGGAGGTCCCCTGCTGCGGCGGCATGACGGCTGTCCTGAAAGAGGCGATCATCCGCTCAGGGAGAAAGATCCCGATGACGGAGGTCATCGTCGGGGTAAAAGGCGACGTGCTTTCGGAAAAGAGTATTTTGGAGTAATCCAGTAAACGGCAGTTAGCTACTGAAAGCACAGAGTGTGGTTTAGCTGTTTTTTGAATGATGAATAAAAAGGCCGGTCCTCATGCAGAACCGGCCTTAGCGCGTCCGCGCTCCCTCGTGAATGCAAGCCAAAGATGCGGTATGTGCTCTTACACGGTTTTCACGCCGCCTTTTGCAACGCGTACAGCGGCACGAACACCTCATCGCAAAATGCCTCGAACGAGGTGGATGTCGTTTTCCCGGACGTGCGTTCAATCCTTTTGATCCGTCCATCGTTGAAGGCCCTGCTCATCTCGATGTAGTTCCTGCTCATGTCAGGCGACAACCCCATGGCGACCATTGCCTTTTCAGCCTCTTCATAGGGGAACTGCACGTAAGACAGGCCGGGTTTGCCGATCTTCTTGCCGATGATCTCCGCTGACTCGGTCATGGTGAGGTCGCGCTGGCCGAGGAGATAGCGGACAGACGAACCGATGAAATTCCTTTTCACCAGGCGATCGGCCGCAAAAGCCGCGATGTCCCGGGTTGCGGTCATGGGAATCGCGAGATCGCCGCGGACCGCGCTGCCGCTCACGCCCTGCGATTTGATCATGCCGATGTTCCCGAGCACGTTCTCCATGAAGTACGCCGCGCGCAGGTGCAGGACATTGAGCCCCTTGATTCTGTCCAGTCGCTCCTCCTGCAGATGCAGACCCTTGATCGGGCCCGTTCCCGTTGTCAGCTCCGCGCCGATGCTCGAAAGGTTTACGACACTCCTTACCTCTGCGATCTCCAGGGCGCGGGCAATGCTCTCGCTTGCCGTTCCCGCATGCTGCATGAAGTTCTCGGCCTTCGGGTCAGGCGGGATCAGCGTGAAAACGGCATCAACCCCGGTGAACGCTTTGGCCAGGAATGCGGTGTTTTTGATATCGCCAACAAAGGCTCCCGCGTTTTTACCCACAAACGTTCTCAAGCGGTCAGCAGAGCGCGCTACCAGACGAACTGGTTCTCCCTGTTTAATCAGGAGGTCCGCGATCTTGCCGCCGACATTGCCTGTTGCTCCCAAAATGGTAATCATATTGCCTCCTTGGACCCCATCAAAGTACATTCAATGGATAGAGGATTGTATCTATCCTTTATTGAATCATAGCACTGTTTCCCGTTGGTGTCAACCATGCTGGTTTTGCAAAAAATGAGTTATCTGCCGCAGAGGACCCGAAAATAACCTGAGGTTGTATGAAGCCGCCCGATTATGCTATAGTTTGTCCGTGAGCGGTCGCTCATGAAAAAAGGTCCCGGCCGGGAAGGATAACGCTGCCATGCATCGTTCTGCTGATCACAACAAGTTGCGCAAAACGCTCCCTGAAGCCATTATCAGGTTGCCTGACTGGATGGAGGGCATACTTCGCAAGGCCCCTGACGTGTTCCCGGGGGTGGAAGAACGGATGCGCTTTGTCGTTGAGCTGGCGCGCCGGAACGTACAGCACCGGACAGGCGGACCTTTCGGCGCCGCTGTTTTCGACGAGGCCGGCCGTCTGATCGCGCCAGGGGTGAATCTGGTGGTCTCTTCGCAGTGCTCCGTTTTCCATGCCGAGATCGTGGCGCTGGCCCTCGCGCAAAAGGCCCTGGGAAGATATGACCTCAGTGACGGCGGCGCATCTCACTATGAGCTCGTTACTGCCGCGGAACCCTGCGCCATGTGCTTCGGCGCCGTGCCCTGGTCCGGCGTGCAGCGTTTAATATGCGGGGCCCGCGACGAGGACGCGCGCGCCATAGGATTCGACGAAGGACCGAAGATGGCCGATTGGGTAAAAGCGCTGAACGACCGGGGAATAACCGTGGTCCGCGATGTGCTGCGCAATGAGGCAGGTGCCGTGCTTCGGGAGTATGCAGCTGCGGGAGGGGCGATCTATAATGCCGGCGGGCAGGGGAGATCGCCGGCGCTTTAACGCCGGGGAGCTTGCAGCTCACAAACAGCTATGACGCTGCGAGGGGAGGTGTCGCGAGCAATTGGTTCAACTTTCAGGAAACAAAAGAGGCCTCTGGTCCGGACTTGCCGTGAACCTGTACCCCTCCTCTTTTTTAACGTATGCATCGATCCTTGCCCTGGCGTCCTCCGCGATATTCGTATACTTGATCCCGTAACACTGCTCATCCGAGCCAGCCGCCTGCTTTACGATTCTCACGACCTCGCCGTGGGCCACCACCTTCGTTCCTTCGGGAAGATAAAAGGAGAACGAGACCCCTTCTCCCGGAGAGAGACCCAGGTCGGTCCTGATCAGCATGCCTGCGGTGCTGATGTTCTCCGTGCGGCACAAAAACGACCTGTTCCTGAACCTGCCGTCAACAACGACGTTCAGGACGACGCGGTAAGATTGCCGAAGGGCGATCGTGAGAAACTGCTGTAACTGCACCTGGAGACGGGCGGGATCGACCGGAACGGTCATGATCGTGTTTGCGCCGCAATGTCTGCACCGCTCCTTTTGGAGCACGGTGGCTTCGCAGATCAGCATGATGGACACTTTCCGCAAGGCCCTTCCCTGTCTGATGATCGAGAAGACCTGTTCGGCGCTGGCGCCGGGCAGGTCGAGCCTTGAAACAATAAGATTGACTTCCTCCTCGATATGGACCCTCAGCAATTCGTCGTTGGTACTGGCGGTGAAGACTTGAGCGTCGGCACGGCGGAACGGGCTGTCCCGCTGCATCAGGAGTGGTTTCAGGGTTTCCGCGATCAGGATTTTTTGCATGGTATCCCTCCGAGGATGACATTCAAACTAATATAGTATAGCGTATCATGAGAAGAAGCGCAAAGGCGCCAGGCAGGGACGAAGGGGGCAGGACCCTGGTGCGTCATGGCGACAACGGGGATTGATGTTCGGGCAATAAAAAAGCACCCCTCTGGCGGTGTTCGGGGGGTGCGGGCGCGGATGGAACGGGAAAGCGGGCGGCGTGTGTGTCTATACCGTCATGATCTCTTTTTCCTTGTGGGTCAGAAGATCGTCGATCTTCCCGATCCAGCTGTCCGTTGTCTTCTGTATCTCGTCCTGCAGTTTTTTGACCTCGTCCTCGGACACATGGGCGTCCTTGTCCTTGCTTTTTTTCTTGATATCGTCGTTCACGTCCCTGCGGATATTCCGGACCGCAACCCGGGCGTCCTCTGCCAGCTTTTTCGCGTGCTTTACGATCTGCTGTCTGCGTTCCTCGGTGAGCGGGGGAATACTGAGGCGGATGACCTTGCCGTCGTTCGACGGAGTGAGGCCAACGTCAGACTTGAGAATGGCCTTCTCAATCTCGCCGAGCATTTTCGGCTCCCAGGGCTGGATGGTTATCATCCGGGGGTCGGGCATGGCCATGTTCGACACCCCGTTGAGCGGCGTAGGTGTGCCGTAGAAATCAACGACGATCCCGTCGAGCATGCCGAGCGAGGCCCTGCCGGTCCGCAGCGTCGTGAATTCCTTTCTCAGGACATCAAGGGCCTTGTTCATTTTTTCTTCGGTTTTTTTCTTCTGCTCGTTAAGCATTGGTCCTCCCGGTGACCAGCGTCCCGACAGTTTCCCCTAACACGATCCTCTTTATGTTGCCGGGTACGTTGAGGTTGAACACGATGATGGGAAGGTTGTTGTCCATGCACAGGGAGATGGCCGTCGCATCCATGACCTTGAGGTCTTTTTGCAGCACTTCGATATAGGTCAGGCTGTCGAACTTCGTCGCGGTCTTGTCCTTCATGGGGTCGGCGTTGTACACTCCGTCCACCTTGGTCGCCTTCATGATGACCTCGGCCCCGATTTCCATGGCCCGGAGCGCAGCCGCCGTGTCCGTGGTGAAGTAGGGGTTGCCGGTGCCCGCGGCAAAGATGACGACGCGGTGTTTCTCCAGGTGACGCACGGCGCGGCGTCGGATGTAGGTCTCGGCGAGCTCGCGCATCTCGATCGCCGATTGCACCCGCGTGACCACGTCCTTGTTCTCCAGAACATTCTGGAGCGCCAATGCGTTCAGCACCGTGGCGAGCATGCCCATGTAGTCCGCGCTGGCGCGCTCCATGCCTTTTGCCGCACCGGAAAGGCCGCGGAAGATGTTGCCGCCGCCTATGACGATGGCGACCTCTACGCCGAGGCCGCAAATCTCCTTCACCTCGGACGTGATCGTATCAAGCACGGCGTGGTCGATGCCGTACCCCTGGTCGCCCATGAGCGCTTCGCCCGAGAGCTTGAGCAGTATGCGTTTGTATCGCGGTTGGGCCATATTATTTGAGCTGCGCCGCAACTTCTTCGGCGAAGTTTTCCTTCTTTTTCTCGATGCCCTCGCCGAGCTGATACCGGACGAAGCGGTTCACCGCGGCGTTCTTCAGGAAGTTCTTTACCTTGAGCTTGCCGTCGGGGTCCTTGATGTACACCTGGTCCATGAGACAGGAGTCGGAATAAAATTTTTCGAGCTTGCCTTCCACCATCTTGCCGATGATGGCAGCGGGCTTGCCCGAGTCCTTTGCCTGGGCCTCGTACACGGCGCGTTCGCGGTCGAGGACGTCGGCAGGAATAGATTCACGGTTCAGAAACTGCGGATTTGCCGCGGCGACATGCATGGCGATGTCCTTGCCGAGCTGCTCGTCGCCTCCGGAAAAGTCCACCATGACGCCGATCTTGGAGCCGTGCAGATAGATCGCAAGCTGCCCGGTCGTCTCATAGCGCATAAAGCGGCGGATGGTGATGTTCTCGCCGATTTTCTGTATCAGCGTGTTGCGTTTGGCTTCGACGGTTTCGTTGTTGATCGTGAGCTGCGAGAGCGCTGCAACATCGGCGGGATTTTTTTCCGACACTAATGCGGCAACCCCTTTTGAAAAGCTCTGGAAGTCGTCGTTTTTTGCCACAAAGTCGGTTTCGCTGTTCACTTCCGCCAGCACGCCGATCTTGCCGCCACCCGTGAGGGTGGACGCGATCATACCCTCGGACGCCACCCGTGCGGCTTTTTTCGCCGCTGCGGACAGCCCTTTTTTCCTCAGGAGATCTACCGCTTTCTCAAAATCGCCGCCGGTTTCTTCCAAGGCTTTTTTGGCCTCCATCATGCCGACGCCGGTCTTTTCTCTCAGGTCCTTCACTGCACTTGCGGATATTGTGGCCATTTCTCAAAAACCCCCTAGATTTTATGCTTCTTCAGCGGTTGCATCCACATCAGCATCCACGATCTCAGCGACTGCCGCGGCCTGCGTCTCGCCGGCGGCCTTTGCGGCCTCCATGGCTTCGCCCGCTTCCTTGGCGATGGATTGCCTGCCTTCGATGACCGCATCGGCCATCTTGGACGCCATCAGGCGGATGGCGCGGATCGCGTCGTCGTTGCCCGGAATGACATAGTCGATATTGTCGGGGTCGCAGTTCGTATCAACGACAGCGACCACCATGATGCCGAGCTTGTTTGCTTCCTGGACCGCAATCATTTCCTTGCGGGGGTCGATGATGAATATCATGGACGGCGGCTGGGACATGGTCTTGATGCCGCAGAGGATCTTTTCGAGCTTGGTCCGCTCCTTTTCGAGCCCGGCGACTTCCTTCTTGGTAAGCTTGTCGTACGTGCCGTCTTCCTTCATTTTTTCGATCTTTTTGAGCCGGTCGATGCTTTTCTTGATGGTGGTGAAATTGGTGAGCATGCCGCCGAGCCAGCGGCTGGAGACATAATACATTCCGCACCGTTTTGCTTCTTCCGTAATAGCGTCCTGGGCCTGCTTCTTGGTGCCGACAAACATGATGTCTTTGCCCTGGGACGAGGCGTTGCGGACAAATTCGTACGCTTCCTTGAACAGCTTGAGCGTTTTCTGGAGGTCGATGATGTAGATCCCGTTCCGCTCTCCGAAAATGTACTTCTTCATTTTAGGGTTCCATCGTTTTGCCTGGTGGCCGAAGTGTACCCCTGCTTCCAACAACTCTTTCATGGTGATCGTGGACATGATGTCCCTCCTTCAGGTTTTACCTCCGCGCCGATCATCCCCCGTCAGATCCCGTTTAAAACGGGACACCCTGCCGCTGGTCCTGGCGCGTGCGTAATAAGATATGCCTTTTTAAAAGGCGACCCATAAAATACCATATATGCGGTCGCGTTTCAAGGGAAATTTCCTTTTTTTGATGTTTTTCGCAATTTCGAGCGGGTTTTTGCGGATTTTCTCATAGTTGCAAAAGCTTCTCGCGTAATATAGTTATAATTTCAATATGTTATGACTTGGCATGACTGATGCAATATAATTGGCAAGACTAAACGAAAAGGAGGACTCTATCATGAAAACCACACTAGAAAGAAAGACGGCATACATCGGGGCAGGCGCGGGACTGGTGCTCTTCGCACTCTTCGGGCTTCTTCCCGGCAGCCTTTTAGGCGGCGCCATGGGCCTCAATATCGCGGGTTGGTTCTTCGGACTTCCGCTCCAGCCCGGGCTCGTAGCCAGGGTCATTGTCCTTGTCTCCATGCTGATCGGCGTGCTGGTTTCCGGCATCGTGATCGTGACGGTCACCTCGACCATCGGCTGGCTCGTGGGCAAAGTTCTTGAAACAGGCGTACATCATCATATGGACGAAGCAAAAGCATCGCACAGATAAGCGCAGGCGCGGAAGACGACTGCAGACTACATTACATACAGCTGCGGCTGAAAGGAGATTGGCCATGAAAAACGAGACAGTAAAAACAGGGATGAAGATCGGTGCAACAGTCGGAGGTTTGGTGTTCTTAGTCTTTGGAATCATGCCGGGGTTCTACTTCGGGAGCTTCGGGACCCTGATCCTGCTCCAGAAGCTGTCGGGCGGCGCGGTTGAACCCACGCTGATCGTCAGGGCGCTGGTGGTCATGGGTATCATGGTAGGACTTGCATGTGCGGCAACCGTGAGCCTCGTGGTCGGCGGCTTGATGGGAACGGTCATAGGCTACATAGCTTCAGCGCCTGCGGCAATCCGTGAGAAGGCTGCTCAGAAAGCGTAGGAAGATGCGGGCAGGTGTTGGGGTTACAGCCTGACGCTAAAGCCAGGGAATGCCTGATTGCAAAAAGGAGCTTAACAAAAAAGGCGGTGAGAAATCATCGCCTTGGCTGTTTCCATTCAGCTCATCACGTTGTATTCGTCCAAGCGTGTATTGTAACGTATTGATATTTATCATCTTGCCTTCTGATGAGCTTTTACCGCGTTCTGGTCTTCCGCTCTCTCTGGATTTCCCGCCACAAAAAGGCTTGACAAAAAGCATGAAATTGTTTATATTCGCTATTCTTAAAAAAAATATTACAACTTAACAAGGCGGGAATTATGGCTACCTATTCAGCAAAAGCAGAGGATATAGAAAGAAAGTGGTTCGTCGTTGATGCGAACGGCAAGACCCTGGGCAGGCTGGCAACGGTCGTGGCCTCGGTGCTCAAAGGCAAGACCAAGCCGATCTACACTACCCATGTCGATACCGGAGACTTTGTGATCGTGGTGAACGCGGACAAAGTGCATTTGACCGGCAAGAAGCTCGACAATAAGATGTATTACAGCCACTCCGGATTTCCCGGCGGCCTCAAGACCGTCTCGGCAGGCACGCTCATGCGGACCAAGCCCGAGGATGTGATAACGATGGCCATCGAGGGCATGCTCCCCAAAACCAGGCTCGGCAAGCAGATGCTGACCAAGCTCAAGGTCTATGCCGGGGACAAACATCCGCACACCGCGCAGCAGCCGGTGGAGATGGTCATTAAATAACAACAGGAAAACAGGGGTCACCTTTAGGAGGATTGAATGTCAGCGGCAACCGTATCGAGATATTACGCAACAGGAAAAAGAAAAAATTCCATCGCCAGGGTGTGGATGATGCCCGGCAGCGGCAAGGTCACCATCAACGAAAAAACCATGGACCAGTATTTCGGCCGGGATGTGCTCAAGATGATCATTCGCCAGCCCTTCGAGGTAACCGGAACAGTTGATAAGTTCGACGTGCTCGTGAGCGTGCTCGGCGGCGGAAACTCTGGCCAGGCCGGCGCAATCAGGCACGGGATTTCCAAGGCGCTCCTCGAAGTGGACGCCGAGTCCCGCATCAAGCTGCGAAAAGAAGGTCTTCTGACCCGCGACCCCAGGACCAAGGAGCGTAAGAAGTACGGTCAGAAGGGCGCGCGCGCGCGGTTCCAGTTCTCCAAGAGATAAGGGATCACATACCTGTCTGTTTATTGAGATTCATATCCGTTCGCAAGAAGGGAAGGTAGAGATGCCTTCCCTTTTATTTTGTTTAATGCTCCTGTTTTTATGCTTTAAGCGGGGTGTACAACGATGAGCAGCGCAAAACTGAAAATAGCGATCGTGGGATCGAGCGGGTATACGGGTGGAGAACTCCTTCGGATACTTTTGAACCATTCGCGGGTGACCGTGACTGCGATCACGTCGGAAAAATCGGCGGGCAAGCCCATTACCTCTCTCTTTCCGAATCTCGGGGGATTAACGTCCCTGGTCTGCGAACCGCTTGATCCCGATACTGTTGCGAAGAAAGCGGACCTGGTGTTCCTGGCCCTTCCCCATGTAACGGCGCAAGCAGCTGCGTTCCGGTTCCATGAGCTTGGCAGGAAGGTGGTGGACCTTTCAGCCGACTATCGCCTTTCCGACCCACTGCTGTACGAGAAGTGGTATGAACACTCACACCAGCATCCCGCGCTCCTCAAGGAAGCAGTCTATGGTCTGCCGGAACTGCACCGGGACAAGATTCAAAAGGCGTCGCTCATCGCGAACCCCGGGTGTTACCCCACGAGCGCGATCCTTGGGCTTTCGCCGCTGGTGAAGAACAGCATGATAGATCTCAAGAGCATAGTCGTTGACTCGAAGTCCGGCGTCACGGGCGCCGGCCGTAGCCCGTCGCTTGCGCACCATTTCCCCGAGGTGAACGAAGGATTCATGGCGTACAAAGTCGGGACGCACCGGCACACGCCGGAGATCGAGCAGGAGCTTTCCCATCTGGCGGGGAAACAGATCACCCTGTCGTTTACGCCGCACCTCGTTCCCATGAACCGGGGGATCCTGACGACGAGCTATGCCGCGCTGACAACAGCGACGGATACGGCCCGGCTCCACGACCGGTATCGGGAGTTTTACGAAAACGCGCCTTTTGTGCGGCTGCTTCCGGCCGGTGAGTTCCCGAATGTGCGGAATGTCCGGGGCTCGAATTTCTGCGATATGGGCATCACGGTTGATCCGCGCACCGGCCGCGCAATCGTGGTAACGGCCATCGACAACCTTGTCAAAGGCGCGGCGGGTCAGGCGATCCAGAACATGAACCTGATGATGGGATTCGACGAAGCAGAAGGGCTTAAATTCGCGGGGCTGTTTCCGTGAGAAAATCGTAAATCGGAGAAACAGTGAATAGGTGAATCGGTTTTTTACCAGGCCCCCTGTTCCCGTTTCCCTGATTCATTTAATCCATGGCAACCAGGGGTTTGTGAATGAAAATATTGGACACCAAGAACGTTACCATCCCGGGCTTTAAAGCATGGGGCATCCACAGCGGCATCAAGAAAAACGGCAAGAAAGACCTTGCGATTATCTTCTCCGACCGCGAGGCCGCAATGGCCGGGGTGTTCACCAGGAACCGCGTTAAGGCGGCGTGCGTCCTTCTGGACACGGCGCGAGTGAAGTCCGGCAAGGGGCAGGCCATCGTCGTAAACAGCGGATGCGCAAATGCCTGCACGGGCAAGCGCGGGCTCGCGGACGGGCGGGCTACGGCCGAAATCGCGGCCCGGGACCTCGGCATCAAGCCCGAGGCCGTATACGTGGCGTCCACGGGCGTGATCGGCGAGTTTCTGCCGATGGAAAAAATAGAGGTCGGCATCAGCACGGCAGCCGGACTCCTGTCCGCCACGGGCTGGGAGCAGACGGCGGAGGCCATCATGACCACGGACCTCTATCCCAAGCTTTCCGTCGTCCAGGAAGTGATCGGCGGCAAGACGGTCACGATCGCCGGTATCGCCAAAGGCTCGGGTATGATTCACCCGAATATGGCGACGATGCTTTGCTTTATCGTGACGGACGCGAACATTTCTTCAACCATGCTCAAAAAATCCCTGCTTCTCTCCACGGAGAGATCGTTCAATGCCATAACGGTGGACGGCGATATGAGCACGAACGACATGGTCCTGTGCATGGCGAACGGCGCAGCGGGGAACAAGCGGCCTGGTGTGGGCAGCAAGGACAGCAAAAAGTTCCAGGCTTGTCTTGATACGGTGGCGCGCGCGCTGGCAAAGCAGGTGGTAAAGGACGGCGAGGGTGCGACGAAGTTCGTGGAGATCGAGGTCAGGAACGCCAGGAACCCCGGCGAGGCGAAGCGCGCTGCCATGACGGTGGCGAAGTCGAGCCTGGTCAAGACCGCGCTGTTCGGAGAAGACGCGAACTGGGGCAGGATCATGGCGGCCCTCGGGTATTCCGGCATTGAGATGGACGAGGCCAAAACGGACATTTATATCGGCGAGACCAAGCTTGTCGAGAAAGGCCTGGGCCAGGGCAAGCAGGCGGACCGAGATGCGGCGCTTGCGCTCAAACAGCGGGAAGTGCGGATCGTCATCGATCTGCATAAAGGGAAGAGCTCCGCAACGGTCTGGACCTGTGATCTGTCGGGCGAGTATGTGAAGATCAATGCGGCATATCGGAACTGATGACTGAAAGACAAAATTCGACAGGTAAACGGGTTCGTGAAACATACTGAAAATAAGCGAAAATTACTCTTGACATTCACGGATAGAGTTGTAAATTTAGTGATTATGCCGCTTTTCGTCTGAGGGAAGAGCGGTTTCATTGTTTCATGCATCACAGGGTTTCGTGTTTTATCCTGAAATATAATAATGTAAATATATTAATGAGATGTGAGCATGAGGGGGGGTGTAGCGAAGGTGTCCAGTATCAGGTTGCGTGAGAATGAGCCTTTTGAGGCCGCGCTTCGGAGATTCAAAAAGAACATTGAAAAGGAAGGCGTGCTTGCAGAGGTAAAAAAACGGGAGCATTACGAAAAGCCGAGCGTAAAGAAAAAGAAAAAGGCAATTGCCGCGCGTAAAAAGGCGGCGAAGACGGCGCGAATTTCCCGGCATGGTTAAAACGGCGGCGACAACAAGAGCCGGCGCGAAAAGACCGCGGGGAATGACAGCTTGCTAGAGAGAGGGACGGAATGGGATTACGAGAGACGATCGATACTGATATAAAAAATGCCATGAAGTCCGGAGCGAAAGACAAGGTCTCCACTCTCCGAATGCTGAGCGCCGCGCTCAAGAACAAGCAGATCGACAAGCGGAGGACGCTCACCGAGGAAGAGGTGGTTGAGACCGTGCGCTCCCTCATCAAACAACGGAAAGACTCCATTGAGCAGTTCGCCAAGGGAGGCCGGCAGGACCTTGTTGATAAAGAGACTGCAGAAGTGTCCGTGCTCGAGGTATATCTGCCCCAGCAGTTGTCCCGCGAAGAGATAGCGGCCATGGTCCGCGAAGTTGTCGTCCAGACCGGCGCGCAGGGCGCCAGGGACATGGGAAAGGTCATGAAGGCCCTCATTCCCCTGGTGGGCGCCCGGGCCGATGGAAAGCTGGTGAGCGAGCTTGTTAAACAGGCGTTGGGATAAAGGAATCTGTTCCAGTCTCAGCTGCGTGTGCTGTACTCTCCAGGGCTGAACAGGGGGCCATGAAGATAGTGGTCTCCTGATTTTTTTACATTGAACATGTCGATCCGTCGTCGCGCGAACCTTCATAATTTGGCTGCCACTGCCGGTATGACGTTCATTCGCGCCCGTCTCTATTTGATGTTTCCGGAACAGGAGTCTGTGAATTGACCCTTCAGGTATTCTTCCGCACTATCCATGTCGTCATAGCAGGGCGCCTTTCGGGCGATGCCCCGGGTTTGAACCGGCTGCTTGATGCTGTGGAAAAACAAGGACCGCTTGCCATTGTGGAGCGCCCGGGTTTTAAACGGACCAGAAGGCAGAACTGATGTTCCCGGTATGAACGCCCATACTCTTCGGGTGCTGGAATATGACAAAGTAGCAGGCATTGTGTCCGGATTCGCGGCAACAGAGGCGGGGAGGGAGGCTGTTCTCGCTCTTCTTCCTGTTGCTGACGCGGGTGTTGCCAAGACCCGGCTCCGGGAGACGCAGGAGTTCCTCGATCTCCTCAGGAGCGGCGAGACCCCTCCTCTTGACAACATCCTCTCTGTCGGAGAGGCGGTCGGAAAACTCGGCGTGGCGGGCAGCATGCTTTTTCCGGCCGAGCTTCTGAACACGGCACTGACCCTCGGCGCCGGCAGGCGGGTCAAACAATTTTTCGAGCGTTTTTCAGGCAGGGGGGCCGAGGCACGGATTCAGACGCCGCTCCTCTCTGCCCGGACGGAACAAATACGGCCGCTCAAGTTTATTGAGGACGCGGTTTTTTCCGCGATCGATGATGCGGCCGAGGTCAGGGATTCGGCCAGTCCCGCGCTCCGAAAAGTGCGCAGGCAGATCGTCCGGACGCGCGAAGATATTCTGAGCCGTATGTCCGGCATTCTTCAGGACACCGGTTTCCAGAAGGTGATCCAGGAGCCGGTGATCACGGTCCGCGACGACCGGTATGTGCTGCCACTCAAACCGAATTTCCGGCAGAGCCTGAAAGGCGTTGTACACGGTCAGTCCGGCTCCCGGTCCACGCTCTTTGTAGAACCCCTCGAGATCCTTGAACAGAACAACCGTCTTGCCGAACTTCGCATGGAAGAGCGCGAAGAGGTTGAGCGCATCCTGCGGGAGCTTACGTCTCTCATGACGGGCGAGGCGGCCGCGATCGAGAACACGGTCGAGGCCCTTGCCGGGATCGATGGGGTGTACGCGCGGGCGCGGTTCGGCATGGAGTATTACGGGACCGTGCCGACGCTGTCGACGGACCGGACCCTGCGGCTCCTGTCGGCAAGCCATCCGCTCCTGGCGGTCAAGTTCAGGAACGGGGCCCGCAACGAGCGCGTTACGACGAACACCATCGAACTCACGGGCGGGGACCGGGCGCTGATCATGAGCGGCCCGAATGCCGGCGGCAAGACCGTGGTCCTGAAGATCGTGGGGCTCCTGTCCCTCATGGCGCAGTCGGGCCTGCCGGTGACCGCGGCGGAGGGGAGCGAGCTGCCGTGCTTCGGCTCGGTGTTTGCCGATATCGGAGATGAACAGAGCCTGGAGCAGGACCTGAGCACCTTTTCGTCCCATGTGCGCCAAATCTCCGAGATCCTCCGCCAGGCGGACAAGAATTCCCTCGTGCTGCTGGACGAGCTCGGCTCGGGCACGGACCCGAACGAAGGCGCGGGTCTTGGAGCGGCAGTGCTCGAGAGTCTGATCGAGCGGGGCTGCATCACCCTGGCGACGACGCACCATAATGCGCTGAAGCTTTTCGGTTCGGAGACGAGCGGAGCCGTGAATGCGGCCATGGAGTTCGATCCCCAGACGCTCAAGCCGACGTACCGGCTCATACCGGGCAGGCCGGGGAGAAGCTACGGGCTGGATATGGCGGCAAGGCTCGGTGTGCCGGACGAGGTGATCGGCCGCGCACGGGCACGAATCAGCGAAGACGATATCAAGCTCGAGGCGCTCCTGAAGCAGGTCGAAGAAGATTCCTGCCGGCTTGCCCTTGAGAGGGCCTCTCTGGAAAAAGAACGTGCAACGGCACACCAGGAACGGACCGAGGCGGAGTCCCTGCTCCGGGCGGCAAAAGAAGACGCCCGTGTTATAAAAACAAAGACCAAAGAAGAGGCGAGGGAGGTCCTGTCTTCCCTGCGTCAGCGGCTCCGGGAGCTTTCCCGCATATCGACGCAGGAACAGGCGGAAGTACGGAAGCAAGCCGCGGAGGTCGAAGTTCTCGCAGGTCAGCTTCAGCCGGCGGCGCCGGAACTGCAGGAAGCGTTTGGTCCGGTGCCAGATCTCCAGAACGGCGACCGGATAAAGCTGGCGAGAATAAACAAGACAGGCACGGTGCTCAGTTCTCACAAGGGCATGCTCGAGATCGATGTTGACGGCAAAACGATCAAGCTTCCCGCGAACGGAGTTCTGCTCCTGGAGCCTGTTCAGCCGGGACGGCGCGAAGTCCGGGCGCCGGGGTGGGGCGCTGAGCTCCATGAAGAGCACGGTTCGCCTGACCGTCTGAACCTTCTTGGTCTTCGCGTGGATGAGGCACGGGACGAAGTTGACCGGTTCATCGATCGCGCGGGGATGAGCGGGCTCACCGTGCTGACCATCATTCACGGCCTGGGAACCGGCGCGCTCAGGAGCGCGGTGACTGAATTGTTGAAAAACCATCCGCTGATTGCGGCCACGCGGCCGGGAGAACCGGCTGAAGGCGGCGCGGGGGTTACGGTGGCGGAGCTGAAAAAATAACGTGTTTTCCGAAGATATCATACACCGGGTCAGGGACAGCGCCGATATTGTCGATCTTATCTCGGGATACGTGTCCCTCAAAAAAACAGGGAAGAACCATCTCGGCCTCTGCCCCTTTCACGCTGAGAAGACCCCGTCGTTCAACGTCAACCCGGACAAGCAGATTTTCCATTGCTTCGGGTGCGGCGCGGGCGGAGATGTGTTCAAGTTTCTCGAACTGCAGGAGGGGCTGAACTTTCCCGAGGCAGTGAAGCAATTGGCGGGGAAGGCGGGGATCCCGCTTCCGGCTGACAGCAGGTCCCGTCGGGAAGAGAAGCAGAACGAGGACGAGCGGAAGGCGCTTCTCACCGTTGTTGCCGATGCTGCCAACTATTTCAAAAGAGAGCTGGAAGGGCCTGTGGGAAGCGCGGCCCGGGCGTATCTGGCGAAGCGGGGCGTAAGTGATCAGGTAGTGAAGGATTTTGCCCTCGGCCTTGCCCGGCCGGAATGGGACGGCTTGCTGCGGCATTTGAAACAGAAAGGCTGCTCCCACGGCCTCATGGAAAAGGCCGGGCTCATCGTAAAGCGAAGCGAGGGCGAGGGGTATTACGACCGGTTCCGGGGCAGGATCATTTTTCCGATCCGCGATATTGCCGGGCAGGTGATCGCTTTCGGCGGCAGGGTGATGGATGATTCCCTGCCCAAGTATTTGAACTCGCCGGAGACGCCGCTCTACAGCAAGAGCAATGTGCTCTATTGTCTGGATAAAGCCAAGGAGCCGGCGCGGAAACAGAAGTATTTCATCATCGTCGAGGGATATCTCGACGCGCTCGCGTGCCAGCAGTACGGGGCGCAGAACGCCGTGGCCACGCTCGGTACGGCGCTCACCGAGGGACATCTCCGGCTGATGCGGCGGTTCGCGCAGAACCTGGTGCTTATCTTCGACCCTGATCCGGCGGGAGTGAAGGCGGCCCTGCGGGGCCTCGACCTGTTTGTGTCGAGCGGCATGAAAGTAAACGTCGTCTCGCTTCCCGACAACGATGACCCGGACACGTTTCTGAAGAAGAACGGCTACGAAGCGTTTGCCTCCTGTCTCAGGAAGTCGGAGAAGTTCATGGACTTCGTGCTCGGGCAGGTGGTGAAGGGCGGGCAGACTGTTTCGATCGACGAAAAGGTGGAAAAGGCCGGTGAGATGCTCGGGTTCATCGCCAAGCTTCCGAGCGGCATCGAGCGGGACCATTATCTGAAGAGGACCGCGGAGGCGCTGGGCCTGGACGAGGCAGTGCTGAGGCAGGAGATGCCGAGGCAGCAAAAAGGCCCTTCCCCTCATCCCGTGGAAGAAAAAGCCCCGGCAACGCACAGGGGTCACAAGCCCAAGGCCGAAGAGACGCTGATCCATTTGATGCTCAAGGACGGGGCGATTGCGCTGTCTTTACGGGACCAGGTGACGCCCGAGGATTTTACCGACCCGCTGTTCCAGCGCGCGGCGAAACGAATTTTTGATTCACTCGATAATCAGGGCAGGCTTGATGTCGGCGCCATGCTCCGCGATGGAGACGAGGAACTCAAAAGCCTGATTTCCCATTACGCCGTGCTTGAAAGGGAAGACGAGGACCGGGAAAAGTCCTATCGGGATTGCGTGGATCTGATTAAGCAGAAAGACCCGGAAAAGAAGATAAAGTCGTTAATTAAGGCAATCGAGGAAGCCACTGCGCGGGGCGACCGGGCGGAATTTGTTCGTTTGACCGAGGAGCAGAAAGAACTGAGCAGAAGACCCGGCAGGCGGATTCCCGGCATGTAATTCACCGGTGCATGCACTATGCCGGTAGTGCTGTTCTCAGGCAAATCGCCCGCTGCTAAAAAACAGCAGAGGATGCTTGCAACCGGGGGATGGCAGTGGTATTTTAGAGCGTTCGACGTATCACACAAAGGAGCACCACAGCATGGTAAAGCGGGGCAAGGCAGGAGAGGCAAAAAAACCGGGCACCACGGGCAAAGAGCGGGACTATACGCCTTTTGAGGAGACGGCAGACGCGAGCCCTCATGAGGACGTGTCGACGGAACAGCTTGACAGCATTATTTCACTGTTCGGCGACGGCGACATGGAAATCGACATGACGGAGTCGCGGCACGACGGCAAGACGCGCCAGCCGGCGGATGAAGACCTGGAAGAAGGCGTTGAGCCCGAAGAGGTGAGCCTCGAAGATACGGTGGAGGAGGAAATTGAAGAAGAGGAAGTAGAGGTCGGCGTCGGGAAGACCGACGATCCCGTTCGCCTCTACCTCAAGGAGATGGGCACGGTGCCGCTTCTGTCAAAAGAAGGAGAGGTGTCGATCGCGAAGCGGATCGAGGAGGGCAAGCGCGAGGCCGCCCAGATTCTCTACAGCCTGCCGTTCTCGCTCCAGGACGTGCGTGACCTGGGTGATAAACTGCGAAAAGGAAAGATCAGCATCCACGAGATCGTGCACGCCGGGGATGATGAGTTGGAAGAGCTTCAGAACCAGAACGAGGAAGAGTTGCATGCCCGGGTCGTCAAGCTCATCGGCGAGATCGACAAGCTCAGCAAAGAGATGAACGCCCTTATCAACCACGTGTCGAGCAGCCGGGTCAGCGATGCCCGGAAGAAGGGGCTCCGGGAAAAGCTCCTGACGACGAGGAATTCCCTGTTCGCCAAACTGGAGGCGCTGAATGTCCACTGCCGCCAGACAGACCGGCTGGTGATGAAGCTCCGGGAGCTGGCGAGCGAGATCCACCAGTCGGAACGGGAAATTCACAACATCGAACGGAAGACGGGACTCGATCTCGCCGGCGTCAAGGACGTGTTCAAAAAGATGCGGCAGGGGGAGCGCGAGCTCAAGAACGCCGCGCGCAGGCTTGAAATGAAGCAGGATGCGCTCCTCGGTCTGGAAAAGACGTACCGGAACGCGGTCAAGCGGGTGAAGAAGGTCGAAGAGGACTCCGGCATTTCGGCCGAGGACTTGAAAAAAGCGCTCCGCGCCTATGAGCGGGCGGAGGAGCGGGCCAAGTATGCCAAGAGCGAACTGGTGGAAGCCAATCTGCGGCTGGTCGTCTCGATCGCCAAGAAGTACACCAACCGGGGGCTCCAGTTTCTCGACCTCATCCAGGAAGGCAATATCGGCCTCATGAAGGCCGTGGACAAATTCGAATGGCAGCGCGGTTATAAATTCAGTACCTATGCCACGTGGTGGATCCGGCAGGCGATCACCCGGGCGATCGCCGATCAGGCGCGCACCATCCGCATTCCGGTGCACATGATCGAGACCATGAACAAGCTGATCCGCACCTCACGCGGACTGGTGCAGGATCTCGGACGCGAACCTACAACCGAGGAAGTTGCGGCTTCCATGAAACTGCCGGTCGAGAAGGTCCGCAAGATCATGAAGATCGCAAAGGAGCCTATCTCGCTCGAAACACCCATCGGCGAGGAAGAGGACAGTCATCTGGGAGACTTTATCGAGGATAAGAAGGTCGCATCGCCCCTGGAGTCGGCGATCCGCAAGAACCTCCACCAGCAGGTACGCAAGGTGCTGAACACCCTGACGGAACGGGAGGAAAAAGTCCTTCGCTGGCGGTTCGGCATCGGTGAGCAGACGGACCATACGCTTGAGGAAGTGGGCCAGGAATTCGACGTTACCCGCGAACGCATTCGCCAGATCGAGGCAAAGGCGCTCAGAAAATTGCGCCACCCGAGCAGGAGCAAACAGCTGAAGAGCTTCATGGAATAAGCACGGTCAGGAACAGGCCGACCTTGACATTTGCCACGGGTTGTGTCAATATAAGAATCCGTTGAGAACTACCTCTCACGCACCAAGCAATTTGCACTCTGTAATTTTGCAGGGCCCATAGCTCAGCTGGTAGAGCTACCGGCTCATAACCGGTTGGTCCCAGGTTCGAGCCCTGGTGGGCCCACCAACCTAGCCAACGGAAGGGAACACCGCAGATGTCCGGTATCGCAAGAAAAAAGGATTGTATCACTGTTGATCGGAAGAAGTCCGGACAGTAAATAAAAAAAATGCGCCACCAGGGCGCATTTTTTATTTTTGGAGGCGGAATGGAAGAACAGCTTAGCTTGCTCATACAGCTTCAGGAAATCGACTCGAAGATACGGACACAGAACGAGCAGAAAAATCGCTTACCCGAGACCCTGGCGGTCCTTGAGCGCAGGCGCGTAGCTTTGAACGACAACGTGGACAAGGTGAAAGAGGCGCTCCAGACGGCCCAGAAGAACAAACGCGACCGTGACAAGGACCTTGAGGACGGCGTCCAGAAGGTCGACAAGCTGAAGACACGCTCTTCCGAGATCAAGAATAACAAGGAGTACCAAGCGCTGCTGAAGGAGATCGAGGCCGCGGAGCAGGAGAACAAAGCGATCGAAGACAGCATCCTCGGGCTGATGGAGAAGATCGATCTTGCCGCGGGACAGATAACCGCGGCAGAGGAGCGGGCGAAGCAGGAAGCCGCCGAGATCGCGGCCGAGCAGATGCAGCATGAGGCTGCTTTTAAAAAGCTCGAAGAGGAATTGAAAATAATAGTAGAGGGCCGGCAGAAAGCGATTGCAGGCGTTCCCAAGCCCTTGCTTGCCCAGTATCAGAAACTGCTCGTAACCAAGGCGGGCATTGCCATTGTCGAGGCGCGCGGCGAATCCTGTTCCGGCTGCTACATGAGCATCCCGCCCCAGGTATATGTGAACGTCAAGAAAAATGCGAGTATCATCACCTGTCCGAACTGCAACCGTATTTTGTACTTTAAAGAATCGATTGTGCAAAAGAACAGCTGAGCAGGCGAATAAAACGATTGATGAAAAAATAATGAAGTCAGGAGTTCCTCGTAAGAAATCAGGAGAAACACAAAGTCGAAGCGGGTCTTTGCAGTTCTCCTGGATACTGTCTCCTGTTTTCCGACTTCTGTTCTTTGAATTCAGAGTGGGTGAGGTGATCGCTCCCCGGAAACGGGGGGAGGAAAGTCCGAGCTCCGCAGGGCAAGGCGGTCCCGAAACGGGACAGGGGGCGACCCCATGGACAGTGCCACAGAAAAGAAGACCGCCCCGAACAGGGGTAAGGGTGAAACGGTGGGGTAAGAGCCCACCAGACTGCCGGGCGACCGGCAGTGCTTGGAAAACCCCGCCTGGAGCAAGATCACATAGGGAAGCGTCTCCCGAGCAATCGGGAGCAGGGACGGCCCGTCCCAGACTTCCGGGTAGATCGCTCGTGCTGTTGGGCAACCAACGGCCCAGATAAATGATCACCATTCCCGGGAAACCGGGAAGACAGAACTCGGCTTACGACCCACTCTGATCTTTTTTGCCAGCCCATGCTGATTCTTCGGCATGGGCTTTTTATTGGAATTATTCTTTTTGTCTTATCTTCTTCTCTTGAAACCGCCTTTGGGTTATTATTAAGTCACCTGACACAGGTATTTCAGATAGCAATGATAGGGAATAAGGCAGGAATGAACTAAGCATGAACTGGAAAATATCCGGCAAGCAGTATCGCCTGCATCTCATCAGCGCCATTATCCTGCTGGTTGGTTTGGGGAGTGCCATCGTAATTTATATAACAGCAGCGGATGGATCGGACAGCGTTCTGGGATATGATATTGCTGGTGGGACCCTGTATCCTGACGTACCATCCAAGATGGATGTCCATAACGTGGAACTCTATGGTGGCAAGCCGCTTGTCCTGTGGAATGATATCCTTCGCTGGTTTGACGGATTATGGTATGGGAAATCCCTTGCAATTACGATTATCTGGATAACTCTTATTGCAGCAGGTGTGAATTTCTTTTTCAATAATTATGTGTCATTCGAAAACGAAACTGAAAATAAGCGTTGAAGCATGGAAAGTTTTTTGTGACCCTGCTGAAATCTGATATAAGGTTGTCATGCTTCGCCAAGCCCGTCTGATTGGGGAATTGACCATGAACAGCACAGAAAAGCCTTCAGCAATGCGCCTGCTCAACCGTTTCGTCTGGTCAGTAGCCACAGGATGGACTGTGGCGGTCGGCCTGCTCATTGCGGTGAACATCCATAACGAACGATTGCAGGCAGCGGAATCCGCGCTCACCCAGGCCAGGAGCAATTTCCAGCGCGATGTCATCTATCGCCACTGGAGTGCGAGGTATGGGCCGCTCTACGCTCCTCTGAGCAAGGGGATCTCGCCCAATCCCTACCTGGCCGGATATCCGAACAGGGACATAACGGCTGTTACCGGAGAGAAGCTCACGATGGTGAACCCCGCCTATATGACCAGGCTCGTCTTCGATCTTGCGGCGCGGGATTACGGGGTCAGGGGACACATCACGAGCCTTCGTCCTGTGCGACCGGAGAACAGCCCCGATGCCTGGGAAGCCGGGGCGCTCAAGACGTTCCGGCAGGGCAGCGACGAGCTCCATTCCCTGGAACAGATGGACGGGGCCCTTTATCTTCGCATGATGAGGCCCCTGGTCACGGAAAAGGAATGCCTCTCGTGCCACCGGAAGCACGGCTACAAAACCGGCGATATACGGGGAGGCATCAGCGTTGCCGTGCCGATGGAACCGCTGTACCGTATTGCAGCGAAGAACATCGTCGTGAGTTCCCTGAGCTTCACCTTTCTCTGGCTCGCCGGCATAGGCGGAATGATGATAGGAGCATCGCGGATCCGGCGGACCATGGCGGAGCGTGAGAGGGCGGAGCAGGAGGTCTCAAGGCTTAACCGGAGCCTTCTGGCGCGCAGGGAAGAGCTGGAGTCAGCCAACCGGGAGCTCGATTCCTTTGCCCAGACGGTCTCCCATGACCTGCTTTCGCCCCTTGCTACGATCGGCGGATTCTGCAATCTGATCCAGGAACTTCCCGCAGAGAAACATCTGGAGAAATGCCCGCGCTATTCGGCCATCATTTTCCGGGAGACCCAACGCCTGGAGAGGCTCGTTAAAACGTTGTTGGACTTTTCGAGGCTGACCAGGAGCGAGCCGAAACGCCAGACCGTGGACTTGAGCGACCTTGTCCGTGAGATCTGCGAGGATCTCCGGAGGACGAACCCGGAGCGAGCGGCGATTTTCCGGATTAAGGAGCACGTTACGGTGCAGGGCGATCCCGCGCTGCTTCGGATCGTGATGCAGAACCTGCTCGCGAACGCCTGGAAATATTCTGCCAACGAGAAAGAGCTGCTCATCGTGTTCGGCGCGATGCAGCAGGGGCAGGAGCAGGTGGTTTTCGTGCAGGACAACGGTGCAGGCTTCCCCAGGGAGAAAGCAGGCAGGATCTTCGAGGTTTTCCAGAGACTCCACAGCGAAAAGGAGTTCAGCGGGACGGGCATCGGCCTTGCCACCGTGAAGAGGATCATTGCCCGCCACAACGGGAGGGTCTGGGCCGAAGGAGACACCGGCAGGGGGGCAACGATCTATTTCACCTTGCCGAACATTTCGTGATGACGACTGCTCTCGCTGAGCGCGCCAGTTCACGACGGTGTTCTTTCAGGCTGAAAGTCTTTGGGGACGTTGGACGTTGTGTTACTAGTGTCATTTCTCCAGCTGCAGAAAAATACTCTCGGGGTAAAAGCTTATTTGGTTATAATGCTTTTATCGAAGGCGGCTCATTTTGGGGTGTTTTAGGGGAGGGATATCTGAAGTTGACCACAATACCTGATGCTGAAGTTTTTGTTTCTTACGGGTTTCATGAAGTAAATCATTCCGAGACCCAATGTTTTCTTAATCCGTTATTGTCCAGAATCCTCACTCCGGGTTTTTCTTCATGCGCGGCATGGACGAGTGCGGACGCGACCTGCGATGCCTGCACACCGCGCCAGGGCGAAGGGAGCATCCGGAAAATCTGTTTGGCGAGTTCCTCTCCGAACCGATGCTCGTGTCGATCACCCAGAAGAAGCGAAGGCCGGGCTATGGTTACCGAAAAATAACCGAGAGCCAGCACGGCTTTTTCAAGCTCTCCTTTCACCCTGTTGTAGAAAAAGCGCGAACGAGGGTCGGCGCCAAGAGCGCTCACGAACAGAAAACGCTTCGCGCCCCGGGTGCGGGCAAGTTTTGCGATCATGAGAGGATATTCAAAATCGACTTTTCGAAAAGCCGCTTGTGAGCCGGCCTTGGATATGGTGGTGCCGAGAGCGCAGAACACGAGGTCCGTTGTGAACCATTCGGGATGCTCCTGCAGCACTTCGAAATCAGCGATGCATTCCCTGACCCGCGGACCCTTGTCCTGTTCCTGAAGGGGACGGCGAACCAGGGCGCGCACTTCGGCTATCGTGGGGTCGCGCGAAAGAAGATGCAGAATCTCCCGGCCCACGAGTCCTGTTGCCCCGGCCAGTAACGCGATTTTCGTTGTGCAGTTGTTTCTCTGCACGCTGGTCTGCATACCGCCCTCCGCTTAGAGCGCGTCTCGGAAAATCAGACCGAATCCCATTATTTTTCAGCCTTCGGCCCCGTTGCCAGGCACACTACCGCATATGGCCTTTTTCAAACGTCAGTTACGGGTTCAGCTATGCGATGAAGCGGATGACTGAGACGGCCTTGCCGGCCTCGGCCCCGAACCGGATGGCCGCGCGCGCTTGAGGAGCTTTCGCCTTCGTTTCTCTGCCTCAATCTGCTTGTTCTTTTTTTTCACCGAGGGCTTTTCGTAATGGCGGCGCTTCTTCAGTTCCCCCATGAGGCCGTCCTGCTGGAGCTTCTTCTTCAGGTCCCGCAGGGCCTTTTCGATGTTCTGGGACTGGACCCTTATCTCCACGATTTTCCTCCTCCGCCGTATCCGCCGCGATCACCCCTGCCGCCACCGGAACCCGAACGCTCGGTCTTGGGCTTGGCCTCGTTCACCGTGATAGTCCGGTCCATGAAGGCTGTGCCGTTCAGAGAAGCGATCGCCTTGGCCGCGTCCTCGTCCGACGCCATCTCCACGAAACCGAACCCCTTGGATCTGCCGCTCGCCTGATCGACGATCAGCGTGGCGGACAGTACCTCGCCGAGTTTCGAGAAGGCTTCGCGCAAATCCTCCTCATGGGTGTTGTACGACAAGTTTCCGACATACAGTTTCTTCGCCATGTTGCCTCCTGTGTGATGTCAAGTTTACGCTGACGGTCTTTGCCGCGCAACGTGTTACATCTTCTCCGTGTTTATGCCGGTCCCCAAAAAAAGTGCGAACCCCGTGGGTGTCCGCATTACCGCATCTTTCGCCAACCAGGTATGCTGTCGCTTTTTAAATGAGAAAAGGTGAGAGCAGGAAGAGTCAGTTATCGAAGATGAGGCGCGGACGTCATTTCGTTCAAAAACGAGAAAGTCATGCCCCGTTGATTGTATATGTACTTATTATACCGATTTCTCAGTAAAATGCAAGGATTACTCGAGTAAAAAAGTCCCAGAACGACACAGGCCTGGTCTTTAAAAAGCACTGCGGTCCGGGGTTTGAAATACGCAAAAACAGCATATTCGGGTATTTTCTTTTGACCTGCATTCCCCCCGATGCCCGAAAATTGTAGATTTAGCGCTTTTTCTTCATATATTTAGCCGTTTTCCTCATGCCCCGGCGGGAGTACGCGCTTTTTTATTGACAGGATAATTTGGTTTATGCTAATATAATATGTCTATTGAGGTCCCCAGTTGTTCGACCATCAGAGTTCATTTTCCCGCAGATTAAAAACTACTCGCGGCGTTTGAGGCTGTGTGCAATGAAAAAAATCGTAATTGCGCAGGATATTCATAACAAACTGCTTAAAAAAAACAGTTTCCTGGACCGGGCGGACATGCGGGTATTCGCAGTAGCGTCCAATGATGAGGCGCTCCTGATCCACCAAACAGTGCATGCCGACCTCTTTGTCACCAGTCTCGATTTGACCGGCATGACCACGGCGCAGTTCTGCGCCGTCATCCGGGAGGAAGACCCCACTCACCTTGTTCCCATCATACTGGCCTGTGAAAAAAGCCAACAGGCGATCTCGCAGTGCGAGCGCCTGGGTGCCGATGCCGTGGTCCACCGGCCGGTAAAACGCGCCCAACTTCTTGAGAAAGTGCGACAGCTGCTCAGAATATCCTTGAGAGAGAGCTACCGCGTGCTTCTTAACGTTGCCGTGGAAGGGATAGACTGCGACCGACGCTTCTTCTGCCATTCGCTGGACATCAGCCCCTCGGGCATGCTGCTGGAAACCGAACAGACCTTCGAGCCGGGAGCCCGGATCGATTGTTACTTCACCCTCCCCGATATAACACACATTCAAGCAACGGGAAGAATTGTCCGATCATTGCAATCGCCTCAGGGAGTCAATGCCAACTGGTACGGCGTCCATTTTCTTGAACTCAATCCTGAAGCGCATCAGGCCCTGGAGGCGTTCGTCAACGGTACGCTTCGCGCCACAACCCGGAAGCCCGTCTCCTGAAATGCCGGAGAAGGATGCCCCTTCATCATAAAGCTTGTGTATATCGCGAAAGTGCTTTTTCTGCCCCGCCTTGAAGCGCACGCTTCGGCGGAAAGCTGCAAGCCTATTGCCCGGCCAGTCTTACCTCCAGCTATCGCATTACTCTTACCCTGACGGGCACCGGGAACACTCCCGCTTGATATCGGGTGTCGCGATAAAGTTTCCACAGGCATTCCTCGCTGTGGACAATTATGGCCGAGAATGAATAATGCGGTTCTCCCGATGTTTTCCCGCTACCGCGTGAAATAGCCGGCGTTCTTCTAAAAGTGTTATTCGTGACGAGAGAGAATTTCACAAAACCCTATAGTCTCCCGGCGAAGAGTGGGGTATAATTCGCCATGAGCGGTAATAAAAAAAAGACAATAACCCTGCGAGCGAAGAAGAACAAAACACTTACCCTGATCCGGGTCCGCGCGTTCCAAAAAGAAATTTACGAATATTACGACACCCAGGGCCGCGACCTCCCATGGAGAAAAAAGCTCAATCCCTATCGCGTGCTGGTTTCGGAGATCATGCTCCAGCAGACACAGGTGGAGCGGGTTCATCAAAAGTATGCGGAATTCCTCGCTGCTTTCCCGGACTTCGAAGCTCTTGCTCATGCACCGCTCCCGAGACTGCTCGGCATCTGGCAGGGCATGGGCTACAACCGCAGGGCCCTTGCGCTCAAGACGCTTGCGCAGAAGGTCGTTGAGGAACATCAAGGCAAGCTCCCCCGGGAGCCCGAAAAACTGATCTCCCTCCCGGGCATCGGTCCGTATACCGCAGGCGCGATCACCGCCTTTGCTTTCAACCGGCCTGTTGTGTTCATGGACACAAATATCCGCAGGGTGTACATCCATGAGTTTTTTCGCGATAGGGAGAATATCCATGATGCTGAACTAATTCCGCTTGTGGAGCAGACCGTGGATACGGGGCATCCCCGGAAATGGTACAATGCTCTTATGGACTACGGCGCCATGCTGAAGCGGAAGCATGCCAACCCCAACAGAAAAAGCGCGCACTATACACGCCAGAGCCCCTTTGAGAATTCCAACCGGCAGGTGAGAGGGAAGATCCTGAAGGCCCTTGTTGCAGAACCACAGTTCAGCGCGGCACAGATTGTGAAACATACAGGCATGGACCCGGAGCGGGTGAAGGAAAACCTCACGAAGTTGACGACCGAAGGATTTATTAAGAAAGAAGGAAGAACCTACTTTATTTAGCCATGGTTGTAGCGGACGGCCAAGGGCAACGACACCGGATTTCCGCTTCCGCGGGAATGACGGCTTTTATTCCGCATGCCGCATTCAGAATTGGAAATCATGAGAACCGGCCCCGACTACATCCAGTTCTACCCCACGCTCCGCTGCAACCAATCCTGCGAATTTTGTTTCAACAGGAACATGCCCAGGATGACCGACATGCCGGTTGAGCAGTTCCGGAAAATGCTGCATGCGGCCGCGAACGCGGGCGTAAAGACCATCGATATCATGGGCGGCGAACCGACGCTGCACCATGACATCGTTGCGTGCATCAGGGAGGCGCGGGAGCGGGACTTTTCCGTGAATATCAGTTCAAACGGCTCGAATCCCCGCCTGCTCAGCGATATCATGACTGCGTTCCCGGAGGTGTCTGTCGGGATCTCGATCAACGACCGAAGAGCGCTCGATATGGTCCGGGAATTCATTTATCAGTATGCCCCGGTCGTAAAATCGGTTTTCCACCCTCTGATGGATCAAGAGCTGATAGACTCACTTCTTCTGCTGAATCCAAGAAAATATTATCTGATCTATCGCGACGCATTAGACCGGAGCGAGCTCTCTGCCACCGTTCCCTTTTACGAATTTGTATCAGCGTTTGAGACGCGCTTTGCATCCGATCAGAAGGGCATGGTTTTCTGCGCCGGTTTTCTTTCCGACAGCGAGAACACGCCCGAACTCTCTCGTGTCCGATGTCCGGCCGGCACAACGAAGCTCGGCGTGATGCCTGACGGCAGCGTCTATCCCTGCAACCTGTGGTTCGGACAAAAGAAGTTTCTCCTGGGGAATATTCTGCGTGATCCATTTGAATCGATCTGGAGCCATTGCGCGCTCGACTACTTTCGCTCTTCTCCGGGGAACAGCTGTCCAAAAAAGACCTGCGAACTTCATCCCCGTTGCCATGGAGGCTGTCCTGCCCATAGTTATGCAAATGCGGGTACGCTTTCCGCTCCTGATCCGCGCTGCTGCGGAGGTTGACAAAAATATCATTGAGAAAGTCTTGAAAATAGTATACTATTGCTGCACGCTGCAGCGCCTGAAGCATGATCATAATTGCCTGAGGAGGAAGCATGAGACAGACGAAGATCGTTCTTTCTGACAAGGAAATCCCGACGAAGTGGTACAACATCATTGCGGACATGCCGAACAAACCCAAACCACCGCTCCATCCAGGGACCCAACAGCCGATCGGACCGCAGGACCTCACGCCGATCTTCCCCATGGCGCTCATCGAGCAGGAAGTGAGCCAGGAGCGCTGGATCGACATCCCGGAAGAAGTGCTCGACATCTATTCTCTCTGGAGGCCGTCTCCGCTGTTTCGGGCGCACCGGCTCGAAAAGGCGCTCGGCACTCCGGCGAAGATCTATTATAAGTATGAAGGCGTGAGCCCCGCAGGCAGTCACAAGCCGAACACCGCCATTCCCCAGGCGTACTACAATAAAAAGGCGGGCATTAAGCGCATCGCTACGGAGACGGGGGCAGGCCAGTGGGGAGCATCCATGGCGCTCGCGGGCAAGCTCTTCGGACTTGACGTCACTGTGTACATGGTAAAAGTGAGCTATGGCCAGAAACCCTATCGAAGAATTCAGATGGAGACGTGGGGCGCCACGGTGCACGCGAGCCCGTCGAAGGTCACGAACTCGGGCAGGAAGGCCCTCGAAATAGACCCGAACAATCCGGGCAGCCTGGGCCTCGCCATCTCCGAGGCCGTGGAAGACGCGGCTACGCACGATGACACGAACTACGCTCTCGGCTCGGTGCTGAACCATGTGTGTCTGCACCAGACCGTCATAGGGCTTGAGGCCAAGAAACAGATGGAGCTCGCCGGAGACTATCCCGATATCGTGATCGGCTGCTGCGGCGGCGGAAGCAACCTTGCGGGCATCGGTTTCCCCTTTGTGCATGACAAGATCAACGGCAAGAAGGTCCGTATCATGGCTGTTGAGCCGGCATCATGCCCGACGCTCACCAAGGGAGAGTTCCGGTACGACTTCGGCGATGTTGCCGGACTTACCCCCCTTATGACGATGTATACCCTGGGCCACGATTTCATGCCGCCGGGAATTCATGCAGGCGGGCTGCGGTATCATGGCGACTCACCGCTTGTGTCCCAGCTGTGCAACGACAAGCTTATTGAAGCGCGCGCGTACAATCAGATGCCGGTATTCGAGGCCGCTTTGCAGTTCGCCAACACCGAGGCGATCATTCCGGCGCCCGAAAGCGCGCATGCCATTCGTGCGGCCATCGATGAGGCGCTGCTCTGCAAAGAGGAGGGCAAGCAGAAGACCATTCTCTTCAACCTGAGCGGCCATGGGTATCTTGATCTTCAGGCCTATGCCGACTATCATGACGGCAAGCTCATGGACTACGAGTATCCCGCCGAAAAGATCAAAGAAGCGCTCGCGAATCTTCCGAAAATTTAGCTTGTGTCTCGCTTGTCAGGCCGGTCTGATTTTCAGACCGGCCTTTTATTTTGTGGAAAGCAATAGGGCTCCGCATATTCCGAGGGTGGTGCTGTATTTTCCTGATGTATGATGAGTGCAGCGCAGAGCGGGAAACGGGAATAAGGGAGCGGAGAAAACCGAGTGCGCAGGGATCATTACGGTTTCATTTTACGTCGTGCTTGAGTATATCCAGAGCATTATACGCGATCAGGATGCTACCTTCGAATTCCTTCACTATTTTTTTCGCGGAAAGCACCTTCAGGCATTTTGACACTGCTTCCCGGGAACAGCCGATCCTCGCAGCAAGTTCTTTATGCGTAAGCTTGCCGGTCTTGATGAACCCCGTGGCGGGCATGTTTTCTCCGTCAGCGGCTTCGATTAGTGCTCGTACGAGCCGTTCGCCGACTTCGAGGAAGGCGAGGGATTCTATCAACGCATCGGCTTTCCGGAGCCGGTCGACCAGGGTGGTCATGAGCTCAACGGCGATCTGCGGATTTTTGTAAAGCAGATCGAGAAACACGTGTTGTTTCAGGACAGCAAGCATCGAATCTTGCTCTGCTACAATGGTGGCCGAACGTCCCTTGCCGTCCAACAGGCTCAACTCGCCGAAAAATGCGCCCTTTTCGAACTGCGCGAGCACCATCTCGCCGCCCTCCTCGTCCTCCAGAACGGCATTCAGCTTTCCCGAATCGACGATGTAGAGGTCCGTGCTCAGGTCCGTTTTGCGGAAGATCACGTCGCCTTTTTTGTACTGGGCGTTCCCGCAGCGCGCCGCAATTTCCTTCAGCTGGCCGGTTTTGAGATGGCTAAACAGGGGGATTTTTTTCAGATATTCTACAAGCATGTCAGCTTCTCCGTTTCCGCGTCCTGTCAGGCGACGTGTATGCAGAAGTTTTGATACACCACGCATTGAGCCCGACCGCGCAAAACCAGCGTGACCGCTCCCGTTTGCGGCAATTCACGCGTCATTCCCTTGCTTTCTACCGGAACCGCTTCAGATGGCCGGAGCTAAGCGGAATAAGAATAGCATTGTCACAGGCCAAAATCAAGCAGATTAAGCGGAGCTGTCTCGTTGTCAATTCCTGTGAAAACAGCGTTCTCCCTTTATCGGTGGCGCGGAGGCACCAGTTGTTTCATCAATATAATTATCAACAAAAGCGCTATCGAAAATTGCAGAAAGAGTAAAAGCCTTGTAACTGCATGCAAAGCGTGACTTTTCGTGGTGCGGCCGCTCAGAAGGTATAGCGATAATCCGCTCCGATCATGATGTCCGGAGCACCGGCAGTATTCGGGTCTTCGGTCACGGCTATGCCAAGCGAGGACAAGGCGCCGAGTTTGTATCTGCCGCCGAAACTGCCCAGCATCGAGGGATCGTCAATAAAGTAAACGCCGGTTTTGGGGAAGGGTGAGCTCTGGATAGCCATCTGGGCATTGAGAGATATTGATTTTGAATACACCCATTCCAGGCCCACGCCCCCGTAATAATAGTTTTTGAGCTTTACTTCCTGCATTGCCTCAAGCTTATCAATGAGGCCGATGCCGACATTCACGTACAGCAGCAGGTCGCTCCTTAGCTTCTCGTTCAGGAGCAAGGCCATTCCCCCGTTCGTTCTCCCGCTGCCAAAAGCGGCATCAGGATCTCCCGTTGGAAGATTCACAAAGGCCTGCACGCTGATGATGGTTGATGCGTGATTATTGAATAACGCTTGTTTAACCTCGACCATCATGTCGCCTAAGGCTGTTGTTCCGGGCTCTCCCTGGATTACACTCTCTCCATTATGCGTAATTTTAAGAAGGAATTGATTTCGCGGCCGGTTGTTTCTCCCATATGCGTTATGAAGACCTATGAGCTCGTGGTAGGTCTCAATAGCCCCGTCAAAGAAACCAGGGCCGTACCTGATAATCGGGATATCGAACCCAATCTCAGTCTCGTTTCCCACCAGCCGCTTAAATTGAATATCCGTAACAGCTGTCTCAAGATCGATGCCGAAATACCAGTCATTCGATTTTTTTACGCGGTAGGTACTTGAATACGAGAAGTTGACATCAAGCGTGTTTTCAGGTTCGGCCGACATCAGAGACGGGCTTCCCGTTGCAGCATAGAGAGGAAATCCATTTTTTATGATGAGCGGTCCCTCGAAAGGACCGGCGAAAACGGTTGTTGTGAAAATAACAAAAACCAGTGGCAAGGGCAATAACAGAGTGTTTTTCAAGCAGTTTCTCCAAAGCGGCTTGGGGTTTTTGCGAAGACTCTTATCCCGTGCGCTACGTTGCAATGCAACTTCAGCATACGCCGCCGCCTTTCGACAAGGAGGAACTCGAACGGAGGAGTGATGGGCACGTGGAGAAAGCCTTGAATGAGCAATTGCACGGGCGGAGCAAGGGGCCTTCCGACTCACGTTGCCGGCGCGGTTTACGTTTTTGATTCCTGCATCTCCCGCTTGAATTCCGAGGTGAAGTGGAACCTGATCTCGGGATAGGCCTCGATCATGTTTCTGAGCACCCAATCCGATTCGGCGAGAAAAACGATGTTGCCGTCCTTGTCCGTAGCGATGCGGTCGGACTTGAATCTGCAGAACTTGTCCAGTTCCTTCTCGTTACTCGCGGTAATCCAGCAGGCCTTGAAGATCTTCATCGTTTCGAACCGGCAGGTCGCGTTGTACTCGTGTTCCAGCCGGTACTGGAGCACATCGAACTGGAGCTGGCCTACCGTACCGACGATTTTCCGGTTCCCCTGCTGCTGGGTAAAGAGCTGCGCCACGCCTTCGTCGGTGAGTTGTTCAATGCCTTTTGCAAGCTGCTTCGATTTCGAAGGATCGAGGTTCACGAGTTCCTTGAAGATTTCAGGTGAGAAGGTCGGGATGCCCTGGAACATGAGCTTCTCGCCTTCCGTGAGCGTGTCGCCGATCTTGAAGTTCCCCGTATCATACAGGCCGATCACGTCGCCGGGAAAGGCCTCGTCTACAATGCTCTTGCGGGCGCCCAGAAAACTGGCCGGGCTGGTAAAACGGATATTTTTGCCCAGCCGCACGTGAAGGAACATCTTGTTCCGCTCGAATTTGCCGGAGCAGACGCGGATGAAGGCGATGCGGTCGCGGTGCCGGGGATCGAGATTCGCGTGGATTTTGAACACGAAGCCGGTGAAGTCTCTTTCGTCGGCGCTGATGACCCGCTGGTCCGTGGGCCGGCTGCCGGGTACGGGAGCGATCTCCGTGAAGGTGTCGAGCAGCTCCTTGACGCCGAAGTTGTTGATTGCGCTGCCGAAGAACACCGGCGCGAGGTCGCCCTGCAAATAGGCCTTGACGTCAAAGGGATTGTGCGTGCCCGATATCAATTCCACATCTTCCCTGAGCCGGACCGCATAGTCGCCGAGCTGGTTATCAAGGACCGGGTCGCCGATGCCCTGGATCTCGAGCACATCGCTCGCGATCGTGACGCCGCCGGGACGGAAGAGGTAGAGGCTGTTGTTGTAGAGATTGAAAACGCCTTTGAAGGAGGCGCCCATGCTGATGGGCCACGAGAGCGGCTGCACCTTGATGTTCAGCTTTGTTTCGAGCTCGTCGAGGAGTTCGAAGGGGTTCTTCCCCTCGCGGTCGAGCTTGTTCACGAAGATGATGACCGGTGTTTTGCGCATGCGGCAGACTTCCATGAGCCGGAGGGTCTGTTCCTCGACGCCCTTGACGCAATCTATGACGAGGATGACGCTGTCCACGGCCGTAAGGGTGCGGTACGTGTCCTCGGCGAAGTCCTTATGCCCCGGCGTGTCGAGCAAGTTTATTTTGAGGCCGTTGTAATCGAAGCCCATGACCGATGTGGCCACGGAGATGCCGCGCTGGCGTTCGATGTCCATGAAGTCCGAGGACGTGCTTTTCCTGATCTTGTTCGACTTCACGGCGCCCGCCACCTGGATCGCCCCGCCGAAAAGTAAAAATTTTTCGGTTAGCGTGGTTTTGCCCGCATCAGGGTGGCTGATGATGGCAAAGGTGCGTCGCTTATTTATTTCGTCTTTGTAGTCCATGTAATGTCAATCCCTGCTTTAAGGCAACAGCAAACAAGTGTTTGCCTGAACTCTCAGTTCACCATTATTCTTGTCCGATGTATCGAACGCAGGTTTAAATCCCAAAGTACGCAAAATGCCATACGAGCCTGTGTACGAGCGGTACGGACAACTATGCACCTTAACAACTGGCAGGGGAAAAGTCAAGAATTTCCTAATTTTTGCCAGATATTTAGTAACGCCTCAGATCAGCGGCTTCACGTGCCGCGACAGGCCTGACATGTTGCCATGCGTAGTTAAATTTTTGAATACAAGGGTTTTGTTCCGGACAAGGCAGGTTGATCAATCATCCTTGGTACGCGCCGCTGATGGCGCTGTGGGCAAGGGCCGCCACTTCCTTGCGGGTCCGGCCGTCTTGAGCCCTGATGGCCTTGAGTACGACGACTTCGATTTCAATGGAGCGCAGCGCCAGGAGTGAGGGCGCGTGCTTGAGAAAGGTGACGCCGCCATGATAAAAAACAGCGTCGCGATTCTGCCGGCCCAGTTGTTCACGGTTTACCCTGGTGTAGCGGAAGCAGACCGGCACGACATCCGCCCGGGTGCTGACTGCGGCATCAAATAGAGAGTTTTTAAAGGGCTGCACACGGTCTCCATTCGACGTCGTGCCCTCGGGGAACAGCGCCACGGTAATTCCCTGCCCGAGTACGGCGGCTATATCCCTGATTTCGTCTTTTAGTCCCGACGGTTTTCTTCGTTCCACGAAAAGACACCCTCCGAGCCTGGCCAGCGTACCGAGGAGCGCGGTATTTTTCAGTTCAACCGATGTGATGAACACCGAGGGGACGAGGGCGGCTATGACAAGGACATCGATATAGGAGAGATGATTGGCGACGATAAGACGCGCGTCGCCGGGCAGGCGAAGGCGTTCGCGATGTTTCACCCGGACGCGGATGCCCAGCAGGAGGAGAAGGATTCGAGCAAAGACTGAAGAAGTCTTAATTGAAGCGGATCGTTTTGTTTTCCGGGGCACAGGGAGCAGGAGTATAACGCCTGATAGCAAGCTATAGATGAGGAGAAGAAGTATGATCCCCAGTCCCTTGAGTAAGGCTCTCATCGCGCGCGCCGCCGCTTCTGGTCCGTCATTTTCTCTTCACACCGTTTTGTATTAAGTAAAATCATTGTTTGGAATTATTGCATATGCCTCAGTGAATTTCAACGGGAAAACACCTGGTTTGGTTTTTTGCGCAGTTCATACATTACGTCGGTACTGCTGAAGCACGCCTAGTTGCGAGGAGCCTTACGTGTGAATAGTCGGAGAAATTGTTTTCCAGCGGGGTTTACATCACCGGGAACTGCGGCTATACTTGAATTAGCAGCGGACTGATCGGATATAATCTGCACCGGATCGATAGTGCGGGAGGAAAAAGCCGAATGAGTGTCATGGTGGAATTCAGCATTGTTCCCATAGGGAAAGGAGAAAGCCTCAGTCCTTTGGTAGCGCGCGTGCTCAAGATCGTTGCGGAGAGCGGAGTGAACTACAGGGCAAATCCCATGGGTACGGTGCTCGAAGGTTCGTGGGACGAGGTCATGGAGGTCGTCAAAAAATGCCATGATGAGGCCATGAAGGAGGGCGGGCGGGTCGTGACCAGCATCAAGATAGATGACCGCAAAGGCGTTGAGCGGCGCATAGAGGAAAAACTCGCGTCAGTGGAGCGAAAGCTCGGGATAACACTGAGAAAATGAGAGGTGGCCAATGATTACGAGGAAAGATACAAACGGCGCCGCGGGACGGCTCAAGATTCAGGAGAAAGCGCTGTCGAACCTTGCTGATTCCCAGAAAAAGCTTGAAGCAGAAGTAGGCGAGGAGATTCACGACATCATGGTGGAACTCAAGGCGCTCAAGCTGTTCCTTTCGAGAAATATTCCCGAGTTCAAGAAGCAGTTTCCCGAGATCCAGCGGAAACTGGAGTAAAAAAGTTCGGGGGAGTTCTTATTAAAGGAGGCGAACTATTATGAAAGCCATCGCGAAAACACAGAAGTCATATTCCCTTTCATACAAAAAGAAGTCTGCTGTCACGGACCCCTATCTGCCGAGGGGTGGAAGCCGTAAGATATCGGTATGCGAGGGGTGCCGTGCGGTATACATGAACAAGCGGTGGTATGCCGACGGTGCTGTTGAAGCGGCCAAACTCAGGAATCCCGAAGCAGCGAAGATCGTCTGCCCGGCGTGCCTCAAGATCCGGGATAATTTCCCCGGAGGAATTGTGACGCTCAAGGGAGAGTATGTGCTCCCGCACAAAAAAGAGCTGATGAAGCTCATAAAAAATGAAGAGGAGCGGGCGCGCGGACTGAATCCGCTCGAGCGTGTGATGTCGGTGAAGGAGAACGGATACGGCAGCCTCGTCATCTCCACGACGAACGAGAAGCTGGCGCAGCGGCTCGGCAGGGCGGTCAAGAAGGCGTTTCACGGAGAAGTCGCGTACAAGTGGTCGCATGACAATAAGTTGGTGCGGGTGGATTGGGCAAGGGATAAAGCTTAGTGCGGATTGCGGGCTGAACCAGGGCTGATTTTGATTCTGAAATCAGCCTTTTTTGTCGGACTTTTTGGCTCGCTGTCCAATGCGATGCTTCGTCGTGACGAGTGAAGGTAATGCCGGGGAACGACTCTGAACCCGCCGGCAATGGTGATGGCAACCTGCTGACAAGAAGGCTGCAAACCTCTTCTCTCTGGTCGCTGTTCCCCACTTACAAAACGGAGCGCGGCTCAGGACCCGTCGCTCGAAAGCGTTTCCGCCGCCACTTGTTCCAGCGAAAGGTCAAGAGCGAGGTCCAGCTCCTCCAGCAGCTTTCGTGCTGTGGCGGCTGCCTGCTCCATGCGGCCCAGGAACCACGCATTGTCATGATAGCGACGATTGATGGAAAAGACCCGCTGTGCAAGCGTTGTGGGCCTGTCGAATTCCACGAGGCTGTCCAGCATCGGCACGAGACGCTGTTCCATTGTTTGGGGCAAAAAATCCCGGTCAGGCAAACCAAAGCGGCTCGCCTCGGCCCTCGGCATGCCGCAAAGGATATGCGAGGCGCAGATGAAGGCTTCACGGTGATGGCCAAGCGCGGTCAAAAGACGGTACCCTTCAACGCCATGCATGATGGGATCGTGGGTCTTATATCGTCCGATATCGTGCAGTAACGCTCCCACCGTGAGATACTCGACATCGAGTCCGTACGTCGGCGTCATGAGCGTGCCGACCCGGGCCGCCACACACGAAACCGCCTTGCAGTGTCGTATCCAGGCTGCATCTCCGCCATGGCGATGTAAAAGCGCAAGTGCTTCATCGTAGGAAATCATTCAAGACTCGTCTGTTTATTCCTCTTTTTTCTGTTTTCCCAGATACTCCTCCCACTCCGTGGGGAGGAGATATTTTTTTTTGTTGTTGCACTCCTTGCAGGCGGGAACGAGATTGCCCTGGACAGACTTCCCCCCGCGCACAACCGGAATCAGGTGGTCCATGGTCAAATCCGCCGGTTTGAATTTTCCTTCGCAATAGTAGCAGATGCCCGTCGAGCGCTTGCGCTTCCACCACTGGGAATTCCGCAGTTCCCGGGCCTTTGCCTTCTCTCTTTTGATGTGCTCATCATCAACAGTAATGAAATATTCGGTCATAGGTATTCCGGGACCAGTGGTCGTGAGTCAGAACAGGCCTTGAACATCCTCTTTTTCCGGCTTCCAGTCACTGTGCGCAATTATCTAATACTACTGATTTCTTCACTGATTGTCACGCTGAAAATGAATTTTGGCCATGCGTTCCCCCCACGCTGTAACATCTCAAAAAATTAATATTTTTCTTGACATCGGCAGGGATGAATTATATACTTTGGCCACAAGGTGGTATGAAGTGGGAAGTTGTGGGTATGATTGGGGAGGCCAATGTTCCGAGGTAGTTATGAACATGCGGTGGATGCCAAGGGAAGAGTGAGTGTCCCGTCGCGGTTCCGCGAGATCATCGCGGACCGGTACAACGGCAGGCTCGTGCTCGCCATGGACTATGACCGGTGTCTCACGGTCTATCCGCTCGAAGAGTGGGAGCGGCTTGAGGAGAAGATCAAGACCCTTTCCATGATGAAGCAGGAAGTGAAGGACTTCAGGCGGTTCCTCCTGTCCTCGGCCACGGAGTGCGAGTTGGACAAGCAGGGCCGCATTCTGATCCCTCTGTCCCACCGTGAACACGCGGGGATTACGAAAAATGTGATGCTGGTCGGAATCATTGACAAGGTGGAGATATGGGACGCCAAGGCGTGGGAGGCGAGAAATTCTCAGAACGGCGACAAGATCGGCGAAGCACTTGTAGCACTGGGGCTTTGACATGGAACCAAAACTCAAAGTATATCAGATGAACCTTGAAGGCGAGATCGACGCCACGAAGCTGGCGGAGATCAGCCGCGTCATCGGCCAATTGATCAAGGGCGATATATACGGGCTGATCCTGAACTTCGAGTCCGTGGAACATGTCAACTTCACGATCCTTTCGGTGCTCGTTGAGGAGCGGAGGCGGATCCAGTCATTCGGCGGCGATATCCGGCTTTCCGGCATGTCGGACTATATCAAGAACATCTTTCGCACCACCGGAATGCTTGAAGAGTTTCAGGTCTTCGACACGGCGCAGCAGGCGGCAAAAAGCTTCGGCGTCGCAAAGCCCGCAACAAATTTGCCGCTGGGGCTGTGACAACGAGTGCGGAGTGCGGAATGCGAAGTGCGGAATCAGATGAAGAAAAAAAAGAATTAAAAAATACTCCGAACTCCGAACTCCCGACTCCGAACTTAATTCATACTCCGGTCCTGCTTCACGAGGCCGTAAACCTGCTCGCACCTCGTCCTGGCGGCGTGTACGTGGACGGAACGCTCGGCGCCGGGGGGCATGCGGCGGAGATCCTTGAGCGCTCGTCGCCCGACAGCGTGCTGATCGGCATGGACCAGGATGCGGATGCGGTGGACCGGTGCAGGAAAAGCCTGGCCCGCTTCGGCGGCCGTGTCATCATCCGCCAGGCGAATTACCGAGACCTGCCCGAAGTTCTTTCAACGCTCGGGTATGATGCGGTCGACGGGGTCCTGCTCGACCTCGGGATATCGTGGTTTCACCTCAAGACCCCGGAGCGCGGCTTCAGCTTCATGCTGGACGGCCCGCTCGATATGCGCATGGATATGAGCAGGCTGCGGACCGCAGCGGACCTGGTGAACATGCTCTCCCGCGAAGAGCTTGCGAAGATCATCCGCGAATACGGGGAGGACCATCGGGCGGCCGCCATTGCGAGGGCGATTGAAAAGGCGAGGGCCCGGGGGCCCATCACGAGCACGGCACAGCTTGCGGCAATCGTTTCGAGCGTATTTCCCCCGTACCCTCCCCGGCGGATCCACCCGGCCACGTTGACGTTTCAGGCTTTAAGGATCGCGGTCAATGACGAGCTGGGAGCCCTTCGGGACGGGCTGGATCGCATTCTTCCGGTCCTGAAGCCCGGAGGCAGGATCGCGGTGATCACCTTTCACTCGCTCGAAGACCGGATGGTAAAGCAGACTTTCGTGAACGAGGCAAAAGCCTGTGTGTGTCCGCCGAGAATGCCGGTTTGCGCCTGCGGCAAAATACCGGGCCTCAGGGTCCTTACTCCGAAGCCGGTTATGGCAGGCGATGAAGAAGTAAAAACGAACCCCGCTGCTCGGAGCGCAAAACTGAGAGCGGCGGAGAAGTTATAGAGAATAAGGACGGAATCCCGGTATGATTTCCCGAACAGGCGACATAGGTTCCATCGTATTTGAGCGGACCAGGCGCGGCAGTTTTCGCCGGGTTCTTATTACGCTCCTGATTATTTCGACCCTGCTCCTCTATGTGGGCGGGAAGGTGCAAATCGTCCGGCTTGGGTACCAGCTCGAGGTTCTTGAGCGCGAGAAAAGAGAGCTTGAACGGGCGAACCGGTCGCTTCTGATCGAGGCGTCGAGTCTGTCTTCGCCGTCGCGCATCGAGGAAATAGCGATCAAGCGTCTGGGCATGGTCAGACCGGCGAAAGAGAACATCGTTATTGTGAAAAGAAAAAAGGATCCGGAGCGCTCCAGATAAAAGCCGAAAATCATTCATAAAGAATTGTACGAAATTTGAATGTTGTTTTTGAATTTGCCCGGTATCCGGCGCCGGGAAGCCGGAGCCGGCTTTTCAACAGAGCGTCGTGTGCGGGAATTGACGGGATTCGGCTGCTGACTCCGGGGAGACAATGACCATGGCAAAACGGGGGAGGATACTCGCAGTATTGCTGCTCTTGGGCCTGGGCTTCGCGCTTGTGGCTTTGCGGCTTGTGTACCTCCAGGTCTATGAACAGGCGGCGCTCGCGGGACGCGCAGAACGGCAGCAGGAACGCCTGGTGAAGATCGAGCCAAAGCGGGGCACCATCTACGACCGCATGGGCAGGGAACTGGCAATAAGCCTCGACGTGGATTCGGTCTACGCGGTGCCGGTCGAGATCGACAATCCCCGCCCTCTTGCCCAGCAGCTTTCCCGCATCTTGCGGGAGGACCCGCGCGTTCTTGAACAACGTCTCACGGGAAACAAGCAGTTTGTCTGGCTCAGCCGCAAAGTCGAGCCCGGCAGGGCCGAGAAAGTCAGAGAACTCGGCAACAAGAAAATCGGCATCCGGGTCGAGTCGAAGCGGTTCTATCCCAAGAGGGCCCTTGCCGGCACGGTGCTCGGCTTTATCGGTGCGGATAACGAGGGTCTTGAAGGTCTGGAGCGCGCCTATGACAAAGCGCTTCGCGGGAAGAGCGGCTGGGTGCTCGCCGAGAAGGATGCCATGGGCCGGACCGTATTCCCCGGCGGATCGGGCTTCCAGTATAAGCTGGCGCAACCGGGCCATGATATCCTGCTTACGATCGATGAAGTAATCCAGCACATCGCCGAAAAGGAACTTGACGCGATGCTGGCGAGTTCGCATGCACAGGGAGGCGTCTGCCTGGTCATGAACCCGCAAACCGGCGAGGTGCTTGCTCTTTCGGTGCGTTCGTCCGCCCAGGGGAAACAGCCATTCAACCCCAATGAGCCACAACGCTCGAAACCCGCGGAGTGGCGGAACCGCGCCGTGACCGACGTGTTAGAGCCCGGTTCGATCTTCAAACCCTTTCTCGCGGCAGCGGCGCTCGAAGAGCGGGTCGTACATCCTCTTGAACGGGTTGACTGCTCGGCGGGCAAAATCCAGATCGCCGATCGGGTGATTCACGACGCTCACGAAAACGGCATATTGACCTTCACGGACGTGATCGCCGAGTCGAGCAACGTCGGCACCATCAAGGTCGCCCTGCGGCTCGGCAAGGAGCGGTTCGCCAAATACATCACCGCCTTCGGCTTCGGGAAAAAGACCGGCGTGGACATTCCGGGAGAGATCTCCGGTTTGCTCAAAGACCAGCGTCTCTGGTCCGGCGTGTCCATCGGCTATATTGCGATCGGGCAGGAGATCGGCGTGACGCCGATGCAGATGGCCTCGGCGTATTGCGCGTTCGCGAACGGCGGTGTGCTCATGAAACCGTACCTGGTGTCGGAGATCGTCGACCGCGATGGCGGAGAGGGGAAAAAATTCCAGCCCCAGGCCGTGGGCCGTGCGATCTCCGGAGAGACCTGCGCCAAGGTGAGCGCAATGCTGCGGCGGGTCGTCGAGACCGGCACCGGTCAGAAGGCCAAGCCCGCCGGATATACCGCGGCGGGTAAAACCGGAACGGCGCAGAAAATCGACCACAAGACCGGCAGGTACTCGTTAAAGGACTATGTAAGCTCGTTCGTGGGGTTTGCTCCTGCCGGCTCGCCGAAACTCGTGATTCTTGTCATGGTCGACAGCCCCGCAGGCGCTGATCACTACGGGGGCAGCGTGGCAGGACCGGTTTTTAAGGCCGTGGCGGAGCAAAGCCTTGCGTACCTGCAGGTGGCTCCGGACGATGTAGGAGGCAGGATGCTCCTGGTGGCGCGATGAAAATCGCTGAACTGCTGACCGTGCTGGAAAACAAGACGGTCCTTCCGCCCGACCGGATGGAACGAGAGGTGCGGGATATCGCCCATGATTCCCGGAAGGTGAAACCGGGTTCTCTGTTCGTGGCCGTGCGAGGAGTTCACTCGGACGGCCATCAGTTTATTCCCCAGGCGTTGCGCCAGGGCGCAGTTGCCGTTGTCGCTGAAGAAACCGGCGCGGTGCATGATGCGGACACAGGCCTGGTGATCCGCGTGCCGGACTCGCGCGCGGCACTCGCGAGAATCGCCGTCTCCTTTTACGGAAATCCGTCCCACAAACTCAAGCTCATCGGCATCACCGGCACGAAGGGCAAAACCACCACCAGCTATCTGGTGAACGCCATTCTTGAGGCGGCCGGCCATACCGCCGGACTTATCGGCACGATCGAGTACCGCGTGGGGAACAAGGTCTATCCCGCAGTGAACACCACGCCGGAGTCCCTGGACCTCCAGAAGCTGCTGGGGGAGATGGTGGAGGCCGGAGCCGGGTACTGCGTCATGGAAGTTTCATCCCATGCCCTGGCCCTGAGACGCTCTGCCGGCTGCAAGTTCGAGACCGCGGTGTTTACGAATCTCGCGCAGGACCACCTGGACTTTCACCTTGACCTGGAATCCTATTTCCAGGCGAAGCTGCGGTTATTCACGGGACTTGCATCGGATGCGGCCGCGGTGGTCAATATCGATGATGCCGCTTCACGGGAAATAATCAAGAAAACTCCGGCATTGGTCCATACCTTCGGCATTTCCAAGCCCGCGGATATTTGTCCCGCGGGGCGGATCGGGCACGGCATCAGCGGACTTTCCTTTTCCGTGAAGACGCCGAAGGGCGTTTTTGCCGTGGAATCTCCGCTCGTCGGGAAGCACAATGTCTACAACATCCTCGCCGCGATCGGCGTGGGTGTGGCGCAGGGGTTCGGCGCAGACGTCATTGCCAGGGGCATTCGGAACATGAAGGCGGTGCCGGGCAGGATGGAGAAGGTGGACGAGGGCCAACTCTTCGGCGTGCTGGTGGACTATGCCCACACCGAGGACTCCCTGATTCGTCTCCTTGAGGCGGTCCGGGAGATGACAACGGGCAGGGTGATTACGCTCTTCGGGTGCGGCGGGGACCGGGACAGGACGAAACGCCCCAAGATGGGAAAAGCGGCGGCACAGGGAAGCGATGCGGTCATCATAACAACGGACAACCCGCGGTCGGAAAACCCGCTGCAGATCATCCGCGAGATCGAATCGGGCATGCCGGCGGGCCGGCACTACGAGGTCATTCCCGATCGGGCTGAAGCGATCAATGCCGCAATCAACGTTGCACAGCCCGGCGATGTGGTTGTGCTTGCGGGGAAGGGCCATGAAAACTACCAGATCATCGGGGAGGGAAAGATCCCCTTTGACGATCGGGAAGTCGCCCGTGAAGCGATACGGAAGATCAACGCGAAGCGCGGAAGTGCAACAGGCAAAAACGTCAATGCGAAATCTGTGTTCTGAAATCCGAAATTGAATCATGAACAATTCTGAAGAACACCTTCTGGGAGGGATACTGGATACAATGGCGAGGATGGAGATCAGGGGAGTATCGATAGACTCCCGGACCATTCAGGCGGGCGAGCTTTTTGTCGCGATCAAGGGTGATCGTTTCGACGGTCATGACTTTGTGCCGGCGGTAATGCAAAAAGGGGCATGGGGTGCGCTGGTCGAGCGGTCAATGCTTGAGAGCAGATTCTCCAGTCTCGGCGGTTTAAAAAATATCCTGCCGGTGGAAGACACGCTTTACGCGCTACAAGAGATGGCGTATATGCATCGCAGGCAATTTTCTTTTCCCGTTGTGGGCATCACCGGATCGAACGGCAAGACCACGACCAAGGAAATGCTCGCCAGCATCCTGGAGCAAAAAGGTCCCGTGCTCAAAAACGAGGGAAATCTGAACAACCATATCGGGGTGCCGCTTACGCTCCTGAAGCTCAATGCGGGCCATACCGCCGCGGCCGTGGAAATGGGGATGAGCGCGCCGGGGGAAATCGACACGCTCGCGCGGCTTGTCGGCCCCGACATCGCCGTGATCACCAACGTCGGTCCGGCGCACCTCGAATTTCTCAAAACCATGGACGGGGTGGCACAGGCGAAAAGCGAGGTGCTCGATCATCTGAAGCCTGGCGGCGCGGCGGTGCTGAATGGCGACGATCACTACTTCGAGATGCTTAAGAAAAAGTTCAGCGGACGCGTGCTCTCTTTCGGGATCGACGGTAAAGCCGATGTCCGCGCAACGGACATCAACCAAGGCAGGGATTTCACCGGCTTTACGCTGGAGGCCTTCGGGTCCCAAGCGCCTATCCGGCTGCGGGCCGTGGGAAAGCATAACATTTATAACGCCCTTGCCGCCGCCGCTGCGGCGTTTGCGACGGGCATGACAGTCGATGCGGTGAAAAAAGGCCTCGATGATTTTGTCCCGTTTGCCTTGCGTTCCGAGCTGCGGGAGGTCGCGGGAAGGATCGTGCTCGTTGATTGTTATAATGCGAACCCCGCTTCGATGGAGGCGGCGCTCAGCACGTTGATCTCACTGCGGTCCGGCGGCCAGGTGATTGCCGTACTCGGCGACATGCTCGAGTTGGGGAAAGCCTCCGTCGAGGCGCATCGCGCTCTGGGCGCGGCCGCGGCCCGGCTTGGCGTGGATGTGGTGGTCATCGTGGGCCCCCTTGCGAAACACACGGCGGAAGGAGCGATTGACGCCGGTATGGCGAGGGACCGGGTGCTTGAGGCCGGGTCCCCTGCCGGGGCCGCTGCTCTGCTCAAGAAACATTCCCGGCCCGGAGACGCTGTGCTGATCAAGGGTTCCCGCGGTATGAAGATGGAAAAGGTCCTGGAGGGATTCTGATGTTTTATCACCTGTTATATCCTTTGCGAGAGGTATTCACGGGTTTCAACGTATTCCGGTATATAACGTTCCGGAGTGCCGGTGCGGTCCTGACGTCACTCCTGGTGAGTTTTCTCCTGGGACCGTCCATGATCGCCTGGCTCGGGCGGATCAAGGTCGGGCAGCAGGTGCGCGGTGACGGGCCGAAATCGCACCTCGCCAAACAGGGGACCCCGACCATGGGCGGGCTTTTGATCATTGCCGCGCTCGTGACGTCGGTGCTGCTTTGGTCGGACCTGACGAACAAGTACGTGTGGGTCGTGCTCTTTGCGACTCTCACGTTCGGCGGCATCGGCTTCTGGGATGATTATCTCAAGGTGGTGAAAAAACGCTCCACGGGCCTGCGGGCTTTTCAGAAGTCCGGGCTTCAGATCGCGGCATCACTGGTTATCGGGATTTTTCTCTATAAATTTTCAGGCGATCAGGAGGCAACCTACCTTTCCGTGCCTTTCATGAAGAGTTTTCTGCTCGACCTGGGGTGGTTCTATGTGCCTTTTGTCGCCGTGGTCATCGTCGGGTCGTCGAACGCCGTTAACCTGACCGACGGCCTGGACGGCCTGGCGATCGGCCTCGTCGGCATCGCCGCCACCGCAAACGCGGTGATCGTCTATCTGGGCGGGAACAGGATCATTGCGGACTATCTGAAGATCCTCTACATTTCCGGGAGCGGAGAACTCGTTATTTTTTGCGGCGCCATGCTCGGCGCGAGCCTCGGGTTCCTGTGGTACAACACACACCCCGCCGAGGTGTTCATGGGCGACGTGGGCTCGCTTTCCCTGGGCGGCGCGCTCGGCACGCTGGCCGTGGTGACCAAGCATGAACTTATTCTGGTCGTCACGGGGGGCATTTTTGTGCTGGAAACCGTCTCCGTGATCATGCAGGTGACGTCGTACAAGCTGACGGGCAAGCGCATCTTCAGGATGGCGCCCATTCATCACCACTTTGAGCAGATCGGGTGGCCCGAGTCAAAGGTGATCGTGCGGTTCTGGATCGCCGGGATCATTCTGGCGCTGATCTCGATTGGAACACTGAAACTGAGATAATGTTGAGGCAAATATCAAATAACAAGCGCCAAATTTCAAATAAGCTCGAATTGCCAAATACGAAATTCGAAACAGTTTGGAATTTTGAATTTGGATATTACTTGGGATTTGTTATTTGGAAATTGGAATTTGAATTAGTGGAGGTCGGGTGGAAGCGGACTTTAAGGGAAAACGGGTAACGGTCGTCGGTCTGGCGCGGAGCGGTGTCGCTGCGGCGCGGGCGCTCGACGCTCTCGGCGCCATTGTCACGGCGACGGACAAAAAGCCGCTGTCCCAGCTGACCGCTCAGATACAGTCTCTCGGCGACCGCATCAGCGTCGAGGCGGGCGGCCACCCTGACCGCATCTTTTTTGATGCCGACCTCATTGTGCTTTCTCCCGGCGTGCCGAAAATACCTCAAATTCTGCAGGCGCAGCGGCACGGTGTGAAGGTGATCAGCGAACTCGAGCTGGCGTGGCTGCTGTCGGACTCACCCTACATCGGCATTACAGGCACGAACGGCAAGTCTACCGTCACGACCCTCGTGGGTTTAATGCTCGCGAAGGCGAAGAAGAAGGCGCTTGTGGCGGGGAACATCGGGAACGCGCTCACCGAGGATGTTTCACAGCTCTCGGGCAAGGACTGGATCGTGGCCGAGCTTTCGAGTTTCCAGCTTGAGGACACAGATACGTTCAGGCCGCGGATCGCGGCGATCCTGAACGTGACCCAGGACCATCTCGACCGGTACGCCGGCATCGAAGACTACGGCGAGGCCAAGGCCAGAATCTTCATGAACCAGAAAAAAGAGGACATGCTGGTCCTGAATTTCGACGACCCGATCGTGAAGTCCTACGCCAAACGGACGCCGGCGACAATCGTCCCCTTTTCAAGGTTGCTGCGGTTCAATCCCGGCGCCTGCGTGCAGGGCGGGTATCTCATGTACAACGGAAAACGTATCTGTCTCCTTTCCGGGATACGAATCCAGGGCGTGCATAATCTGGAGAATGCGCTGGCTGCTGTTGCGATATCCTGTGCCGCCGGTGCGGATATCCATTTGGTCGCCGCCGTGCTTCGCGAGTTTCCCGGCCTGGAACACCGGCTGGAGTTTGTTCGCGAGAAGAACGGCGTTACGTATATCAATGACTCCAAGGGTACGAACGTCGGCGCTGTCGTAAAGTCCGTCGAAGGATTCACGCAGCCCGTGATCCTGATCGCCGGGGGGCTGGACAAGGGAAGCGATTTCAGCCCCCTCTCCGGGCTGTTCAAGAACAGGGTCAAGCTCCTGGTCCTGATCGGCAAGGCCGCGGACAAGATGGCGAAGGCCCTCGGCGCGTCAACGGAGACCGTGTTTGCCGCGACCCTGGAGGATGCGGTGACGCTTGCCTCATCCCGCGCTTCGCGCGGCGATGTGGTGCTTCTGTCGCCGGCATGCGCCAGTTTCGACATGTTCAGGGATTTTGAGGACCGGGGCAGGCAGTTCAAGTCAGCGGTGAACAAGCTATAAGGGTCAGTGCGGATTGCGGAGTGCGGAGTGCGGAATTAAAGATGCAGGGACGGAAATGCGCATTGCGGATTGCGGAATGAAAGCGTTGAAAAAATTATGACACAGGGAAAAGGACCGGCATTGCAGAGCGCGAGACCTCATCAAGGACAATATGATGCGCCGCTGCTTGCCGCCATTTTCGCGCTTCTGATGGCCAGCGTCGTGATGGTATACAGCTCAAGCAGCGTCGTGGCGCTCACGACCTACGGCGATCCGGCGTTCTTCATGAAGCGCCAGATCATATGGGCGGTCGTTGGTCTTGCGCTGATGGCGATCGCGATGCGCACAGGCCACCGCGTGCTCCAGGACAAACGGGTGGTGCTCGTCCTGTTGATCGTGTCACTTGCGCTGCTCGTGGCCACGCTGGTGCCGGGCGTGGGAAGGATGATCAACGGGTCCCGCCGGTGGCTGCGGCTCGGGATGCTCTCCTTCCAGCCGTCTGAGCTTGCCAAGTTCATCACCGTTGTCTATATGAGCAACTACATCGCGAAAAAGGGAGAGGAGCTTCGTGACTTTATGAACGGCGTGTTCCCGGCCTATGTGGTGATCGGTCTGTTTCTGCTTGTGGCGAGCCGCCAGCCCGATTTCGGCGCCGCCATGACGCTTGCGGGAGTGGCCGGCATCATGCTGTTTGCCGGTGGAGCGAGCCTTGTTCACCTCGGCGTGACCATTCTCGCGGCACTGCCGCTTGTCTATATCGCCGTGGCCCACACCGCGTACCGCTCCCGCCGGATCTTCTCCTTTCTCGATCCCTGGGCCGACCCGCGGGGAGCGGGGCACCAGATCATTCAGTCGTTCCTTGCCTTCGGCAGCGGCGGTCTGTTCGGCCGCGGACTGGGTGAGGGCAGGCAGAAGCTTCTGTTCCTGCCGGAACGGCACTCGGATTTCATCTACGCGGTGATCGGCGAGGAGCTTGGCCTGGTCGGCGCTCTCGCCGTGATCGTTCTCTTTCTGATCATTCTGTGGCGGGGGGTGCGGATTGCCCTTGCCGCGGGCGATATGTTCAGTCGCATGCTGGCGCTCGGCATCACGCTCCTGATCTGTCTCCAGGGGGTGATCAACATGGCGGTCGTAACCGGGCTTTTGCCGACAAAGGGCATCGCGCTTCCCCTGGTGAGCTACGGTGGATCATCGCTGGTGATCACCATGCTGGCGCTCGGAGTGCTGCTGAATATTTCGAGGGAAACGGCATGAAAAAATAGTTCGGAGTTTGGAGTTCGGAGTGCGGAGTGATAACAAAAACTGAAAACGGGGAATGGGTATGAAAGTCCTGATCGCGGGCGGGGGGACCGGGGGGCATCTGTACCCGGGGATCGCCATCGCCCGCGAGCTGCTCAGTGAAAACGGCAACGAGGTCCTGTTCGTAGGCACGGCGCAGGGCATCGAGGCCAGGGTGCTGCCGCAGGAAGGATTGCCGCTTCGCACTATTTCCGTCGGCAAACTCAAAGGCATGAAGCTTCTGTCGATGATGAAGACGATCGCCCTGCTGCCCGTGAGCGTGCTCCAGTCCCTGATGATCCTTCACAACGTCAGGCCTGATGTGGTGATCGGCGTCGGCGGGTATTCATCGGGACCCATGGGCATGGCGGCATTGGTCACGAGGACGCCGCTGTTCATTGTGGAACCGAACTCCTATGCCGGGCTCGCAAACAGGAAGCTGGGGAAGCTGGCCGATAAGGTGATCCTCTGTTTTCCGGGCATTGGATCGCAACGGTTTTTTTCATCAAGAAAGACTACAAACCTCGGTCCTTTGGTCAGAAGAGGCATTGATCAGGGAGATCGCGGCAAGGCGCTTGCCGGTTTCGGGCTTGATCCGGAAAGGTTCACGGTTGTTGCGATGGGCGGGAGCGGCGGCGCACATGCCATCAATATGGCGATGAAACAGGCGGCCCCGCAGCTGGCGGCCGTAGGGAACCTTCAGCTTCTTCATCAGACCGGGGAGAAAGACGCGGCTGAGGTTTCCGCCGCGTATCGCGATGCGGGGGTGAAAGCTGTCGTGCTGCCCTATATCCAGGATATGGCCGGGGCCTACGCCGTTGCCGATCTGGTAATCGGCCGTTCGGGCGCAACCACGGTGGCCGAGCTTGCGGTTTGCGGAAAGCGCGCCGTGCTGGTACCTTTTCCCTTTGCAGCGGACAACCATCAGGAGTACAATGCAAAAACGCTGGCGGCGCGCGGTCAGGCCGAGGTGATCATCCAAAAAGAGCTGACACCGGAGCGTCTGACCGGCATCATCAAACAACAGGCTGCGCAGGGATCCGTCCAGGCGAACGCGACGCCCATGGAGAATACAGCGGCAAAGGAGATCGTAAGGATCTGTAAAGAGTATGTTCAAAAAAATTAAACACATTCATTTTGTGGGGATCGGCGGCATCGGCATGAGCGGCATTGCCGAAGTGCTCCTGAACCTCGGGTACAAGGTCTCCGGCTCGGACATGAAGGAGTCGGACACGACCGCCCGTCTGGAAAAACTGGGCGGCGAGATCTTCATCGGGCATCGCGCCGGGAATATCACGTCACCCCATGTGGTGGTGATCTCATCGGCGGTCAAGAACGACAACGTCGAGGTGATCGCCGCGCGGGAAAAGCAGATTTCGGTCATCCCGCGGGCGGAGATGCTCGCGGAACTCATGCGGCTCAAGTACGGCGTCGCCATTGCCGGGGCGCACGGCAAGACCACGACGACCTCCATGGTCGCGACGGTGCTGGCTGCGGGCGGGATCGACCCCACCGTCGTGATCGGCGGCAAGCTCAACAGCCTCGGAACGAATGCCAAACTCGGCCAAGGCGAGTTTCTGGTGGCCGAAGCGGACGAGAGCGACGGGAGCTTTTTGAAGCTTTCCCCGACGATCGCCGTGGTCACGACCATCGATGAGGAGCACCTTGACTATTACAAAGACATAGGTGAGATCAAGGATGCGTTCCTCGCGTTCATCAACAAGGTCCCGTTCTACGGCGTGGCCATCCTGTGCCTGGACCAGCCCCATATCCAGTCCCTGCTCCCGCTGGCGCAGAAACGGTATCAAACTTACGGACTGAGCTCGCAGGCCGATTACCAGGCCAGGGACGTTTCGCTCAAGCCGCTCGGCTCACAGTTCAAGGTGCTGCACCACGGTCAGGACCTTGGCTGGTTCGAACTTGTGGTGCCGGGCGTTCATAACATCAACAACAGCCTGGCGGCCATTGCCGTGGCGCGTGAGCTGGACGTAGAACTCGAAGTCATCCGGAAGGCGCTCAAGGACTTCAGCGGCGTGCAGCGGAGGTTCCAGATCAAAGGCGAGGCGGGCGGGATCCTCATTGTTGACGATTACGGGCACCATCCCACGGAGGTGAAGGCCACGCTTGCCGCGGCGGCAGCGGGCATGGAGCGGCGCGTGGTCGTGGTGTTCCAGCCCCATCGCTACACCCGGACGCAGCATCTGCTTGAGGAGTTCTACACCGCGTTTAATGAAGCGGACAAACTGGTTGTCATGGAGATCTATGGGGCGGGGGAAAAGCCGATCCCCGGCGTGTCGGGCCAGGCATTGTACGAAGGGATCAAGAAGCACGGGCACAAGGACGTGACCTTTATCGCGGAACGGGAGAAGATCGCCCCGCACCTGGCGTCGGTCCTCAAAAAAGGCGACCTCATGATCACGCTCGGCGCCGGCGACGTGTGGAAATTGGGCGAACAGGTTCTGGAGCTATTAAAACATGGAAATCAAAAACTTTAAAGGCGAGATCAGGAAGAACGAACCGCTGAGCAGGCACACGTCCTACGGCATCGGCGGACCGGCTGACATCCTTGCCTATCCCGTAGATTGGGAAGACCTTCGTGTTTTGCTGCAAGCGATCAGGACCGGGAAACAGAACTTCTGGGTCCTTGGCGGCGGCACCAATCTCCTGGTGCGGGACGGCGGGGTTCGCGGTGTGGCGATCACCCTGCAACGCATGCAGACGATCACGGTCGAACGGGAATACCGGTCGATCGGAGGCTCCTTTGTCGTGGTGTGCGCCGAAGCCGGCGTGACCCTGGCGAAGCTCCTCTCCTTCGCCGTGGAGCAGGGGCTCACGGGCCTGGAATTCGCCGCGGGCATCCCCGGCACACTCGGCGGCGCGGTTTGTATGAACGCCGGAACGTCACTCGGCGAGATGGGAGACGTCATTGAAGCTGTCACCCTGATAGCGCCAGACGGCGAGCCGGTCACCAGGAGCCGGGAGGAGATGGGGTTCGGTTATCGCATCTCGTCGGTCCCCGAAGGGCATGTGGTGCTGGACGTGCGAATCGTCCTTCGGCGTGACGAAATGGAAAAGATCAAGGGAAAGGTCAAGGAACTGCAGGAGAAAAGAAAAAAGTATCAGCCCTCGGGTTTGCCGAGCGCGGGGTCGGTGTTCAAGAACCCCCAGGAAGAGTCCGCGGGCAGATTAATCGAGAACGCCGGGCTCAAGGGCGCAACCGTCGGCGGCGCACAGGTCTCCGACAAGCATGCCAACTTTATTGTGAACACGGGCAAGGCTACAGCCGCCGACGTGCTGGCGCTTATGGACATCGTCAAGGGAAAAGTGCTCGAGGCCCACGGAGTCCGGCTTGAACCGGAGATCAAGATCATCGGTGAAGATTAAGGGTGATGCAAATTCCAAATACCAAATGCGAAATTCCAGACTGTTTGGATATTGGAACTTTTGAATTTGGAAATTATTTGTAATTTGTTATTTGGGATTTCGGATTTGACATTAAACGTATGGCTCTCGTAACAGACAAAAAGATAGGCGTTCTCATGGGCGGGATGTCATCGGAGCGGGAAGTTTCTGTTTCGAGCGGGAACGCGATCCTGCAGGCGCTTATCGGCAAAGGATACAATGCCACGGCGATCGATGTGGGCCGCGATGTAGCCGAACGCCTGCGGACATCGGGCATCGAGGTCGCCTTCAACGGACTCCATGGCAAGTTTGGAGAGGATGGCGCGATCCAGGGACTGCTGGAGTTCATGGGCATTTCGTATACCGGCTCGGGCATTCTTGCGAGCGCCATGGGCATGAACAAAATCATTTCCAAGACCGTATTCAAGGCCTATGGTCTGCAGGTGGGGCCGTTTGCGGTTATTTCCGCCGAAGACGGAAATGCAGTTGAGCATGCGAAGCATGAGATTGGCTTTCCCCTGGTCGTCAAGCCGAGTTCCGAGGGATCAAGCGTCGGTGTGAGCCTGGTCAACACGATTGATGAGCTTCCGGCCGCGTTGCAGCTGGCTTTTATCTATGACCGCGAGATCCTGATCGAAAAATACATCCGCGGGATGGAGGTGCAGGTCGGCATCCTGGGAGAGCGCGCTTTGGGTGCAATCGAGATCGTGCCGAAGGACACATTCTATAGTTACCAGGCAAAGTACGAGCAGGGGATGTCGGAGCATTTCTTCCCCGCGAGGGTCCCCGAGGCAGTGTACAAGCGGACGCTCGATGCGGGCCTGGCGGCGCACCGCGCCCTGGGCTGCAGGGGCTACAGCAGGGTTGATTTTATTATTGATGCGGCCGGTGATCCCACTATCCTCGAAGTGAACACGCTGCCGGGTATGACCGCCACGAGCCTGCTGCCTGATATTGCGAGAGGCGTCGGCATATCGTTTCCCGAGCTGGTGGAGGAAATATTGAGACTGGCACTTTAAGATGAGAGACTATAAAAACGTCAAAGTCCCGAGATCGTACCGGAGTTCCTCGAACCGCGTAACCGTGAAGCGGGTCGATCTGGGACGCGGCGCCGGACGGCTCCGGACGGACGCAAAGGGGATCAAAAAAGCCACGCTGCAATTTCTCCTGGCTATCGTCATCGTCGGAGGAGGCTGGCTGGGCTGGCAGGCATACCAGGTGTTTCTCCATGCCGAGACGTTCCAGATCGCGGGCATCGATGTCAAGGGCATGAAACAGATGAGTGAGGCCGAACTCAGGGAGATTGCCGGAGTGTTCACCGGCCAGAACATCTTTCGCGTGGACCTTGAGGCCGCGGCCAGTCGTGCTCGCGCAAACCCCTGGGTGCAGGACGTCCGGATATACCGACGGTTGCCGAACAGGATCAGCATGGTTGTTACGGAGCGGGTCCCCTATGCTCTTCTGGATACAGGTTCAGGGCGCTACCTTATGGACGGCGACGGGGTTGTTATCGACAGGATCGGAAAGGAAACTGCCCTGGCATGGCGGCTCCCTGTCATCGTTATCAAGGACTACCGGATACGCAGCGGCGAACAGGTAACGTCCGAGGGAATGGCCGAGGCCTTGACGCTCCTTGGGGAAATCTCAATGCGGGGAGGATGGCGGACGCATGAGGTGACGATCAATGCGTTCTCTCCCGAGTCGCTCAGTGTGCTGTATGCGGACCACGAATTCAAGATCGGCGCCGGTAATTATGCGGAGAAGCTCCGCAGGCTTGCCGAGATCATGGCTGATGGAAAACAACGCAACCTGGAACTCGCCTACGTGGACCTGCGTCCCGAGCGACAGGCGGCTGCCATGGTGAAGCACATCGAGAAGGTGAGAGGCCGGGAAGGCAAGAAGGTAAGAAGGTAATAAGGTAATAAGGTAAGGAAGATGCGAGACTCTCGAAGCGAATATCCCAGCCTCAACAGTTTGCGCAGCTAGGGGGGTGCACAATGGCAAAAAAACCGAATAATGTGATTGCGGGTCTGGACCTGGGAACGACCAAGGTCTGCGCCATCGTCGGCGAGGTCAAGGACGATGGACAGGTCGACATCATCGGGATCGGCATTACTCCCTCCCATGGATTGAAAAAGGGCGTGGTCGTAAACATCGACAGCACCGTGGAGTCCATCAAAAAGGCGGTCCAGGAGGCCGAGCTAATGGCCGGCGTGGAGGTCAATGCGGTGTATGTGGGGATCTCCGGCGGCCATATCAAGGGCATGAACTCGCGCGGCGTTGCGGCGATCAAGAACCGCGAGGTCGGACCGGCGGACGTAGCGCGGGCCATTGACGGGGCCCGGGCCGTGAACATTCCCATGGACCAGCAGATCCTCCACGTGCTGCCCCAGGAATTCATCATCGACGA
>Ga0315281_10000079_pt1 | contig 109864 bp, 101 predicted proteins | sample YL17G07_0_MG_FD_204540 | JGI IMG/M metagenome (GOLD analysis project Ga0315281, IMG submission 204540) | Sediment microbial communities from Yellowstone Lake, YNP, Wyoming, USA - YL17G07_0 | ecosystem: Environmental > Aquatic > Freshwater > Lake > Sediment | place: USA: Wyoming | collected...
AGGCGACCTTGGTTCGCCGCACCTCATCCTCAATCGCATCGAAAATCTTGCCAACTTCGTCCTTGCTATAGGAATAAGCACTCTTGTTGGAACAATTCCGCAGAATTGCCAACCGGTTTATAACGGCCTGGGTCCTGGCCGGAGCCAGCCTTGTAAATCTGTTCCGTTTTTCTTGAGTACGATCTAACATATCGACATTCTCCTGGGGGCATTATGCATCATCACCATTGCTGAGTCAAGGGTCACGTAAAATACAACTTCTCCAATAATCCTTTTCTATACAGCCCGGCCAGTTACATTTTACCAGATTTTCGCCCCCGCCATTGGAGCTTGAGCGTCCTGAAGCCCCAAAATCCCTCCAATCAGCGTGCCCACTGTTTGACCCCGCCATCCCGCCACCAAGTGTGGCGGGATGGGAACCGTTTCCTGGAAACGGCGGGGGAGTTTGGTGATAAGCAGATGGAGGAGATTTTGGGAGCTGAATAGCCCCGAAGGGGTCCCTTTGGGACGAAAGCGACTGGCGGGCGGCTTTGGTTACTTTCCCCAAGAGGAAAGTAACCGCCATCAAAGCGTGGCGAAGACGCTTCATTTTCCGACCGCAATTCCGCGGTCACTGTCTACCTTCACCACCCCAAAACCCGTCCCCTAGCCGACTAGTGAACCAGTGTTATTTAGACTTCGGCACTAATTTAAAATCCCACCGAAGATCCAGCGCATTAGCAATCCGCCACATATTCCTAGAGGAAGGGGCGCTCTTCATATTCTCCAAACGCGCGATGACAGGCTGCTTGGTGCCTGCCTTCCGAGCCAACTCTCCTTGTGTCATCCCCTTTTTATGGCGTGCCGCTATTACCGCTCTAGCAATTTGATACTCCGGCTCCAATGCATTATAGGCACGGCGAAATCCTGGCTTCTTGAGCCACTTCTTTTCGAGCTCGCTAACCGTGTAGAATTTTTTCTTACTCATTGTCTTAACTTATCCAATCGCTTACTAGCTAAATCCATTTCCTTCTTGGGGACTTTACTGGTCTTTTTGTAAAAAGCATGTACTGCCCAGATAGTATTTCCCACTTTACCTATCAAGATCCGCGTGTTTTTTGTCCGCAGTTCCCAGAGATTTCTACCAATCTTCTTGAGATCCGCATTGGTCAGGAAGAAGCCGTACTCCTCAAAAAGTCTTAATTGTTTTACGCACCTAGCTCGCAACTTCTCCGGCAAACCATTCAAAAAGTCCGCAACATACACCAGGATTCTAAGCTCTATTTTCATAATATAACAAAATTGTTATATTGTCAATCCCCGACTTTTTCTCACACTGCCCAGATTATACACCGAGACACCTTTGCTACGGCAAAATACTCGTCCTGCGTAGCCTTGGCGAAGCATGGACCACCCCAAAACCCCACTCCCTCCGGCCCTTAGGCATAAGGCCTGTCTTTTAAGCAAAAGAAAAAGGGTCCTCGGAAATACACAAGGGCCCCTACTCAAGGTGCGAAAACCCAAGAGTGGCAATAGATGCTTCCTAACCATTATCGCGGTAACGTGGAGGGCATTGAAGCACTACCCTATTAATCGTAATAATCAAAGGTATCCTTGTAAGAACAAGGTTCAGTCCTTCTTCTCCTCTATGAGAAGAAATATGTTTCGTTCACCCGGACCTAGGAGGTTAACTCCATTCGGGTTCACATCGCCCCTAGCCTCCATGCGAAGTATGGTGTACCGTGAAGTCTTCTCTAACTTATAAACCGTTAGCCAAGTTTTTCCTCCATCGAAGGTATGGGAAACGGTCTTAGAGGTGACTCGCCACTCATCGGGGTTATAGTCATCAGCTGTACAAAAGTACAACTCCAGGAGTTCTGGACTGGTCCGAGTAGCAGAGCTCACACCTGGATGAGTGCGTGCAGCAGAGCTCACTCTTGGACTAGTTTGAGCAGCAGCGCGGAAACTCGGCATGAGGTGAGGTTTAGGATGCAGCACATTAAGCCCCCCGCAGGCCTTGTAAAGCACAAAAAGAAAAACAGCTATGAAAAGCAGCCAGGCAATCACCCTCGCAGCGGTCGCAGATCGATCCTCTTGAGTTGCTCCTGAACTCCTGCTCCGAGAGCTGCCCCCACTATAACTACTGTAACTACCGTAGTCAGAGCCCCCGCCGCTACTAGTAGAAGAGCTTCCAGAAGATTTCTCTCTGTGCCCCTCGCGAGAATGATAGGATCGATCCATGCTGGTATCTCTCCCGTAGGTGTCCCTTCCTCGGTCATACGCCCTTGTGAACTGCTCCGACCGCCCCGCCTTCTCAAGTCCTCCAGCCACATCCCTGACAAAAGGGCTAAGCTTAGCTGACTCTGACCCCTTCCTTAAACCTTCCCCGTGATCGTACCCTTCGCGATACGTTTTACTCGCAGAGGAGGGTATGGCTCCTTTGGCTCCGTCCTTCTCCCCCTGCTGATGTTGGGCATTGCTCAACAGGTTGTCAAACCAATCGCCCATCTCGGGTTCGTCTCCTTTTCAAAGTACTCTACCTTTCGGTAGGCACCTCCCTTATAGAGCGAAAAGTCCCCCCAGTCAAGAAAACCCCATTCTCCGCCATTGGAGGAGGGCTGTCCTGAATTGAGATAAATTGGCGCAGGCGTAGGCACTGTTTGACGACGAGTTTACGAGGAGGAGTTTGCCGATAGCGAAGAAAGCCAATTTATCCAATGAATAAGCCCGACGACTGGCGGGGACTTTTATGGTACTTTTCTAGAAAAGTACCCATTGATGAAACGCAATGGGGCGTTTCAACAAAAATAAATTAAAGAAAATAGATTCCCGCCGGAGTTTACCCTCGCGTAGGCGGGGGCGGGAATGACAGGTAAAAAACAGGAACGACAAAAAAAGAAACGGGCTTGGGCTCCCCCAAAAACTTATTCTTCTTCCAACATCTCCCCCACCCCTCTCAATAACTTACTCCTTTTCAGTTTTTTCAATGCTTTCTGTCTGATCTGTCTCACCCGCTCGCGCGTTACGTGCGGATCAAGCACCCGCCCGATCTCTTGCAAATTCATTTCTCGCCCTACCCCATCCAGACCAAAATTCAGTTCTATCACCCTCCGCTCTTGTTCATTCAATACTGCCAACGCCTGTTTCATCTTTTCCGTGATTAAATCTTGCATCGTTTCTTTTTCTGGGCCCGTAGTTTGCTTGTCCCCCAACATATCACGCAGCGATGTTTCGCTGTCCGGCGTCACCGGGCAATCCATACTCGTCGTGGTAATCCGCTCGGCGTTCTCCATCTTCTTCACCGCTTCCGATGTCCTCCCCATCCGCTCCGCTATTTCTTCCTGCCCCGCTACCCGTCCTTGCTCCTGCCAAATTTGCTGGCGCACCCGGCGCATTTTGTTGATCTCCAATACTTTATGCTCGGGAATGCGCACCATCTCGGTCTTGCTCATCAATGCTCGTGTAATCCTTTGCTTTATCCAGCCGGTGGAGTAAGTGGAAACTTTTGCCTTTTCCAAATCATATTCATCTATCGCTCTGATCAAGCCAAGATTCCCTTCCTGCACGATATCCTCTATCGGCCATCCCCGGTGCAGATATCTAAATCCTATGCGCACCACCCAACGCAAATTTGAATTGACCAATTTATCGCGCGCCTCCCGAGCTATCTCCCTATTTTCTGAATCATTAAGATAACGATGCTCCGCATAGCGATCAGCCCAATATTTCTCTTCTTCGGGAGTAAGCAGGGGATATGAGTTGATCCTGCGAAGATATTGGCTAAAGGCATCTCCTACCGCAGCAGTACCCGTTTCGTACTTGATCTCAATAATGCGTGCCACATCGGGGTGCAGTTTCATCTTGCCATTCTCGTTGTAGCGCACCCACTCTTCAGAACGGTCTTCGCTCAATGCCATTAATTCAACTTTGCTGGCCGGACATTCCAGTTGATCTGCCAATGCATCCGCAGCCACATATTCAACCGCCGGAGTTTCCTCCAACATCTCTGCCCCCATCTCGCCGTCAACAACCTGAACAGCGCGTTCCTGCAACATCACCTCTTGCAGGCTTCTCTCCAGAAACTCCGCCTCGTTTTTCCTTCTCCTTCCCATTCTGTCCCTCATATTACCACCAGTTTTCTATTTCTGCCCCCTAATCCCATTGAGCAAATTGCGTTTATTTCTTTAATCGGCCCTTCGGCGGTTTGTCTGCATCTCCGCCATTGGAGCTTGAGCGTCCTGAAGCCAAACAATCGCTCTAATCAGCGTGCCCACTGTTTGACCCCGAGCGTAGTCGAGGGGGAGTTTGGTGATAAGCAGATAGAGCAGATTGTTTGAGCTGAATAGCCCCGAAGGGGTCCCTTTGGGACGAAAGCGACTGGCGGGACGGTTTCCGTCGCTTTGCCAAGACAAAGCGACCATCGGTGAAGCGTGATGGGACGCTTCAACAAAAACAAATTAAAGAAAATGGATTCCCGCCGGAGTCTATCCTGAGCGAAGCCGAATGGGCGGGAATGACAGAAAAGCAAAAATTAAACTAATGGGACAAATGCAAATCCCGGGTACTCCCTTACATCAAAACTGCCATCTTTACGCTTGGTGTAGACTACCACATTATCGCCTACGGGGGCAACTATATTGCCGCCGACTTTTATCTGTTCCTGCCAAGCTTCGGGAACTGCTTCGCCTGATGCTCCGGCGATAATCCCGTCGAACGGCGCCGCCTGCGGCAGTCCGTCTCGCGCGTCCTGACACAAAAGTTCAAGATTTTTGAAATCATATTTTAGTAAATTCGCCCGCGCCTGCCGGTAAAGTTCGGGAATTATTTCTATCGCGTATATTTTCCCCTTTGACCCGACGATTTGCGCCAAAAGACCCGTTTGCCATCCCGAGCCGCTGCCCACATCCATAATTTTGTCGCCCGGCCTCACCTTTAGCAGCCCCAACATAAACGCCACCACCCACGGCTGAGAAATTGTCTGTCCTTCTCCGATGGGCAATGCCATATCCATATACGCTGAACTCTTTAAGCCTTCCGGCACGAAATCTTTGCGGTCAATTACTAAAAACGCCTCCCGAATTTTCGGGTCAGTAAACACCCCCGTCTTATCCAATTGCTCTACTAATTCCCGGCTCGTGCCCACCTCGTAAATACCATAAAATAATTACTCAAATCTTTGGGGAGCTCTTGCCGCCCACTAAGCCACTCTTCATTGAGCGCCTCCCGCAATCTGGCCAGCTCTCTTAATTTCGGTCCCCGCCAGCGCGGATCATCTATGGCCAGAGCCAGTAATTCCAGCATTCGGTCAGCGGCATTGGCTGATAACTCCGCCTGCCCCCTCATGCGCCAGCTCCAAGCCCGCTCAAATTCTGCCCCCACATTGGCAAGCTGCTCGGCCAAGGTCATCTTTCGCCACCGGTTTTCCACCCAATCTTGATGGGGAGCAATACTCATTGCACTAATTGACTAATAATTTCCAATATTTTAGCTCGCAACTGCGCATCTTCAATCAAACGCGCGCGATTATTCTGGCTCGGCCGCATGTTGATAACCGAATCAAATTCCACCATTTGTTCACCCGGTAGATTAGGATAGAGATTAATTCCCCAGAGGTTCTTTTGTTCCGAGCCCCGCTCCAACAAAAACGCCTCTTCGTCAGCATGCAGCTCTCCCCCTAAAGCCAAGATCTTTTTTTCCACATCTATTACCGCTTTGACCAAATCGCCTCTCCGCCAAGAGGCGATCTCCTTCAACCGCTCCCGAGTGATAGGCTCCTCAACTAAAACTATTCCCGCATCCATTGCTCTCAAATTATACCCCGAACCAGTTTCGGCTGGATAGCAGAAGCAGCCGAATCCTATCTTAATATAAAAAGGCGAGGTATTCCCTACCCCGCCCCAAAGAACATCAGAGCTTCTTCCTGTCCTCTGCCTTCTGTTTGCCGCTAGCCTCATCCATCAGCTCCTTGCACCGCTTTGTGCAATATACGAGTTGCAAGTCATAGGCCTGCCAGACCAGCAGCAAGTTGCTGCCCTCGCCATCCACCAACCTGACTGCGCCCTTCCAGGGCGCTCCGGAATCGGACAGGTACTGAAAGGTGTCGTCCTTCACGAGTTCCAAATCATAGTTGTTCAGCAAATCCCCTCGCAACGAACGGACAAACCTCGTTACCCTGTCCAGATCCTTGAGCTCCGTCAGCAGATCGGTGAACTTAATGAGGATACCGTGCAGACGGCCGTCGAAGGTCACCAATCCGATCGTGATCCTGGCATCGCCGACCTCCCCGTGGAAAGTCGCGGCGCCGAGATAGTCGTATCCGACGACCCCAAAACTGGCGTCTCTCGTCGGACCTGCGAAGTCCTCCAGGTCCATCTCGGACACCAACTCGCCAAGTTTATATCCTCCGAAGCCCTCGATCTTCGCTTTCGGGGGATCGTCTGCCCAAGCGGGGGTCAGACACCACAACGCAACTCCTGCGACAAGGAAAAACCACCAAACTCTCAAGATTACACCTCCAAAAAGAACGAGCCCAAGATAACACAGGGCTCGCTCCCAGCCAAGCCTTCGCCTTCCCCTCTCCACCATTGGAGCTTGAGCGTCCCCGCCTCACCCTCGGCCCTTCGGCGTAGGGTCGTCCTGTCTTTCCTACCCCTTTGAGCAAATTGCGTTAGCCAATAGCAAAATTAGCCGGTATGGATAGCGCTGTTTGACGACCGAAGGGAGGAGTTCGCGTCCTGCTGTACAGCAGGATCCAAGAAAGGTCAATTTTGGTGTTTGGCTAGCAATTTGGGAGCAGGGGTGTCTTTTTTGAGGCACTTTTTGGACAAGCAAAAAGGGCCCGCCAATTAAGCGCGGCGTGGAGCGCTTGAAAAGAAAAACAAAAAGATCCTGAAACAAGTTCAGGATGACAAATAAAAAACAGCCTTTCGGCCTAGATCCTTCGACGGAGTTTAGGATAACAAAAAAGGGAAACCCCGGATGACAAAACATGAAAAATGGGGGGCACGGGGGCATCAGCCCCCAGCAATAATACTTATGCTATCCTCCGCCATGCTGGTATCATTTCTCACCAGCCGCGCTATTACTATATGCGTTTTCCCGTCCAGTTTCGATGGATGGATCTTGTAAGTCCATGGGGCGGCGATCACCTGCTTCACCACCGTGCCGTCATAGAGAAAATCAATTCGTTTCACATTAGTAGCGTCTTTAACCGACGCTACCACATCAAAATCTCCTGTTACTTTCGTGGCGTCTGCCGGCGAAGTAATGGAAATATCCGGTAGAATGCTGCCGTCCAGCGGACCGGAATAAGTTTCTGTCGGCACATTGTTGTAGCCGTTAGCTTTCGCCCACGCGAGCACCGCATTTTCCCAGTTGGCATTATCCGGCCGTTCCGCATGCAGAACCGCGAACACTTTTTCTTCCACCAAGTCCGCCGGCGCATTAGCGGGTGCTAACTTGGTCGGATCGTTTTTCATCACCCTTACTTTCACATGAACATCATCCTTGTCCGTTGGCACGCTCCAACTGGCAAACACTTCCGTTTTGGTGGTTGGCGTCGCGTCAGTCGGCAATTTGCCAGACAACGAATCCACCATCACGTCCCGAATCCCATCCGGACGAATAAATGGTTTATCCGGCACTCCCGAGAGGACTGCGCGCATATATTTATTCCAAGCCGGCGCCGCCACCAAGCCGGAGGCCGCGGTCATTGATTCATTGCGATTGTTCCCCGCCCACACTCCCGTTACCAGATCCGGCGTGTAGCCCAATGTCCAGCCATCCTTGTAATCATTGGTGGTACCCGTTTTTGCCGCTACCGTTCTGCCCGGCAAAGTCAGCTGGCCGCCCATACCGAACACCCGCGCTCTAGCGGCATCATCCGACAGGATGCTATTGATAAGATAAGCGACTTGCGCGTCCAGCACCCGCTTGGGTTTCTCCGGCTGATTCTCCTCCAAGACATGTCCCTGGCTGTCCTCCACTTTCAATACCGCGATGGTCGGCGTCAGCATTCCGCCGGTGGCAAATACGCCATACGCCCGCGTCAGATCAAGCAAGGTCACTTCCCCGCCGCCCAAGGTCAGCGATAAACCATAGCGGTCCGGCCCGCCGTTTAAGGTAGTAATACCCAAGTCGTGGGCGGTATCGATGGTTTCCTGAATTCCCGCGTATGCCAACGCCTTCACCGCTTCCACATTGATGGAATTCGCCAGTGCTTCCCGGATGGACATCGGCCCGCGGAAAGTTCCGTCATAATTGCGCGGCTTATAGCCCTGGCCGAAATCGGTTTGTGCGTCTATCAGCATTGTCGCCGGAGCGTAATCTTTTTTGAAAGCGGTGGCATAAACGATCGGCTTAATTGCCGAACCCGGCTGGCGCTCTCTTACCGCCACATTCACATTGCCCTCGTCTTCCATATTGAAATAATCTTTGCTCCCGACCATCGCCAAGATCTCGCCGGTATTGGGGTCCAGAGATACCAGCGCCGAATTGCCGGCATTGTATTTCGTCTTATTGGACTCCGCCAAATTAGCGATGGTGTCTTCCGCCGCCTTCTGTTTACTCAAATCCAAAGTGGTGGTGATTTTCAGCCCTCCTTCTTCCAGCATCTTGTCGCCGTATTTGGCCGCCAACAGTTCCTTTACATACATCACGAAATGCGGCGCGCGGATGGAATCCCGCCGCGGAACGAATTTGATCTCCGCTTTCCGCGCCTCGTCATACTCCGCTTTGGCGATATAGCCCTGCGTTTCCATTTGTTTTAAAACCAGATCCTTTCTGGCCATCAGCAGGTCCGGATTTTGCCCGTAAGGGGAGTAGCGTCCCGGCGCCTGGGGCAGAGCCGCCAACACCGCCGCTTCCGGCAAAGTCAGGTCCTTGGCGTCCTTGCCGAAATAAGTCTGGGCCGCCTGCTGCACCCCGTAAGCTCCGCTCCCGTAAGGGATCTCATTCAAATACAATTCCAGGATCTTGTCTTTGGAATAGATCTGCTCTATCTCAAATGCCAAGATCAGTTCCCGTGCTTTTCGGGCGATCGTCCGGCTGGAAGTAAGCAGAGCGTTCTTCACGAATTGTTGAGTGATGGTCGAACCGCCTTGAAAACCTTTTCCCGTCAAAGGTTTCAAGATCAATCCGCGCAGCAGCCCCTTGATATCAAATCCGTTGTGGTGATAAAAGTCCTTGTCCTCGATGGCTATGGTTGCCTGTTTGACTGCTTCCGTCATATCGGAAAAGGGAATTGTTGTCCGCCGCTTTTCATTGAAAATGTCATAGAGCACTTGGCCATTGCGGTCATAGACTTTAGTGGAATTAGTCGCCGCGTAAATTACCAATCTCGCCGGGTTCGGCAAACCAATGGAAAAAGCCGCCATCGAAAAACTGAACACAAACAGCACGCCGACAAAGACCGCCAAAAACAGCCTAGCTGGCGTGTTGATGCCGTATTTTCCCAGCACGGTGAAAATCCGCCGCTTGGTCTTGCGGCCCAGTGCCCGCACCTTCATCTGCCGGCGGATGCGCTCGGCTTCATCTCTTGGCCCAAAGGGCATCAGTTCAGACATAGATAGACTTATAGACTAATGGACAGATGGACTTATAGATCCCAGCCAGCCCATATTATACCATCCGTCCCATCTGGGCTTCTGATACAATAGGTTCATGAAGAAACCGGAGAACCAGCGCCCAAAGCGCGGCCCCGTCACCGCTCGTAGCGGGATCCCGCAGGGTGCGGTGACCAAAGGCGGTGGAAAAGCCGTAGATGCCTTCCTCTCCCGCGGCATCGCCGAAATTGTCGGCGTCAGCCCCGCCGACTTGAGCCGCATTCTTTTAAGCGGCAAAAAACTGAAAGTTAAACACGGGGTGGACCCCACCACGCCCGATCTGCATTTGGGTTATTCCGTCGTTTATCACAAACTCCGCGCCCTGCAGGATATGGGACACACCGTCCAATTTTTGATCGGCGGCTTCACCGCCCGTTTTGGCGACCCGACCGAGCAGGAACATTCGCGCAAACTGCGCTCCAAAGCGGATATTCGTAAACTCTCCTCCAGCTACTTAAAACAAGCCTGCAAAATCCTCGATCCCAAAAAGACCGAGGTGCGCTACAACTCCGAATGGTACGACAAAATGTCCGCCGAGGAACTGCTGAAACTAATGTCGCACTTCACTTACGCGCAAATGATCGAACGGGACATGTTCCAGAAACGAATGAAAGCCAACCAGAAAATCGGCTTCCACGAGCCGGTCTACCCGCTCCTGCAAGGTTACGATTCGGTAATGTTAAAAGATGACCTCACGGTGATCGGCACCGATCAGATCTTTAATGAAATGCGCGGGCGCGACCTGCAAAGGGATTTTGGCCAGAACCCACAGATCATCATTGCCACCCCGCTCCTGACCGGCACCGATGGTGTCCAAAAAATGAGCCAGTCCCTGGGCAATCACATCGGCATAACCGAAGATGCCAAAACCCAGTACGGAAAAATCATGTCGATCCCCGACAACATCATTGCCGATTACTTTGAGCTGGCCACCGATATTAGCGCCAAGGAGCTGAACGGGATTAAAAACAAATTGGCCGATAGGGCGTACAATCCCCGCGATCTGAAAATGCGGCTGGCCCAGACCATCGTAAAGACATATCACGGCGCAAAGGCCGCCGACAAAGCCCAGTCTGATTTCATTGCCGTCTTTCAAAAGCACTCCCTTCCAAGTGACATTAAAACTATTGCAACTACTGCGGGTTACGATTGGAAAAGCCCCCTGCCCAAAATTATGACAATCACCGGAGTATCTGGAACAAATTCTGATGCACGAAGATTAATCGCACAAGGCAGCGTCAGGCTAGATGGAACACAAGTTACTTCCATCAACACTACGCTTGACCCTAAAAAGAACGAACAAATTCTTCAAGTCGGAAAAAGAAGAATCGTAAAATTGAAAAAAAGGAAGTAAAGATTCCTCCGCCATTGGAGCCCGAGCGTTCTTTCTCTGTCCCCATTGAGCAAATTGCGTAAGCCAATTAGAAAATCACCCGCTTGGCTCAGCACTGTTTGAGGAGAGCGTAAGCTCGACAAGTTTGCGGTTAAAGCCAGAAAGAGGGATTTTCTATTTTGGCTAGCAATTTGTGAGTTGGGGGTCTTTTTTACGTCTCTTTTTGGACAAGCAAAAAGAGACAATCGGTGAAGCGTGATTCGGCGCTTCAAAACAAATTAAAGAAAATGGATTCCGGACTAAATCCGGAATGACAATAAAAAAACCGGCCTTACGGCCTAGATGCTTCGACAAGCTCAGCATGACAAAAAAGAATACGCTATTAAAAGCCGAATAGGGTTTGGAAAATACTCCGGACATTCCGTGCTACGTTGTTGGTAATGCCTATTGTCCTTCTCGAACGGTAGGCGGCCGACCTCTGCCGGAGCCGATTGCTTGGGTGGTTCTCAGGGTGAAACTCCATCCCCGTGAAATCGATGATCTTTTGGTAGATTTTCATAATCTGGGTGTGCATTTTAACTACTATGCCACCCCCCAGCCTTATTGAGCCATTATACCGCAGATCCCCCTTTCAGTCAAGAGTTTTCCCGCTCCCAGAGCCAATTTTCGCTACATTACCTCCTATAGAGATCCGATCCGCCATAGCCTCGGCGAAGGCGGACAAGCCCTTTTCCTCCTATGGCAACCCCCCAAAGCAGACTCAACCAGCTCCCCGGCATTGGCCCTTCTCTGGCCTCTCGGCTAGGCATATTGGGCCTCGAAACCATCGAGGACCTGATCTACTACTTCCCCCGTGCTTGGGAGGATTTAAGCAAGCTTACCCCTATCTCCGAGCTCCTACCCCCAGCGGCAGCCCCGGCCCCCGACGGCCCCCGACGGACCATTCAGGCTACTCTATCGGGCCTCAAAACCTTCCGTTCCCCCATCAGACGAATGGTCTTAACCCAAGGGCTAGCCAGTGATGCCAGCGGCAGTATCCCTGTCATCTGGTTCAATCAGCCCTATCTCCGCACTACCCTGAAGGCCGGCACTGAGTATTTTCTGACCGGCAAAGTCATCCAGCGAAGCGGCAAACCGACCCTGGTCTCCCCCGACCTGGAACGCGCCAGCGACATACCGGTGCACCACCTCCGTATCGTGCCGATCTATCCCGAAAGCGGGGGGCTGACTGCCAAAATCTTCCGCCGCCTAACTGCCCACCTTGCTCCCCTCATCCGCCAACTGCCCGAGTATCTTCCCGACTTTGTCCGCAAGCAGTACGACCTGCTGCCCCTCCCCGAGGCTCTGCTTCATCTCCACTTCCCCGCTTCGTTGGAATATTTGCAAAAGGCCAAAGACCGGTTGAGTTTTGATGAGCTGCTTTTCACCCAACTTGCCATCCAGCAAGTCAAACAATTACTGCATTCCGCCGTAGCCAAGCCGATCCCGCAGGACATTGAATACATTAAAACAGTTTTGACCAAACTGCCGTACCAATTAACTGCCAGCCAAAAGAAAGCCCTGTGGGAAATCGTGCAGGACTTAAGCGCAGAGAAACCCGCCAATCGCCTGCTGGAAGGCGACGTTGGTTCCGGCAAGACCATTGTCGCGGCCATTGCAATGATGACGGCAGCCCGCGCCGGTTTCCGATCCGTCCTAATGGCTCCGACCGAAGTATTGGCCTACCAGCATTACTATTCCCTTCAGCCGCTCTTGGCACAATTTGGCATCAGCTGCCGTCTGCACACTCAAAGTTATCAGTTAGGGCCAACTGCAGCCCAGGTTACCGTCGGCACGCACGCGCTGATCCAAGAATCGGTTACATTTACCGATCTCAACCTTGTAATTATTGATGAACAACATCGCTTTGGCGTAGAACAACGCGAAAAATTAAAACACAAGGGTCTGATGCCGCACTTTATCTCCCTGACCGCTACCCCCATTCCCCGCTCTTTGGCCCTTACCCTATTCGGCGACCTGGATCTATCGGTGATTACCGAAAAACCGGTTGGCCGCAAGCCCATCGTCACAAAAGTTATATCCCAGCGCAGTCTGGTCTACAAATTAATCCAGCAGGAAGTGAATAGCGGACATCAGGCGTTCATCATCACTCCGCTGATCAGCGATTCTGACCGGATGAGCGTAAAGTCCGCCGAAAAAGAATTCAAAAACATCCAGAACATCTTCCCGCACGCCAGAGTCGGTCTGCTCCATGGCCGGCTGACTACGGACAAAAAGCAGGCGGTGATGGAGGCGCTCAAAGGCAAAAAGCTGGATATCTTAGTGGCCACCAGCGTCATTGAAGTCGGCGTGGATATTCCCAACGCCACCGTGATGTTGATCGAGGGCGCGGAAAAATTCGGCTTGGCCCAACTCCACCAGCTTCGCGGCCGGGTAGGTCGGGCTCAATATCAATCATATTGTTTTGTCGCCCCCTCTGTGCCCGATGAAGGTGTTCTCCAGCGTCTGCAAATTTTCGCTGCCAACACTGATGGGTTCAAGCTTGCCGAAATGGATTTGCAAATGCGCGGTCCGGGGAGTTTGTTTGGCAAAACGCAGTCCGGTTTCATCCGCTATCGGTTAGCAGACTGGACTGATGCCAAAGCGATCAAGGTCGCCCAAGACGCCGCCTTAGAACTCCTGGCGGACAGTCCTGATCTGTCCAAGTATCCGCTGCTCAAGAAAAAAGTTAATATTGAGAATGTAACTGTCCATAGCGAATAATGACAATCTCACCAACCTACGCCAATCTCACCAATCTGGGAAAAGCCAAAGAACAACCTCTTTTGGTTAGATTGGAATAAATTGGATAAATTGGTTAGATTTTACATATGCGTGTTCGGATAACGGGGGGACAATTTGGCGGCCGATTTATTAAAACTCTGCCCTCATTGCGCCCGACTTCCGATCTGGTGCGCAAGGCTGTGTTTGATATTTTAAGTGACGCGGTCATTGACAGCAGCTTTTTGGAACTTTACGCCGGCAGCGGCGCCGTGGGCATCGAAGCACTAAGCCGCGGCGCGGCACGGGTCTTGATGATAGAAAAAGACCATCAGCATTATCAGCTCATCAAAGACAATCTCCGCGATCTTGAAAGTAGGCTGACAGATAATCACCGCTCCCAGCGGGACCCTCACCGCCGATGGCGGGATCCCGCAAAGTGCGGTGACGTCAAAGGCGGTGGTGCGGCCGTTCGGCAAATGCCAGTGGAAGATTTCCTGGCCGTAAACCAATCCTCCTATGATATCGTTTACGCCGACCCGTGGTATGAAGATGATTTAAGCATTATTGGCTGGGAAAAATTACTTGCTCCCGACGGGCTTTTGGTACTGGAGCACAGCGTCCTCAAAGAAGCACCGCAAAATCCCGCTCTTAAAGTCCTTAATCATAAACGCTATGGAGACACCGCTCTCACCTTTTACATTCGCGCCTAAGCCGGACTGGTTCGAGCAGTATAAATATTATCTGCTGGCCGCTCTGTTAGTTGTATTGGCGGTAGGGCTTTACCTCATTCTCACCCCCGCCACCACCTTGCCGGAAAGCAAGGATACCAAGACCGCTGGCGACGCCGATACTGCTCTCGCCTCCGTGAGCGACAGTAACGGACAAATTGTGATCGACATTGCCGGCGGGATCAAACAGCCCGGTGTCTATTGGTTAAATGCCGGCAGTATTACTGAAGACGCGATCAAAGCGGCCGGCGGTTTCAGCAGGACAGCCGACTTAAGCGAGATCGGCCGGACGATAAACCGCGCGCAGGAGCTTGCCAACCATGGCAAAGTTTACATTCCCAAGATCGGCGATAAAAACATTGCCTACGTCAGCCCCACTGCCAACGCGTCCTCCAGTTCATCTACCGGCAGTCCTATCAATATTAATTCTGCTGACAATGCCGAACTCGACTTACTGCCCGGGATCGGCGAAGTTCTTTCTCAACGCATTGTCGATTACCGCTTGCAAAATAATGGCTTCAAGAGTATAGATGAACTGCAAAAAGTGCCCGGCATTGGCGACAAACTCTTTGGGCAGCTCAAAGATTTAGTCACAATTTAGCGGGGCCCCTCCCGTCATCCCCAACTTGCGTTAGCCCTCCATAGCTCGGAGAGCGAAGGACGGGATTGGGGATCCAGAAAAGAAACATTTGGTTTTTTCTGTCTGGATTCTCTGGTCAAGCCAGAGAATGACAAAAAATTAAATATTAAGGCGCGGTGATGGAATGGTAGACCCCAGTACTAGAGCAAGCTCAGTACGGGGCAAGCACGCTAGGACGAGTGGCGAAATGGTAGACGCACTAGCTTTAGGAGCTAGCGGGGAAACCCATGAGAGTTCGAGTCTCTCCTCGTCCACCAGTTTAGTTCAACCTTGCCCCGTACCAACATACCGCTGAAATTGCGGTAGCAATTTCCGGCTTGTTTGGTATCGGGGTCCCACCCGCGCCACCAACCTACGCTATCTTTGGTAGCTTCGGCCGGCTTCGCCAGTCATGTATAAAGTCAAAGCGTAGGCTGTCCTCCGTAGTTCTGCTGTATAGCAGAACGAAGGATGGACGTTTAACCCCCCGTCTTCATTGACGGGTCTTTTGACTTGGCGCTATATTCAAAGTGTCAGGCGCAGTCCTGACGCGTAACAGTTTTTGCCCTCTTTTGCTCCTTGGTGCGCCGTGTGCGCACCGGCAAGGGTTAGGACGCCTCCTGCGGTGTGGTTATACAAGCTTCACTGATACAGGTTCGGTCGTCCCCCTTTGCCCACTCGACCCGGGCTAACCCCCGGGTCTCTTTTCGGCTAGGTCCCGCCGAAGGTTGAGAATTGGACGGTTTTTGGTTATAATGTAGCCAAGTTCCTTTTACAGCGCTCGTTAATAATTGGGGTCGAAAATGAAATTATCTTACTTATACTTCTAAGGCAAATTGCAAATGACACCATCAGACAATCTCCTCACTATGTGGGGGCAAGCAGTCTTAACTCCCTTGCAGGACATTTGGACTCGCTTCGTTATCTTTCTGCCCAGCCTCTTAGGCGCTGTCGTCATCTTGCTGGTAGGTTGGATCGTGGCGGCCGGACTTGACCGGATCGTCACCCAAATCCTTAAGCAGTTGAAAGTTGACTCCGCCCTCAACAAAGTCGGTACCCGCACATTTTTCATCAAAGCGGGTCTCGACTTGGAGATTTCCGAAATTTGCGGAAATCTGGTGAGATGGACCGTTCTGTTGATTGCCTTCTTGGCCACCGCTGACGTTCTGGGCCTGGCTAAAGTGACCGACTTCCTGAACAACGTGTTGGTCTACATACCCAACGTCTTCGTGGCCATTGGTATCTTGCTGCTTGGTATTCTGGCTGCCCACTTCTTCGCCGGCGTTATTCGCGGCACCGTGGGCGCAGTCAAAGTCCAAACCGCAAGGCTGCTTGGTTCAATTACCAAGTGGGTCATCTACTTCTTCACCATTGCTGTTGCTCTGCAGCAGTTGGGTATCGCCGCCGTTTTGATCGACCGCTTCTTAACCGCCCTCTTCTTTATGTTGGCGCTGGCAGGAGGCTTAGCCTTCGGCTTGGGTGGTCAAAAGGCCGCTGGCGACGTACTGGACGACCTCCGCAAGGATCTCGGCCACAAGAGATAAAAATCAGTTTGTGTTATAACACAAATCTAAAACCCTGCTCACGCGAGCAGGGTTTTAGATTAGCACACAGATTGTCATGCTAGAGCCCTTCAGTTCTTCAGGACAGACTCCGCGAAGCATCTACAAATTATTCTCTTAGATCCCTCGTCCTGCTATCCAGCAGGACTCAAGGATGACAAAAAGATGGATTCCGGGTCAAGCCCGGAATGACAAGAAGGAAGGTGAGCAGGGTTTTAGATTATCTTATGATGACGTTGTGCCTAGTGTCGCGCTGACCGTTTTGGTCACGCCCTGCCGTAATAGCTTGATGCTAACGGCATTCCCCGGTTTGTACTTTTGCAAGATGGTCGATAAATCATTGTCTACTGTAATGGATTCGCCGTTAATGGCCAACAGTATATCTCCCTCCTGAATGCCGGCAATACTAGCCGGACTGCCGGAGGCAACCGCCGCTTCGCCGGACTGACCGCTCGCAACCAGCGCGCCGGAAGTTGCGCTCAAATTATCGGCACTGGCCACATCCGGCGTAATGGGAATGTAGCGCACTCCGAGGAAAGGCCGGACTATCTGGCCGCCTGCCGCCACTGTTTGAATTTGAGCCCGTACGCTGTTGATGGGAATGGCAAATCCCACTAACTGCCCCTGCAGGTCAATGGCGGTATTAATGCCGATCACTTCTCCCGACAAATTCACCAGCGGTCCGCCGGAATTGCCGGGATTAATGGCGGCGTCAGTTTGGATCAAATTAGTCAGCTTCTCGCTGCTTGCCGTGATGGTGCGGTTAAGGCCGCTGATCACACCCGTGGTCACGGTGTTTTGATATTGCCCTAACGCATTACCGATGGCGATGACTCTTTGTCCCAGTTCCAGTTTGCCGGAGTCTCCCAACGCTGCTACCGGCAAGTTGCTGGCGGCAATTTTCACCAGCGCCAGATCGGCCGACGGGTCGCGCGCAGTGACTTGGGCGGAATAAACTTTCCCGTCGGCAGTGGTCACCGTGTAAGTTGCCGTGGTGCTGTCCACCACATGCTTATTGGTGACGATCAATCCGTCTTTACGAATGATAAAGCCGGAACCGCCGCCGGTTTGTTTGTAGTTGCCAAAAATGGTGCGGACGGTGTCGGTACTGGTAATGGCCACCACCGCCGGCAGCACTTTCCGCACCGCACTTTCCGTGCTGGCGGTTTCATTACCGGCCAGATCACCCGTTGAGGTGGCCGTGTTTTGATCGTCGCTGGTCGCTATCGCATTACTGCCGGTATCTTTAACGACCTTGTAATCCCCCAGCCAAAGCCAGCCGGACAAAGTCAGGGCGCCGCCCACCGCGCCCGCCGCCACCAACATTCCCAAGGATTTCCAGTTAATCCTCTTCATAATTTACCTCTAAAATTAACTTTGTTAATTTTATCCCGAGCCCGCCGAGGGACTACCTTCTTATCTACATCCGATTATCGGACAATTTTATTGCAAAATCACTAGCCAGTCTACCAGAAACACCGCCGCCAGCACCAGCGTCACTACACCGATGTACTCTACCATCACCCGCACTGTCAGCGTCCCCTTCAGATAATGCACAATGAAATCCGCCAGCAGATAAAACAGCATTGCCAGCAAAAAAGTCTTCAAAAACACTCCCCGATGCCAAAAACCGGTCAGCCATACTGTTTCCTGCAGCACCAGTAGCGTGACAAAGGCATACAGCCACTTCCGGTGGCTTTCCACTTTCTCCCGCCAAAATCTTAAATGGATCGCAAGCAACGTCTCGCCGGACACTGCGATCAAGAGAACCGTTAGCGGCCAACTATACAGATCGGCGGCCATCAGCAGCCCGGCGCTCAAGAAAAAGAAAGCCAGCAGATCAAAAAAATCGAGCAGGGAGAAGAACTTGATCGGCCAGCTGCCTTCCGTCAAATATTTTTCATACAACACCAAAATGCCCAAAACCGCCAGCAGGATGATCACGGCAGTAATTTGAAAAGCCAAGCCGCTCAGCAAACTGAAAGTAATGAAGCCGATGCCCGCCGCCACGATCCAAAGGATCTCAAAGAACAGCCAGATCCAGCTCCGCCAGTCCTTGTCCAGCCCGCTGATCCACCACACTCCCAGCCCCAGCACCACTATCGTTAAAGCCACCCACCAAAGCAGCTGGTGCGGCAGATAAAAAAGGCATTGCGACAGCCCATACACCAACAGCGTGGTAAGTAATACCTTGCGATTGTTCCACAGCCAAGTACGAGCCGTCTCGAACATAAATTATTGGGTTGGGTAATCCGCCCCCAATACTACTCTGGCATCCACTCCGTCCGGCAAGGTCAGTGCGTCCGTACTCACCGTACCGCTTGCTTTATCGGCCAGTGTCTGCACCGCGCTACCCGCCACCGTGCTGCTGCCGTATACCGTTGTCTTCGCGATGCCCTTGGTCGCATTGTTACCAACCCGGACAATAGTGTAACCCATGCCCTTCAACGTGTCCGCCGCCTTTGCCGCCAAACCGGTAACATTAGTGCCGTTCAGGACCTCTATCTTCAAGGGGGTCGTCTCTTCTTCCGCCTGGCTCGCCGCTGTCGCTGTCGTCTGAGTTAAGGCATTAGCCACAAAATCCTTCAGCTTGCTGTAATCATCATTAAGAGGCATCAGCACGTACGCGCCTGCCGCATTCTTGCCGCCATAGAGTACCTTGGTCGTAGCGTCATCAAAGACCAAATTAGCCACTTGCGCGGGATCAAAATCGGCCCAGAGCTGCATCGCACGCATCATTTCATTACGGTTCAGGTTAGTGCTGAAATGGTCTTTGATAATATCGCTGATGGCCAGCATCTTGGCGGGCGCCGTAAGCAGTTCCAAATCCTTAGCCTTCGCCCGTACGGCCAACAGGATGTCCTGCTGCCGCTTCGCGCGGTCAAAATCGGAAGTACTTTGGCGCGAGCGCGCGTATTTCAGCGCCATAGCGCCGTCCATCGTGTAGCTTCCCGCTTTGATGTCGATAGTTTGGTAACCGGTACCGGTATCGGCCGGATATTTACTATCCAGGAGGTCTTTCTTCACTTCCACCTTGATGCCCCCCAGCTCATCCACCAACTGGGTAAATCCGGCAAAGTCGATCCGTATGTAGTACGGCACGGTCAGTCCGGTCAGATCCCCCACCGTCCTGATGGCGGCACCCGCCCCGTCGCTGTTTTTCGACTGGCCGGTCTCGTAAACCGCATTGATCTTCATTATCCCCAGATTATCCGCGGCATCCACCTGCAAATCGCGAGGGATGGAAAACAGATGCAGGAATTTGTCAGTAGTATTGTAACTGGCCAGGATCATGGTATCCGTAAGATCAGGACCATCGTGCTTAGGATCCCCCGGAACGCCCAAGAGCAGAATGTTCACTCGGCCGTTTTCTTCGCCCACCAGCTTAGTGATCTTAATATTCAACAAAGTAGCCAGCCAACCCATTTTGCCGCTGCTAAGCAAATCGAGCCCTGTCACCGCTGTGCGTGCCGCAAACCAGCCGGCTCCCAGAAGCACTATCACGATCAACGTAACCAGCAAAAATCTTGCCGCTCCGCCGCCGCGCCGCATCGGGAGCGGCCGCCGCAACTTGGGCATTGGCTCCTCCATATCCCTACCTGCCCGCGGCGCTCTCTTGGCCACCCGGACCGTTACTTCACGAGCTGGCTCTTCCTCTTTTCTTCTGACCATATGCAAAAAATTAATCGGGTTTAAACGTCAATACTATATCATAAAAGGCTCTTGATAAAAAATTGCCAAACCAAGACTACCCCCCTTACAATGAAACCGAACTTTATGAAAGCGCCTCGCACTCCTAACTCCCCCCGCCGTTTCATCATCCTCGCTGTAAGCGGAGCGGCCTTGCTGATACTGGGCGGTTCATTAATAGCGCTGGACCAGATCGGCATCGGACCGCGGGTGTTAGCCCAATACATCAATGAGGGCATTAGCCGTTTGGCCGGGGCCGACCTCATTGTTAAAGCGGACCAAACTCTCCTGCCCGCCGATGGCCAAACCCACACCGTTATTCAAGCTTCCTCTACCAATTTAAACTTACCCATTACTGCCCAACTGCTCTCCGGCAGCGGCACTATTGCTACTACCGCCAGCAGCCCTGGAGCTGCTACTTTTACTTATGCCGCCGGCACCATCACCGGTGAGGCGATCGTGCTGATCAAATCCGGCAGCCTCACCCAAGAAGTCAAATTTACTTTGGCTGAGGCGGTCACCCCCGCCACTCCCGTCATCACCGCTCCGCCCGACGGCAGCACCACCAGCGACCCCAAACCGGAGATCGCCGGGACTGGCCCCGCTTCGACCAAGATCCTAATTACCGACAATGGCACATCCAATACCGCCACCCAGACCGACGACAAAGGCAACTTTCGCATTCAACTAGAACATCCCCTTTACAGCGGCAAACATACCCTCGCCGCCGTCGCGCAAAACTATCTGGGAGTGGTAAGCGCCACGAGCAATTTGGTTACTATCACCGTCAAAGCCGAGCCGGTCCAATTGGATCTCGCCCACCTTCGCACTTCGCCGAGCAAGATAGCGGCCGGTGCGAGCTTCGGGCTTTTCGTGCCTGCCTCGCTCAATACCGCGCGCGTAACGGCCGAGCTGCAGGGCAAGATCTTCGAATTACAGGATTTGCATCACACCAGCATTTTCAGCGGCACTCTGCCTGCCCCGGATCAGCCCGGAAGCTTTACGCTCAACTTCATCACCTATGATGCGGCAGGCAACGCCACCCGTTTCGACCGGGCGGCAAATCTTACCATCATCTCCAGTTAAAGGCCCCTTTCTAACATTGACAAAGAGGGCAATTCCTGCCTAAACTTAGCTGGTAGCGGAGCTATACGGAAGGTAGCTCTTTTTCGTTGAAACAGCGACTGATGAGATCTGTGCCGGCTAAATAATTTTGGCCGGCCCATATCACTAAGCGACACTATCATTAGTAAGCAAGGTAAGTCCCGCCTCGCAAAACTCTCGGAAAGATTGCGGAATAGGCGGGCAAAACTAGCCGTTCCGAAGCCAACCGGCCCCCCGCCGGAGGCTTTGGCAACTCCATCCAAGCGCTCATTGCGCGATCTTGGCTTTGGCACCCTGAAGCGTTTTCCGCGCCCCGTTTTGCCGTTCAAAAGAGTACGGCTATCCTTGCAAAGTTTCAGCAGTCACTGGGCGATCATTGCGCTGGCGATCGGCGTAGTGCTGGTCGGTACTGTGCCTCACAATGCCGGCGCTCTCGCCATCGGCACCCAGCGCGCACGCACCGTTGCCCAACTTGCTTCGGCCGAATACTTCAACGAGGACGTGGTCTATGACGAAGTGATCACTACCGTCGGTGATAACAATGATTATCTATTTAAAACCGGCGCCACCGAAACCATCATCACCAGAAATACCAGAACTGAGACTATTTTTTACGACGTCAAGCCGAGTGAATCAGTGGCCTCAGTTGCCCGCGATTTCGGCTTGAGCCCCGATACCGTACGATACGTCAACAAACTTTCCGGCAATGGGCTTACCGCTGGCCAAAAACTGAAAATCCCGCCGGTTGATGGTATTTATGTGACCGTCCAAAAGAACGACACTCTAAGCGCCATCTCCAAGAAATATAAGATCGCCCTTGCCGACGTCCGCAAATATAATAATTTGCCCGAAGGCGAACCGATCTTTTCCGGACAGGAGATCCTGGTTCCCGGTGTAGTTGCGCCTAAACCAGCCGGAGCAGGCAAGAGCAAGATCGATGCCGAGACCGGCGCGCTGGCCGGCCGGCTCCCCGGCGGCGGACAATTCATCTGGCCATTGGAATCACCCACCCACTTTATTTCGCAGGGCTACAAAAGCTATCACCGCGCTCTTGACCTTAACCGCCTGAACGGCTGGGGCATCTATGCCGCCGCAGCCGGCGTGGTGAAGACCTCTTCCACCCGTTATGGCTATGGTAATTCCATAGACATTAACCATGGCGGTGGTTTCGTTACCCGCTATGGCCACTTGAGCCAATTCAAAGTTAAGACCGGCGACTATGTCCAGCAGGGGCAACTCATCGGCATTATGGGCTCCACTGGCCACTCTAGTGGTCCCCATCTTCACTTTGAGGTCCGCATCAACGATGTCCCTGTCAACCCCCTGAACTACTTGCCCCGTTAACAGCGGGTCGGGAGCTTAGCGGGTCAGCGGGTAAGTCCCCAGTCTGTCATTCTCCGACTTAATCGGAGAATCCAGCCAGAAACAAAAACATTTTCCTGTTATTTTCTGGATCCTCTGGTCAAGCCAGAGGATGACGAATAGAAAACATGGATATATACATTTGATTGTGCGACATCAATGTCGCACAATATATAAGTGGGTGGATTAAAAAATTACATTCAGGACTTTCTCGATTATCTTGAAGTAGAGAAAAATCGCAGTCCCAAAACGCTGGAGAATTACGATCATTATCTCCGGCGGTTTATTGAATTTGCCAATTCTGTCGGTCGTGCCTCCCCTTCCCCCGCCGGCATCACCCTACCTTTGGTCCATAAGTATCGGCTGTATTTAAACCGAATCACGGATAACAAAAATGAGCCGCTTAAACTTTCTACCCAGAATTACCACATCATAGCGCTGAGAGCGTTTCTAAAATTTTTGGCCAAACAAGACATCAAAACCCTGTCGGCTGAAAAAATTGAGCTTAGCAAAATGCCCTCGCGCACAGTTGATTTTCTGGAGATGGACGAGATCGAACAACTACTCGACGCCGTCCCTCAAACCGATAAACTGCAAGACTTGCGCGATCTTGCTATTTTGGAAACTCTTTTTTCCACCGGTTTGCGCGTTTCCGAGCTTTGTAATCTAACCCGCGATAAAATTAATTTAGACCGAGGTGAATTTATGGTGCGCGGAAAGGGCAACAAGCCAAGAATCGTTTTTCTCTCTCCTGATGCCAAAGCCGCTATTGCTCTCTACCTAAAAAAGCGCCGGGACAATAACGAATTTGTATTTATTTCCCACGGCGTTAATTCCAACGCTGAAAGCTTAACCCCCCGCTCCATTCAACGCATCATTCAAAAATACGCTGCCAAGGCCGGTATTGTAAAAAAAGTGACGCCTCACACTTTGCGCCACTCCTATGCCACCGATCTATTAATTAATGGCGCCGACATCCGTTCCGTCCAAGCCCTGCTTGGCCATTCTTCCATTACCACGACACAGGTCTATACCCACATTACCAACAAACAACTGCGCGACGTGCATACTGCCTTCCACGCCAAACGCAAGAGCTAGCCCAGCTGTCCTAGCACCTCCAGTGACCTGATTCGCCGGTCAGTGGTGTATTCGACAAATTCCGACATCAGCCGTGACACTTCACTAATAATCTCTGAGTTCACTTTTATCTTCTCCGCCGCCCCAAGTGGATATTTTTGCAGCAACCGCAACAGCTTCACTCCTTCTTTGGAAACTTCCGGTGCAAAGTCATCTTCACTGCTAGAGCAAACTACCCCGCCCAGCCGACAACTAAAATACAATTTATCCTCACCATTTAATTCCCCGCCCGACGCTACGCACCGATACAGCTCCGGCGCAAACCCCAATATCGTCAGCAATCTTATTTCAAAATAGGTCTTGGCGATTTCCAGCGGCACGGCTTTGTCCGCGATCGCTGATAAAGTTTCTTCAAATAACGGAAATACTCCCGCCACTTCATGAGTTTCTTCCAATAATTTATCCACTAACTCACAGACATAATACATCAGCCCCGTCTGCCGTAAGTCCGGCGTAGCTTTTGCGAAGCCGGATTGCACCTTGTTTGCTGACACTACAATATCCAAATTCCGCCCCTCTGCCAGCTGGAACTCATTGTAGGCGAACATATCCAGCCAGCCAGCCAATTTCGCCCGTGGCCGCCGTACTCCTTTGGCGATCGCTCGGATCTTCCCCCTATCAGCAGTCATAATCGTCAAAATCCGGTCTGCCTCACCGAAATTCACCTTACGAATAACTATCCCCCTCGTCTTGATGATTGCCATCATTCCCATTCTAGCAGGCCTTTGTTAGGATGGACTGTGGAACAGGAACCCAAAATCTACACCAGAACAGGGGATTCCGGCACTACGGGCCTGTATAAGGGCCCGCGGGTCAGCAAGTCCTCCCTTCGTGTTGCCACCTACGGGATGGTGGACGAACTGAATGCCGCCGTTTCCGTCGCCAAAGTTTTCAGCAACCATTCAGACATCAAAAACCTTTTGGAGCGCATCCAGCACAAACTAATGAACATTGCGTCAATGTTGGCGGCAGAGGCGGGTACTGCCCCCGATGCCGTTCCGATGGTTTCCGAACTGGATGTCACCGGTCTGGAGCGCTGCATTGATTATTTCGCCTACAAACTTCCGCCCATCAGCCGCTTTATTATCCCCGGCCAAAACCAAGCCGGCGCAATGTTAGACATTGCCCGTACTGTTTGCCGAAGAACCGAAAGGCAAGTGGTGCTGTTATCCGAAACTGAATCCGTCCCGCCCGTTATCCAAAAATTCCTCAACCGCCTATCCGATTTGCTTTTCATTCTCGAACGCTACGAGCACCAGCAAAGCGGTTTCGAGGATATGTTCTGGGAAAAATAATTTTGGTGGACCCGGGCGGACTCGAACCGCCTACCTCCGCATTGCAAATGCGACGTTCTACCAGATGAACTACGGGCCCTAGACCCCAAACCAGCCGAGATTAATCACGCCAAAACCAATTAGAAAACCCAAGACCATCAAGACTATACCAAAGATAAAGTAGGCGGTATAGGTACCGCCGGAGCCAAGATATCTTTCTGCCCAAGCAATTTTAAAACCAATCAGCTCGGCAAGCTTTTTATAATAGATCGTCCAAGGCAGGCCTATACCGACCAGAATGAAAAACAGCAACCATCTCATACTTGGATTATACCCTGAAAGATCGGATTGATTGGAAGCGGCTTTTTTGCTACTCTAGGCGTGTTCTACGAGGGTGAGTAGTTCAGTGGTAGAACGCTGTCCTGATAAGACAGAAGTCGGAGGTTCAATCCCTCCCTCACCCACCAATAAAAACTCCGCCAATCGGCGGCGTTTTTATTTCCCTTACAACCACAGAGTACTTAGAGAGCCCTTGTCCTGTTTATGCAACAGGGCACGACCAATGTTCTAATGAAGAACTGGACAAGAGCTTTCGCTTTGTCAGTGATCTCCCTAGAAAGGAGGTATTCCATCCCCACCTTCCGGTAGGGATACCTTGTTACGCGACTGTTCTCTCTCGTTACCGAGAGTGTCGGACTATGTCTTCATCCATCTTTCAATGGAGCTAACGTATAGTCTCTACGGGGTTAGGGCAGCTTATATGCCATACATCCCACGATATATGGTGTAACAAGCCTTTTGAATTCGGGATAGCTGCGTTTCACAACATACAGCCGGTTGCCTTTTGCGTCGCTGTTGATTGTGGTTACGATACCCATTTTCAACAGCTGACTTCTTAAACTTTGCAAGCTTGCATCCGAAAAACTATGCACCGAGATATCAACCGTATCACGATGTCTAGTACCGTCATCCATAAACCAAATTGCGATCATTAATGGAGTTAGCACTAAGTCCTGCGGTATTTGTTTATGCGGACGATACCACTGTTTTCTCATTTGCATTAAATCCGGATGTCCGATTGAACCAAATCGTAGTGATGAGTGTGCCGGCACATATTGTGATTCGTTGAGACAAATTCTTCGTAACAGCGAAAATTTCCACTCAACATAATCCTCATGTGCTGATTTGTGCTCCACTCGTAAACGATAGTTCTTGCCTGCGGGAGACAATGTTCCATCTCCCAATAGACATCCCTCAACCACCTCGACTTCTCGAGATGTCAAACGAGTTTTTCGAATGAGATTTCCTTGCTTCGTTGGAGGCATTCCCCGACTTCTAGCCTAACTTCCCTCGGCGTTGTCCAATTTTCATTGGAGTTCACCGATATAGTTAGATTTTACCGTGAAATTACTCTCACGGGAAGCCGTTAAACTTCACCCAAATCATGAGCTCCACCTTAGGCCCCATTACTGGAGATTTCGGATGTTTCTCACTTTCTTGGTGTGACGGGCGGTGTGTACAAGACCCGAGAACGTATTCACCGCAGCATGGCTGATCTGCGGTTACTAGCGATTCCGGCTTCATGGGGTCGAGTTGCAGACCCCAATCCGAACTGGGGGTAGTTTTGTTGGGTTTGGCTCCACCTTACGGCTTAGCGTCCCATTATGACCTACCCATTGTAGCACGTGTGTCGCCCACGATATAAAGGCCACGCTGATTTGACGTCATCCCCACCTTCCTCCGTGTTAACCACGGCAGTCTCGCCAGACATATCTAACTGGCAACAGGGGTTGCGCTCGTTATCCGACTTAACGGTACATTTCACAACACGAGCTGACGACAACCGTGCAGCACCTGTCTCTGCTGTCCGAAGAGGGGCTCCATTTCTGGTGCCTTTCAGCAGGATGTCAAATCGTGGTAAGGTTCCCGGCTTATCATCCAATTAAACCACATGCTCCACCGCTTGTGCGGGTCCCCGTCAATTCCTTTGAGTTTTAGTCTTGCGACCGTACTCCCCAGGCGGGATGCTTAACGCGTTAGCTTCGTCACTAGGGGGGTCGAAGCCACTAATGACCAGCATCCATCGTTTAGGGCGTGGACTACCGGGGTATCTAATCCCGTTCGCTCCCCACGCTTTCGTCCATGAGTGTCAGGGCCGGCCCAGTTATCTGCCTTCGCCTTTGGCGTTCCTTACCGTATCAACGGATATTACCCCTACTCGGTAAGTTCCGATAACCTCTACCGGCCTCTAGATCAACAGTATCCGACACCTTCCCCTGGTTAAGCCAGGGTCTTTAACATCAGACTTGTTGGTCCACCTGCGGACCCTTTACGCCCAGTGAATCCGAATAACGCTCGGCGCCTACGTATTACCGCTGCTGCTGGCACGTAGTTAGCAGCGCCTTATTCGCGAGGTACCGTCATAATCGTCCCTCGCAAAAGAAGTTTACAATCCGAGGACCTTCTTCCTTCACGCGGCATTGCTCCATCAGGCTTTCGCCCATTGTGGAAAATCCCTCACTGCTGCCTCCCGTAGGAGTCTGGGCCGTGTCTCAGTCCCAGTCTGGGGGGTCACCCTCTCAAGCCCCCTACCGATCAGAGCCTTGGTAGGCTTTTACCCCACCAACAAGCTAATCGGACGCAGGCCTCTCTTCGAGCGATAAATCTTTTCCCTTGCGGGTGTATCCAGAATTATCCTGCCTTTCGGCAGGTTATGCTGAACTCGAAGGTAAGTTCCCACGCGTTACTCAGCCGTCCGCCATGTTTACATTGCTGCAACATTCGACTTGCATGTGTTAGGCATGCCGCCAGCGTTAATCCTGAGCTAGGATCAAACTCTCAAAAAGTATATTTTTATTCCACTGCTGGAATATCTGAATTTGGAATTCACGAAGCTCTCTTAAGTACTCTCTGGTTGTAAAAGTGCTCTAGATTTACGAGTTGCGCATATTCGCAGGTCAAACAAAAGAGAGATTCCGGCAACCGGAATCCGCTTAAGCTCTTGGCTTCGACCTAGCTCTTAAAATTAATGCAACTCTACTCGGGCATTCTACATTGCCATTTCCCCCCTGTCAACCCCGTAGAAGATTTTGGAAGATATGCCTAGTTTATGCGCCGGCGAGATCCCCTTCTTCCCAGAGTAACCCATCAGATTTATGTGGCTCAATCCGGCGTCCAAAAAGACGGCATATCAGATAGCCGGGGCATTCCAAAATTCTCTACGGGGCAACCCCCTAAAAATCAAAAGGCGGTGTTAGGTCGAAGCTCAAGGCTTCTCCTACACCGCCCTTTACGAGGTTCATGCGCCAACTCCCTGCTTGGGCCTGGAGTCTGCCTCCTGTTGCCAAGCTCCGCCATGCCCCGTTGATTGGGGCCAGCCGCAGTAGTGGCAATACCGCACCACTTGGGTGGTGCTCCTAGCCAAAGGCTTTAGGCAATGCTCACAGAGTACGGTAGGGTCTTCCTCAAGAGCGTTCATATCAGCATGACACTCTCGACATACCAGCCGACCGCCCTTAAGGTGCCACGGCTTACTGCCGCAGAAGGGACACATATGCACCCCACTAGCGAGCATCCCGTGAGGAGCAACGGGGAAAGATCGGACGCGGCCAACTGTGGCGCCCCGCGGCGCGAACTCCAGCTGACCTTCATCCCTATGTTGGCTGCTGCGGGTGAGCCAAGCCAGCAATACATATATGGCCGCTCCTCCGAACATCAGCCCCAGCACGATAGCCAGAGCTGTTCCAAAGGAAATAGTCCGGTACGTTGTGAAAGTAGTGATGCCGTCCACTTCTGTGTGGCTGGATGTCACCAGCATCAGCGCCGCAAGAAGCAGAGGCACCAGCCGCAAACCGACGCCCGATATTGTCCTGCTTGTTTGGCTCATGTGCCTATACCTCCGATCGCTCCGTCCTCAACTCGCCGGTTCTGCCACGCACCACAGTGATGACAGTAAGTTGCTCCTTTGACGAGAATGTTCTCGCAATGTTGGCAACGGGGACTCTCCGGCTTCTCCCGAAAGGCTGACAGTACTACCCCGCAACCTCTTTGCAAGCACCGGACTTCCTGCTTGGTATGACGGACTCTGTGACTTCCACAGAACGGGCATACCACCGCCCTAGTTACCCGTTTCCCTCGCGGGTCATCTTCTACAGGAGCAACAGGCATAGCTTGTGAAGGTCCGGTAAACAACTGAAGCTGGCGGCCTAGCTTATTCACCATTTGCGCCATTGGTGTCAGGCGCGCAGGTTGATCAGCAGTTGCTACGGCTGATCTTGCTCTCTGCGCAGCATCCTGCGCCAACCGTTCTTGCATACCAGCCGGTTGCCACTCGCTCTCGCCATTCCCTTGCGGTCTGACAGAAACATCACCACCTGATCCGGTCTGGACCCGTTGCGGCAGAAAACCCGTCAGTTGCAAGTCGTCCCGCAATGGCGACATCTGGACGGCATCTCTGTCAATCTCCAGCAGTCCCTGATAGTACAGGAGCACCAGCACGAACTTGGCTGCCAGCCCCGCTCCGAGCAGCCACAATGCCACTCTGAACAGAAGCCACGGCAGTGCCAGATGAGCACCCTCTTGATGGCTCCCTGCCGCAAGCATCAAGGATGCGAGCAAGGAATAGACCATCAGGGGCCCCACTGCGTAGAAGCCGTCATTGCTTCTTCGGGTAACCAGACCAACCGCCACCAATCCTAGCAGCAAAGCTAGCAACCCCATCAGAAGCGAGGAGCCCACTACCACAGTGAGATTAACCCCTAGGCTGTTGTCGGTTATACCGACCCCAAACACCCAAAGGAAGCTGTGCAGGAGCATCTTCGTGCCAAGGGTTTGATCAGGCATATCGGCTAGGTTCAGTCCCAGCATCCCCATCCGTGCTGTTGGCGGAATGACAAAAGTCACCACCGTCATCAGCATCACGGGGATGAGCGCCAGCAGCCAAAGAATCGGCTGGGCGAACATCTGCGACATGAATCCGCGGGATTCCGCGAACTGCATCTCGTCCATTTTGGTTTCACCTCCAGGGTAAAGAATTCATACTACTGACGACACGCTGATGTGCCGTGAAAGATGAGAGTTGGCGAATTATCAAAGTTCATCTGGCTCTCTTAGCCAAAACCAAAAGACCAGCAATTATAGTATGTTGCTTTAACTTGCGCAATACCTAAATGAAATCAGGCCGCGATCTTGGAAATCACCGTCTTGTCCACTGCCGCAGGGGTGAATTCGGTTCTGCGCTCCTTATCAGTCACATGGAAGCCTAAGTACCTGCCGAGCATCAATCTTGTCTCGGCATCGATCGCCGGAATCGAACCGAAGAAGATACCGGAAATCGGCACCAGCACCCACTGTAGAACCATTTCCACCAGCTTGCCTCGTCCGTACTTAGCCGGACGAGCCGGCAGCAGTTTAAAGGAAACTAACGTGGAAACCACAATGCCGATCCAAGTAAGACTCAACAGGTCTCGCGCCAGCACCGGCAAGTGATAGGCCAAAATACTGCTGCGAAAATCAATGTTTATCAAAATCGGCAGCCACCCGCCCAGCGCGATAAGCAAAGACGATGTCGCCCACGAAACATGTCCCTCAAAAACGCGGAAGGGATGAATAATGCGCTGATACCAATTCAATTGATGGCGTGTGCTGAAAAACTTTTCCACCACATAAGGAAAATGTTCAATGCCCCACGCCCAGCGCCGTTTCTGGATATATTGGGCCTTCAAAGTCTCCCAATAAGTTTTGCCCAAGACCGCGTCCATCGATACCGGCGTAAAAATGGGAATGACTTGGTGGTTGCCGTTATATTGGTAGTACGCGCGGTAAAATTGTTTGGAATCTTCCGAAACCACCGTGCGGTCCCAGAAATCAATATCCACCAAGGTTTTCAAACTCATTGCCTGCGATGAAAAATTCACCAGCCTATAAGGCCTGGTGGATTCGATCATCTGCCAATAGGAGGAGCTGAACGCCACCAACCGATTCAGTGCCGGCACATCCCAAATATTGTTGCTGAACAGGGGGATCGGCTGGTAACTCCTGAAAGTCCGCTCCGGGTTCAGAATGTAATTATAGGTAACATTGGCAAAATACTGGCGGCTGGGAAGAGTGTCCGCATCAAAACAGGACACCATAACGTCGTCGTAAGCGATGCCCTGCGCATCGACATATGTCTGCAGCTCCTTGCCCGCGTGATAAACATTCGCCCCCTTGGCTTTCAATTCACCCACGATGCCGGCCGGATGCACCGACACTATGATGTCTTTGAATACGCCGGCGAACTTTTCCTGAATTTTACGTCCGACCGCCAAGGCCTTTTCCCCTGCCCGCTCCTCGATAGCCAACACGATCAGGAGTTTGTCCTTCGGATAATTGCTCTCAAAACAAGAGCGCACCGATGCCTCCACCACTTCGTAGCTTTCCTTGTAAATAGCGTAGATCACCGCGTGGGTGATTTCCCTCCAATGTTTTTGCCGCTCCGGCAATATTCTGATCGCCTCGATCTGCTCCCACTCCTCCCGCAGTCTGCGGGCTTCAAAACCCCGCGCCCGGTGAAAACGGCGGAGCAGCTCATCGGACAACTCCGTCAAATCTTCGGTCTGATGCAATCTCTCCAGCCAGTCGATCTTAATTGCCCGATTCATATGCAGATAACCAAAAACCAAATGGCCGCCCATGGTCACTGCCTTCATCAGCCAGTAGGCATCAAAAACAATAATGAAATAAGCCACACCTGCCGGCCAGATCCAGGAAAAGATAAACGGCATCAATAAAATACTCCAAGTGGTGACACCGGGAAGCATTTCCCAAAATCGGCGTGCGGTCTTAGTCATTACAATCCAGCCACGAATGACACCAAATATAATGCCACCGCCAACAACAATACCTGCAGAAAGATGCTGGCCCCGATAAGCAGCCAGCTGGCAAAAATATCCTTTTTATAGATCCGGAATGCCAGTACGGTGTTTAGCACCAGAAGGCCAGTATTCGTCAACGGCCACAGATAATCCCGCAAAAAGTTCAGCGGCCCCAGGCTGAAGGGAACGGGAATGGTCAGAGCGATCGGATAGGGCGTAATGAACAATTGCCAGATCACCCAAAAAATCACATGCAGAATGGCCGCGATCCAGACGAATACGAACAGGCTGCCTTCCCGCCGCTTAAATCGGCTCCACTGCAGCCATGGCACCGTATCCCCCCTTAAGTTGAGAAATTGGATTTTCATAACGTAGATCAATAGACTTATAGACTCATAGACCAATGGATAATCCGCCCCAGTCTATCCGTCTATTAATCTATCTGTCTATCGGTCTCTCTCGTGTCCCCAGCCGGATACCAGCATAAGCAACAGGGGCAAAACCAGCAACCACGCCTGATAGTCCACCAGCTGCTTGGCGATCTTGGAGCTGGCATAGATGACATCCAGTTGCTCCTTGGGCACAAAGCCAAGGATCGCCGAGGCGATCACCGCTGCGGTCAGCAGCCCATAAACCATCAATACGCCATAGGACAAAAAACCAGCGCCGATCGACTCAGGATGGATCAGCACCCCGCCTCTAAGCGCGATTATCAGCATCACTCCCGCGAACAGGGCGATCTGCATCGTCAAGACCGATACATTGCCGTGAAGGAACTGCTCATTGAGCACCCCGCCGCCTTGATTGGTAACCAGATGATAAAGAGCTCCTCCCCAACGGTCTGCCACGATCATTGCCGCATAGGCCGCGAGCAGGGTCATCACCACCCTCTCGCGCAACATCAAAGAATAGACGATGGAGACGCCCCCAAATACCAACAAGACCATATCCCAACTAGGCAGCATAAGCTAAACGTTCAAGGCAAAATACTGCTCCCAATATGTCAAAAAAAGCCTAAAAAGTAAAGCTTACCCTTCTAATTCGCTATCTAATTCCTGTAGCAGCCGGCGCTGCTTGATCGTGAGTCTCGTCGGTATATCAATATCGATCTGTAAAAATAAACTCCCTCGCGCGTCTCCTTCTTTTGGCACACCGTAATTTCTCACCTTCAATACCTCGCCCGACCGCGTGGCCGGCGGGATTTTAACATTTAATACTCCATGCAAAGTTTGCACTTTCACGCTCCCGCCCAATACCGCCGCAGTATAGGGGATCATAATCGTTTTATACAAATCCGTTCCGATCCGCCGGTATTCGCGGCTTGGCCGCACTCTGACCGTGACATACAAATCCCCTGCCTTACCGCCCCGCTGCCCTGTGTTGCCAACATCCCTTACTTTAATGACCTGCCCGTCATCGATACCCGCAGGGATCCTTATCTTAACCGTATCCTGATGTTTTATCCGGCCAGTCCCGCGGCAATCGCGGCATACTGTCTCCGGCACTTCTCCTATGCCCTTGCATTCCGGACAGGTTCGGCTCTGTCGGATCGCACCAAAAACTGTTTGCCGCGCCGTCTCGATCCGTCCCGTTCCGCCACACTTGCCGCAAGTCTTCTGCTTTTTAGTAGTAGAGCCAGTGCCTCCGCAAGTTTTACAAGCCGCCTCGCGGCTCACCAAAATTTTCTTCTCGCCGCCAAAAATTGCCTCTTCAAAATTCAATTCCATCGTAAGTTCCAAATCCTCGCCCCGCAAAATATCCTCACGACTTCGCCTTCTGCCGCTTCGCGGACTGCCGCCGCCGAAAAATGTTTCAAAAACATCGCCAAAATCCCCGAATGCGTCCGCACCGGCAAAATTGCTGAAATCAAAACCGGAGAACCCCGGCCCGCTCTGTTGTCCGGCAGAGCCAAACACCTGACCATACTGGTCATACTGCCGGCGCTTGGTTTCATCCGACAGCACTTGATAGGCTTCATTCGCATCCTTGAATTTCTGCTCGGCCTCTTTGTCGCCGCCCTTGTCCGGATGATATTTCAAAGCAAGCTTCCGATAAGCCTTTTTGATTTCTTCCGTCGAAGCATTCTTCGACACTCCCAATATTTTGTAGTAGTCTTCCTTCATTTTGTAATAACTTGCCTACCTCACACTCGTCATTCTGGCTTGACCAGAATCTTATTAAACATTTATACGATTCTGGATGCGTCCTGATGGACTTACCAGAATGACGGTAAAATTACTCCGATCCTTCTGTCATTCTGACTCTGCCATCACCCCCCTATCATTCTGATTCTGCCATTCGGCAGAAGAAGAATCTAAAAAATCATAGATCCTTCGTTTCACTCAGGATGACGCTATTCCCCCTAGCTCGATGGCACCTGCACTTTGCCGTCGTAGGAATCGATCGACAGTTGCAGCATATCCGCCGAACCATCCGTTGCCCGGTAGGTAACGAACCAGTTCAGATATTGGCCGGTTGGCTTGCCCAGAATCACCGACGCCTCGAACTTTGCGTGCTTGGCCCGGAATGCCGCTCCGCCATTATCCTCTGCCAATTTCAGCGCATCCACATATGACAGTTTCCAATACTGATAAGGCACCGGGATCAGACTGAACGGCAAATCCATATCCTCCTGCGGCATCAGAAAGCGTTTTATCCCCTCGCCGTTATGAGGAACATTCACCATATAGTAGTAGCGGGTATCAGTCGGTGAAACGAAGATGTAGTAGTTGGTCACCAGTCCGCTGCTGTCAGACAGGGAATTAACGAACTTCATTGACACCAGCTGCAGTATCACGTCGCCCTTCAGCTGTTTGATCGCCGCCGTCGCCTTTGTCAGCTCTGCCTGCAGCAAGGGCCGCGTGGCATTCGGGTCCGGCAAGCCGCTGCCGCTTAGGGTGTTGTCCACCGTGTTATTAATCGTGTTGGCAAGCGAATTCGTTACGTTGCTTACCATATTATTGGTAGCATTAACTGCGTTGGTAGCATTAACGGCATTGTTCGTCTCGGTGTTGTTACTGGTACTGCGCCGGCAACTTAATGCCGTCAGCGCCATCAGCACTACCACGCCTAACACAACGATTGCCGCTACGGTGCTGTATCTTTTCATTACACCAATAGCATAGCCATTATTTTGCCCCTCGGCTAGCCCTGCAAAATATCAATGTACCACCCAGCCAGCGCCCCATTGTCATTCTCCGACTTGATCGGAGAATCCAGAAAACAACACAAACAATTTCCTTTTTCTGTCTGGATCCCCGATCGAGCCGGGGATGACAAAAGAGAAAACCGATTACTTATTATCATCCTTGTTCTCATCTGAAGGTTCCTGCGTAAAATCTGCTTCTCGAGCCTCATGAGCATTATTAGATTGCTCGTTCTGCTGACCAGCAGAATTGGCGCCCTGGCCCTGCTGATAAACTGCTTGGCCTATCTTCTGAATTACCTCCGACAGCTCCGCCGTGGTTTTTTTAATAGTATCTGTGTCATCCTTTTCCAGTGCGTCTTTCACCGCTTTAATCCGGTCTTCTATTTGTCCGCGAGTTGCGGTATCCACCTTGTCGCCCGCTTCCCGCAGGGATTTCTCCGCGACATAGACTAAACTATCCGCCTGGTTGCGCGTTTCAATTTTCTCCTTTTTGACCTTGTCTTCCGCCGCGTGGACTTCCGCTTCTTTTGCCATCCGTTCCACTTCTTCTTTGGAAAGACCCGAAGAGCCGGTGATGGTAATGTGCTGTTCCTTGCCGGTGCCTTTGTCCTTGGCGCTGACATTCAGAATGCCGTTGGCATCAATGTCAAAAGTTACTTCAACCTGCGGCATCCCGCGAGGCGCCGGCGCAATGCCATCCAGCACAAAGCGGCCAAGCGATTTGTTATCGCTCGCCATCTCCCGCTCTCCTTGGACAATATGCACCTCCACGCTTGGCTGGCTATCCGCCGCCGTAGAGAAGATTTGCGATTTGCTGGTGGGAATAGTCGTATTGCGCTCGATGAGTTTTGTCGCTACGCCGCCCAAAGTTTCCAACCCCAAAGACAGCGGTGTCACATCCAACAGCAGAATGTCTTTGACATCGCCCTGCAGCACGCCGGCCTGAATGGCCGCGCCCAGCGCTACCGCTTCATCCGGATTGACGCTCTGGTTCGGTTCTTTGCCGAAAAATTGTTTTACCGATTCCTTAACCGCCGGCATCCGCGTCATTCCGCCCACCAAGATCACTTCGTCAATATCGGACATTTTCAGACCGGAGTCGGCCATCGCCTTTTTCATTGGCTCAATGGTGCGTCCTATCAAATCGCTTACCAATTGCTCCAGCTGCGCCCGCGTTAATTTCATCGTCAAATGCTTCGGCCCGTTGGCATCTGCCGTCACAAACGGAATGTTGATCTCCGTTTCCGCTGCGGTGGAAAGTTCCATCTTGGCTTTTTCCGCCGCTTCCCGGAGTCTCTGCAGCGCTAACTTATCCTCCCGCAAATCCACACCCTGCTCTTTCTTGAATTCAGCCACGATCCAATCAATTATCTTTTGGTCAAAGTCATCGCCGCCCAAGTGCGTATCGCCGTTGGTGGCTTTCACTTCAAACACCGACTCACCTTCGCTGTCACCGATTTCCAAAATGGAGATATCGAAAGTTCCGCCACCCAAATCGTAGATGGCAACTTTCTCGTTTTTCTTGGCACCCAAACCGTAAGCCAAAGTCGCGGCAGTTGGCTCGTTGATAATCCGCTTCACAACCAATCCCGCGATCTTTCCCGCGTCTTTAGTGGCTTGTCGCTGACTATCGTCAAAGTAGGCCGGTACGGTAATCACCGCTTCCTTTACTGGCTCGCCTAAAAAGCTTTCGGCATCCCGCTTGATTTTCTGCAACACCTTAGCCGAAATCTCGGCTGGCTGCCATCTGCGGTCACCCATCACAAAGACCACGCCGCCATTGGCAGCTTCCTCCACCTTAAATGGCACCGTTTTGATATCGCTCTGCACGGAAGGGTCCGTGAACCTGCGCCCGATAAACCGCTTGGCAGAATAAATCGTATTTTCAGCATTGGTCACTGCCTGTCGCTTTGCTACCTGCCCGACCAAAATCTCGCCATTCTTATTCACTGCCACTACCGACGGCACTGTCCGTCCGCCTTCGCTTGACGGAATAATTTCCGGCTTCCCGCCGCGCATCACCGCCGCGGCCGAATTCGTTGTCCCCAGATCAATTCCAATAATTTTACTCATAATGGTTCCTCCTTTTTAGATAGCTTACCAATGACCCAATTTAAAACTTGCTTAATATCCTCTGTTTTGTCAGATTTTTGCCACGGGCTACCCTCATTGCCGTAGATATCCCAGAGAATCCCCACTAAACTCACCAGCCAAGTAGCAAAGTGCTTTGGCTCTGCATTGAGATATTCGGCCCATTTTTGCGCCCAAGCTACGGGGTCGCCGATCTGCTCTTTGGGAGCATTCAAGAACACCCAAGACAGATAGCGCATATTCATGTAGTAACGCGGCTTCGCGCTTATATCCACATCTATCACCGCCAACTTATCTCCCGAATCCACATAATGATCCGCATTGTTATCGCGAAAAACCGGCACGATATCAGAAAACAATTCTTCGTTTTGCGTGTACAGATCACGAATCCCTTGCGCCTGCTCTTCGGTCAAAGCCTTTGGCACGCAAGGATTCAGCCACTCTTTTGTGATTCGCTCTCCTATCCAATCTTTACCCGTCTGAACCTGTTCTGGCGTCAATTGAATCACCGCCAGCTTCTCTTCCATTTCGGTCTGCAGAGTAAGCACCCGTTTGATATTTTCATCCGTCCAAAAATCTTTTTGAGCCAGTGTAGGGGCATCCAAATATTCATACAAAATATATTCGCCGGGCTGATGAGAAATAACTTTTCGCACTGGCACGCCCAGTTCTCCTAATTTTTGATTGTCCTCCACCTCTCGCTCATTAAATTTGCCAGTTTTGAGCACGAACTTCTGTCCGTCCTTTTCTACCAAATACACCCCATCCTCCAGCTCTCCCTCCGGCAAATCCGCAACCTCACCGTTCTTGAATACTTGGCTAGGCAGCATAACTTTTCGCCACTGCAAGCGGTTAAGAACCTTCAAACCCAGTTTTTCGGCTATTTGCTGTGTCTTGCTCATTTCCCTACCCTCACTTTTCTGATTGAATAAATTTTTGTCTACAAGAATCCTTCATTGCTGCCACCGAGAAACCTTTTTCATCCGGCTTAATCGCTGGGTAATATTCTTTCATACAATCATATGCAGCCTTATTTTGGTCAAACAGAAGCCGTTCATCTGCCAAGACAAAGCGTTGGTATGCCACATACTGCGAGAACAAAAAACTCACCGAAGATATCAGCGCAGACAGGGCAATGATTGAATAAAATATCGGTTCTTTTTTCATAATTATTTCCCTACCTCGTTTTTAAAATTATATTTAGATCCATTCGACTCGTTTCACTCGCTCAGGATGATAAAACCAGCTATTTCGCAACGCGAACTTTAGCTGGCTTTATCACTTTATCGTTATACTTCAAACCAACTTCCAAAGTTTCAATCACCCTCCCCTCACCAACCTCATTCTCTTCATAACTCACCGCTTCGGCCAGCTCGGGGTTAAAATCATCTCCCGTCTTAAATTCAATTTCTTCCAATCCGTCTCGGTGCAAATAATCTTTAAATTTCTTTTGGACATCCAATAGCCCCTGCTTCGCTTTCTCGTCCGCTACAAACCCGATCGCTCGAGTTAAATCGTCATAAATCTCTAAAAACTTGAGTAAAGAAGTCGCTTTCAGAAACTGCACCATCTCGATCTGCCGCCTTTCGGCTTCTTTGCGGAAGTTTTGGAGATCCGCCATCGCCCGCTTCCAACCGGCTTCGTATTCCTTTGCCCTTTCTTCCCAGTTGATAGCTACTGCCGCTTCTCCTGATTTCTGCTTCTTTTTATCCATATGTCTATTGGTCTATGAGTCTATGAGTCTATAAGTCTATTTGTCCAATATCCCCTTGATGTATTCCATCACCGGCAAAGTCTTGCCATAAGGCATCCGCATCGGCCCGATAACAGAGATGATTTGCTTACCACCCAGCCCGAATCGAGTGATGACGATACTTGCCTTCCCCAGCACCACTCTCGGCCCAGTGATGGCCTGTTGCATTAATGGTTTAAAACTTTCCGCTGGATTTTCCAGCATTTCCATAAACTCGCTGCCAAATTCCTCGTCCCGGAATTCCGGCAGCTTCGGTAAATTGGCAAGGCCCGACATATAAACTTTATTCGAGTCGTCGATCAGCAGACCAACACTCCCAGATAGCTCCGACAGCATCCGCGCCGCTTCCTTAAATCTTTCCTGCAAATTTTTTAACCGCTTAAAGTGCGCCGTGAGTACCATCTGCTGATGCGCCGACAGCGCCTTGTGTTCCTGCAACATCATTTCAATGTACGCCTTAAATCCCGCTTCGGTGGGAATGCGTCCGGCAGAGGTGTGCGGCTGCACCAGCAACCCAAAATCAGTCAGTTCCGCCATTACACTGCGAATGGTTGCCGAACTAACCGCTTCCGCCAGCATCTCAACAATGTGAGACGACCCCACCGCCGTGGAGTGTTTCACATATTCTTCGACAACTGTCCTTAGGACCTGTTTCTGTCTAGCATTTAACTTCATCTCTGCAGTCGTATTCATACAAAACCACCTCTCGAAGTTCTGCCAAACGGCAGAACGAAGATTCTGCTGAACAGCAGAACTACTTCTATTTTTCGATCATATAAAGTTACTTGCAAAACCTACCTTACTCCCCATTAGCACTCTTGTCAATAGAGTGCCAAAAGAAAAAGAGGCGCTCCGGGAAAACCCAGACCGCCTCCCAAACCGTTTGTTGGAACGCCTGCTCATACTGCTCCTGCCGGAGCATCTCTCTTGAACCAGCCTCCGACCCAACCCCCCACCGGAATTGCGATGTCACCGATAACCAGAATATGGCCCAAGCCCGGGATGACACAAGCAACCGTCAAAGCCATCAACTCGATCGCCAGTGGCTTCATCTCATACCCTCTGTCGCTGTCACGAATTAAATCGAAGCTGGCCAGCACCAGTGCCGCAGACACATTCAGCCAACTGTATTGCCACAGCACAGTGCGCCAGCCCACTACCGATCCGACCAACACCCAGCCGATGACTGTTGCCAGTCCACCCATCAGCATCGCGATGTATCCCCAGAACTCTGCCCGAGTCTGGCTCTCCAGCCCGATACGCAGACGATAGGCCATCAGTGCCGACACGGCCAAGGCAAGCACCGTTGCCACTACAAAGACAACCAGACCCAATCCAAGTGTCATGTCTCGCTCCAACATCAAGATTCAAGCAATCACTTGCTCGTGCCTAAACCCTACCAAAAAGATCCGCCTCCGGCAAGCAAATTAGCTCAGGAGCTTCCGGAATGCTTCCTGCGGGATTTCCACTTGCCCGACCATCTTCATCCGCTTCTTCCCCTTCTTTTGCTTTTTCAGAAGTTTGTCCTTGCGCGTTCTATCCCCGCCATACAACTTCGCCAGCACATCCTTGCGATAAGGCGATAGCTCTTCCCGCGCGATCACTTTCCCGCCGATTGCCGCCTGAATAATAATTTTGAAATTCTGCCGCGGCAGCAGTTTTTTCAATTTGCCGGCGACCTGCTGCCCGATTTTCTGCGCCTCATTCCGATGCACCACCACCGACAAAGTATCCACCGGTTTGCCATTAAGTAAAATATCCACTTTCACCAAATTGCCGGCGCGATACTCCAGCAATTCATATGCCATTGACGCATAACCGGAGGTTGCACTCTTCAGCTGGTCGTAAAACTCGGTGATCACTCCCGCTAAAGGGATCTCGTAAATCAAAACCGCCCGCGTCGGATCTAAATATTTCACGTCCATTTGAACTCCGTGTCTGTTTTGGATCAATTGCATCACCCCGCCCAAATACTTTGTCGGTGAAACTATCTCCAAGCGCACCCACGGCTCGGCGATTTCTTTATAAAACTGCGCCTCTGGCAATTCAGTCGGATTGTGAATAAGTTTTTCCTCGCCGTTGGCCATTTTCACCTTGTAGCTGACGCTTGGCGTAGTGGTAACAAGATCTAAATTAAATTCGCGCTCTAATCTCTCCTGCACGATATCCAAATGTAACAGTCCCAAAAATCCGCACCGGAAGCCAAATCCCAGCGCCGGCGAACTTTCCGGTTCAAAGAATAACGCCGCATCATTCAGCTGCAATTTTTCTAATGCCTCGCGCAGCTGCGGGAAATCAGCATTATCCACCGCAAAGATACTGGCATACACAAATGGGGTCGTCGGCTTATATCCCGGCAATGGTTTTGTTTCTTCTTTGCGAGCGGCAAGAGTTATCGTGTCGCCGACCCGCACCGCACGTACATCTTTTAGGCCGGTCGCGATATAGCCTATCTCCCCCATTTGCAGTTCCGGTCTTTTAGTAAGCTGCGGCGCAAAGAAACCAACCTCCATCGCCTCCGCTAAGGCGCCGCTTGCCATCATCAAAACTTTATCACCGGCTTGTACTTTGCCGTCTACTACCCGCACATAAGCAACCACGCCACGAAATTGGTCGAAGTAGGAATCGAACACCAACGCCCGAAGCGGCGCGTTTTCATTTCCCTTAGGCGATGGAACCCACTCCACGATCGCATCCAAAACTTTCTCGACTCCCTCTCCGGTCTTGGCCGATACTCGCAAAATCTCATCCTCCCGCACTCCCAATGCATTTTTCATTTCCTCGGCAATGCGGGTGGGATCTGCGGCCGGCAGATCGATCTTGTTGATCACGGGAATAATTGCCAAATTGTGCTCTTGTGCCAAATGCAGGTTCGCCAAAGTCTGCGCCTCGATTCCCTGCGAAGCGTCCACTACTAAGATGGCTCCCTCCACTGCCGCCAAGGAGCGGGATACCTCATAAGTGAAATCCACATGCCCCGGCGTATCGATAAGATTCAGCTCGCAGCCTTTGTAGGACATCCGGACCGGCTGGAGTTTGATCGTAATGCCCCGCTCCCGTTCCAGCTCCATCGTGTCCAAATATTGCGCTTTCATCTCCCGCGCCGGGATGGTTTTGGTCAATTCCAAAAACCGGTCCGCCAAGGTGCTCTTGCCATGATCTATATGGGCAATGATGCAGAAATTCCTGATCTTATCCACCCTGTAGAAGAATTTAGAAGATATATCCTCTCGCCCGACTTGGGCATCATTCAATATGTGAATTCATACGATTATGGTTGCAATGATGAGCCGTCCAGCAGAGAACATATCTCTCGCCCAAGGCGTTCTAAATTTCTCTACGGGGCCATAAAGGTATTGTATCTCACTATAGAAAAAGGGCGGCTGTCCACAGCCGCCCTCAAGGAAGCACCTGTTTAAGCCCAACAGGTGTTACGTGGAATTTCGCGCCACACTTGCTGCACTCTGCCACCGCAGTGTCCAGCGTGACAGCAACGCGAGGGGCATCACAGTTGGGGCAGGACATATCCTCGATCCTCTGCCCTGCTTGAGGGACTGGCCAGATACCACGATTCGCCAAGTACTGCAATGAATACTCGTGATAGCGGCCATCCGTGCAACCGCAATACAGTACTAACCACCTCCCCTCAACGTTTGGCGTCGCCGGACTCCACAGGCGCTCGTGACAGTAAGGACATGGGGGTAACCCCATCACCGGTAGCCTCTTCACCACTGCCTCCTTTTAAAGAGCTAAAAACATCGTACCAGAGCTGATATATTGACACAAGCCCGCTTTTGGCGTAGATTTACCTTACTGTGTGAACCTTACTTTCTTGCTCTGATTTGGGTTGAGATTTCCTGTCCGAAAGGGCAAAGGAGCACGCGATGGAGATAGCCAACTTCACGATAATCATCTCTACCGGCATTCTGCTGGTGGGGTTGATGATCGTTCTGCTGGGGTGGGCAGGCGTCCAAGTTTACGCTGTTCATCCCCACAACCCGTGGCTGGCCATCACTCGTGCCCACGGTTGGGCACTGGTGGCAGCTAGCCTGTACAGTCTGATCCTGTTCAGCCGAGTGCTTGGCTGGCTCGAGTTCTCCCCCGGATGGGCCTTCGGCTGGTTCCTAATAGCCAATCCAATCTGGGTCTTCGCGGCCACGCTATACTCTCAAAAGGGGTATCGCGTGGGCCTCAACAACCTCCACTAACCACTTATCTCCCCAACTCTAGAGCAGGGCCAACGGGCGACACCCTGCTCCCTTACCTTTCGCCGGTGTGGTGTTTTGGAAGACACGCCCCGCTAGTAACGGGGAAAGGAGGGTTCGATTCCCTTCGCCGGCTTTCTCTCGCTATCCCGTTTTTCCGCCTTTCTCCAAGGCACCCCGTCCCCTCGGGGCTCTGCCTTGGAACTGGGATGGGGCAGCCCGCCCCGGTAGCCCCATCCCTCTCTCTTTTTGCACCCTAGGAGTGGCCCACTCTGCCTCCTCTGAACCCTGCTTCTACGTTCCTCACAGGCGTGAAGTAGGCAGGGCCACTCCGCCCCACCTTGCTATCTAGCATCTGCATTTCGTACGTCCATACGAAAGAGACGGTCGCAAGACCGTCTTTTTACTTTCTTATTATCTATTTTGCACGCCCTATCTGACTCCCCGCGCTTTCTGCCAAAGCGTTTTTACCGGATCGGTTATCATCGCCACTTCCGGCACCCGTAAGAATTTCGCCAGCACCAGATAGGCCAAAGCGGCCACCGCTACGGTCACTCCGGCCTGTACTAACAGCCCCCAGAACCGGTGCGTATCGACAATCCAACTCATTACTCGGAGCATCAAATAGCCTACACCGCCCATCACACCCGCGGCGAATGCCATTCGTATTACTGCCGACCAAATCGCCGGCCAAGGTAGTCCCTCTAACTTACGATTTAAAACTAAAAGTAATACTGCCATATTCACCAATGCCGACACCGAAAGTGCTGCGCCTAATCCCACTACATGCAACCGCGGGATAAGCCACAACGCAACTGCCACATTCACAACCAATGCTATCGCGCTGGTAATCAACGGGGTCTTGGTATCCTGCAAAGCGTAAAATGCTCGCGCTAGTAACGGGATTACATTGGCAGCAATCATCCCGAAGGTCATAAAAGCCAGCACCGAAACTGTGAACCGGGTGGCCTCCCAGTCGAACTGTCCCGCGCCCAGCACCAACCGGACGATCTGCGCCCTCAGCAGCCAGTACAATACCATAGTGGGAATAATAAAGAATACGATTTGCCGCAACACCCGCACTAAGTTGTCTTTAAAGTCATCAATGCGATTAAGAGTGTATTTTTCTGCCAACACCGGGAATACCGCGACGGCAAACGCGATGCCAAATACGCTCAGAGGAACGCTTTGCAAAGCATAGGCCCAGTTTAATACCGCCACGCTGCCGATTCCCAGCCCCGAGGCAAGCACCGTGTTGATCACTTCATTAAGTTGCCCCACCGCCAGCCCCAGTGTCCGGGGTGCCATCAACCAAGCTATTCTCTTTAGCGCCGGGTGGTGCCAGTTCAAATGCCACTGGTAACGGTAGCCGTGGGCGAATACTCCGGGCAACTGGATAGCCATATGCATAAACGCCCCCGCCACTACTCCGTAAGCAAGGCCGATGTACCCAAACCTCGGCACCAGCCAAATCGCCCCGATGATGATGCCGACATTGTAGAGAATGGGGGCAATGGCATAGGCCAAATAATTCCTAAATGAGTTTAAAATGCCGCCGGCCAAATTGCTGATGCCAAAAAACAGCGGCGACAGCAGCATTACCCGCATCATTGTAATGACCATCGCCTGCCGTTCGGGGTCAAATCCCGGCGCCACTACCTTAGCCAACATCGGCGCGAACACCGCCGCCAAGAGCAGAGCGGCCGCCAACAGCACCACTCCGATATTTATCAAAGAATTCACTATTTTCCACGCCTCGGCCTTATCCTCACCGTTCTTATGCAGATATTCAGTGAAAATGGGAATGAAAGCGGATGACAACGCTCCCAAGATCAACAGGCTGAAAATCAGGTCGGGAATTTTAAAGGCCGCGAAATAAGCATCAGTGATCTTCCCCGCTCCGAAATGCGCCGCCAAAGTGCGATCTCTAAGTAGTGCAAAGACTTGGCTAACCAAATAAGCAGTCGCCAAAACCGCCGTGGCTTCCAATACACTAGATTTACGGGTAAATAAATTTCTTAGCATTAGCTAGTCTTGGAAGAAACTTTCAAACTCCTCACGGCTTAGGGTCTCTTTCCTCATCAATTCTTCTGCGATCGCCCTTAGTTCCTTGGCATGCTCTTTCAGCACCTTCTCCGCCCGCTTGCCCGCATCCTCGATAAGCACGGAGACTTCCTCATCTATCACCGCCGCCATCTTGTCGCTGTAATTGCGCTGCTCATGGATCTCCCGCCCCAAAAACACCATATCCTCATCCGTACCAAAAGTAATCGGGCCAACCTTTTCGCTCATGCCAAATCGAGTTACCATCTGCCGCGCCAGTTTGCTCGCCCGCTGTAAATCATTGGCGGCACCGGTAGTAATTTCCTTGAAAGTCAGTTTTTCCGCCATCCGCCCGCCCAAAATCTGGGCTAATTCATCCATAAACTGTTCCCGTGAATACAGATGGCGGTCTTCCTCCGGCATGCTCCAAGTGTAGCCTAATGCCATCCCCCGGCTCACAATAGAAACCTTGTGCACCGGATCGGCATTGGGCAGCACATGGGACACTACCGCGTGGCCCGCCTCGTGATAAGCGGTAATTTCCCGCTCTTTATTAGATAACAGCTTATTCTTGCGCTCCGGCCCCAAGAGCACCTTTTCGATTGCCTCATCCATTTCGCGCTGGCCAATTATTTTTTGATTCCGGCGCGCCGCCAAAATCGCCGCCTCATTAACTAAATTCTGCAAATCCGCGCCGGAGAAACCCGGCGTCTTTGCAGCCGTGCTCTGCAAATCCACCGTTGAATCCAGCGGCTTATTGACCGTATGCACTGCCAGAATAGCCACCCGGTCTTTGATGTCCGGAAGGGTCAGTACCACTCTCCGGTCAAACCGTCCGGGCCGAAGCAGCGCCGGATCCAATATATCCGGCCGGTTCGTTGCCGCCACTACGATCACATTGGTATCTGTTTCAAAACCGTCCATCTCCACCAAGATCTGATTCAGCGTCTGCTCCCGCTCATCATGCCCGCCGCCCAAGCCCGCTCCCCGCTGGCGGCCAACCGCGTCAATTTCGTCAATGAAAACGATCGCCGGAGCATTGCGCTTAGCCTTAGCGAACAAATCCCGTACCCTGCTCGCTCCCACCCCCACGAACATCTCCACAAATTCAGAACCGGAAATATTGAAGAACGGCACACCAGCCTCACCCGCCACCGCTTTGGCCAGCAATGTTTTGCCCGTTCCCGGAGGCCCCATCAAGAGCACTCCTTTGGGAATGCGCGCCCCCAAATTCAAAAACTTAGTCGGATACTTAAGAAATTCTATTATCTCCACCAATTCCTGCTTTGCTTCCTCCTCACCCGCTACATTCTTAAAAGTAATTTGGTTTTTGCTGCCGATCATAAGCCGCGCCTTTGACTTACCGAAAGACAACGCTTGGTTGCCTGCGCCCTGCGCCTGGCGGAGCATAAACCACAAGAAGCCGACTATCAGCAAAAACGGCAGCAAGGTTGTCAGCAGTCCCAGCCAAAGGCCACTCGTCTGATTATCCAATATATCTATTTCCGCCTTGTTCACATCCACCCCGCTGTCTTTCAAGGAAACTCCCTGTTCTTTACGAGACAGATATTCCTTGCCGTCAGTAGTGAAAATCTTGAGGCTGTCGCCCTTTACCGTGATCTTCTCCACTCTGCCGGCATCCACCCGTTGGACCACCTCGCTCAAAGGAATCGTCTGAACAGTCTGCCCGCTGTAGCCAAATAGGCTGTAAAGCAAAGCGGCCACCAGCAAGGTGGCAAGAACATATCCTACGATTTTACCGGAATTGGGTTTCATTGGTTATCTTTGACTAATGGTAATCTTATCATACGCCTTGGAAGCGAACAATCTGCCTCCCAAGCGCCTTTTTGCCACCCTTTGTCTGGGACTGGCCAGCAGTTTCACCACCTCGGCAAAATGCAGTCGCCCAAGCCCCGTCAAGCTCCCCTCTAGGGCGAGCTTCACTACCTCGATCTGCATCAGGGGGCTTAGCTCCCGCAGCTTAGAAACTGACAAGACCGCCCCGCCCTTGGTCAATTTACCCACTTTCTTGAAATATTGTCCAGCCAGCTCACGCAGCACCCGATCCACTTGCTGCCAAATTTGGGAGTTTTGCCAGAGCTGAAAATCGATTTGTTTATTAAATTTCCGCATTCGCGGCAAAAGCTGCAGCCGGATGCGGTTGCGGGTAAATCGCGGGCTGGCATTGCTTGCGTCCACCGCATATCGCAACTTGCGCCGCTTGGCATAAGCGAGCAGCTCTTCCTTCCAAACACCAAGCAGCGGGCGAATGATGTTGCCCGCAACCAACCGCATCCCCCCCAGTCCTCTGACCGCACTACCGCGCAGCCAATTAGCAATTACCGTTTCCACTTGGTCGTCTGCTGTATGCGCCGTAACGATCCACTTTGCATCATATTTCCGCGCGGTGTCCTGCAACGCGGCATAACGAAGCTCCCTTGCCCGCTCTTCCAGCCCGCCGCCCTGCCGACCCAGCTTAATGCTGATTTCTTCCACCGCCAATTGCAATCGGCGGCGATGGCAGTATTGCCTTACCAATTCTGCTTCGCGGTCGGCTGCTTTGCGCAACCCATGATGAATATGAACTACTATCAGCTGATCCAACCGAGCCTGATACGACTGCCTCAGCAAATCCACCAGCGACATCGAGTCCGGCCCGCCCGAAACCGCTACCGCCAACCTATCAGCCGGCCGTACTCCCGCTCTGGCTAGCTCTTCCCTAATTAGATTGACCAGACCTTGCTTTTTTACCCCGTCAGAAATCGTCTTCATAAAACCATCCTTGCCACCTTGCACTCTCCCCGAGAAAAGTGTTATGTTGCGCCCGCTGCCCCAGGATTTCTGTCAGGGCTCGCACCGTTCAATCTATACTATACTAGAAGCGTTGTGTCAGGGTAGCTCAGCGGTAGAGCAGTGGACTCACCCCGCTTAAAAATTTCGCCAGGGTAGCTCAGCGGTAGAGCAGTGGACTCATAAGCCATTGGTCGTGAGTTCGATTCTCACCCCTGGCACCAAAATTTTTAACGGGGCAGGTAAGCCCCATGAGTCGCGGAGTTCACCCGCCCGCCATAATGAAATCTATATTGCGAAGAGGAATAATCACCTATTTCGCAATGAGATTGAATGCAGGCGGGAATCCCGCCCCTGACACCACTTTTCCTAGATTCGCATGAACAAACCAGCCCCCAAAATTCGCCTGCCACAAGGCAAGGAGCTGCGAGCACGGCTACTCGTGACCGTGGGCGCCGTCCTATTGGTCTATATGGTTGTTTCCACCGTCCAAGCCATTTGGCAGAACTACCAAATTGACAAAGACCTGTCCACCCTGCGGGAAAAGAACGCCGACCTGAAACTATACAATAAATACCTGCAAAACTTGATTGCCTATCGCCAAACCGACTCCTTCAAGGACAAAGAGGCGCGCGCCAAACTAAACTATCAAAAATCTGGCGAAACTGTTTTGATCATTCCGGCGGAAGACAGCGGAAGATTTACCGAAGGCAATGCCCGTCAGCATGAAACCACCACCCGAGTATTAACCAATCCTGAAAAATGGTGGCAATTCATCTTTGGCCCGCATGAAAGTGCCTAAGGAGTCTTATGCTCATAACAAGATATAATTTAGTTGGGATTTTGGGCGCATAGCTCAGTGGTAGAGCAGTCCCCTCATAAGGGATGGGTCGGAGGTTCGATCCCTTCTGCGCCCACCAGAAATAACCATTCAAATCTACCCCCAGAACAAACAGCTGCCCCGAGAGGGCGTCCGTTTCTTGGGTGCGGGGGTGAGATGATTTTCCCTGCTGGCTGCAGGGGCCCTTCACTCGCCGCATTAGGGAAAACAACAAATTTATAGAGCGGCATCATGCACGAACTCAATCTGCTGCGCATGAGTTCAAATCTACCCCCAGAACAAACAGCCGCCCCGAGGGGGCGTCCGTTTCTTGGGTGCGGGGGTGAGATTCGAACTCACGACCTTCAGGTTATGAGCCTGACGAGCTACCGCTGCTCTACCCCGCGAGCCAATGTTAGCAATCTGTGGGTCTCCTGTCCACCCCGTAGAAGAATTTAGAAGATATATCTAATCGGCTTGGCGAATGCCATAAACACAACCCAAGTCTGATATGGCACCAATGCCCTGCTCTCGCCTGATGCCACCGATATATCAAAAGCCCAGCTGTTCTAAATTTCTCTACGGGGCCACCCCACCATAACAAAACATCCCCGACTAGTCGGGGATGTTTTAGATAATGCCAAAATTACTTTTTCAGCCAATTGCCGATCGTCACCAACATGTACAAGGCGGCCAAGCCGACCAAGCCATAAATGATGCGAGGGACAAGGGTATACATATCACCACCGCCGAAAAGGTTAGCCACCAGATCCCACTTCAGGAATCCAACGAGGCCCCAATTCAAGCCGCCGATGATAACCAGAATCAGACAGATAATGTTCAGCATGCTGATAAGTCCTAGATGAATAAATTGTATAAAGATCGACCCTCTCCTATTTTACCATCTTGCCCCGTCTCCAATCAAAACCCCGTTCGTGCTGTACAGCAGAACGGGGTTTGGTCTTTCACGAACTAATTACCGGCGAAAGTCCCGGCGTGGCGGACGCTCACCCATTGGGCGAGCTTCGTTCACGGTGATAGTCCTGCCATCTAACTCCGTCCCGTTAAGGGCGGCAACGGCAGCATCGGCTTCTGCATCAGACTCGAATTCCACAAAGCCGAAACCCTTGGAACGACCAGACATCTTGTCAAAGACGATCTGGGCGGAAGCAACCGTACCACTCTTCGCGAATGCATCGCGCAGAGTGTCTTCGGTTGTATTCCAGCTAAGTCCACCAACAAACAATCTTTTAGCCATATCTCTCCGATTTTAAACAGTATACTCGTAGGGTGACCCCGTCTGGCCTTCTACTCCCTACTCTCGGACGAGATATAAGGAAAACGAAACCTCTCGACGACAAACCTACAGACAGAAGCATTATACACAGGCCCTAAAAAATAGCAAGGATTACTGGCTCTTGGCGCAGTAATTTTGAGCTTGACGAAGGATGGCTCCCTGCGGCAGAGCAAGTTAGAACCTCGGGCTATTCCCCGCTGACAAATTGATACACAACCTGGGAGATATGGCTAATTGCCACAGCCAGATTAGTAATGTCCTTCCCCTTGGTCATCACCCCGATAAAGTAGGGATGGCCATTATAATAAACGATCCCCGCGTCGTGGAGTTCAATCCCGATAGGGTCGCTAGTATGCGAGGCGTATTTATGGGCGACCACAAGATCCTTAGGTAGAGCCGCCACGAGACCGTCCTTGAATTCAACCCGGCTCAGCAGATCCAGCGCTTTCTCTGACATTACCGGATTTAAAATAGTGGCATTGTATAGAGCTCTAAACAACAGGGAGTACTTTCTGACGGAAATCGCGTAAGCATCGGTTTCCTGGACTGATTCCGGCGAATCAATTTCCAGATCGGCGAATATTTGCGAGAGCAGCTTGTTGTTAACCGAGTTGACTAGTGCATCCAATGCCGCGTTGTCAGACTTAATGATCATGGCATCGATCAGCTCCATCACCGTGTAATATTGTCCTGACTTAAGCTGGGTAGCACTCGTGGCATCATTCTTACCCGTCGAGGCCGATACAACATACTTCAGTCTTTCCCCAAGCACCGCCGGGTTAGTTGCGGCTTGTTTAAAATAAGCCATCATTACCGGTACCTTAAGCAGACTGGCTGGGAAGTAGGCGTTATTTTCATTAACCCCCGTCCAATGACCAGTCGTCAGATCACGGAAGTAGACAGAAACTTTGTCGGCATGTCCCTGACTGACTTCGCGATTGATAAAGGATACCAACTCATTCCGGAGTGAAGCATACTCCTCAAAATAATCCTTGTCTGGGCTGAGGCAAGCGATTAGCTGGCTAACCAAAGGATATTCCACTGATGGCGCGCGCAGTTGACCTCCCAAAGATTTGCCATAGGGGATAGTCATCCGGACAGCCAGATACCCGGCGGCGGTACCCACCAGGAAGAACACTATCGCAACTACCCAAAAATTTTTCGCAGTAATGAAAAGTCTCAGTTTTTTCATTGCTTATTGATTCGGAATACCGCCCTTTTAAGGTTGAGCAAAGGTTGGCTCCGGAGGTGGGACTCGAACCCACAACCAATCGATTAACAGTCGATTGCTCTGCCATTGAGCTACTCCGGATCGTCAAAGACTCACCGATTCTATTCTACTTCAAATAATCCTTCAACTTCTTGCTGTCCTTGCTCTTGCGCAGTTTCATCAGCGCTTTGGCCTCGATCTGGCGAATACGCTCTCTAGTCACCCCAAATTCCCTGCCCACTTCCTCCAAGGTATGAGCCCACTCGCCCGCCAGCCCGAATCGCAGCTTAAGTATCTTTTGCTCACGGGGAGAGAGCATATTCAGTACTCCGCCCACGTCTCCTTTTAACAACTCATAGGCCGACGCTTCTTCCGGCGTCAGACTATCTTCATCTTGAATAAAGTCGCCCAGCAATGAATCGTCCTCATCGCCGACTGACTTCTCCAGCGACACCGTTTCCTGCGAGATTTTCAGAATATGGTTGACCTTCTCAACTTCTAACTCCATTTCATTAGCAATTTCTTCCGGTGTGGGCTCGCGTCCCAATTCCTGCACCAACTGGCGCTGGGTTCGGGCCAGCCGGTTCATCGTTTCTACCATATGTACCGGAATGCGGATCGTCCGAGCCTGGTCGGCGATGGCGCGGGTGATGGCCTGCCGAATCCACCAAGTCGCATAAGTCGAGAATTTAAATCCGCGCCGCCAGTCAAATTTCTCCACCGCTTTCATCAAGCCAATGTTCCCTTCTTGAATGAGATCCAGTAGAGACAAACCGCGTCCGATGTATTTCTTGGCGATCGATACCACCAACCGCAAGTTGGCTTCCGCCAACTGCTTAGCCGCCAATACATCGTCTTTCTCCACCCGCTTAGCCAACGCCACTTCCTCTTCCGCGCGCAGCAGCGGCACTTGCCCGATCTCTTTCAAATACATTCGCACCGAATCATCGCTGATGTCATCTTGCTCCAGCAGCCGCGGGTCAATGTGGATATCCAGCTTGTTCCGCATCTTCTTCTTGGTGGCCTCGGTCTTTTTGCTCAACTTATCTTCCCCCAGCGACCAGATCAGATCATCGCGCACATCCACCACCTCAACGCCCTCTTCCATCAACAGTTGGAAAAGCTGGTCGAGCAATTGAACCTGCCTCTCTACATTAGGGATCGCCTGCTCTAATTCCTGTTGGGTAATAAAACCCTTAGCTTTGCCAGCCGATACCAAATCGGCCAGCGGCGCAGGCAGGTTACCAATGCCTGAGCGCTTTCTGAGCTTCTTTCTTTTTTCTTCCTCATCTTCAATTGCAAATAATTTAAGCTTTGGCTCCTCCGGCCTCGGCTCACCTAACAGTGCCTCTTCCTCCGTCCGGCGTTTGCGCCGCACCGGCTTCTTCAGCGCCCTTTCACCGCCTCTGGCGGGACCGCGCCGCAGGCGCCGGCTTGCGGTCTTCTTCGGTTTCTTAAGCGGTCTTCTTCTGGCAACTCTTTTTACTCTCCTTCTAATTGGCCTCCGTCGGATGTTGCGTTTTTTGGCCTTTCTCGCCTGCCGCTTCCTAACCGGCCTGCGCTTAAGCGGCCTTCTCGTCATCTTTCTTTTCGCCGGTCTTCTTCCGGCGGTCGCTCGTCTCCGAACCACCGCCCGTTTACCCGCCCGGCGAGGGGTTGTTCTCCCACCGCTTTTAGCGGGGTCCCGCCTTTGGCGGTGATTTTTGTGAGCAGTTTTCTTGCTCGCCATAAAGGTAGATTAACTATTTATAGCTGGTTAAGTTCCTTGAGCAGCGTTGCCACTCTTGTTTGATCGTTTTTGGCCTCTGCTTCGGCGATCTCTGCCGCTAATTCATTTCTTCGCGTCATCATCGACTGCCTGACCAGCAGATCAAGATAAAACCTCAGTTCTTTTTCTAAATCCTCAAGCCCCACCTCGCGATAACTTTCTTCCAGCACCAACATCAATTCCATCGCTTTGGTGTTGATCGGCTCGGGCAGTTGTTTCAAAAAATCTTCGGGTACAAATGCGCCAGCCACCGCCGGCGTCACCGCATTTTGCGGGATCCCGCCATCGGCGGTGAGGGTCCCGCTGTCAGCGGTGACAGTATAACAGTCTGCCAATCTCTCGTAAATGGTATTTGCCAGTCCGGAAGCCCATTTTATCTTTTTGCCCGCCTCCATCAGCATCGGCAGCAAACCCTCTGCTATCACCGGCAAGATCACCGCCCGCTCTTCCAGCCAAGTTGGCGACAACTCCTCGCTTATTGCCATAGCGGGACGGACAACACCGCCGCGCGGCTTCAAAGATTTCTTCAGCGCGTCATACAAAATTGCCGGCTCGACATCCACCGTCCGCGCCAACCTTTTTATATAGTGGTCCCGCTCCACCGGATCGCTGACTTTGTTAATCACCGCCAATAGTTCCCGCGTCAGCTGCTTTTTATCGTCAATTTTGCTGACATCATACTTTTTGACCGCCACGTCAAAATAGAAATCCATTACCGGCACTGCCTCCGCTACCGCCCGTTTCCAACCTTCCGGATTTTCTTTAATTAACGAATCCGGGTCTTTGTGACCGCCCAAAAGCACCACCTTCATTGTCATATCAAAATTGTTCGCCAGTTCTAAGGCTCGCCGAGTCGCCTCCCCGCCCGCCGCGTCCGCGTCTAGCGACAAAACGATTTCTTTGCAATAGCGGTTTAGCATTTGCAGCTGCTGGGGGCTTAAGGCGGTGCCGGAAATGCCCGCCACATTTTTCACTCCCGCTTGAAATGAGCTGATCATATCCATCTGCCCTTCCACCAGCACCACGCGGCCCTCCTGCTGGATAGTCTGTTTTGCCAGATGCAGGCCATAAAGCATTTCGCTCTTGTGGAATAGCGGGGTTTCTGGCGAGTTCAAATATTTGGGAATCCCGTTCGGGTCCAGCACCCGGCCGGTGAACGCCACCACCCGGCCAAGACTATCCCACAGCGGGAACATTATGCGCCCCACGAATTTGTCGTATAAAAAATTGCCCTTGCGCACCCCCAGCCCTGCCTTTTCAATATCCGCTTCCTTGAATTCCCGCCGCGTTAAAAATTCCATTAATGCTTTGCCCGATCTCGGCGCAAAGCCAATTCGAAATTCCGCCAGTGTCGCTGGCAGCATCCCCCGCCCTACCATATATTCTTTCGCCTGCCGCCCCTCACTGGTGTCATTCAAAACTTTTTCATAAAACTTTGCCGCCGCCTCATTGATAGTTATCAGAGTTTTGCGGGTATCAATCCCTGACTGTGGCAGTTTGGAAAGCTGCACGCCCGCTTGTTCCGCTAGCATCTGCAACGCCTCGGCAAACCCAACGCCCTCTTTCTCCATCACGAACTTAAACACATCTCCGCCCCGCCCACAGCCAAAACAATGCCAAATCTGCTTATCCGGGCTCACCATAAACGACGGCGACTTTTCTATATGGAACGGACACAGCCCCTTGTAATTCGTCCCCGCTTTTTTCAACGGCAAATACTTGCCGATAAACTCGACCAGATCCACCTTCCCCTTAATTTCTTCCAAATCCGTCATTTCTTTCTGGCGGAGGGTGAGGGATTCGAACCCTCGAGGGGATTGCTCCCCAACCCGCTTTCCAAGCGAGCGCACTAGGCCACTATGCGAACCCTCCGCGTCCTTTCACCTTATATTCAAAACCTCCTCCCGACCATACCATTATACCCTCCCGCCCCTAAGGGGTTAGACGTAGAAAAAGCGCTCTTTATTTACAGTCGTGAGCGCAACGACTACCAAGTTTGATAGATAACCCGACTCCGGGTTAGTACCCAGGCTGCCACTATCCCTGACAACCCAAAGAACAATACTGCCCCCCAAAGGGTGTTAAGGAAGAGGTGTGGGTGAAAGCACCAAGCCAATACCGCCAACAACAACCATACATCCAGAAGGTTCTTGGCGTAGTTGTAGTTTGGCTCTTCTACATTGGGCTGCCACCAGTACACATTAGTCGCCAAGACCTGCATCATGCCCCAGCCAGCCACCAGGCACAGCGGAAGTATCAAGTAAGGCTGCGCTTTGTCTACGACCCACAAACCTATCGCCACTGGCCAAGGAGCCAGAACAGCCAACTGACCGACCCGTCGAAATGCTATGAATGAGCCGCGAAGCAGTGGCAATGTCTGTTTATTGCCAACATCCGCCTCGATGTCCTGTATATCTTTCAGTGTTTCTCGAATGGTCAAAACAATCCCGACACTGACAAAGATACCTAACAACATCCAGACCTGCGAGCCGGCGATTGGCAGCATCAGCAAACTTGGGCTTGCCCCAGTCGCTGCTACCACCAAATTGTTTAGTGGATAATATGGCCTCGACCAACTGTATGCCCAAATACCAACCCCAATCTGTGCTAATAAGATAGCTACCTGCCATAACATCAGTATCGGATTGGCGGTATAACTGGTCAGCCCATAAATCAGCACAACTGCCACAACACCCCACCACTGCATCACAGTGGAACGCCACAGGAGCTGTTGTTCGTTCACTGACATGGTCCGGCGCTTGCGCTGGTCGCAATGCCGGTCAGCCAAGTCATTCTGTACCATCGTCAGCCCGCAAATCCAGAATTGAATCACGGCCAAGACTGCGACCCAAATGTCAAAGCGGTAAAGCTGAACAGCAGTCCCGATTAAGAGACCCGCCGCCATCAAACTGACCACTGGACGATATCGCACCAGTGTTTTCCACACCTGCTTCACCTCCTCGTTGTAAAGTTACATGCCACCAAGATACCACACTTTCCCCGCCCCTATCTCCGCCATTGGAGGAGGGCTGTTCTGAATTGAGATAAATTGGCGCAGGCGTAGGCACTGTTTGACGACCTGTAAGGGAGGAGTTTGCCGATAGCGAAGAAAGCCAATTTATCCAATGAATAAGCCCGACGACTGGCGGGCGGCTTTGGTTACTTTCCCCAAGAGGAAAGTAACCGCCATCCAAGCGTGGCGTGGACGCTTGAAAATAAAAAGAAAAAATAGATTCCGGACTAAATCCGGAATGACAAAAAAGAAGCACGAATAACACCAGAGTGTAGAGGGTTGACCTCTCAAACGAATCCCCTTATACTCCCTGTGTATCGAATACATAGTTTAACCTTCTACTCCCCGACACTCTCGGGGCAAAGCCCTCTACAAGGGGCCCATCCATAGAAAAGGATTTTTCACTATGGCCACACAGGAAGAAATCACCTTCGGCAACTATGAAATAACTCTGCTCATCTCCCCGGAAACTCAGGAGATGGATGTGCAGAAGCTGGTCACCAAGCTCCAGAACCAGATCGCCCAAAAAGGCGGCAAGATTTTCTCTACCGACATCTGGGGCAAACAACGCCTCGCCTATCCTATCGGTAAATTTGAGTTCGGCTATTATGCCACCCTGGCTTTCTCTTATCCGACCGCCGAGCTAGGAAGTCTCGCTCATGATATCAAGCTAATGCCGGAGATAATTCGCCACCTCGCCATCTCTTTGGACAAGGAAGGAATCAAGCCGGAAAATATGAAATGCATTGATCCCTTCAAGGAAGTTCCTCTGCCAATCGCACCCAGCGGAAGAGCTACCCGTCCAGTTGCTCCCGCTCCGCGTACCCGCCGAGCTGAGACCGCCAAGCCGGTGGTACCGGAAGCTCCCAAGAAGGACGAGGCCACCCGTTTGAAAGAACTGGAAGAAAAGCTTGGTAAACTGTTAGAAGAAGAATAAAAAAAGCACCACAGGTACCACCATAACTTTTAACTTATCACTTATAACTTTTAACTATTCCCCATTATGCGCGATCTCAACAAAGTAATGCTCATCGGTAATCTCACCCGCGACCCGGAAATCCGCTCCACTAACAGCGGACAGACTGTCGCCTCTTTCTCCGTTGCCTCCAATCGCTCTTGGAACGATGCCCAAGGCATCCGCCAAGACGCGGTAGAATACGTCAATATCGTAGCTTGGGGCAAGCTGGCCGAGATCGTCGGTCAAATTTACCGCAAGGGTCGCCGGACTTATGTCGAAGGTCGCCTGCAAACCCGCAATTGGGAAGCCCAAGATGGTACCAAGCGCCAAAGAACTGAGGTGGTCGCTTCCGACTTAATTCTGTTGGACCGCGCTCCGGCCAACGGTGCCGCTCCCCTGGAAAGTGGCGCGCCAGCCGAAGAAGTTGCCGTGACTGCCAGCGACGCCGACCCGCTTGCGAGCCCCGCCGCAGACGAAATCAATATTGAAGATATCCCCTTTTAAACAATAAAAGTTCGGCTCCGCCGAACTTCCACAACTTATCACTTATCACTTTTAACTTATCACTCCTCTATGGCCTACTCCAAAAAATCTGCTCCTAGCATCAGCCGTCGTCGAGTTACTACTCTCACTCCCAGAAACTACAATGTTTCCGCCGATGAGCTGAATTACATTGACTACAAAAATGTCCGGCTTCTGCGCCGGCATATGACCCGTTATATGAAGATCGAACCGCGCCGCCGGTCCGGCCTTACCGCCAAGCAGCAACGCAAGATGGCCAACGCCATTAAACGCGCTCGCTACATGGCTTTGGTGCCCTACACTCTACACTAATTTAACAATCTAACCAATTTATTCAATTTATCTCAATCTAACCAAAAGGTATTGGTGAAGATTGGTCTAGATTGGTGAGATTGGTGAGATTTTACCTCACTCACCTATGCTATCCCTCAATGATTTGAAGACCGGCGTGACCATCGAGCTCGAGGGCACGCCCTATGAGGTGGTAAAATACCAGCACTCCAAGATGGGGCGCGGGGGCGCGGTACTGCGCACTACTCTGCGGAATCTTCTGACCGGGAACAACATTGAACGTACTTTCCACGGCGAGGAAAAATTCAATCCGGCCAATCTCGAACGCCGCAAAGCCCAGTTCCTCTACCGCCAAGGTACGGGCTTTGTCTTTATGGATAGTATTACCTTTAACCAGTTCACCATCCCCGCAACCATCATCGGTTTCGCCAGCAATTTCCTGAAGGACGGCCAAGAAGTCGACTTGATTTTCCATAACGGCTCACCCATCAATATCAACCTGCCGACCAAGATGCCGTTCAAGGTCACTTCCGCCGAACCGGCCGTCCGGGGCGGCACCACCACCAATCCGCAAAAGAATATTACTATCGAAACCGGCATGACCCTTCGTGTTCCGATGTTCATCAATACCGGCGATACGGTTCTGGTAGATACCCGGGACGGCTCATATATTGAACGCGCAAAGTGACGCACCAGCGTCATCCTGAGCGAGCCCTTCAATTCTTCAGGACAGGCTCCACGAGCCGAAGGATCTAGAATAATCTTTCCATAGATTCTTCGTTACACTCAGAACGACAAACCTTCTTTATGTCTCTTAAGATCGGTATCGTTGGTCTTCCCAACGTCGGCAAATCCACTCTCTTCAACGCTCTGCTTGGCGTAAACCAAGCAGCCGCTTCGAATTTTCCATTTTGCACGATCGAACCCAATACTGGCGTAGTCCCCGTTCCTGATTTTCGCCTTGCTAAACTCGCCGAACTGGAACATTCCCAAAAAGTTGTGCCTGCCACCGTTGAATTCGTGGATATCGCAGGCTTAGTCAAAGGCGCCTCTAAAGGCGAGGGTCTGGGCAATCAATTTCTCTCGCACATCCGCGAAGTGGATGCCATCCTTGAGGTCGTCCGCCTTTTCACCGACAGCAATGTCACTCATGTCAGCGGCGACATCGCACCAGCAAGCGACATCGAGGTCGTCAATACCGAATTAGCACTGGCTGATCTGCAAGGTCTGGAGAAGCGCTTGCCCAAGGAAGAAAAGGCCGCCCGCGGTGATGCCAAACTACAACCCAAGGTCGATTTTTTCATAAAGGTCCAGAAACATTTAGAATCAGGGTTGTCCGCTAGGTCATTAATTTCTGGTGACCGTGGTCCTTCCGTAGCTTCAGCGAAGGAGGATGAGCCAGTCTGGCTGAAAGAACTCCAGCTTATCACTGCCAAGCCCATTCTCTATGTCGCCAATATAGATAGTACCCAGCTCAAGGACAGCGATAGCCTCATTCAGCCTCTCCATGCGCTCACGATCAAAGATAATGCAGAAGTTGTTGCCATAGATGCTAAAACCGAGGCTGAAGTGACCGAACTCAATCCCGCGGAACGTGCTGATTATCTTCGCGCGGCTGGCATTACCGAATCCGGCTTAGACAAAATTATCCGTGCCGGCTATAAACTGCTCGGATTAATCACTTTTCTTACTGCCGGCGAAAAGGAAACCCGTGGCTGGACCGTTAAGGCCGGTTCAACCGCTCCCGAAGCCGCCGGCGTCATCCACACCGATTTTCAAAAAGGTTTCATTCGCGCCGAAACCGTCGCCTATGATGATTTCGTAAATAACGGCGGCTGGGCCGGTGCCAAAACCGCCGGCAAGGTCAGAAGCGAAGGCAAAGACTATATCATCAAAGACGGCGATGTAATGCTCTTCCGCTTTAACGTTTGATCCCACTAATTAGACCTCCCACCAGCCGGCTGAAGAAGTTGGTGAATGCCCTTAGCCAACTTTCAGTGATATCATAGAATGCCGCCGGCCCCTGTGGCAAATTCGGCATCGGCGCAATCTGGCTGCCTGTGGATTTACCCGTAACAGGCTGCTTAACGGCAGGGGTTTTCGCCGGTTTGGATACTACCGTGATCTCCCATCTCACTGGCTCTGACATCCATTGGGCAAACTCCGCCAGCGGCTCAAAGGCTTCCTTGTAAGCACTGTTTGTCTTCGGTGCTTTAATTTTAAAGGTAAACCGCCCTACCTCTCCCGGGTTTATCACCTGTCGGCTGGATTTTGAATTTAAAGCCACCACCTTGGCCGGCCGGTTGAACGGTGACCATAAATAGCGAAAAACACTATTTCTATCCCGCGGATCGCCGGTGCCTAATCGGACTGGATTTTTGCCGAAGTTTGTCCATGGTAATGTGCCGACATTTTTGTATTCCACCCACAAACTAGTGGTTTGTCCTACTTGTAAAGTAATCCGTGATTCCGATTGACGAACAAATTGAGCAGCGTATTTGACCGGAACGGTAATCTCGATCAGTCTTCCCCAGACCATCCAAACATTGGGAGTATTATATACCGACATCGAATATTTGCCCGCCAGAAGTCCCGCCGGCACCTTCAATTGCACATTATGCGCATCAACATATTTGATTATCGGAATAGTGGTATGGCCCAGAGTAAAATAGCTAGCTGGGGTAAAGTTAATCCCCCTCACTTGCAATACCACATCCGTCTGATTACTAAAACTATAAGGCGCTACATCATCAATGGCGGGATAAAGAGTAAAACTTAAACCACCGCCTCCGCCACCCCCCGGCGCAGCTGCCGGCACTGTAATACTAAACACCACATTGCTGGTGTCATTTACCGATGCATCACCGACCTTGCTGATACGCACCGTCGCGGTAGTGGTCGCCGGCCCCGTTACCACCCACGGATAACTGCCATCATTGGTGGTGGAAGCAATGATAGTTTCCCACGCTCCGGCCACTGTTTGCTGCAGTTCGATCTTCACATCAGTGATGGTAAAGGTGGCGTTCCAAGTAATATTTTGAGTGCTACCTATCTGCCAGCTTTCGCCGCCATTGGGGATTAACACCGTAATCGTCTCACCCCCCGCCGGCATGACAGTCAGCGACATAGTCGTCACCGCATTATCACTAGCCGCGACCCACAGGGTTCCCAGTCCCACTATCGCCACTGCCAAAATCGCCAGAAGCTCGCGCTCCAGCCATTCTAATATTTTATGCCGGTTAAAGCTGATTTTAAGCAAGCCTTTTGGTTTTTAGTTTTATTTTGAATTATACCATAAAAACTAGCTGCCGTCAAGTCGCTGCAACACCAATAGGCTCGTCCTATACCCTACGCCGCTCTAGATACTTCTCTTTCGGCACGGCAAAAATCATCTTGCCGGCTACTGTCTGAAACACCCGCGTTACCACCACCTCCTGCTCTTGGCCGATGTATTTGTCACCGCTTTCTACCACCACCATCGTGCCGTCCTCCAGATAGCCTACTCCCTGCCCCAAATCCTTGCCCGCCTGGATGATTCGCAAGGTCATTGTTTCGCCCGGCAGCACCACCGGCCGCAAAGCATTGTTTAATTCGTTGACATTCAATACTGCCACATTCTGGATCCGCGCCACCCGGTTGAGATTATAGTCCACAGTCATCAGTTGCGCCTGATATTTCTTAGCTAAGCGGATGATCTTAGAATCCACATCCGTCTCATTCGCAAAATCATCTTCCACTATTTCCAGCTTGACATTGCGCTCATGCCGTAATTCGTCCAGGACCCCCAACCCTCTGCGCCCCTTGTTGCGCCGGAGCGCTTCTTCCGAATCCGCCACCAGCTGCAACTCATCCAGCACAAAACGCGGGACGATCAGTCTCCCCGACACAAAACCGGTCCGCACCAAATCGCCGATCCTGCCGTCAATAATAACACTGGTATCCAGCACGATTCCCCCCTCAGTCGCTCCCCGCGCGGGCTCCCGATGCAGCAGCTTGGTTTCCCGCATTAGCGTATTAACCAAAGCAATGAATTGGTTCAATGCATGCGCGATCTGTTCGCGCTGGTTGTAAAAAAATGTCGTGACGATGGCCACCGCAAAGATATTAACCAGTACCGGCAGCCACACTCCCCACAGACCCGCCAGTTTCGCCAGCGGCAAGGATATTAAAGTCCCGATGGAAAGGCCCACAATGACCCCCAAGAGAGTCATAAAGAAAACTGAAGACGGCACCATCGTGAGCTTCTTGGCCACGATGACATAGACTACCGCAAACAGCACTAAAATCCCTATGCTAAACTGCCAGATCATTTCCTAATTTTAGATAAATCCCTATAAATCCGGATAAGTCCCCCAAACCCTAGACCTTGGCCCGCGTCCGCGCTTGAGGCTTTGGCGCCAAAGCCAACTTTTCCCCCGCCGGTTCCACTTTCACCGTCGAGCCTTTGGTGAACTGCTTCGTCAAAATGCCTTCTGCCAAAGGGTCTTCGATCATAGTTTGGATCAGTCTGCGTACCGGCCGCGCTCCCAATTCAGGCGCAAATCCCCGCTTGGCCAACCATGCCCGCGCGGCCTCCGCTACTTCCAGCTTGATCCGCTGCCGGTCCAGCCGCTTCATCAAATTATCCAACTGCAGCTCCACGATCCGCTCTATCTCGGCCGCCCCCAGCGGCTTAAATACAATGATTTTATCAAAACGGTTCAGCAGTTCCGGCCGGAATTTCTTTTTCACTTCATCCAATACCTGCTCCTTCACCCGCTCATAATCGGCCGCCGTCTCTCCCCCCCGATGGAAGCCCAGCACCGCCTGCCGATTCAATGCCTCCGTACCCACATTGGAAGTAAGAATGACGATCGTATTTTTAAAACTCACCCGCCGCCCTTTTGCATCGGCCAATGAACCATCTTCCAATACCTGCAATAAGATGTTCATCACTTCCGGATGTGCTTTTTCTATTTCATCCATCAAAACCACCGAATAGGGCTTGCGTCTCACTGCTTCCGTCAGTTTGCCCGCCTCCTCATATCCCACATAGCCCGGCGGCGCCCCTACCAGCCTGGATACGGCATGCCGTTCCATAAACTCGCTCATATCGATCTTGATCAGCGCGTCTTTGTCCCGAAATACTTCCTCCGCGAGTACCTTGGCCAACTCGGTCTTTCCCACCCCCGTGGGACCTAAGAATAAGAAAGAGCCCATTGGCCGATCGGGATTGCCGATGTCCACCCGCGAGCGCTTGATCGCTGAGGCCACCGCTTCTACCGCCTCCGTTTGGCCGACTACCCGCGCCGCCAATAATTTATCCAGATCATGCAGCCGCTCTACCTCGTCGGCGGCCAAGTTGCCTACCGGAATATTAGTCCACTGCGCTACTACTTTGGCAATATCTCTGTCATCCACCTTGGGCCAGCCTGTTTTGCGAGTTTTGGCACGCTGTTTTAACAACACATCAACTTTCTTTTTGAGTCGCATCTCTTGCGCCCGCAGCTTCGCCGCCTCTTCAAAGTCTTGCCGGTCGATCGCCTCCTCTTTCAGTACGACAATTTTGGCCAACTCATCCTTTTCGTTCTCCGCCATTTGCGGCTCGCTAATCCCCGCCGCAATTCGCACCATCGAGGCAGCTTCGTCGATCAGATCGATCGCCTTGTCCGGCAAAAATCGGTCGTTAATGTAGCGCACTGACATATTGACTGCCGCCTCGATCGCTTTGTCGGTAATGATAACTTTATGATAGTCCTCATAATTCTGCCTAACGCCTTTCATAATTCTGATGGTATCTTCCGGCGTCGGCTCGCTTACCATCACCGGCTGGAAGCGCCGCTCCAGCGCCGCATCCTTTTCGATATGTTTGCGAAATTCATCCAAAGTGGTAGCGCCGATCATCTGCAAAAGACCGCGCGCTAGAGCAGGCTTTAAAATATTGGCTGCATCCAAACTTCCCTCGGCACTGCCCGCGCCCACCAATGTGTGTAATTCATCCACGAATAACACCACATCCTTGGCCGCGCTTACTTCTTCCACCATTTGATTGATGCGATCTTCAAATTCGCCGCGGTACTTCGTCCCCGCCACCATCGCCGAAGGATTGATGGCCATAATGCGCTTATTCTTCAAATTCTCCGGCACATTGCCGTCTTTGATCATTAGCGCCAGACCTTCCACGATGGCAGTTTTGCCGATCCCCGGTTCACCCAGCAGTACCGGGTTATTCTTGGTCCTGCGATTTAAAATTTGCACCACCCGGGCGATTTCCTGATCCCGGCCGATCACTGGATCGATCTTCCCCTCCCGAGCCATCTGAGTAATATCCACGCTGAACTGGTCCAAGATCGGAGTTGAGCTCTTGCCCTCTCCTTCCTCGCGAGCCCCCACCCGCACGCGGGGCTCCCGGCCGCGGTTGGCTTCCATTAGCGCCGCCACTTGTGCCGCGATAACGCCCGGATCCACTCCCAGCTCCAATAGCATTTCGTACGCCCGGCTAGAACGATTTTGCACCAGCGCAAATAACAAATGTTCGGTGCCGATATAGAAACCGCCATATTGGGCCGCCACCAGCACCGCACCCTCAATTAATCTTTTGGCGTTGTCCGTCAGTCCGGTCCGTTCACCGCCGCGCTGGACAAACCCCAAAACCATTTCTGCCTTCTCCACACTGACCCCGAGGCTGCTTAGAATTTCATAGGCCGAGCCGCTTCGCACATTAAGCATCGCCATCAGCACGTGCTCACTGCCCAAATGCATATCGCCCAAATCCCGGCCCAACTTCTGGGCGTTGGTCAGTACCTTCTTGGCGTTGGTGGTAAATTTATCTAAAAAATAATTCTCCATTCGCTTTTTACGTCTCTTCAGTCGGCTTGTCCGTCGGGGCCTCTTCGGCTGCGGGAGCTTCTTCACTTGTCTCTGCCGGCACTTGGTCGGTAGTTGCTTCAGCGGCGGTCTCCCCGCCCTCGCGCGGAATGGCCATATGGCTGCCCTTCTCTACCTCGATCTGCCAACCGCTTAGCTTGCTGGCCAGCCTCACGTTCTGGCCCGCTTTGCCGATCGCCAAGCTCAGCTGGTCATCCTCCACCTTGATTAGCGCTAAATGATTTTCCTCATCCAAGATCACTTCCTTAACCTTGGCCGGAGATAAGGCATTCATAATATATTGCTTAGGTTCTTCATCCCACAAGACAATGTCGATCTTCTCATCCCCGATCTCCGCCATAACTGCCTGCACCCGAACCCCCCGCCGGCCCACCAACGAACCTACCGGATCCACTGCTTCTTGCAGCGACCTTACGGCCACCTTTGATCTTACCCCCGCTTCTCTCGCAACGCCCTTAACCTCCACCGTGCCAGAGGCTATCTCCGGCACCTCCATTTCAAAGAGCCGGGCGATCATCTGCGGGTGCGAGCGCGACAACAGCACTTGCGGTTCTTTGCCGGAGTCATCTACTTTTACGATAAAAAATTTCATTCGCTGGCCGGAATAATAGCGGTCGGCGCGCGACTGCTCCGAAGGAAACAAGATACCGGTTGATTTGCCGATATCCACCATCACCACATTCCCTTCGATGCGCTGCACGGTGCCGTTGATCAGCTGGCCTTCCTTTTCTTTATATTCTTGGAAGATCATATTGCGCTCCGCCTCCCGCAGTCTTTGCAAAATGACCTGCTTGGCAGTTTGCGCCGCCACTCGGCCGTACTCCGCCGGCGGAAAAACCTCTTCGCGGATCTCACCACCCACCTTGGCGGCCTTATCTATCTTTTTGGCGTCTTTTAACAGAATTTCCTTCATCGGATCTTCCACTTCATCAACAATTTTGTGCACAACAAATAGCCGCGCTTTCTCCGTCTTCGGGTCCAAGGTGGCCACAATGAGCTGCTCCTTCTGGCCAAAATCCTTCCGGTAGGCAGCAGCCAATGCCGCTTCCACCGTTTCCAGCACGGCTTCCTTGGAGATCCCTTTTTCCTCTGCGATCTGCATGATCGCTGCCATAAATTCCGATGCCATAATTTCTACCTATTTTTATCGATGGAATCCCGAGCCTATCGAGGGACTACCATCTCTTATCTCTATCTATTCCCATCATAACTCAGCAGGTTTGATCATCAAACCTGCGTAAATCCATCCCCTGCAGAATATCCCAGATCACCCTTCTAGTCAATCGCCTCAATCTCAGTGATCAGCTCCGGCTCGCCCTCCCCCCCAAGCAGGGTCATCACTCCCAGACCGATCGGGAGATCCAGGTCTCCTTCCCTTAAGAAACTCTCCGCCACTTTCTGCATCCGTTTCAATTTTCTTCGTCCTACTGCCTCCGCCGGCGCGCCAAAAGCCTGGCTGCTGCGAGTTTTCACTTCGACAAACACCAGCCGCTTGCCGTCCCACGCTATGATGTCCGCCTCGCCCACCCGGCACCGGTAATTCCGGGCAACCACTTTAAACCCCCTCGCCTGCAAAGATTCGGCAGCCCGATTTTCCCCCAGTTGGCCTAATTTATTTATCAAGCGATGCTTGCGTTAATTTGTGATGCAACATCAGTTTGACTGGCGCAAAGCTCTTGCGATGCGCTCCGCAAATACCGTGTCTGGCAATGCGCTCCTGATGCAACACTGTGCCGTAACCTTTATGAATAGCAAATCCGAAGCGCGGATATTTTCTATGCAGCTCCACCATCAATCGGTCGCGCACCACTTTTGCCACGATCGAGGCCGCCGCGATCGACACCGACTTAGTATCGCCATCTATGATCCCGCTACTTGGTGCCTGGGCAAAATTCACTTTAAAACCGTCCACTAAAATAAATTCCGGCTTGCTCTTTAAACTATCAACTGCCCGCTGCATTGCTACATAGGTTGCTTGCGCCACTCCCAATTTGTCCACCTCCAGAACGTCCACTATCCCCACTCCGGTCGCTACGGCAAGTTTTTGGATCGTGCCAAAAAGATTCTCCCGCTGCACGGGCGTCAGTTGCTTAGAATCGTTAATGCCTAATTTATCCGGCAAATCCTCCGGCAAAATCACCGCCGCGGCCACTACCGGCCCGGCCCATGCTCCCCGACCCGCTTCGTCCACACCGGCAATTAGCTTAATTCCCGTCGCTCGGATCGTCTGTTCCAGTTCCCGCGTCGGGCCGGATGTCCTCCGACTGCTCTTCCCCCGAGATTTGTTGCTCTGTCGATCCATTTTGTACCTCCCCCGAGGGCTGCTCATTAGTTTCTACCGCATTATTTTCGCCCGGCTCCGCAGCAGTTGTTTGCAGGTCCTCTGCCGCTCTACGCTCCGACTCCGCCTTGACCGCTTCGGCAATGTCTTCCTCGGTCGCCTCGGTTTGGGGTTGCGGCCCCTGTTCCAATGCTGCCGCCCATATGCCTTTCCTGCTGTCTCTATCTTTCATCTTTAAAGCCTTGCCGGTCAAATCGCGCAGGTGGTATAGCTTAGCCCGCCGCACCTTAGCCGCCCGTTTGAATTCCACCTTGGTAATGTTCGGTGAATGCAGTAAAAAAACCTTCTCCACCCCCACCCCCGAAGCGATTTTGCGTACGGTGAAGCTGGCATCCAAGCTCTTACCCCCATGGGTGGCGATCACCACCCCTTCGAATACCTGCACTCTCTCTTTGCTCCCCTCCCGTACTTTCTGGTGTACCCGTACCAAATCCCCCACCGCAACCTCGGGAGGAGTGGGTCTTCTAAACAACTTCAAAATCGGCTCCGCTAGATTTACCATAACGTAAGTAGCCTACCAAAAGGGAGCTCCCAGCGCAAGCTTAATAAAAACCCCGCTTGCCCTTTGAAGAACAAACGGGGATAGGGTTCACTTGGCATCCAGCCATACTCCCCCGGCATGCCGGGGGGCCACCACATCGATGGCCAAATTGCCGCTTGTGAGCAAGCCACCTAGGTCCAGTTGCCGGAGGTCCTGCTCAGTAATCAGGTAAACGCTGCCATCCTGATTATCCATATCCACTTGGGTAGGCAAGATGACTTGGCCCGCGGACGCCGCCGTGTTCAGGAATTTCGTGCCTGCCGCAAGCTGAGCTCTTAGGGTTCCCCATCGGCCGGTCACGACCGTCAAAGTAGTGTGTTCACTGCCTAGGCGTACTGCCAGCAAGAGCGATCCGATTCGCATTGGGTGATTCACTTGTCTTTCCACCAGCTTAGTCCGGCTCAGCCGATAGCCTTGAGCCCTCAAGCTCACCCAGCGCAGGTCCGTGCCTCCCGCACTGTTCTTCACTGCGAAGTAAAGCTTGTTGCCCAGGAATACTGGCGGAGAATCTAACTGCAACGGCCCCTGCACTACTACTTTGGCCAGACCTCCCATCGAGCGGAGAACCAGATCGCCATTGTCCACGAAAGCGATCAGGTTCCCATCCGCCTTGGGCGCCGCCAGCGAGCTCTTGCCGTTATCGGTGAGCTGTACTACTTTACCGTCGTTTGCTTGAATCAGCACTATGTCAGTGCCGGCGTCGTGCTGCCATGTGGCAATAAGATCGTCTCCCATCCACTGCGGCCAGGCCAAAGTTCCGCCCACCGGTAACTGCAGCTCCTGCGGATTATCCCAGTGGTTGGCCACGGTCCAAGTTCCGCCCTGCTCGTCCGTCCATACCAATCGCGCTGTGCGCAAGGCGTCACCAGTTTGCGCTATGGGGAGTCGTATCGTCGGCATCTCCGGCAACCACAGATCAAAACCCTGATCGCGCAACGCTTTCTGCTGGTGGGCCAGAATGTAAGGCATGATCGGCTTCAGCATCGCGTCATGCAGTTCCATTCCGCCATTGCCGCGCAGCATTTCAGCGTGATTGTGATCGGATGCCAGTTGAATGCCCTGCGCATTACCGGCATAGTGTTCGCACAACGCCGATCGCAGCGGCACCAGCCCGTCACTGCCGCCCTTCACTCCGGCCTTCTCCAGTATCAGCGCTCCCAACCGGTAGCTCAGCACATCTTGGTCGCTGCCGTCTTCCAGAAACAATCGGTCCAGCAGCAAAACCACGTTGACATTGCGGGCAAACGCATTGCCTTTGATCGGTTCAACTTTAGAGCCGACTAGTGTCCAGCTCGCGCCCAGCGGATGAGATTTCAGCAGCGCCGTCATTGCTGGATGACCGGGAACCATCCATTGGATGCCGGGTGCGCTGAAATCGATCCCTAAGGTCTTGCCGATCGACCGTTTCATCGCTCGCCCCAATATCGGGAAAGCCGCCTGAAATGCTTTCTCCGCCGCCGCTTCATCAGCCAGCGGAGTGCCCTCAAAGGGAGTCGCTGACGTAACCTTCGCATCCAGTTTTCCGTTACCAGTATCCGCCCAGTAGCAGAATAGTACCCGGCCACCCATACTATGAGCAACGCTGGAAAAACGGATTCCCGCTCGGGTCAGCTCGGGATCAATCTCGATCTTGGCCCGCAGCCAACTGCCAATGCGCGTCGGCGCCGCATCGGAGTTATACCAAAAGCCATAGACCTTCACCGCCTTCACGAATTCTTCATCGGTCCACAACCGGTAGCCATATTCCCAGTCCGGGAGCACTTGGTCACGGATCACACTGATAAGCTCATCCCCGGGCGGTCCATCGGGATCCTTGGCATCATTTCTGCCCAAGACCACGATGACAGGATAACGTTCACCCAGCGGCTGATTATCACTCACTGCCACCAAACGCCCGTGCGCCCCCCAAGCTCGCAACGGATCGACAACACTGTTCTGCAACACACTGTCGGGCACGGCTGCCCAGACAGCGGTGGCCGCTAACGCCGCCACCCCGCCAACTTTCCACGACAAAAGCTTGGCGAACACTTGGCTACCTCCTAGTTGGTAATGTGCTAACTACTTACTCAAGAATATTAATAATTTCTTTCTCTAGATCAGCTGATTTGTCCGTCCGGGCTCCGGTTGGCACTTTCTGCCAGCGGCCGTTGCTGAATATCTCCAGCGCCACTTTAAGTTCCCCCGGGTGTTTCTCCAATATTTGCTTCAGCGTCTGGAGCTCGCCATTGGTAAATGCCTTCGGTAATCTTATCAACAGTCCTTCAGCGGTGTATTCCAACCTGCGCTGAGCCACCGGCACAAAAGTAGCTATCCCCTCGCGGAATTGCCCTTCTGCCCGCTTGGTTATTCGTGCCGCTTCTTCCAGCTGCTGCAAATAAGCGCTATTCACCTCGTATACTTCGCTCACTAAAATCTTGGGTTCAGTTACCACTATGATGCTGTCCCCCTGATTCTCCGCCCGCTCTTTCACGTTAACTTTGCCCGCTACTAAAATTACTTTGTCCCGTCCCCAAATGTTTCGGGTGGCATCTAATACTTTGGGGAACACGATTGCCTCAATCGTGCCGCTTAGATCTTCTATGGTAACGAACAGCATCGCGTCACCGGTCTTGGTGAATACCTTTTGGATGCGGCTTACCACGCCCGCCAGTTTTATCGCCTTGCCGTCATCCAGCGCCGTTAAGGCGGTGATGGGCCTCACAATGCCCTCTAGTCTTGGCAGTATCTCTTTCAGGGGATGGCGGGATACAAAAGTCCCCAAATATTCCTTTTCCCAAGCCAGCTTTTCCTGATCCGTAGCTGGCGTCCCCTCTACCAATTGGATGGTCTGCCGCGCTGCTACTTCCGTTGCAGCAAAAATTCCTAACTGCTGCGAGGCGGCCTGCGACTGATGTTCGGCGGAAAAATTGAGAATTGCTTCAATATTGTCATAAAGCACTTTGCGATCGCCGAATGCGTCCAGCGCCCCGCCCAAGATCAAACTCTCCACTGTTTTGCGATTAATCACCTCGCGACCGACCCGTTTCACGAAATCCGCCAAATCTTGGTAAGGACCGTTGCGCTGCCGTTCCTCCACGATCGCATCCGACACTTTGTGCCCCACATTGCGGATGGCGTTAAGCCCAAAGACGATATCACCGGTCTCTCTTACTACCGCAAAATCCGTAAAACTTTTATTGACCGATGGCGGCAACACCTGGATTTTCATATGTTCGCACTCGGCAATATTTTTAGCGATCTTATCCAAATCCTGTTGATCGGAAGTCATCAATGCCGCCATGAACGCACTGGGATAGTGCGCTTTCAAATAGGCCGTCCAGTACGCGATCACCGCATAGCTCACCGAGTGGGCCCGGTTGAATCCGTACAACGCAAACGGCTCCACGAAGTGAAACAGCTGTTCGGCGATATCCGCTCTTACCCCATTGGCGATCCCGCCAGCCACGAACTTTTCTTTCTGCTCATTGAGTAGTTTTACATTCTTTTTCCCGATCGCCTTCCGCAATACATCTGCCTCACCCAAAGTAAAACCGCATAGGTCACGGGCGATCTGCAAAACCTGCTCCTGATACACCGCGATCCCATAAGTATCCTTCAAAATTGGCTCTAGTTTTGGATGAATATATTCGATTTTTTTCTGTCCCCGCTTCCTCGCAATAAAATCAGGCAGAAATTGAATTGGCCCTGGCCGGTACAGCGCAACCATGGCCGCGATATCCCCAAACACAGTTGGTCTTAGCTCCTTGAGGTTTTTGCGCATCCCTTCGCCCTCCAACTGAAACACCCCGGTCGTGTTGGCCGCCGCTAACAGCTCAAAAGTCTTTTTGTCGTCAAATGGCAGCTTGGTAACATCAACATCAGCGCCGTGAACTTTGCGAATAATTCTTAAAGCATTCTTAATAATGGTCAGGTTCTTCAGCCCCAGAAAGTCCATCTTCAGCAAACCCACCGCCTCTATCGGATACATTGAATATTGCGTCACTAGTACCTTGTCATCTGACGGCGAATACTGGATAGGTGTGTAATTAGTCAGATCCCCATCAGCGATCACCACCCCTGCCGCATGAACTGACGCATGGCGGATCGTCCCTTCTAGCTTCATTGATAAGTCAAGCAGCCTCCGCGCGTTCTCACTTTCCTTATATATCTGCTTAAGCTCCTGCACGCTTTCCAGGTGCATTTTCAGAGGAGCATATTTGCCCTGCTGGGGCGGCGGGATCAATTTAGCTATCCGGTCCACCTCGCCATATGGCATCCCCAGCGCCCGCCCCACATCCCGCACTGCCGCTCTCGATGCCATCGTTCCAAAAGTAACGATTTGCGCCACCTTATCCTGGCCATATTTTTGGCGAACATAGTCGATTACCTCCCCTCGGCGATCATCCGCAAAATCCAAATCAATATCCGGCATCGAGACTCTCTCTGGATTCAAAAACCGTTCGAACAGCAAATTATGCTCCAGGGGGTTCACCTCGGTAATGCGCAACGCATAAGACACCATGCTGCCCGCGGCACTACCCCGTCCCGGACCTACCACAATGCCTTGATTCTTAGCCCAATTCACAAAATCGGCTACCACCAGCATATAGCCCTTATAGCCCATCTGGGCGATGACCGAAACTTCATAATCCACCCTCTCTTGCACTTCCGCCGAGACCTGTTCGCCAAATCGGAACCGCAATCCGGCTTCCAACTGTTCGGCAAAATACTGGTCGATGCTCTTACTACCCGGCGGCACAAACTGCGGGAATACCAGCTGCCCCATCGGGATTTCCAGATTGCACTGTTCGGCGATCTTAACCGTATTTTCAATCGCCTCGGGAACATGCTGGAAAGCATCGATGAATTCCTGCGGATCTTTCACGTGAAAATGCTCATTCATCATCGACATCCGATTGGTATCGGAAACCCGCGACGCCGTCTGTACGCACAGCAGCACATCCTGCGCCTCCGCATCCTCCAAGCATAAATAGTGGGCATCCCCTGATGCCACCAACGGGACACCCAGCTCTTGGCTTATCCCGATCAGGGCATCATTGACGATTTGCTGCTCCGGAATATTGGGATGGAGCTGCAGCTCCAAATAATAATCAGCGCCGAACACTTGTTTGTGCCATAGCACTAGTTCTTTGGCCTTCTCCAAATTGCCCGCCTGAATTGCGCGCGGCACTTCCCCGCTGAGGCATCCCGACAGGCACACCAGCCCTTTGGCGTATTTTTCCAATGTTTCGTGATCAACCCTCGGCTTATAGTAAAATCCCCGCAGGTGCGCCTCGGTCGTGAGCTTCATCAAATTGCGATACCCTTCCAGATTTTTTGCCAAAAGGGTCAAATGAAAATAATCCCGCTCGCCCTGCCGCACCTCGCGGTCGGACATCCTGCCGGCTGTCACATAAACTTCATTACCGATGATCGGCTTAATGCCGGCTGCTTTACATTCTTTGTAAAACTCAATGGCGCCATACATCACTCCGTGGTCAGTCAACGCCACTGCTTCTCCGCCCTGCTCCTTTATTCGCTTCACCAAATCCGGAATTTTGGTTAAGCCATCAAGCAGGCTGTAATGACTGTGCAAATGCAAGTGCACAAATTTCACCTCTACCTCCCAACTAAAGCGAAGCTAGTAATACCGCCTTCTAATTTTAACAGCCTACCTCCGATATCGCCTATCCACAAAGGCCAACCCCGCGAGCATAGAGAGTACCAGGGCTACCCCGAGAGCTATCAAAAGCCCGGGTGAACCCAGGACAAAATGGGCAAAGCCCACCAAGAGATCCGTCAGCCACCTCCCCAAGTCGGTATCCGCCAAGAACCAGATCAGCGCCACAAGCACCAAGATGCCGGCCAATATGCCTGTCAGCAGTCTGGGATGGGTCCCCCAAAAATAGTTCAGTCCGCTAAGAGCCCTATCCAGCGAGCCCCGCTCCTGCCAATCCCGCCCGATCATATCCAAAATCGCCTGCAGAAAAGCACTGCTTGCTCTCGCCGCGTCGCTCTTGGTCACCCGATGGCCGACCTCACCCAAGATGTGCCGATAAACTTTTTCTGCCGCGAGCACCCCCCGAATATCTCGAAACAGCTCGCCGGCATTATGGATGCGTTCTTCCACCGTTTCGCCGAAGCTTACCTCATTCAAAACTTGATGGAAAATTTTAAACGCCTCGATGACCGCCATTCCCCACGCGGCATCGTCTCTGCCCGCAAGCCACTGCTCTACGCGCTTCCACTCTGCCTCCACTGATATCGTGTCTTTAGTGCTTCGCTGTAATTCGTCCATTCTTCCTTGCCCCGCCCGTCATTCCCGCGCCCGCCCGCAACGATTCGCGTAGCGATTCGGGCAGGCAAGCGGGAATCCAGACATTAAACTTAAATAAAATTGATAATTTTGTCCTTCACAAAAACATGCTTGGTCGCGGCCCCCGCCACCTTTTTCAGTTTCTCATTTTGCTGCACCGCCGCCAAAACTTCCCGCTCGCTCGCTCCCGCCGGCATCTCCACCGTCCCGCGCAGTTTCCCCTTTTCCTGCACCGCGATAGTCATTGTCTGCAAAGCAACTTTAGTTTCGTCAAACGCCGGCCAGCCCGCTTTGGCATCACATACACTACCTATTTTCTGCATCACCCTCTGCCATAATTCTTCCGCCAAGTGCGGAGCAAAAGGTGATATCAATCTAGTAAATTCCTCGACCCACTCGTTGCTCTCCGTTTTGCTAATCTCGTTGATAAATTCCATAAATGCACTGACGGCAGTATTGAACTTCATCACTTCAATATCTCCAGTAACTTTCTTGATCAGACGTTGGGTCAAAATACCCCCCTCGACCGTTTCCTGGTGCGGTTTCAGTGCCCGTTCACCGATCAACCGGTAAACTCTATCCAAAAACTTCCGCACCCCAGTTACCCCATTCGTATCCCACGCGATCGATTGGTCAAAGGGTCCCATAAACATTTCATACATTCTGACCGTATCCGCACCGAACTTCTCGATCAGTTCATCGGGGTTGATGACATTCCCTCTGGACTTGCTCATTTTTTCGCCGTCCGGGCCCAAAATCAGCCCTTGATGACGCAACTTCAAAAACGGCTCGGCAAAATCCAGATATCCTAATTTATGCAGCACTTTGGTAATGAATCGCGCATACAGCAAATGCCCTGTTGTATGCTCCGCCCCGCCAATATACAGATCCACCGGCATCCAATATTTCAGCGCCGCCTTGTCGGCAAACTCCTTATCATTATGCGGGTCCAAGTAGCGCAGATAATACCACGACGAACAGACAAAGGTATCCATCGTATCTAATTCCCGGTGCGCTCCTTTACCATATTTCTCTTCCACTCCCGCTTGGAAAGTTTTGGATTTAGCCAACGGCGACTCACCAGTCGGCTTAAAATCAACATCGGTCGGCAATATCACTGGCAAATCCTTTTCGTCTACCGATACTGTTTTGTACTGACCTGCCACCGCTTTCAGCGGGGCCCCGCCAGGGGCGGTGGCTGACCCGCTAACCGGCTGATAGACTATTGGGATCGGTGCTCCCCAATACCGCTGCCGAGAAATCAGCCAATCATGCAATTTGTATTGGGTTTCCGCTCTTCCCCCGAATCTCTTCGTCATCGCCGGAGCTACTTGGGCCGAATTCTGCCCATCGAATTCCCCCGAATTCATCAATGCTCCGTGGCCGGCATAGAATTTTTCATCCGACTTGATCACCTGCATAATGGACAGTTCATATTTCTTCGCAAACTTGCAGTCTCGCTCGTCATGCGCCGGTACTGCCATGATCGCCCCCGTTCCGTAATTGGTTAGCACATAATCAGCGATCCAAATCGGGATTTCTTTATGGGTCGCCGGATTCACCGCAAAACTACCGGTAAGCACTCCTGTTTTTTCTTTGGCCATCGTCCGGTCCAAAGTAGTTTTCTTTTCGGTGGCGGCGACATATTTCTCAACTGCAGATTTCTGCTCCAGCGTGGTCAACTGCTCCACCAGCTCGTGCTCCGGCGCCAACACCAAATAGGTCGCCCCGAAGATAGTATCCGGCCTCGTTGTAAATACCTCGATACTGAAATCGCCCGACTTAAACGTGAGCATTGCTCCTTCGCTTTTACCGATCCAATTCCGCTGACCAGCCTTGGTCGATTCCGGCCAATCCAATTTATCTAAGCCATCCAGCAATTCTTCGGCAAAAGCAGTGATCTTGAAAAACCACTGCTTTAATTTTTTCTGCTCCACCTGCGTTCCGCATCGCTCGCAGCAACCGTTCACCACCTGCTCATTGGCCAGTACCGTTTGGTCTTTCGGACACCAATTAGCATAGGCCTCTTTTTGATAGGCATATCCGTTATCATACAAAGTTTTGAAAATCCATTGCGTCCATTTGTAATAGCTCGGCTCGGAAGTATTGATTTCCCTCTCCCAGTCATAGGCGAATCCAAATGACTTCAGCTGTTTTGTGAATCTTGTGATGTTCGCTGCTGTTGTTTCCGCCGGCGGTTTACCCACCTTAATAGCATAATTTTCTGCCGGCAAGCCAAAGGCATCCCAACCGATCGGCCGCAAGACATTATCGCCCCTCATCCGACGGTAGCGTGCCCAGATATCCGTCGCCGTGTAGCTGCGCGGGTGACCGGCATGTAACCCCTCGCCTGAGGGGTAGGCAAACATATCCAAAGCGTAAAATTTCGGCCGCCTATCTCCGTCTATCGCCTTAAACACCTGGGCTTCTGTCCAGTATTTTTGCCACTTCGGCTCAATTATCTTGTGATCGTATTTCTCTTCTGCCACGGGTATATCATAGCAAAACCCGCCGAGAGCTTCCCTGCTTGGTGGACCTGAGGGGATTCGAACCCCTGACCTCCTCCATGCCATGGAGGCGCTCTACCAACTGAGCCACAGGCCCACGGCTTTCAAACTATACTTCAATCTTCCTGGCAATTCTACCCAGTACCGGCATCTCCCATGTCTTCCCGCGAAAGACCGCGTACACTCCCAATATGCTCAGCGCCACGAACAGCACCCACGCCAGCGCCCCCAATATCGACACAATGCCCAGTTCTGTGCTCGGCAATAATGCCACGAAGAAAGACTCCAGTATAAACAATAGGAACCAGACTATGACCTCTGTACCAAACAATACCATCCCCTGCCGAGCATGAAAGTACACTTCTTCCTGATCATGCCTCAAGATCAGCGGAACAATGAACAGGATTGAAATATACGACAGCGCCGCAAAGATTTTGTCTTCACTGCTTAAGCCCCCTCGCGGCCGTGGCTCATGCGGCGTTATTTGAGCATCATTTTCTTCCATAATTCATCAATTATTCTCTCTGCCCCCCAATAATACCCTAGACTCTAAAATAATCAATGCCAGAGCAAGAAAGACTAATAACCTGCCTTGCTGGAACGATACCGCCCAATGATCTACCAGTCCACCCGCCAAAATACCCAGCCCCGCCAGCCCCAGCCACCATTCGAAACGCGCTGGTTTAGCCGTCTTCAGCCACCACCAGCCCACCGACAGCGCCAGCCATAGCCAGATGGCAATTCCCACCACTCCATTCTCCGCCGTCATCAGCAAATAGATATTATGCACTGGTTTATAGGTCCAAACCAATTGGTCCGGCCGTAGTTGAATGAGCGCTTGAGTATAGTTGCCGGTGCCAACCCCCGCAAATTCATATCCGCTCAGCACCTGCTTCCAATCATTCCAGCCTGCCGCCCGATCCTCCACCGATTTTTGTTCCAACGGCGACGCGGCGGAAAATCTGCCGGCCACATTCGGCCACTGCCATGCCATCGCCACCATCCCTCCGAGCAGTAATACCGCCATCGGCAACCATAGTGTTCTTCCCCACCTGCGCCGCAGCATTACTGCCGCTCCCACTATCAGCAGTACCATCAGCGCCACCACCCAACTCGCCCGCGAGAATGACAATACCAACGCCATCCCCATCAAACCCGCCAAGAGCAGCAGCCAGCCTTTTTGCCGTTGGCTTACATTGCGATATAAAACCAAAACCGGCACCACCGCGAATGCCAACAATCCGCCCAGCATGTTGGGATGGGGCAATAGTCCCTGCGCCCGGATTTGCCGGTGCGCTTCATCTCCCACCACCGCCACGCCGCCTTGATTCGGCCCCAAGGGCGATTCGCCAAGCAAGTGCAGGCCCAAGTCATGGTTCGCCGCAAACTGGGCAATGCCCCACACCGCCTGCAAGCCCACGCCCAGCACCAAGGGCCACAAAATCCGCCGCAAATCTTTTACATTATTTACTAAATACAGCAGCCAGCCGAACATCAGCCAATAATGCGCCGCTTGCTGTAAACTGTTTTGCCAGTCCAGCCCCGACCAGCTGGTAATCGTTATCCACATCAGCCACAACACCAATGGCTGCCAGATCCACTTCGGCGGCAATTGTACCTTCGGCCGCCGCAATAGCCACGCTCCCAGCAAGATGATTATCAGCAAATCGGTGGCGTACAAATGCACCGACGCATATTCATAATAGTTGCCGCCGTAAGCAGCAAAATAAAACGTGTGCCGAAGTTGCCACGGCAGCATAAAGATGGAGAGCCACAGGACGGTCTCTTCAAAAGTCCTCGGCCAGAAACTCTTCCACCACCGCGTTAAGATGATGCCTTTTGTCATCGCTAAAATGGATTTTCACAATGTGGTCATTGGCCAGCACCAGAGGATTCTGCCCAATTTTTCTTACATTCCGGTCAATAATATCCAACTGTTTCTGCCTGAGCCGCGCCTCTAATCGGTCCCCGAGACGCCCGCTCAGTATCTTCTCCCCCAATCGTATCAACATTGTCGGTCCCCCCCGCAGTTCCATCGCCGGCCGGCTCTGCGGCGACCGATAGGCCACCGGCAGATATTCTTTCAGCCATGCGTTAGCCTGCCAAAATTTCCTAAAGAAATCCGATCGGTACAGGGGAATAAAATCACATACCCAATATGCCAGCAGAAAGTCCTGCGGGATATCCCGTTGGGATAAATCCATCCCCTCTTCGCTCAGGAACAAGTCGGGCGACACTTTCATATATTTATCTTTCCCCGCCCGCCAGCGCAAAACTCGTAGCCACCAAAGCGTTAACGCCCGCACCGTCCACAGCCTCCCCCGCCGTGCTATGACGAAAAAATCAATGTCGGAGTCCCGTCCCACATTATCATGGGACAAGCTGTTCATTACCCCGACTAGTTTGACAAAGGGTATCCAGCGGAACAATCCCGCCCGGCGCTTAGCCATTTGCCAGAATCGCCGCACCTCATCCGGATCACTGCTTTCCCGGCTGCGCGGTTCTCCCCAATAATAAGTCTCCCCGACGTTTGGCACATCCAGCCCCTTTAGCGTCTCGCGAATCTTTTCCAGCTGGAAGTCCTGCCGCCAGCCATAGCGCCTGATCTGCGCCACGGTCAGGGTCCGTCCCCGAGCAGAATAGTCCGCCCCAAAGAAAACTAAGGGTATCAGACACTGCCTTGTATGCTCTCCCCCCAGTTTTTTACCCATTACTTTCATGTTATCTTGAAGGTACTAATTACCTCAAATCTAGACAATGAAAACTGTTCTCTCCGGCATTAAGCCCTCGGGGGTTCCCACTCTGGGAAATTACATCGGGGCCCTGACCCAGTGGGTTGAGCTGCAAAACAAATACCCGGCCTCGCTCTTCCCCATCGTTGATCTGCATGCCCTGACCACCCCTCAGGATCCTAAGACCCTGACCCATCAGACTTATTTGATGACCGCCTTTGCGTTAGCCGCCGGCATTAATCCTAAAAAATCCATCATCTTTCTTCAGTCCCAAGTCCCCGCCCATAGTGAGTTGAGCTGGCTATTGACCACCATTGCCACGATGGGAGAGCTTGGTCGGATGACCCAATTCAAAGATAAAATTCAAAAAGCCAAGGGTACCGACAGCGTCGGCGCCGGGCTCTTCAACTACCCCGTACTGATGGCCGCCGACATCTTGCTGTATCATGCCGGTATTGTCCCGGTCGGTGAGGATCAAAAACAACACGTCGAGCTGGCCCGCAATTTGGCCCAGCGTTTCAACAAACGCTTTGGCCAAACCTTTGTTGTCCCCGAACCAATGCTGCGCAAAGAGGGTGCCCGCATTATGGACCTTCTGGACCCTGCTAAAAAAATGAGCAAGAGCGATGACGACCGCGGCTGTATTCTTCTTACCGATACTCCCCAGCAAATCCGCCAGAAAATCATGCGCGCCGTCACTGATTCCGGCTCAATCATCAAATTTGATCCCGCCCGGAAGGGACTGCACAATCTACTGACTATCTACAAAATCCTCTCCGGTAAAACCGAGTCCCAAATCGAAAAACATTTCTCCGGTAAAGGCTATGGCGAACTCAAAAAAGAACTAGCCAAGATGACGATTAAAATATTGTCTCCCATCCAAACTAAGATGGAGTATTACATGAAAAATAAAAAACTACTTGACCGTATTTTGACTGCCGGCGCCAGGCGCGCTGAAAAAATCGCCGACCAAACGCTAAAGCAAGCAAAACAAAAACTTGGTCTAGTGGTTTAATCTCTAGCCAGTTATCCACACTGACCAAAAATACATCTAGGCAAACAAGTCCAAATCAGTATAATGATTTGGTACATTTTTAAACCCCGAGGCTGCGAAAATGTTTACAACCTACCGTTGGGTTTACATCCTGCTTGCTCTACTAAGCGTCGCCGAACTGATCGGTGGTTTTATCAAAAAGTTTATGGCCACCCCGCTTGGTACTGGTCTGCATGCTTTCTTGAGCCTATTCGCCATCATTTTTGTTATTGAAGCGCTGACCCTGATCAGATATTGCAACGATCCGCCGGAAACGCAGGCCCGCCTGATCTACAATGCCCACGGAATGACCCTGATCCTGGGGGTGCTTTTGCTGATCATCCTCTGGGCTTTTACCCGTTAGCCGAAATTACATCAGTCAACTCTTGCCGGACTTGTTCCAGAAGCTCCGGGCTTTTGGCTTCAATATTCAACCTAAGCAGGGGCTCGTTTGCGCTCGGCCGGATATTGGCCCACCAGTCCAATGTTTCAATAGTTAGCCCATCTAGCCGACCGATCTCTTCGTGGGCAAACTTTTTTGCTAATTCATTCACCACCGCCTTCGGGTCAGTTACTGCAAAGTTTGTTTCCGGGATCTGAAAATACTTCCGATACGGTTCCAATACCTCACTCAGCTTTTTCCCTTCCTTCGCCATCAGAGATAACACAAACATCGCCGCGATCACACCGGAGTCACAGGAAAAGTTTTCCTTAAAGAAATAATGTCCGGAGTGCTCACCGGCAAAATAGGCATCGAAGGCCCTCATATCCTTCTTTATAAACCCGTGCCCGACTTTTGTTCTTAAGGCGTGCGCTTGGTGTTTCTCCACCACATCCCGCACATTCCAGCCGCAAATTGCGTTGTACAAAACCGTCCGCTTAGGATCTTGGGTCAATATCTCATCCATCACCATTGCCGTCATCTCCGAGCCGGTCACCCACCGACCGTTATTATCCACCAAGAAGACTCGATCAGCATCGCCATCAAACGCCATCCCTAAATCCGCCTTTTCCTCCACCACTCTCTTACACAAATCCTCCACGTTTTTCGGTTCGATCGGACTCGGCAAGTGATTGAGAAAATTACCATCCGGCTCAAAATACATTTCCACTAATTCCACTGGCAGTCGTTGAAACAATTCTCGTACGGTCGGTCCCGCCACTCCGTTGCCTGCATCCACTACAATTTTCAAACGCGGTAAATTATCGACTTTTGCAAATGACAAAACATGCTTCACCCATTGCTGCGTTAAATCCAACTTAGAGCTCACCTGTCCACCTGTCGGCATCATCCAATTCGCCCCCCTTTGCTCGACAATCGTCCCTAGCTCTTCAATTTCCCCGCTACCTCCGATTGACGCCCCGCCTCGGCTAAAAATTTTCATCCCGATCCATTCTTTGGGATTATGCGATGCCGTTACATTAATGGTCACGTCAAAATCCAGCGCTCCCGCTGCCCAACCTACCATGTCAGTTCCCGTCATCCCGCAATCCGTTACCCCACATCCACCATCTTGTAGTCCCAAACATACCGCCCGCTGGATGCTTGGTGCCGCTAGACGCGCATCCCGCCCCACCGCCGCTTTTTTCGGGTGAACATATTCACAGATCGCCCGCGCGATCTTATAAGCATCCTCCTCATTCAGCTCAGAGGGATAGATACCGCGAACATCATAAGCACGAAAAATGCTCTTATCCACCCCGTAGAAGAATTTAGAAGATATATCTAATCAGCTTGGCGAATGCTATAAACATAACTCAAGTCTAATGTAGTACCAACGCCCCGCTCTTACCTGATGCTACCGATATATCACAAGCCTAGCTGTTCTAAATTTCTCTACGGGGCCACCCCCGCATTATATCAGCTACCTCTCGCCACCACTGCCGCCCAGACCATCTTCGCTCCGGCATCCTTCAGTGCCCGGGCCGCATCCTCCAGCGTCGCCCCCGTTGTCATCACGTCATCCACCAACAAGATTTTCATTCCCCTCAAATCCTGTTTGGCAAGAAATGCCTTATAGACATTAATACGCCGATGCATCCCGCTCAGTTCCACCTGCGCCTCCGTCGCTCTGATCCTCCGCAGCCACTGTGAGCGATAAGGCATCCGCAAATATCCTGCTAAACGCCGACCCAACAAATCCGCCTGATTAAAACCTCGTTTAGTCAGTCTCCCGGGATGAAGCGGCACCGGCACCACCGTCCAACCATCCCAAGCTTTGCCCTCAACCGCCTGGAGTAGAATCCGACTCAAAATTTTCGCCAAATCCGTAAGTGCTTCATATTTTAATCGATGCACCAGCTCCCGTACTGGCCCGCTTTCATAGTGCGTAGCCACCAGCACCCCACTTAAGTGAGTGTAGCGCCGGCACCGCTGACAGGTTTTGCCCTGCTCGCTTAATTTTCCGCACCGATAGCACACCTGCGCCTTCACAAAGAAAATCTGCTCGGCGCATATTTCACACAGCCATCCACCGGCCGCGTTGCACTGCACGCAAAACGCCGGCGCGACCGCGTCCTGCACTAATCCCCCGATTCTACTGAGGACCGATAGTAACACCCGTGTAGTAATAGGTTAGAATTTCCGAGAAAGTTTTGCCTTGCAGCGCCATATTTTTAGCTCCCCACTGCGCCATACCCACCCCATGTCCCCAGCCCGAACCGGTGAAAATGAAATCGGGCCGGGTTGGATCACCCGTCGGCTGGACAGTAAATTTCATGCTCTTAATATCATTATTGTTAGTCAGATAATCAAACGAATAAAACGGCAGCGTTACCACTTTGCCGCTCTGCAAAGTGAAAACCACTGTCTTGGCCCGTCCGGAAACAAACTGCTCCGCGACCGTAATACTCATAATGGGATCAGTCCCTGCCAATACTCCCAGCGCATCATCAAATCTAGTCTGCAAATAATCCTGGGTTAACGTCGCTGTCCATACGATCGGCTTGGCATAAGGGTCTGATACCGCCTTTAAATACGGGATCGCTTGCGCGGGGTTCCCTTTCCCCCAAACATTCTCCACATTTTCGGTATAGCCGCCGCTGTCCGAGAAATAATACGCCGAGATGGGCTCACCATTGTATTTAATAATAGTACCGCGCGTCGCCTCAGCCGCCGCCGCTAAGCTCGGGCGGGCTACCTCGTAATCATATCCGTAATACACCTGATCCCGCGTGTCATCATAGATATCAAAAATGTCCGCCCGGGGAGCCAGTCGCTTTTTTACCGCGAATGTCCGCGCCGCCACCATCTGTGCCTTTTGGGCTTCCGCCGGCCAGCCGTCCGGCACTTCCGCCACCCCCTTCAGATAATCCTCCAGCTCCAGACTGTCCACCACCCAGACATTGCCTGATAGGTTAGAGCGCCGGATCTCAATGATCCCCCGAAAAGTGTCGTACGAGGAGCTGACGCCGCTAGTCTGAACCGTCAGCAAGGTATGGTTGAGAGGAACAAAACGCAAATAGTCATTCACCTGCTCGCCCGTATTCAAGCCATATCCGCCATTGAAAGCAGTTACCACCACGCTTCCACCGGGAATTTTTTTTACCAGGCCTTTATCCGACCCGCGGCGGATCACAAAGTTATCTCCCTGCACCGTGATGGTATCCGTGGTGGAGGTAATCCCTACCCGGAGCGGATCTTTCAGCACCAACTCCTCCTCCACCGCGATATCCCAATAGATTTCCCCCGGCAGCCACGCAATGCCCTCCACTACCGGACGGAAATATTCCCGATATTTACCGATCTTGTCGGGAGCTTTGACCGTGAAGTTAAATCTGCCCGTTTCTCCGGGTTGAACTTCCAATGGCGAAATTACCGCCAAGCGATTCTTACTCAGCCAGGATGGATCATAGAAAACGCTTGCCCGATCCAACTGCTTAGCCGTTCCCAGTTTCACCGCATTTACCCCTTCTCCCTTCCAAACGGTGTTTCCCGTATTGCGAAAGTCTGCCCAAAGACTTACCGTATCTCCCGGCGCCATTGAGATGACATCGGGTGACTGGTCAACAAACTGGGCCTCCCAGCGTGCTGGCACAACCTTAACATTCAAAGTAATACTCACCGGCAGCCAACCGATCCACTCCGCGACTAGCCCGAATTCCTCCTTGAAACTGCCCGTCCGGTTGGGCGCCTGAATAATAAATCTAAACTCTCCCTCGCTTCCCGGCTCCACCACCGCACTGGCTACTGCCACTCGATTTCGACTTAGCCAAGTTGAATGATACAACACGCTCAAACGGTCAAATGGTTTAACGGTCGCGAGCTTAACCGCGCTCGCTCCGCTGTTCTGCCAGGCCACATCACCAGCATTACGAAACTTAACCACCACTTCCGCCGTTTCTTGAGTCTTTAATTCAAGACTGGCCACCGATTGGCTTGTTAGTTCTCCTCGAAATACAGCGGGCTGTACATTGATGGTTAATGGAATGGTCAAGTTAAACCAACTCACCCGCTCCATTACCAGATTAAAATATTCTGTTACCTTGCCGTTGCCGCCTGCCGTCGCCAGAAACTGAAAATGGGCGACTTCCCCCGATGCTACCGCCGCTTCCTGCATCGTAGCCGGCCGGTTATCCCCCACCCATGTCGAATGCGCAAAGCGGCTCTTGTGGTCCTGCGGCCTGATTGTTCCCAAGAGCACCGGATTTGCCCCTGCGTTGGTCCAAGTAGCCGTCCCAATATTCTTAACTGCCACAGTAAACTCTCCCGCCAGCCCCGCCTTCACCCCAATAGGCGAATTGGAAGATACCAACTCGGCCTTTAGGCTGTTGGCCTGTGCCTCCGCTGGCCCAGCCGGCACTGCCGTCAGTAGCCCCATGGCCAAAGCCATCAGACCGGCAGTAATCAGCTTGTGCATAAAGCTGCTCATTTCATTTTCTATTATAGCTGATTTGCTATCCCCGCTAACTTCTACTTTTTATCTTGCCCTTGCTCCTCGCCCTCCCGAGGGCTGATACTAATAAAAGATATGCCCCGTAGAGAAATTTAGAATGCCCTCCTACCTTGGGATATTTTGCGGGGCTGATACCTACCACATCAATCTAACTGCTCCATCAGCTTATTTGACTGCCCGTCGGGCAAGCAAAATATCTTCTAAATTCTTCTACGAGGTATGCTGCGTGATACTTTCTTCGTAAAAACCGAACCCGAGAGAGCTGACACTCTTACTCTAGAGGTTGATAAAGAGACCGCCGGTCTGGAATTGCCTGTTGATCTCTTCCGCTCTGGCGACTGCCTGATCGCGCGCGCACCCATCGTTGGAGCCGCCCTCCAACATATCAACGTAACTCTGGGGCAAAATCGCCTCACCATTCAAAAAACGGCCGCTCCGGATTCTTTCGAGTCACCCGATCGGGTCTATCTCCAAGAGTGCCATTGGGACGAACTTGTCCGGACCATCGAGTTGCCCCTCCCTGTGAATCCTAACGCCACTCGCGCCACCCTAACGGATGGGGTGCTTACCATTACGATGCCCTTGATCAACACCCAGCGCTCTAAGCTCATCCGCATCAACAAGCCATGACCCGCTCATCGAAACTCCCCCCAGTACGCAAGGCGATCATTGCCGTAGCCGGCTTTGGCACTCGTTTTCTGCCCACTACCAAGGCCAGCCCCAAGGAGATGCTGCCTATCATTGATAAGCCCATCGTGCAGCACATCGCTGAGGAGTTAAGCCGCTCCGGCATCAAGGAGATCGTTCTGGTTACCAACTGGCAAAAGAAGGCGGTCGAAGACCATTTCGATCCTTCCTTTGAATTGGAACATCAGCTGCTTGCTCAGGGTAAAAAGGGACTGGTCGCTGAGATGAAAAAGATCAGCCAGTTGGCCAAATTCATCTACATCCGCCAGATCGAAGGTTACGGGAACGCCCTTCCCGTCATCACCGCCAAAGAACTGATAGGCAACGAGCCCTTCATCTATGCCTTTGGCGACGACCTAGTCAAATCCAAGGTGCCTTTCACCAAACAATTGATCGATGCCTACCATCGCTATGGCTGCAGCGTTATCGGTGTACAAGAGGTTGATAGCAAAGAAGTGTCAAAATATGGCATAGTTAAGCTAGACGGCAAAACTTCTTTTCTAAAAGATATTGTCGAGAAGCCGCCTCTTGGCAAAGCACCCTCGCATCTTGCCGCCTTCGGCCGCTACCTCTTTACTCCCGACATCTTCGCAGCGCTCTCCCAACTTGCGCCCGGTCAGGCCAATGAATACTGGATCGCCGACGGCATCAAGAAACTGGCCATCACTCACCGCGTCGCTGCCTGCAAAGTCCAAGGTGGTAAATGGCTTACCACCGGCGATCCCGCTACCTATCTCAATGCCATTCTTGAATACGCGCTCGACCGGCCAGATCTCAAACGCATAATACTTAACAAATTGCGCAAGCAATGAAACCCTTCACCAAGTATTTGCTCCTCCTGCTAATTGCCGGCCTGACCCTTACAGCCGCCCGCTGTCAATTGGGCAAGTCTACTTCCACTGGTGGGGAAAGTACGAATATTAAGCTCACCAAAGAGCCGATTACTTTGGAATATTGGCGGCTGTGGGATGACAGCAGTATTTTTGATCAATACATTAAAGACTACCAGAGCGAGCATCCGAACATTACCATTGAAGTCAAAAAGATCGAGATCAAACCCGGCTATGATGTTTATAGCTATCAGCGCGACATCATCAAGCTGATCGCCGATGGTGCCGGACCGGATATGTTTATGCTCCATGACAGCTGGCTGCCCTATCAGATCAACCAGATCGCTCCAATGCCCGCCGGCTTGATGAGCCTGCAGGAATATAAAGATACCTTCCCTGACGTCGTTCAGCAGGATTTTGTCGACAACAGCAAGATCTACGGCATCCCCTATGGCATTGATAACCTAATGCTTTTCTACAACACCGATGTTTTCGCGGAAAAGAAAATTAAGCAGCCGCCCCGTACTTTACAGGAATTGGTAGACTTAGTTCCAAAACTTACCGAAAAGGACAGTCGCGGCCGTATCGTCCGCTCGGCAATCTCCCTTGGCGGCGCCGAGGGAGTTCCTCGCGCCTCTGATATCCTTGCCGCCCTGATGATGCAGTACGGCGCCGAGATGACCTCCGCCGACCGCCAAACTACCACCTTTAACCTGCCTGCTCCCGGCAGCAACCCGCCTTTCTTCAGCGGCCAAGAAGCACTGGCCTACTACACTCAATTTGCCAACCCCGTTTCTCCGTTATATACCTTTACCGACGCCAAAGACGCCGCCGGCAATCGTCTCTTTCCTTCTGATGTGCAAGCGTTTATGGAGGGTAAGACTGCAATGATGATCAACTATGCTTACCAAGTTAAAAATATCCAGCAGTTTGCCCCCAAGCTCCATTTTGAAACCGCTCTCCTCCCCCAGCGCCAGTTGCAAAATCCTGTTACGATGACGAACTATTGGGGCGAGACGGTTTCCAAGAACAGCCAACACCCCAATGAAGCGTGGGATTTCATTAAATTTATGGCCAGCAAAAGCAACCAGAACCGCCTGTTGCGCGACGCGGGCTATGTTTCCGCTCGGAAAGATTTGCGGGACAATCTTTCCGGCCGCCGCTACTATGGCACAGTGGCCACTCAAATTTCCTATTCTAAGTCTTGGTATCGTAAAAACACCCCCGATATCGAAGCTATCTTTGCCCGAATGATAAATAGCGTCGTGAACGACAGGGTCTCCCCCGCGATCGCCGTTGAGACGGCCGCTCGGGATATCAATGCTTTATGATATCGCTAATTAAACTGCTTCCAGCCACAATTCTCGCTTGGTTGCCCGCGGGCACTGTTTTTGCACAGACACCGGACAGTACCGCCAACTCCAACACTGATATCTTCGAAGGTTTTATGAATCAGGTCGGCAGAGTCATCAGCGGCATCCAAGGGCTGATCGTCGGCGAGGTAGCCGGCAGCATCGTTGTTCTTATGATAATAATCGGCGGTATCCAATATATCACCGGCCAAAGAGAGGCCGGCAAGAAAACCATCGTTGCCGCCATCATTGGGACCGCCATTATAGTGTTGGCGTGGATTATCGTAAATATTGTTGCAACTCGACTGGCGCCCTTTAATACTCCCTGACCATTTGCTACAATAAGCGTGTCATATTACTATATAAACTTTTTGAGGGTCGTTACTATGAAAAAAATAACGCAAGCTTCATCCGTTGCTCTGACCACGGCGTTTGCTTGGATGCTGATGGCGAGCCGCACATTGGCAGCCCCTCCCGCCATTATCCCAAAAGCGGGCGGCACTGCTGATATCTATACCGTCATTGCGGTCATCAACGATATCATCACTTGGCTATTGGCGCTGGCCGGTGCCTTAGCCGTGGCCTATCTGATTTGGGCTGGTATCCAATACATTACTGGTGGCCCCAAGGGAGCTGAAGCCGCTAAGCAGTCCATCATCAATGCCATCATCGGCATTGTCGTCATCGTACTAGCCTATGTCATCATCAGTGCAGTAGTCAATCTTCTCGGCGGAAGCGTTGGGTAGACTGCACCGCAATCAAACAAAAACCGCGCGAGAACTCGCGCGGTTTTTGTTAATGCTTGGCGATCAATCGAACCCTTCTATCTCAACTTGGCGGAGGCGGGAGGATTTGAACCTCCGAGGGGATTGCTCCCCAACCAGTTTTCGAGACTGGCGCCATAAACCACTCGGCCACACCTCCTTAATCCCTAATTAATCAGATTCTTAAACGCTTCCCCGCCTTTGTATCGTTTAAGCTGTTTCTCTCGCGCCCAAGCCGACCCCCTGTCCGGATACTTTTCAATATACACCAGTTGCCACGGTCGCCCAGGTCGGGTTGATATATTTTGGCCACTATTGTGACGCCTCAGTCTATCACCTAAATCAGCGGTTATCCCTACATAGTAGCGGCCCGTCTTCTGGCTTTTTAAAATATAGAGGATGTATTCTGACATAGGCATCCAACCACCCACCGCCTCTGGCGGGGCCCCGCTGAAAGCGGTGGTCGGCCACCTCACCTCTTTCTCAAGTCTCGGAAAAAGCCCTTCATCAATCCCGCTATCGTCCCGTCATCTTTTAGTTTCCGATAGTTTAGCCTGGGAAACAACTTTTTAGCCTGCCCGTTTGAAAGTTTGCTTTCAACGGATCCAAATAACGGGTCGGCTACCCAATAGTAGACGCTGCTAACTCGGGCATTACCCACCGCCCCCAGACACATCAGGCAAGGCTCCAGCGTTACATATAAACTCGCCCCTTCCATACGCCAATCTTTCAGCTTTTTCTGCGCTTGCCGCAAAGCGACCAGCTCGGCATGCGCCAAACCATCCTTGCGGGAATGGGTTTGGTTATATCCTCGGCCGAGCACCTGGCCAGTGCCGCTTACTATAACCGCCCCCACCGGCACTTCTCTTTTCGCCAATGCCCTGCGCGCCAAGCGCAAGACCTCGGCTCTGTATTTTTCTTCTCGAACATTCATTGCTAACTGGCGGAGAGGGCGGGAGATGTTTCCCCACTGCTGTGGGGCCCCGCCATTCGCTGCAATAAGGTATACCCAACAAATTCATTATACCTTGCTGTCGCAAGGAGCAGCTCATGCACGAACCCTTGCTTCGCAGGCTTCTCGTCCCTGCCCTAGCGCAAAACCAATGGGGGCAAGCCCCATCGGCTTTTCGCTGGCGGAGAGGGCGGGATTCGAACCCGCGATACCCTTGCGGGTATAACACGTTAGCAGTGTGCCGCTTTCGACCACTCAGCCACCTCTCCGTGGCGCGCCCGGGAGGAATTGAACCCCCGACCTGTCGGTCCGTAGCCGACCGCTCTAATCCGCTGAGCTACGGGCGCAAGTAAGACATACTATCTACTATCCAATATGCTCTGTCAAAATTGATAACCAAGCCCACCTCGTCCCGCCCCTCGAAGCCCAATCTATATTGGAAGAGGATAATTTCCTACTTCCAATGAGACTGGGCGCAGTAGGGCCTGCCCGCCAAAGTGATATCTATATTCCAAGCGGCTAATGACCGATTTGGAATGAGATTGAACGACGGCGGGAGCTACGGGCGCATTCTACAGTTTGAAAAACCTGCCGATCCTGTCAATGGTATCCTCTCCCCGGCTGGCATCCTCCGGCAGGAACTTAGAGAGAACATCTCTAACCTTGTCTACATCAGCATCTCCCAATTGTAAAGTAAGCATCAGCCCCCATTTACGCTTGGGTAGTAGGTTAACCACCCGCGCCTCACCGGCCAAAACCACCCAGAAAGATTTTAATTGGTCATACCGATGTATTCGTTCTCCCACCTTGATTCCCGCTTCGGTGAGCTGGTGAGTAAACTTTCGTGGCCGAACCCTTTTCATCAGGTACAGCACGACCAGAATCATCCCCACCACCGCCAGGGCTATCCATTGCCGCGTCCAAGCCATCCATCCTGCTGCCAGCAACAAAACCACGAACACCCAGATATTCCAGCCCCGCCCCGTTTCTCCAAATTCGGGGGCCTCCCATTCATACAAGGTTTTGTCGCTGTTTTCTGCCATCCTCTATATTATAGACACTTGGCGGAGAGGGTGGGAATTTCACCGCTTCCAGCGGGACCCCGCCATAGGCGGTGGCGAACCTTTCCCAATTTTGGCGGAGGCGACAGGATTCGAACCTGTGAAGGGCTTGCGCCCCAACTAGTTTTCAAGACTAGCGCCATAAGCCACTCGGCCACACCTCCTCCACTAGTACTATGTCAAAATTGGGGCGGGATTCAGGACAGGCCGGATCAACCACTCCCGCACCCCTCCTTATCAAGGACGGGCTAATTCTAGCGCTAAACCAGTCTCCCGGCAATCCTTAGAAACCGACGTGAACAAAATTCTTGTAAGTTACCTTCTTCAGATCTTCGCCAGCATAAAATGACGCGCCCGCGCCGCTGAAAATATCATGCATCTGATCTAAGAGTTGATACGCTCCCACCGTCGTTACATCCAACGCTAAATCTTTCAAAATGCTTTGCGCGTTTTCCCAGGCTCCCTGTGCCTTGTAAACAAAGATCGTACTGGCCTTACTGAATACTCCCCCGTCGATAGGAAGATCGGAAAAATGACCGTCCTTTTCATCTACTATGCCGTCCTTGCCGGTATCGTCATATCCCACTCCGCCCTCATCCACGGCAACGGCCCCCTTGGGAAAAACATCCAAGTCGGGCCGACCGTTATCTAAATCGTCTTCGGGGCTGTAAACGATCAACTGCCGCACCATTAGGTCGCTGTTCCAATTTTGGCCCGCCGCGGCAAATTGCGCGCTCGTGGGCAGCTGCTCCAGATCCAAAACCAGCTGGCGAATGTGCTGTCTTGCTTCATACGCCTTCCACAGCCGGCAATTGCGGGGGTTCTGCCATCCTACCACATTAGCCACCTGCATCATCCGAAAGGCCATTTGCAAACCCTGCGCTAATTGTTGCTGCAAGCTCGCTTCATCCCACGCCACCACGTCGCCTCTTGTCTTCTCCCGCACTGTTTGCAAATTTGTCAGAGCCTGCTGGGCGTAATCACGGGTTCGCGCATCAATCCCCTTGCCCCGCAGCTCTGCCGTTTTGGTGAGATTAATGATCATATAATCCAGCGCGTTGCCCACCTTGGTATACCAAGCGTCTTCGGAAGCCTTCGTTAAGATGCCCTCCAAATATGTTTTATATGCGGCGTCCCCCTTAGCGCGTTTAGCCAGCCCCGCTAATACCTTACCGCCTTCATAAACCAACTTGCCGTCCACCTGCAATTGCTCATAGGTAGGCCGAATGATGTCTTCGCTCGCCATCTCCTGCCACTTAACTTCCACCGGCGGATTATTGTTAACATTGCCGTCACTGTCGCCAAAACATGCCCGCGCCAACTCGTTGCTCACCCGTCCGATTTCGTCAATCCCGATCGCCTGCCCGAACTGATACGCCGACATCGCATCCACCGTGTCCCCTCCGCCTATGGTAGCGCCAAAAGCGCTCAGCACTGCCCTACTTCGGGTAAACTCCGGCCCGTTAGTGTACGACAACGATACTCCAATGACGCCATTGCTCCGCTCGGCCCATTTATCTCCTAAGTATTTCAGCACGACCATTACTCTCCAGTCCAAGTTCATCACTGCTTTGCCGCCTTCTTCTTGCCATTCAATGTCTTTTTCCAAGCCCGGCGCAAACACCAGCATTCCGCCATTTCTCAATGCCGCCACTTGGCCTGCCAAAGTAACATCCTTTGGGTCAGAAAAGTTCATTGGAATTGGTATCGAACCGCCCTGTTCATTTAATGATTTATGCGCCACGCCCCCGAACCACATAAATAGTCCGATGATGATAACGATAATCAGTACCACCAACCAAAACCAAGGATTGAGTAATACGGGAGCTAGTTTCGCCAGCGCTTGCGCAACTTTTCCTACCTTCTTGGCCGTCTCCGCCGCCTTTTTAACTTGCTCTATTTTTCTCTTGGCTTGCTCAACTTTCCGGCGCGCCGCTTGTGCTTTGTCATACAAATCCTTGACCTTCTGCGCCTTATCCGCAATCGTCCCCCCCTGTTCGCGCCCCTCCGCCGGTTCTTCCTCCTCCTCTTCCGCCGGCCCTCGTTCTCCTCGCTCCTCTACTGGCAATTCCTCCGACGGAGGTTGCCCTTCGGCCTCTTCACCAATACCGTATTTGCCTAACTCCTCCCGCGCAAAATTCAGCCGGCGCTCTGCCTGCCCGCCCTTTGGCTCCGCCAGCGCCAAACTCCCCTCGCGCTCATAGCCCTCCTTCTCACCCATCAGCTTATCGAACTCCGCCAAAGCTTCGGTGATGCTTGCCATCACCGCTACGGATAATTTGAACTGATGAGCTTTCAAAAGCTGCTTCAAATGAGCAGCGCGATTTCGTAGCTCGTTGTCTTTCCCCTCGGCCATTTAAATCTTCATCACAAATACTCCGCTGTCGGCAATCAGCATTAGTGTCTGCCCGATCGGGCTGTATGCCAAGCGGCGGATCTGCAAATTAGTTTCTGCGCCGACGAAAGGAATGGTGAGCTTATCTCCGCTTTCCAAACTAATTTTTTCAAACGACTGGTTAGGCGTCACCGCCACGATGGCATTGCTGTCCAGCCAAGTAAATATCGTATCTTGCCTTGCCTGCACCGCATTCCAGGTTTTAAGTTCCCCGCTGATAAAATCGTACGTCTTCATCTGCGCCTCGCCGCCATTGCCCGCTAAGTAAGCTAGTTTAGAACCATCCGGCGAGATTTGATAGAGGCTGCCCGGCAGCCAATCCGCCGCAACCGGAGTTATCGTCTTAGCCACTAAATCCGCCAGGAGCAACGCCTGGTCATTTTCAATGATTAAATACCTGTCATCAGGCCCCCACATAAATGAGGCGTTATCAAGCTTGGGCAGATCCACAATTACCCGCTCCCATTCCTGTCCATCCGGCAATGCCCGCACCAATGAATACTCCCCGTCGGCAGTATCATATATATAAACTATCTCCGCGCCGTTGGCGCTGAAGCCCGCCTGCCGGATGCTGTCATTAAGCAAAACCGGCCGCCATCCCGTGGCGCCTTTCAAATTGTCGTCAAACAGCCACGTGCTCGTACCATTATATTTTGCCTTGCCTTGTTCGGGGCGTTCTCCCAACACCACATATCGCCCGGGCACCCCGCGATTATCGATAGTGTTCGCCAGCTGTGGTCGGCCCGCTACTTTTACAACGGCAGTCGATGCCGTTGGTGACCATGCCACACTAGTTACATTACCGAAACTCCCCCGGAACAATCCCACCGTGGCGGCGTCAGCCAACTTGTATAGTTTAAACGTTTGGTCACGGGCATCGAAATAAGTGATCTCCGTGCCGTTAGTATCCAGTCTCGCGTATTGCCAGTTGGCATCTCCCACTCTTGTAATTTCGGGGATGGGTAATAATTGAAAACTCAACAGCGACTTTTTCTTGCGCACAATGGTAAAAGTTTTTTCCAGTTCCAAAAAGCCGTCTTTGGCCAAAATTAATTTGTGCCCGCCGGCTCGTAACTTCACCGTCATTCCGGAATCGATCTGACCGTAATCTTTACTATCAATTTTAAGTCTTGTCTGATTCTCATTCAGCTCCAGCGTCAGCTCGCCCGCGTTAAACTGCAATCCCGTCAACAGAAAATAACCCGTGCCAAACACCAAAACTAGCGCTAATCCGCTGATCATGATGGCCAACCAATTAATTTTCCCCAATTTCAGTCCTCTCGCCTTCAGGACAGGAGATACCGGAGAAGCAATTATCGTCTTGGCCGCAGCCGGGCGACTTTGGCGCAGCAGCTCCATCAGCTCCTCTTCGGGCGTTTTTCCGCTACTGGGCTGGTTTTTTAGGTCATCCGCCACCCTTTGATTATAGCATTTTTTAGGCTCTTTGTAAAGCTGATTTGGCTGTATACGCCCCCATTCCCGCCTCTTTTTCCCTCCCCATTGACAAAAAGCCGTTTTTTTGATACAATAAAATAATCCTAAAACCCAAACCAAGATGCAAAAACCAGCCCGCTATCTAAACAAAGTAGCTCACTGGCCGCAATGGCTAGCGGGAATTTTAGCTATCTTCACTACTGTTGGCCTAAGCTTCCCCGCTCTAGGAGCCGGACTGGGTGACTGGATAAATTATTACGCTACTGGCGGCCCACTGATCCGAGGCCTTTTCCATATTCTCTTCGGCCTGATCAGCTTGATCGCTGGTGCCCTGTCTAACCTGTGCGTTCTGCTCATCAATACCGTCGTCCTGCCCGGACAGAACAGTCTCTTCTTCGGCGCCCAAAATCAGGTCACTGTAGTCAAGCAGGCATTCGATAGCATGCTGAGTATTGCCAACGTGCTATTCCTCGTTGCGCTGATGGTGTTCGCCGTAATGATCATCACCCGCCAAGCGGGTTACAATTTCAAGAAAGCCATTACCGCGCTGGTTGTTGCTGTAGTCTTAGCCAATCTTAGCTATCAACTGGTACAGGTCCTAATTGAGATCGGCGATGCCCTGCGCAATTCCGGCACCCTCCTATTCGGGAACAGCATGAGCGCTGGCGCGCTTGGCGAATGGCTGCAGAGTATGGCCGTCTTAGCACCGGCCATTATCGATCCTTCGGTCAGCACGGCCAAATTCATCGTTACGGAATTTGCCTCGATGGCAATGCAAATAATCCTGTTGTATGTATTCTTCCGGCTGATGTTTATCTTAATTGAGCGTGCCATCCGCTTAGTCATTCTAACCATTTTTGCTCCCATCCAAGCCGCCCTAAGTGTCCTCCCCGCAAAAGATCTCCAATTCGGTAGCAACTGGTTCAGCGAAGTAATTCGCTGGATTCTCGTACTGCCACTAGTCTTCATTCTCATAGGAATAGCACGCAAAATTATGCCAGACGATGTCGCATCGACTCTGCAGCAATTCCTACAGAATGTCTGGCCCAGCGAAGCCGGCGCAGGAACTTCCGTTCCCACCATTACCGGATTTACTTTCCAATTCATCGTCGGGCTTGGCATCTTAGTTACTGCCGCCAATGTGCCTGCCTTGCTTAAACTGCCTATCTCCGCCGCCACCAAATTCTTCACCGATACGGTCACCGGCGCTGCCGGGAAATGGGCCCGAGGCGAATTGGGCGCCCGCGCGAAGGATCTTGGCTTTAAGGCGGCGCAAAGAACAGCTGCCGGCCGTTGGCTCTACGGACAAACTGTTGGAAGAATGGGGGCCCGCCAGTCCGAAATCGAAGCTCAAGCCAAAAAGCGCGTCTTTACCGCAAGAGAAGCCGGAACAGCTATTACGCGCGAGCGTTACCTAACAATGAAAGATCAATTTGAAGCCATTAAAACCAACCGGCTAGATGCAGCGGCCGGAGCCCAGGGCAGGGGCTATGCCACTTTTGAAGATTGGGAAAAAGATCCCGCCGCCGATAAAGACAAGCGTGCTGCTGCCAAAAGAGAGATTGAAGATGCTCTCAACCATACTTCTATGGGTATAGGGCTTGGCTCTGCCGAATATGATTATATGGTTGTTTTGGGCAAAGGCGCCCAAGAAGACTACGAACTTGGCCGCACTCCGGAAGAAACCAAAAAACTCTATGAGGACGCAAAAGAGAAGTTTATTCAAAGCGGCGACAAGGACAAACAAGCTGCCTATGAGATGCAGAAGTACTTTGATGTATTGAAGAAACAAGCCCTCCGGTTAACTGGCGAGCCCGGCAAACAGGCGGCTGCCCTCCGTAATGAAATTGCCGAAAACGATGCCGACCTGTTGCTCAAACGAGCCGGTCTGCCTCCTAAATTCGGGGTTTCAAAGGTCTTCAAAGAGGGAGAGGTTGGCCCCGCTGCGGGAGCGGATTATGTTGCTTTAGCCGTTGCTAAAGAACGGTACGATACTGCAAACGCCAGCCTCATAGCCGCCAGTAATAATATCGTGGGGCAGCCTGGGGGAAGAGACCTCGATCTTGTCCTCAAGTCCAGTCCCGACGAGACCCTTAGGCTTGTTGGGGGCACGGGTACCACCAGTAACGACACGAGAGCCTCTCTTAACAACATTACTAACGTGGGCAGTGTAAATCTTGCTCTGAATATTCATAATAAACCAATCCAAGAGGAAATCAAACGCATCCAGGCCCGCGGGGATCTCACTGAACAAGATAAAAAGAATCTAATTGATACTCAATTAGAAAAGGCGGGCACTCTCAACGCCGTTCCTAACGACCGCTACGCTATAGCTGAAGCGCTCGCCCGCGGTGTAGGACTGTCGGAGCTCGGCCGCGCTCATCAAATTGCCGACGGTTGGAAAAACCCCACTCTCCAACCGCTGGTCCAAACAGCGATCACCAATCTAATCGAGACAAGGGGATCCCAAGCTGGATTGGCCGCCGCAGAAAAGAAGGTGGCCGACACTATCAGCGAGAAAGATTCGTATATCAATGCGGTAAACACCTTCCTCAGCCAACCCTCCCCCGTACCCGGCGCCACTAGCCTGGACTACTTAAAAAAGGAGGCGTCCGACATTGATGCGGGCATCACAAAATTTCTGGCCACCGTAAAGGATGCCGATCTTCCTATCGGAACCGCCATGGGCGCTGCCCGCCTACAGGGCGTCACTCCCACCGTGACCACCCAACAGTTGTCAGATATTGTTAATCACCTTGGCCTTACCGCCCTAAAACCGGGCAAAGACATTACTACACCCGACGGCTTCGGTAAGAACATGTCTGTCAAGGATACGCTTGATATGATCCGTAATATTAAAGCAATAACTAATCGGAAGGTATAATCCCATGCCTACCAAAATCCCCCAAGACGTTACTCGCGAAGATAAGCTGGTCGGCCCGCTGACCTTGCGGCAGTTCCTTTACATTCTCGGCGCCGCCGGCCTCATTTTCATCGCCTACCAATACTACGCCCTGCAGTATCTCTACTTCATTGCGTTCATTTTAATCAGCCTGCTGATAGCCCTTCTGGCGCTGGCGCTGGCCTTCGCGCAAATCAACGGCCGCCCCTTCGGCGTATTCCTGCTCAATGTGCTCCATTTCCTTCTGGGCGACCGCAGTCTGATTTGGCACAAGGAGTCACGAGATGTGGTTACCGCCATCAAAGTGCACGCCACCGATTTAAAGGACACTAAAACAGAATTGCAAGAACGCAAGTCCGGAAAGCAGATAAAAATGCAGATCGAACAGCTGGCCAATGTCTTAGATACGGGTGGTACAATGAAACCAGATATCAGTGTCACGACCAGCACAATTAGCAATCTCAATGCTTCCCCCGCTCCTTCGGCTGAACCAGTGGACGTTGAAGATGTGCTGAAAGATGTCGATTAATCATTGAAACGTATGGCCAAGCGACCAAAAACTAAAAGCACTCAGCAATTCCTGCCCATCCAGGAGATCCGCGATGGGATTATCGCTCTTAAATCCGGCGGCTATCGCACCGTATTGATGGCCAATGCCGTCAACTTCAACCTCAAGTCGGCCGATGAGCAACAAGCCCTACTGGAAAGCTATCAAAACTTCCTTAACGGCCTGGGCTTTCCCCTGCAGATCGTGATGCAATCCAGAACTCTGGACCTGGACAGCTATTTAAGCACCCTCAACCAAGCAGCGACTGCCCAAACCAACGATCTCCTGCGCACCCAGACCAACGAATACATCAACTTCGTCCGCGATCTCATCGGGGTAGCCAACATTATGAGCAAGACTTTCTACGTGGTCGTTCCTTACGATGCGCCCCTTGTTGCCCAATCCGGCTTTCACCTGTTCGGCCGCAAAGCGACAGCTCCCGGCCGCAAGTTTGACGAGATCAAAACTGAGTTGGAGGAGCGCACCGGCCTGGTCTCCAATGGCTTGGCCTCATTGGGAATTAATAATGTTCAGCTCAATACCCAAGAACTGATCGAGCTGTTCTACACTTCCTACAATCTCGACATTGCCCGTCGGCAAAAGCTCTTCTCGGTCAGCAATGTCGATGCCTCCGTCATTAGACATGCCCACGACACCGAAAGTTAATACCATGGCACTATTCGGCAAAAAAAAGACCTCCGATTCTGAAGAAATCGCCGCCAAGCAGGCGCTGGAGAGTTTTGAGTCAGGGCTGGTCTCCGTCCGCGACCTGATCGCCCCGGCGGCGATGGAAATTAAAAACGACCGGCTTGTCCTAAACGGAAAACTGGTGCGCAGCTTTTTTGTTTTGACCTACCCCCAATATGTTGAAACCAACTGGCTTTCCCCCCTCATCAACTACGACGTCAATTTGGATGTTTCGATGCACATCTACCCGATTGACAGTAGCAACATTATGCGCGTGCTCCGCCGCAAGGTGGCGGAAATGGAATCTTCTCTCCGCATCAACGAGGAAAAGGGCGCCATCCGCGACCCGGAATTGGAGATCGCCTATCAAGATGCCGAAGAATTGCGCGATCGCCTGCAGCGGGGCATTGAGAAATTCTTTCACTACGCGCTTTACTTCACTGTCTATGCCGAGAACGAAGAGAATCTCAATAAAGTCACCGCCCACATTGAAACGGTTCTAGGCGGCCAGCTGATCTACACCAAGCCGGCACTGCTGCAAATGGGACAAGCCTTCACCTCCTCCCTGCCCCTCGGGCTCGATGAACTGGATATCATCCGCAATATGACCACCTCCTCGCTGGCCACGACCTTCCCCTTTACCTCGGTGGATCTCACCACCGGCAAGGGCGTGCTTTACGGCATCAACCGCCATAACAACGGCTTAATTCTATTCGATCGATTCGAGCTGGAGAATGCCAACATGGTGCTGTTCGCCAAATCTGGCGCCGGCAAGTCGTACGCCGTCAAATTGGAAGTGTTGCGCAGTATGATGTTCGGCACCGACTGTATTGTCATTGACCCCGAAAACGAATACCAAGCCCTGGCCGAAGCCGTCGGCGGCAGCTACATTTCCCTTAGCCTTAATAGCGACAAAAGGATCAACCCCTTTGACTTACCCAGCCTGGGGGCCAATGCCGATGGTGAAAAGATCCTGCGCGCCGCGGTCATCACTTTAATGGGACTGATGAATTTGATGCTGGGCACTCTTACTCCCGAAGAGGAGGCCCTGATGGAAAAAGCCCTGATGGAAACTTACGCTCTGCGCGACATTACCACCGACGTGAAAACCCAAACCAACCCCGCTCCTACCATGCAGGATCTGCACAGCGTCCTAAGCAATATGACCGGCGCCGAGAGTTTGGCTTTGAAACTTACCAAATACATCACCGGCACTTTCGCCGGCATCTTCAACCAGCCTACTAATTTTGAGCTTGATCGGGGCTTGGTGGTATTCAGCATCCGCGATTTGGAGGATGCCCTCCGCCCGATCGCTATGTATGTGGTGCTGAATTATATCTGGAACAAGATCCGCTTCAATATAAAAAAGCGCATCTTAGTCATCGACGAAGCCTGGGTCCTAATGCAATACGAAGACTCGGCCAAATTCTTGTACAGTATTGCCAAGCGTGCCCGCAAATACTATTTAGGCTTAACCACCATTACCCAGGACATCGAAGACTTCCTGGGCTCCAAGTACGGCAAGGCCGTGGTGGCCAACTCTTCGCTGCAGTTGTTATTCCGCCAATCTCCCGCTTCTATTGATATCGTGGCGGAAACTTTCAATCTTACTCAAGGCGAAAAATTTCTCTTACTTGAATCAGAGGTTGGTGAGGGTCTCTTCTTCGCCGGCACCAGTCACGCCGCCATTAAGGTAGTGGCGAGCTACATCGAAGACCGCATCGTGACCAGCGACCCTGCCCAATTGGCTGAATTACGTAAACTCACAGGAGGTTAAGATGCGCGGCCCGGGCGTCGGCCTCACAGTCATTTTAGCGGGCGTCACTCTGATCGCCATTACCATAGCGGTGCTGACCGTGACTTTCATGCGGGAAACTTCCGGCATTGAAGAACGCTGGGGAAGCCGTACGATGGCACAGCGCCAGCAGGATCTACTCGATCCCATTGCCGCCCTGGCCGGCCAGTCCGGTTATGAAGCCAACATCAGTTCGGGCACTAATCCTCGTCCCCATGGGGGAGATCATGACGGCGACGGTATCCCCGATAATGAAGAGCTCGGCAACGGCTCGCCCGCCGGTCCCGGCACCGACCCTGCTAACCCCGATACCGACGGGGACGGAGTGGCCGACGGCATCGAAAAACAGCGTGGCACTAACCCCAACGATCCCAACGATGGCGGCCTCCAATCGCCTCTCCCCGCCCAACCCGCACCCACCCAGGAACTCATTGTCGACAATCTTTACAAAGTTGTTCGCTACAACCAAGAGGTCTTCAGCCACTTGGTTGAGGTGCCGCTCAACAGCACCATCCATTTCAAGATCAATATTGATCTGATCAATCAAGGCGGCAGCCATACCTTATTGATTCTGGACACCCTGCCCGCTTCTTTTGTTTTTCAAACTGGCCTGATGACCATTGACGGCGCCACCACCCCGCTGACCCGCCCCCAACTCATCCGCCAGGAAGTTCCCATCACCAGAACCGGCCGCAGCACGATCATCCTTCTCTTCGATGTTCAGGCCACCGCCATCGGCGGATTTGCCAACTCGGTTGAAGCCTACGAAGTGGGCGCACCCGGCGGCCCATCCGACAAAGCCTTTGTTAAGGTGAATCCTCCGGAAGGTTCCCCAGCCGGCGATACCACAAGCCCCTGCACTCTTTGTAACTTCTTCAAGGTCGGCCGCGCTGGTGACAGCCAGCCTTGGGGCACCTACCTAACTGTCGTTCCCGGCCAAACTCTTGAATTTATGCTTGTCGCGGAAACTTCTAACCGTACCGGCAATGTTCAAACCGCATCCCTGCGCGACACTCTCCCGGTAGGCTTAAAGTATGTTGCCGGCAGCGGCCAGCTGTTCAAGGATTCTTCCCAAAGCAGCCTCAACGACTCTTGGATTGACAGCGGCCTTACTCTGCAGGCTGATCAGCCGTCCAACCGGTTTGAGATCCACTTTTCTGCTACAGTAGAAGCATCAGCGCCCTTCTCGCTGACCAACACCGCAACCGCCGCCGACTGGAGCAATCCTGCGGTCAGCCGCACCGCAGAGGTAAGAATTAAATCCTAACTTTATGACCCCTGCCAACTCTCAACCTGACCAGGACCCCAAGCCCAACCGGCCGCTGGACCAGTTTGTCACCAACCTCCAGCGCCAGAAAGAAGAGGAGTACACCAAAAAGCGGGCGGCCGAACTGAACCTGACCTATCAAAATCTGACCGGCCTGCAGCCCGATCCCGCCGCAGTCGGCCTCATTCCAAAAGACCTGGCTCGCTCCGCCGAAATTTTCGCCTATGCCAAAGAGGGTCCCGCCGTATCATTAGCTTTGGTTAATCCGGAAGCTCCCGCTACCATTGCCGCTCTAAAAAAACTGGCTGCACTTGATGAGTATGAGTTCAAGCCCGTAATGGTTTCCGGATCTTCAATGCAATATCTGCTGTCCGTCTATGATACTTTTTCTCCCGCTCAGGTTAAAACGCCAGACGTATCCGTAAGCAAAGAACAGCAACTCAAATTTTCCAAACTGACCAGTCTCAAAGCGTTGCAGGAAGCATTACAGACCACTTCCGCCAGTAAGGCTCTGGAAGTGCTTTTTGCCGGAGCGACCGGCCTTGATGCTTCGGATATTCACATCGAACCGACCAAAGAAAACATTCGTCTGCGCTATCGTCTAGACGGCGTTCTTCAGGACATCGGCGCTTTGCCGTCAGAACAGCTCGACCCCCTGATTAATCGGATAAAAATGCTGGCGAACCTTAAGCTCAACATTACCGAGAGCGCCCAAGACGGCCGTTTCTCCGTTACCACCCAAGGCGGCACCTATGACATTCGTGTTTCCATCCTGCCCACCCAATATGGTGAGTCCGTTGTGCTGCGACTGCTTCCCCAGGAAGGCCGTTTCATTAGCCTCGACGAGATCGGCTTCTCTCCTGAAGTGAAAAAATGGGTAGACGCAGCCATCCGCGAGCCTAACGGCTTGATCCTTAACACCGGTCCCACGGGCTCCGGCAAAACCACCACTCTCTACGCCATTTTAAATACCATCAATGTACCCGGCACCAAGATCATTACCGTGGAAGACCCCATTGAATACCGGATGCAGGGCGTCACCCAGACTCAGGTTAACCCGGAAGAAAAATATGACTTTCCCAACGCCTTGCGCTCCATTGTCCGTCAGGATCCCGACATTATTCTGGTCGGTGAAATCCGCGATAAAGAAACCGCCGAAATCGCGGTCAATGCCGCGCTAACCGGCCACTTGGTGCTATCCACCTTGCACACCAATGACGCCGCCGGCGCTATCCCTCGCTTAACTGACCTTGGCGCTCAACCCAAACTTTTTGCCGATGCCCTGCGTCTTGTTATCGCCCAGCGCTTGGTGCGCCGGCTTTGCCCCAAATGCCGGGAGGCTCACCCCCCGACCGCCGAGGAACTAAGTAAGATCAAAGCCATTTTCCCCGCCGCAAGTCCTACCCAGCTGTACAAGGCGGGCGCTACCTGCGATGAGTGCAACGGCACCGGCTACAAAGGGCGTATTGGCATCTTCGAAGTCCTGCGCATCACTCCCGAGATCAAAGAAAAGATTAACGCTAACGCCGCCGGCTCAGAAATCAACCAGCTTGCCGTTCAGCAAGGTATGATCACCCTTACTCAGGATGGGCTCCAGCGCGTTATCGAAGGCATCACCAGCCTTGACGAACTTCTGCGGGTAACCGGCGACGAAGAACCGACCAAATAACCCCCGAAGCTTACCCGCTAACCCGCTGACCTGCTATAATCTGGCTAGAGGTGAAAAGAGCGGAAGTCTCAACCGCTTTTCTTTATGCCTAAGCTTCGCCATCTCTTTATCGCTATGATTTTCCTCGGCCTGATCGTCGCCGAGGCGGTGCCCTTTTTATCTAGGCTGGCCTCGCCCGCCGAGTCCCAGCACCAGTTGACTTCCCAGGAACAAAATCTGATCCTATCCATCCTGCAGCAACCTAATGATGGCACTGCACCAAGCTTCGTCGGCCAATTTTTGGACCTGCAGTCCCCTGCCGATCCCAGCGCCGTCAGTAAAGACGCTATTATATCCTCCCGCCTGATCGGCGGCACTGCCCAGTATTATTCCCTGACACCTACCCCCGGCAGCAGCGACAGTTCAACTATTGGTGACATTCTCAAAGGCGTTCTCCCCCCGATCGGCAGCGACTTGTATTATGCCTATCAAGACGGCGGCCGGGCTTGGTATCAAAAAGGCAGCAATGTCTTGGTTATTTTCTCGGATGAAAGTATCCGCAGCTTCGATACCGCAACTGGCAGCTCTACCACTTGGCTGCAAGATCGCCTTGCCTATCCCCCGATCAATGACCCCACCGCCTATACTAACTACCAAAAAAATTACAACGCCAAAATCGTTGCCGAAACCACCCAATGGGTCCTAATGGAATTTCCTTCTGGCGGCGTGGTTAAAGTAATGAAACCGCAGTATTCCAAGGCCACCGCCGGCGGTGCCCCACCTAGCAGTATTTATGGCCTCCCGAATATTCTCCCCGGCTACGGCAATTAAAAATGCCTCTCCTTTATATGAGAGAGGCATCAAGGTGCTCTGACATCGCTACACCATGTGGGACAGCGAGGCAGTTTTTCACGGCTTCATCTCCTTTGCCTCAACGGGTTGTTGCGCCCCATCCCACAGGTTGCATAGCAACCCGCAGTCGGGAGAGGAGCACTTCTGCTGGTCGAATGGCAGCTTAACCAACTCCCCGCTTTTAACGAAGGCGTAGATATTGGTTTGCGGCGAGCCGCATAACGGACACTTGCGTTCGGAGTTCACGGCTTCGCCTCCTGCGGTTGCTGGCTCTCCGGCAGAGCGAGGTCTTGACGCAGCTCCTCGAGCCGGGCGGCGAGTCCTTTTTTCTGGCCTTTCGTGCCACACTTGGGCCGCAGCTCATCGAAACCGCCCTTGAGGGCGGGGTCAATCGTAAACGTCGGCCCTTGCCATTGGGTTTCATCTGGCTTCTTCGAGCACTTGGGCGTCTTGCCTGTCAACGTACACCTCCAACCGAGATTGCTTGACCTGATTATATCCCCTCTCGGCCCTTCGGCGTAGGGTCGTCCTATCTCTCTCCCCATTGAGGCAATTGCGTAAGCCAATTAGAAAATCACCCGCTTGGCTCAGCACTGTTTGAGCCCTGCTGTATAGCAGGGCGAGTTTGCGGTTAAAGCCAGAAAGGGGGATTTTCTATTTTGGCTAGCAATTGGTGAACTGGGTGTCTTTTTTGCCCATCTTTTTGGACAAGCAAAAAGGTGGGCTGGATTGAACGCCAGCTAGCGTTCACCCCCCGTCGGCCAGGTGGCCGCGATCAAATTCCCTTCAAAAAGTTCCTGCCATACCGCCTCCGTCACAAACGGCACGAACGGATGGAGCAGAATAAGGGAGTTTTTCATAATGTGATGCAGAACCGCCCCCGCGGCATCCTTGCGAGCATCATCGTCCAGTTGGGTCTTGTATTCTTCAATAATTTGGTCACAGAAAGTGTGCCAGAAATAATCATAGACAAGCTCGCCCGCCTGCCCAAGCTGGTATTTATCCATCATCTTTGCCATATCCGCCACCGCCTCCGCGAAGCCCTTCAGCACTTCCTTATCACGCCCGTTTAAGTCCGCTTCCGCAATCGATTTCAGACTAACCTGCTTACCCGCTAACCCGCTGACCTGCTGTTTTACAAACCGCGCCGCGTTCCAGATCTTGTTGGCGAAGTTGCGGTATGCCCGGATCTTATCTTCGGAAATAGTCGTATCATTGCCGGCAGCCGTTCCTGCCGTCAGTCCCATCCGCAAAGCATCCGCCCCGTATTTCTCTATCATCACCATCGGGTCGATCACATTGCCCTTGGATTTGGAGATTTTATTGCCTTCTTTGTCGCGCACCAAACCATTTAAATAAACTTCTCTAAATGGCACTTCTTTTGTACAGTAAAGCCCCATCATAATCATCCGCGCCACCCAGAAGAAAATAATGTCCCACCCCGTCTCCATCATCGTGGTGGGATAAAAATATTTGAAATCCTCCGTCGCCTTCGGCCAGCCCAGCGTGGTAAACGGCCACAGCCCCGAAGAAAACCAAGTATCTAAAGTATCGCTGTCCTGCGTCATCTCGCACTTCCCGCAAATCGGGCACTTCTCCGGCTTCGTCTGCGAGATAACCATCTGTCCTTCATTTAGGATTTGGGATTTAGGATTTAGGATTTTCCCAGTTTGGCAATACCAAACTGGGAGTCGATGCCCCCACCAAAGCTGCCGGCTGATATTCCAGTCGCGGATATTTTCCATCCAGTTGAAATACATTTTCTCGAACCGCTTGGGAATGAATTTTATCTTGCCGGACTTCACCGCCTCGATTGCCGGTCCTGAAAGCGGGACGATTTTTACGAACCATTGCTTGGAAATCAAAGGCTCCACCACGGTGGCGCACCGCTGGCAATGGCCTACACTATGCAAATGGGGGTCGCTTTTTTCAATCAGCCCCTTGGCCTGCAAATCGGCCACAACTTTTTTGCGCGCCTCCCCCACTTTCATTCCGGCATACGGGCCGGCCGCTTCGGTCATCTTCATATCCTGCCCGATCACAGTAACATTCGGGAGTTTATGGCGCTGGCCGATCTCAAAATCCACCGGGTCATGTGCCGGCGTCACCTTCACAGCGCCGGTCCCAAACTCCATCTCTACCGCATCGTCCGTTATTACAGGAATCGGCCGTTCCAGCAGCGGCAAGATAATCGTTTGCCCCACCAGCTTGGCATAGCGTTTGTCTTTGGGATTCACTGCCACCGCCGTATCCCCCAGCATTGTCTCCGGGCGGGTGGTCGCCACAGTGATAAATCCCCCGTTTTCCAACGGATACTTAATATAAGTAAGCATCCCATCGGTTTCCTTGTGCTCCACTTCCAAATCGGACAAGGATGTGGCACAGCGCGGGCACCAGTTGATAATTCTTTCCCCGCGGTAGATCAGCCCCTCGTCATACATTTTCTTGAAAACAGTAAATACCGCTTGGCTAATCTCCGGGTCCAGCGTAAATTTCCTGCGCGTCCAGTCGCAGCTGGCTCCGAGTCTTTTCAGCTGCTCTTCCATCTCCGCTCGGTTGGCCATCGTAAAAGCAAAGGTTTGCTTTACAAATTCTTCCCGCCCTAAATCAAAGCGGGTCTTTCCTTCTTCGGCCAGTTGCTTCTCAAAAGACACCTGCGTGGCAATACCGGCGTGGTCTGCTCCCGGAAGCCACAAAGTCGGCTCGCCCTTTAAACGGTGGTACCGGATCATAATGTCTTCCACCGTCACAAAAAGAGCGTGCCCGATATGCAAACTAGCATTCGCATTGGGCGGCGGCATAATGATGCTATACGGTTTTTTGGCTCGCTCCATTTTAGGCGTGAACGCGCCCGACTTTTCCCATAGCCGGTAAATTTCCGGCTCTAGCTCTATAAAATTAAACGCCTTGTCCACCCCGTAGAAGAATTTAGAAGCTATAGCGCCTTCTGATACATATAATCCTTTAACCGTCGATAAAGCAACCTTCGCCCTTGGGTTGTCTTGAGATACTGTTCACGGCGCTCTGCATCAGATAGGGTCAGGCAAGCTTCATAGTAAACCAACCGCCAAGGGCAATATGGCTTAGTTGCTGGACTGAGACCTTGATTATGTTCTGCCACCCGATTGCGCAGATTGTTGGTAAGCCCGACATATAGGTGGTTGCCTCTGGCACTGGACAACACATAGACATAGAACATAATCATTCTAAATTTCTCTACGGGGCCATGTACCCTATCCGACAATTACGTTCGCATTGTACCATTTATCTTTCCCTCGCCGTTGTAAGTAGTAAGCCGCCACTCCGATCATTGCCGCGTTATCAGTGCAGTATTCAAAGTCCGGGATGATGACTCTCACTCCCAATTTTTGCGCTCGCTTCTCCACCTCCTCCCGCAGCCGCTTATTGGCCGCCACGCCACCGCCGATCAGTACTGTCTTCGCCCGATACTTTCTGGCCGCCGCAAATAATTTTTCGCTTAGCACCTCAACTACTGCCTCTTGAAATTCCCACGCGATGTCCGCCCGCCTCCCTACTACTCTGGTCACCGCCGTTTTCAACCCTGAAAAACTAAAATCAAAATTATCTTCATCCAGCATCGGCCTCGGCAATATGATTCTTCCTTCCCTAACTTTTAACTTTTCACTTTTAACTTTTAACTTTGCGGCTTCAGCCGCAATCGCGGGACCCCCCGGATATCCCAGTTTCAAATGGCGGGCAACTTTATCAAATGCTTCGCCCGCCGCGTCATCCAGCGTGCCGCCCAAATATTTATACTCGCCCATTTTGCGGGTCAGCACGATCTCCGAATGTCCCCCGCTGGTTACCAACGACACCAACGGATACTGGATTTTTGCCTTCCCCAGCCAACCGGCGTAAATGTGCCCCACTAAATGATTAACGCCCACCACCGGCCTGTTCCAGAGATACCCCAAAGTTTTAGCGGCATTCACCCCCACCAGTAGCGAGCCCAAAAGTCCCGGGTGGGTTGTTACCGCGATCGCATTAATTTTATCCGGCGCGAGCCTCGCCTTTTTCAGCGCCAGCTCGATCAGCGGGTAAATCACTTCCAGATGCCGCCGCGACGCCACCTCTGGCACTACTCCGCCATACTTGGCATGCAGCTTCTCTTGGGAAGACACCAAATTCACCAAAACCCGACGGCCTCCTTCCACTATCGCCACCGCCGTGTCGTCGCAAGATGATTCAATAGCCAAAATGCGCATTGCTAGCGCATTATACCATAAAAGCATAGTCCCAAAGCGCATTTCTTGATAAGATAACTGCGCGATGAAACTGACGGTTCCTACCCCCAGCGCTTGGGACACCTATCTCGAAAACCAGCCCTCCGGCCATTTTTTGCAAAGTTGGGCTTGGGGCGATTTCCAAGAAAAGTTGGGCAACAAAATCTGGCGCTTAGTGGTTGAGGATAATGGCGAAACTGCAGCGCAGATTCTGGTAATTAAGCTATCGCTAGGATTTGGCCAGTCTATTCTCTATGCTCCGCGCGGCAACCTTATTAATAAAACCCAGTCCTTGGTCACCACCCAAGCCGGCGCCGCCTTGCTCCTTAGTGAGATCAAGAAAATCGCCGCCGCCGAAAAAGTCGCTCTCTTTCGCATCGATCCCTCCGCTCTCGCAGACGATCTCACCACTGAGCGTTTCTATCTCTCCCAGGGATTCGTCAAAAATCCCAAAAACATCCAGCCTCGCCACTCTTTGCTTCTGAATTTGCGTTTAAACACTGAGGGGTTGTTTGACCAAATGAAGCCCAAGACCCGCTACAATATCCATTTGGCCGAGCGGCATGGCGTTACCGTGGCTAAGTCCACCGACCCGCAAGACTTCCAAAAATTCCTAAACCTGCTCCACTCCACCTCCAACCGGCAAAGATTTTCTCCCCATCCCGACCGCTACTACCGCGCCCAATTTGAAACCTTACAGCCCGCTGGTATTCAGGAACTCTGGCTCGCTCGCCACGAAGACAAAGTGCTGGCCGCCATTTTAGTAAATTCCTTTAACCACACCGCCACCTATGTCCACGGCGCTCTTGATAATCGCTATCGCGAACTGATGGCCCCCCATCTCCTGCAATTCACCGCCATTCAATATGCCAAAAACAGGGGCCTCGCTCTTTATGATTTCTGGGGTATCGATCCCGACCCCAGCCACCCCTGGGCCGGGCTCACCCGCTTCAAACGCGGCTTCGGCGGCCAGAAGATAGAATATATAGGTACGCTGGAGCTATCTGTAAATCCCCTGCTATACAAACTGTACCGCCTGCTCCGTCCCTAACCCCATTCCTAACCGTCATTCTAAACTTGTTTCAGAATCCCATCTATGAAGCACTTCATCAAAAAACTTCTCGGCAAGACTTTCTCCCCCGATTCCTTTTTGTACGAAACCTACCACAAAGCCCGCGGCATTGCCGCCGCAGTGCTAGCCGGTTTCCCTGCCCGCCGTATGATCGTCATTGGTGTCACCGGCACCAACGGCAAAACCACTACCTGCAATTTGTTGGCAAATATTCTGGAAGAAACCGGCAAAAAAGTCGGGCTCGCCAG
>Ga0315281_10000080_pt1 | contig 109688 bp, 94 predicted proteins | sample YL17G07_0_MG_FD_204540 | JGI IMG/M metagenome (GOLD analysis project Ga0315281, IMG submission 204540) | Sediment microbial communities from Yellowstone Lake, YNP, Wyoming, USA - YL17G07_0 | ecosystem: Environmental > Aquatic > Freshwater > Lake > Sediment | place: USA: Wyoming | collected...
CGCCAGTGTTAGTCACATTATACGTGAAAGTCACCGTAGAACCAGTAACAACCTTAGCAGTACCAGTCTTCGTCAACGAGATGCCAGGATGAATAACATTCACCGTGGCAGTAGCCGTAACTGTAACCGTGGCGCCAGTTCCGCTTGTACCAGTAGCCGTAGCCGTGTTAGTCACCGAAGGATTTGCAGTTGTTATTGTCACTGCTTTATTGTATGTCGCGGAAGCTCCTGCAGCTAAAGCGAAATTAGAAGCGATGGTTCCTGCCTTGTCATCTGTTAGAGTCACTGTTAGAGCTATGTTGCCAGTGTTGGTCACAACATACGTGTAAGTCACGCTGCCGCCATTCGTAACTTTTGGCACGCTGGGAGTCTTTGTTAGCGAGAGACCTGGAAGTGCGAGGATGTCTGCGCCCTTGATCTGGTTGTCCTGCGAACCTAGTGAGTAGGTGTCCAGATAGTCCAACTTGAAGTGGTATGGTCCACCGTTCACCATGCTCGAGCCTAGGCCTACGCCCCAAGCGATCGGGTTAATGGCCGGATCGCCGGACATGGATAGGTGCCCAGACAGTTCTACCATTATCTGATCTGACGCAGATGTCCACGAGAGTTGGTAGTTGATGAACGAGTCGCCTGTGTCAGCACCGTTTGCGACATCATGACCCACAAGCGTCAAAACTGCAGATGTGATTGGTTGGTTGCCGCAGATTCTGATAAAGCGATCTCCATATTTTAACTCGTACGCGTTGATTCTAGCTTGCGTTGAACCATCTTTGCTGATGAAAGGGTCATTTGGGACGTTGACAAAATACTCATATGCACCACTACCCGGCGCGTTATGTAGAAATTGAGCTGTGGCGCCAAGAGTGTTGGGCGGGCCAATATTTTCTCCCCATGGAATTAAGGGCAGTATCGGGTCGTTTCCCTGATTCCAAGCTGTCAGGAAATCGTACGCATGTGTTCCGCCTTTTGTTGCCTCATGAGATAGAGTCAGAAAGTGGTTGTTTCCAGCAGTGGAGGCTATATCCCAGAAGATTGGCCTTTGAGGCACGGACATGCCTTCGTAGTATATTGAATTACTAGCCTGCAGTATCGAGTTAATCCAATGCTTAACAGTCAAGTCTCCAATGGTTGCATACTGCTTGAAGTCAACAGGCTGGGCGTCTGTAAATGTTGTTGTTGCTGTGTGTGTTCCGTCTGTTGCAACCACATAGTATGTTCCTTCCACTAAGGGTGGTGGTTGTCCGTAGGTGGATACGAAGTTTCCTCCGACGTCCGAAGCCGCGGATAAAACTAGGCTATATGCCGGGTCGGGTGCGGTAACCTCTATTGTAATACCTGCGTTAGCGTTGAATCCTGATCCGTATATGGTGACGGTGTCGTACGGTCCGTAGTCTGGTTTGTCTGTCCAAATAGTTGCGGTTCCAGCTTTGACAAAGCCTGAAAATGCAGTTATGATTATCATTGAAACAAAGATCGCACTAGCTAATATTGCAAGTTTTTTCATTGTTTTCATTCTCCTTTCTATTTATTTCGTGAATATCACTTCGAATCGAGGGCTATTAACGGTTGTGGAATCTTCTTCTATAATATTCTTCTATGTGAAGTCTCGCGTGTGGAATTGTCATTGGAAGTTTTTTCTGCTGCGCGCGCTTGACGCGAATAGACCAGCCCGGACAATGTGATATTTAGCGCGATCGATCGATCAAGAAGCGCGCGCTTTTTTCATCAAGCAATCTCCAGGCCCTCAAACACTAAGTGATTTGAAACCTGTTTAATAAGTCGTAACAGGATTCTGCAACCGTTTACACGCCGGTGTCTTTGTTGCAAGTTTGTGGCGCGGCGCGCGCGAGTGTGCACTACTGGAACATATCCACGAAGATTAAATGATTTGTTGGCCTCAGAAGAAGCGCGAAAATACCAAAAAAAGGAAGGGAGTTTGAGGTTGTGTTCGTATGCGTTTTAGCTGACCTGGTAGAATCTGACTTGGATGTGCTTGCATCCGCCAATGAGGTTCCAGAGATACAGGTAGTTTGTCCCAGGGTAAAGTGACTCAAGCAGATTGAGGAAGTCGAAGATCCACATTTCGTTGGGGATTGTGACACCGATTGAGGCAGCTTCTGCGACGCTGACGTAGAACATGTCGTGCCCCGATTTCCAGTCTGGCCGCTTGTTATGCGTGACTGTTACTTCACCGATTTTCAGAAGGTACGTGTTATCCGTCGCGTTGTAGATCCATCCTTCCAGAGTTGCGGTTTGTCCAGGCTTGCCTAAGGCGACAAAGTATACCTCGTATTTGCCCGGTCCTATTGTTAGGTTGCAGTGTCCGTCATCAAACATGTTGGGATCTTTGACCGCAAATTCTGCTCCCTGAGTCACCCATATGGTTGCGTTGGGATAGCCTGAGAGCGGTTTCCATTCGTCTACGTCTTCTGGCACGAACATGGTGCGCCTCTCTGAGTCATAATCGGGCTGGCCGCTAAAATCGGATTTCTTCCCGAGAATGTTCAGCAAGTACGTTTGGGCTCCCCAAAGCTTGTTCGGATTGTCGTTGCCTTGAGCTAATGCAGGAAGTTCATAAACTGAGACAGCTAGAACCAATAAGGTAACGGCGCTAATCGACGTGAGCAGCTTTCTCATTTTTTCCCTCGTATATCTGTTATATTGAGTCTTAATAAATATTATTGTAGACCTGTCCAACACAAATACAATTTCCACAAATGACCAAATCTGTAACAAACAACTTGTCCCGGCATTCAGTACTTGGAACTTGAAGAGAAGATGTGGGCAGGCATAGATGCACTCATGCGGAAGGAGCGCGCCAGTAATGAAAAGACCACCGAGATATTCTAATGCTCAATAAAGACCACCTTAGGCCCGAGAAAAAGGAGTTGAGTCGAGAGATGATACCTAGTTGCTTAGGGGCGTGCTTTTGGCTTTTAGGATGTCTTCTTGGATTGTCTGGGCTCTTTGAATGAGGGTTTGAGCGTCAGCAGGTGATATTGCTTTGCCTGCTTGGGCTTGAACTTCATTTACGAAACCTTGCAGCATGTTTTCTGCGGCGTTCAGCATGTTATTGGCTGCAGTTTCTCTTCCCTGAACAATCCATTGTATGGCCCCATCCACTTTCATCTCGGCGTCTGCGAGTTTGGCTAAGAGGCTGCTCCTTATTCCTTCCTTTATGTTTAGGCTGCCAACTGTCTCTTTTAGCCACTGGATTTCCAGCTTGATGTACTCCGCCATGCTACGTTTTGTTGCCTGAACCTGTAATGCGGCTGAAGCCGTGTCTTTCGCGCTTGGATAAGCTTGGCTGATGGCTGATGTTTCAAACGTGTATGTGGCAGTTTCCATTCCAGCCCAGTCGGGCGAAACCGCTATAGCCAGTGTAACGATGCCAGAGTGCCCAGAATTCAACGTTAAGGTCAGCTTGTCTAATGTTGCCCACCCAGATTGAATCACTGTTGGAAAAGCCTCGTATGTTCCGTCAAAATCGTTGAAAGCCAAGGAGATGCCATATGTGTCTGGAACGTTGCCTATGTTGGTTACATTAATGTTGTAGTAGGCGCTTTCGCCCGGAACTATTTCCTGTGAAGGTGGAATTACAGTTAATTGGACGCCGAATACGGTGAGACTCGCGGTATCTGTGCTGCTTGCGCCAAGGATGTCGGTCACGTTCAGAGTTATCACAGGTGAATATTCCATCATTGGCAAAGTAAAGCTGTACGTTGGGTTAGTTGTGCTGATTTCATACGCGCCGTCGTTGTTCAGGTCCCATTCGTATTTGACATTGTCGCCGTCGGGGTCATAGGTGCCACTAACGTTTAGCGTTAGGGTTGAACCTATGACGCTTGTGTAAGGTCCGTTGGCTTCGGCAACTGGTGGATTGTTCACTATGGTTTCAAGGAGTGAACATGATGGGTCGCCATAGAGATTGTAGTCGAAAAGATCTTGCCAACAGCCTATGTCTACACTGAGGTCTTTTGTTTTGAATAGTGCTTTTCCTGCTGGGTCCTCGTCGGTAATAATACTTTTCGTGTAATAGTATGCTATGTCTTCTTCGATGCCGGTGTTTGAGCCTAGACTCCAGGGACTTACAAAAAGCGAGCCTCGAGTTGCACCTACAGTGGAGACAGCTCCGTGTTTTAGGAGGGAATACGCAAGATTGGTTTTGGTCTCAGGATGCGCATTATCGCACGAGCTCTGAAATATGAAAGATGGTCTCGCATCGTCAAGGTTTGGACAGCGTGCAGTGCTGAAGACCTCGCCAGCAACTTCTGCGTTACCATGAGTAAACCATGTTACCACGCCGTAGCCTTTCTTCCACTCATCTTCAACGTTCTGCTCATTGCACGGAGTTTCCTCACAGGGTGGGGGAGGCGTTCCATCGCTCGAGTTGTAGATCCGGTAAGAGGTGAAGCTTTTAGGGTCTGCAACGCCCGTTTTGATTGCTTCAAGTAATGACCATCCTGGATCTGGAATCTGGGTAACTGAAGGATAGGTGGGTAGAAGGATTTTTCTTCGCCAGCTGAGATCCTCTGCTCCAACTACAGTTTCGTAGTCAATCATTTTCTGTAGGATTTCATCCAATTGAGCATAATCGTCATCATAGACTGGAATTCTGCCTACATATACTTCAGCATGAAAATCCACTCCTCCCAGCCCGTTATCTCCTGTAAGCCAAGCAAAACTGACGGTTTCGTCCACTTGGGTGCTCTTAAGATCAGTGAAATCGATGTTATCGTAATATTCTCCAGCTAGTCCTCCCGCGTTACCATTGTAGAACAGTCGATCCTTCGGAATGATTTCCCAACTATTCTTTGTTTGGTTTTGCGACTTCCAGTAAAGCCTAACTATTGCATCGCCTGTGTTTTCGAAGTATTCAAGTTTGATCGTGTGTTTGCCTGTTGATAGGGATTTAGACGCCTCGTTAACCTTTGGAGGGTGAGTCGTCCAGTCGTTTATTATTAGATTTCCGTCAATCCATAACTTGACACCATCATCTGTGAAAGTGCGGAACCCGTATGTCTCGGTGTATTCGGCATCAATCTCTCCAGTCCACCTGATAGAGAAGGTGTCTCCGTCTGAAAGTGAACTTGGTTTAACAGCGTTGTCGATTTTTGTTAACTCGCCGAAATATAGATCGCCATCTAAGTCCCAGTTGCCTGTTAGGTCTGCATAGAAGAAATCCGTAGGGTAGTCCCTGCCCTCGCACTCAATAAAACTTGGCCAACACATTTTCATAGGAATATCGCCGACAAAGTCCGAAGGGTCGGTTTGATCTTCCGGATCGGGGTTTCCAATCAATAAGACATACGAACCTTGTTTGATGCTAAGCGATACATAATTGTTGATGAGCCATTGCCTTATCTTCTCAGCCCGCCCGTTTGGTGCTTGCCCAAACAAACCATCGAAATCAGTTTCAGTAACAACTCTTACAGAGTAGCCTAACCTTTCCTTAAGCCTTATGAAACCTTCGAGTCTAGCACTGTGCGCTACGATATCGTTGGTTGTTATGATAACATAGTCATAAGAGGGAGAGGCATTGGCCTCTCTTAAGATTCCATTCGAAGCTGGCAGCAAAAACGAAATGGCTACGATGCCCAATAGCAAAACGCATTCAGTCTTTTTCACATCTCTCCCTCTCTTTACGCGCTTGAAGGTCATAAAGTTTCGAATTTAAGATTTGTGGAACTTTCTTCTAGAACATTTCTCGCCAGCGCCCGTGTTGTTCGAGAACAAGAACACGCGCTCGATTGTTTGTCAAGTTATTATGTGTTGTAAGCTGTGAGGAAATCGCCCCATCCCGTGTGTGTTGAAAACGCAGTGAACCCGTAATCGGCAGAATGGTAAGACCAGTCTGTGGACGTGCCCCAGTAGATTGTGATCCCCTTGCAGTTTGACGTCTTCGGCGCGTCCCGTACCTTAATCACGTACGTCAGCATGGCTGATTGCGCGGCTCGCGCGTCATTTCCTTCGAGTTCTTGTATGGACGCGCGTTTCCTCTTGCGGCAGTAGGAGGCCCAGTGTAATGTGGTCTTCCTCAGCAGGCTCCGTTGGGCTAACACCCTGTGAACTGTCTCCTGACGGGTAAGGTTTGTGAACCCAATGCGAAGGAGCTTCTAATGAATTGTGGCCGCGAACTAGTCCTTCCTCGGTGAAAACGTAGTTCCACAGTTTTCCATTATCATCTTTATCGACGACAACGACGAACTTGGGCACCTTCACACACACCCCTGTTTTGCACCGTTCATAGCACGCGCTACGAATACTACGAGTTTGGGAACATTACAGGGTCGGAGCAACGATAAAAAAAGGATTGTCCCACTGTTAAAGGTGGAGACAAAATGAAGATCCCCAGTTTTAAGAAGAACACGAGGAGCTCTCGACTCCTCCTACTCATGTTGTTGTTTCTAGCTGTTTCCATAACGGTTACTTCAATGTTTTCGCCAATCACTGATTCCTCGCCCGCCCCCGTCGTGACTATTGGACAAACGGTTGACTATGCTAATCCGAAACCGGGTGACATAGTGAATTTCACAGTGTCCTACTCGAACCCGTCGGGTTGGACGGCGTACAACGTTACTCTGTTCGAGTGGATGCCGTCAAGCTTGATTTTCGTTTCTTCAAAACCGTTCTATGACGGTGTCAGCGATCCTAATGCGGGGTTTCTGAGGTGGAGCAGGGGGGATGTTGCTCCTGGCGGTTCAGGAAAGGTGATCGTCAACGTAAAAGTGGGCAATGTTCCAGTCGGAACTAATGTCACAAACACTGTGCACTTGACGTACGACAGTGGTAGCGGCTCAACAACCGAAGTTCTTTCTAGCGCGAGTTTGACTGTTGCTCAAGGTGCTGGCGTAAGCGTTTACCCAGATCAGGTTCGCGGAGTCCCTCCGTCAACGGGCGCTACAGCGAGTTACAACGTCACCGTCACCAACACGGGCAACGGTCTTGACAGTTTTAACATATCTTTGAGTTCTGTAGCCTACAACCCAAGCTCTGGCGCGAAAAACTGGACGATAACGCTTTACAACTCCACCGGGTATTTGCTGGCCACGGTAAGCGCCCAGCCAAACCAGAACAAATCCTCCGCGTGGACCAACTGGGGAACATTGGCCGTCGTAACGCTTGCACCAACTCAATCGGCAGTTTACCAAATCAGCGTGGTCGAACCGGCGGGCACGAGCGGAGCCGGCGATGCTTGCATCAAAGTGGGCCTTACGGCCACGTCGCAATTTGACCCAAGCGTGTCAGACGGTGCCACGACAGATACGGTTGTCAAAAAGGCCGTCGGCATAACGGTTTTGCCTGACAACGCGGCGGAAGCAAACCCAGGCGAGACAGTGACATACTTGCATGAAATAGACAACGGCGGAGGATGGAAGGGAAATCAAAACGGGGCCGAAGTCATCGACGTGTTCTACAATTCTTCACAGGGCTGGACCTATTCTTTCTACTTCATGAACGGAACAGCCCTAACAGACACGAACAACAACGGCCTGCTGGATGTAGGCCTGATTGCCCAATACGGAAGCATAGGCATTCAAGTCAAAGTGACTGTTCCTTACGGCAACGCCGCAGGCCTCGTTGACAATGCTATGATAACAGCCGTCGGGGCTAGCAGTGGAAGAGTCGGCACCGCGAACGACACCACAACCGTGACGAGGTCGCCCCTCGTCGGCGTAGTCAAAGAGCTCTTCTCCAACAACCCCGCGTACGTCGGAGACACAGCCACATACAGGATAACCGTGACAAACTTGGGGAACACAAAGTTAACGTTTGTCCCGTTGGACGACACTTTTCCGCCAAGCCTTCAGTTTATCAGTTCCAACCCAGCTCCCGACAGCTACAGCGAAATCTCAGGCACCCTTCACTGGAATAATCTTAGCATTCTCGAAACACTCCAGAGCGCGGTTGTAACAATCAACTTTTCCGCAGTAGCAGGCTCGACCAGCGTGAGAGAAGGCGCCTACGTCATCGACGCCATGGACCAGTTCGGCGACTTTGTCAGCGCGACCTCTGTCAACACCCAGCTTAGGATTATGCAGCCATTCACGATAACCGTCACGGCTTCCCCACTGGGAGCCCTTGGAGGAACGTTCAACGTCACGTACACCCAACGCAACGTAACCTACACGAACGTGCAAGAAACTACGAGCTGGGTCCAGACGGTTGACGAAAACACTCTCGTGGCGGTGAGCTACCCACAGGAATACTTGCCTAGCGAGGCAGGTTCCCTCAGCGTCCGCTACAGGTTTGACCATTACGACCCAGCAGCTAGCGTCAACATGACGGCAAACGAAACCATAACTCTGGCCTACACTTCTCAATACAAAGTCACCTTCAACCAGAGCGGGCTGGATGGAACCGCGACGGTAACTGTTCTGACAGTGAACTCCACCAGCAAAGTTTTCGGCGACCTCCCCTTCAGTGAATGGATCAACTCCAGCGACACTCTAACATACAATTACGAAACTATCGTGGACAGCAGCACTGCTAACATGCGATTCGCGCTGAAAGACGTGACAGGCCCAGCCTCGCCCATAACCGTTTCAAGCGCAATGACAATAACTGGCAACTACGCTGTTCAATGGAACGTGACCTTCGCCGAGACAGGCCTAGACGGCACCGCTATCGGAACCGTCGTGACCATCAACGGCACAGCCAAAACCTTCGGCCAGCTACCAAGCAGCGCCTGGATATACGCTGGCTCAACGGTCACATACAGCTACGCCAACCCCGTTGCCAGTAGCGTTGCAGGCAAGCAGTTTAGGCTCAACAGCGTGACAGACCCCACGTCAGGCTTCACCGTTACGAGCGCGGTCACAGTCACAGCGGACTATGTTTTTCAGTGGAACGTCACTTTCAGTCAGGCCGGTGTCGGGGGCGACTACTCTGGCACTGTCGTCACTGTAGATGGAACTGGTCATGGAGTTAGCGGTCTTCCATCGTCGTTCTGGTGGGATGATCAAAGCACTCACAGTTTTGCCTACGCATCCCCGCTCACCTTAGGATCGACCAAGCAGTATGTCTGGACGAGCACGAGTGGCCTTTCAACGCTCCAGATCGATGCCGCATTCAAAGTTTCCGGAGCCGGCGTCATAACCGGCGCCTACAAGACTCAGTATTACGTCACCTTCAGCCAGACAGGCGTCGACACTGACTATTCCGGCACGGTTGTGACTATCAATGGCACTATTAGCGCTGACAGAAACGGAATCTCCTTCTGGGCTTACGATGGCTCCACGGAATCATTTGCGTACGGTTCACCCTTGACAGTCAACACTGGCAAACAGTATTCTCTGGTCAGCGTGAACACAACATCCCCGATAAGCATCACAGACGAAACCACAGTCACAGGCAACTACAAGACACAGTACAACGTCACATTCGGCCAGACAGGAGTTGACACCGACTTCACTGGCACCATGTTGACTGTGAACGGCACGGGCCTCGACAGAAACGGCGCATCATTCTGGGCAGACGCCGGAGATCATTACATATTCGCTTACGCTTCTTCGCTTACTGTCTCGGCGAACGCCAAACAGTACGTTCTGACAGGTTTGAACGCTTCTTCGCCGTTGACGGTTTCAGGCGTTGAGCTCGTCGTCAGCACTTACAAGACACAGTATTACCTGACCGTTGAAACAAACCCGCTTGGTCTCGACAGCCCATCTGGAGGAGGCTGGTATGACAGCGGCGTAATCGCCAATGTCTCAACGGCTCAGTACGCGGATATCGTCCTAGGGGGTTCAAGGTACCGCTTTGACTCCTGGATAGGCGCTGGCGGAACTTACGCTAGCGCGTCTGTGCTCATGGATTCTGCGAAGACAGCGACTGCGAACTACGTTACACAGTATTACCTAACGTTGACAACGAGCCCTCCTGGCGTCGATAATGTAGCAGGCGAGGGATGGTACGACGCCTGTTCCAACGCTTCAATATCTGCAGGCCAGAACGTGGTGTCAGATTCTTCGAGATACGGCTTCAACGGGTGGACGACAACCGACATGTCTGAGATAACCAACTCGTCGGCCACGTCAACCACCGTGCTCGTGGACAAGGCCAAGACGGTGACAGCGAACTACTTGCTTCAGTGCTATGTCACCTTCAGCCAGACCGGTGTAGGCTCCGACTTCGCGGGAATAGTCGTAACTGTGAACGGCACGGGCTACGACAGGAACGGAGTTTCATTTTGGGCTGACGTCGGAGATGTCTACTACTTCACCTACAGTTCTCCCCTAGCTGTCACCGCGAACGGTAAGCAGTACGTTCTCACAGAAACAAACACTTCTTCCCCTCTCACGGTCTTAGGCACCGTCAATATTGTAGGTAGCTACAAGACTCAATATTACATCGCGATCACGAGTACTCATGACTCGCCTACGGCTTCAGCCTGGGTTGATGAAGGCGCTGACTTTACAGCTTCAGTGACAAGCCCAACTGAGATTGCAGCGGGTGATCACCAGTGGGTGTGCACTGGCTACAGTGTAGACGGTGGATCAACAGTGGCTGGCACAAGTCACACGTTTGACGATGTACAGTCTGCACATGCGATAATTTTCAGCTGGAAGCAGCAGTTCTGGATTCAGGTTAACAGCGCCCATGATTCTCCAACAGCCTCTGCTTGGGTCGATCAGGGCAGCGACTTCACTGCTTCGGTGACAAGCCCCGCTGACGACGATGGTGCTGGAACGAGGTACACGTGCACAGGCTACACGTTGGACGGCAACTCACCCGTCACCGACACGAGCACAAGCTACAACTTCACAAAAGTTCTGAGCGCGCACACCGTCACCTTCAACTGGGTAGCCCAGTTCCAAGTCACCTTTGAGCAGTCGGGTCAGGACGGCACAGCCACTGGAACAGTGGTCACGGTTAACGGCACCAACAAAGCCTTCAGCGATCTACCCCTCAACATGTGGGTTGACAGCGGAGACTCGGTAACGTACAGCTACGCTTCGCCCATTTCAAGCAGCGCCACCGACAAACAGTTCCGACTTAACACAGTAACGGGTTCACCCTCACCCGTAACAGTTTCTGGCCCCACAGCAGTCATCGGCAACTACAAAACCCAGTACAACGTTACATTCGGCCAGACAGGAGTTGACACCGACTTCACTGGCACCGTGTTGGCTGTGAACGGCACGAGCTACAACAGAAACGGCGCATCATTCTGGGCAGACGCCGGAAACGCCTACGATTTCACCTATTCCTCCCCATTAACCGTAGCCGCGAACGCCAAGCGGTACGTCCTGACAAGCGTGAATGCTACGACGCCCCTGACCGTCTCACAAGCGGACACCATTAGTGGAAACTACAAGACCCAGTACCAAGTGTCTTTCGCTTCAAACCCGCCTGAAGGCGGAACAACAACACCATTTGGCATCAATATCTGGGAGGACCCTGGTTCGCTTTCTATATCAGCGACAGCCAACTTTGGAAACTCCTTCTCATCTTGGTCAAGCAGCACGGCATCCATCACGTTCGCCAACTCAACTTCCGCATCCACAACAGCAACGATAAACGGTCCAGGAACGATAACCGCGAACTTCCAGTTAACGACTGTTGAGATCACGGTCACGTCGAGTCCCACAGGTTCAGGCTTCGTCAAGGCTGACGGCACGGCTTACACAACACCTCAAACATTCACTTGGGCAATAGGTGATACCCACACTCTTGAAGCCCAGCCCTCAGTTTCAGACGGAGCAAGCATACAATACGTTTGGACAGGCTGGAGCGACAGCGGGGCTCGAACCCACACCTACACGGTTCCAAGCACGTCTACAACAGTCACAGCCAACTACAAGACTCAGTACTATTTGACTGTCGTTACGAACCCTCTTGGCGTGGCCACTCCGTCAGGTGAAGGATGGTACGACGCTGATTCTTCAGCCACCATATCGACCAGTCAATACACCAGCATAATTCCAAGTTCTTCTCGTTACAGATTCGACGGGTGGACGACTGCGGATATGTCCGAGATAACCGATCCAAGCATGATTTCAACATCAGTTCTGATGGACAAAGCTAAAACCGTTACCGCAGGCTACGTGATTCAGTACTATTTGACCGTGACTTCGGCGTACGACACTCCGGTAGGAATGGGCTGGTACGACGCAGGGGCGACAGCGAACGCTTCTCTAACGAGTGGAGTTGTCTCCGGAGGGGAAGGCACGCAGTACGTCTTCACGAGCTGGAGCGGCGACGCTTCGGGAACTGGTCTGACGAGCAACGCCATAATCATGAACGGGCCCAAGACAGCGACAGCCAACTGGAAGACGCAGTACTTCTTAACGGTGAATTCGGCCCATGGCACGTCTGGCGGTCAGGGCTGGTACGACTTGGGCTCCACGGCATACGCAACTGTGAACCCGTTGACCGTATCAGGAGCCGCAGGTGTTCGATACGTGTTCACAGGATGGAGCGGGGACGCTTCTGGCGCTGGATCGCCTTCAAACGCTATAACTATGAACGCGCCCAAAACAGCTACTGCTGACTGGAAGACCCAGTATTGTCTAACTGTTAACTCGGCCTATGGTACGCCCAGCGGCATGGGCTGGTACGACAGCGGAGCCACGGCATACGCGACGCTAAATACTGGTCTCGTTGACGATGGAAACGGCGCGCGCCACGTGTTCACAAACTGGAACGGTGACGCGTCAGGAACAAACTACGCCCAAAGCAACCCCATAACCATGAACGGGCCCAAGAACGCCGCCGCGGACTGGAAGACCCGATACGGTGTCACGTTTTCTCAATCTGGTCTAGACAACTCAGCCTCTGGCACGATCGTAACTGTCAACGGTGCCGCCGAGAGCTACAGCGACTTGCCATACTATCTATGGGTTGATAGTGGAGCTTCAGTCAACTACGCGTATGGCGATGTTTCCAGCTCAGCTGTTGGCAAAAAATTTGTCTTGACGGGTGTGTCTGGTCCTGGTTCGCCGATGACCGTTACAGGCCCATTGACAGTCACGGGCAACTATGAGACACAGTACAGCGTCACATTCGATCAGACAGGTGTAGGATCAGACTTCACAGGAACAATCGTCACCATTGACGGAACAGCCTATAGCGGCAACGCGCTTCCAGCCGTGTTCTGGTGGAACAGCAACTCAGCCCACACGTTCTCATACGCATCACCACTGATAGTGAATATCAGCAGACAATACAGTTGGGCTTCCACAACGGGCCTGTCAACGCTGCAAAGCGGCACGCTTGTCACCAGTGGGTCTGGAAGCGTAGCCGGCAACTACGGGGGCGAAAGCAAGTGCCAAGTTACGTTCAGCCAGACCGGCGTTAACTCTGACTTCACTGGAACCGTCATCGTCATAGACGGGTCCAATTACAGAACCATCGATCTTCCTGTTTCATTCTGGTGGGATGTTTACTCGACCCACTCCTTCGCCTACCAATCGCCTCTGGCCGTTTCTCCAAACCTCACACAATACGTCTGGAGCAACACGAGCGGACCGTGGCCATGGCAGAGCGCAACCATAAACATCACAGCCTCCGCCACTGTAGTCGGGAACTACAAGACTCAGTATTACCTAACGATGGAAACCACCCCCGCAGGCGTTACGTCACCATCTGGCGCAGGATGGTATGACGCTGGAGCCCTCGCCACAATATCCACTCAAACATACATCGACGTACTACCCGGCTCGTCCCGCTACATATTCAAGGGTTGGGCCACGCCGGACATGACGGAAATAACCAGCCGGCTTTCATCGCCGACGACCGTGCTGATGGACAAAGGCAAGACGGTAACAGCATTGTACGCCGTACAGTGCGCCGTGACCTTCAGCCAGACCGGCGTCAACTCAGACTTCACTGGAACCATCCTAACCGTGGACGGAGGAAACTACAACTTCAGTGATCTACCGGCCCTCTTCTGGTGGGACAGCGGTTCCTCTCACACGTTCGCCTACCAGTCGCCGCTGGTGGTCACATCGAATGCCAAGCAGTACGTCTGGGCAGGCGCCACGGGGCTTTCAACCCTCCAAAGCGACTCTATAACGGTGTCAGGCTCAGGCAGCGTGACAGGCGACTACAAGACTCAATACTTCCTCACCGTCTCCTCGCCCTACGGCACTGCAGGAGGCCAAGGCTGGTACGACAGCGGAGCCACGGCGTACGCGACGCTGGATGTTGGTCTCGTTGACGATGGAAACGGCGCGCGCCACGTGTTCACAAACTGGAGCGGTGACGCGTCAGGAACAAACTACGCCCAGAGCAACCCAATAACCATGAACGGGCCCAAGAACGCCGCCGCGGACTGGAAGACTCAGTATTATCTAGCTGTTAACTCGGTCTATGGTACCCCCAGCGGCATGGGCTGGTACGACAGTGGAAAGGTTGCCTACGCCAGTGTCACACCGCTAATTGTGGCAGAGTCCAGCGGAGTTCAGTATGTTTTCACTCAGTGGAGTGGAGACGCTTCGGGAGCAGGTTCGACTTCAAACGGTATAGTGATGAATGGGCCAAGAACTGCGACGGCAAACTGGAACACACAGTACTATCTCACCGTCACGTCGACGTATGGCACGACTGGCGGCGCGGGCTGGTACGACAACGGAACCTCTGCTTACGCATCCGTCTCAACGGGTTTCGTCAGCGGCGAAGCGGGCGCGCGGCACGCTTTCGCGGGCTGGAGCGGTGACGCTTCAGGCTCTGACTTAACGAGCAACGCCATAACAATGAATGCGCCGAAGACTGCTAAGGCAGATTGGAAGGTGCAGTATTACTTGACTATGGTTACGAATTTTGGAACTGTCACGCCTGGCAGCGGGTGGTACGACGCCGGAACAATCGTTCCCATCGAGGCCACTGCTCCGTCCAATGCTACGGGCGAGAGGTATGCATGGAACAGCTGGACAGGAACGGGCGACGTCAGCTATTCTGGAGTGGACAACCCTGCTTCGATTACGATGAACAGCGCGGTAAGTGAAACAGCGTCTTGGACGCGCCAGTTCTACTTGACCGTAACGTCGCTGCACGGCACGACGAGCGGGGAAGGATGGTACGACTCTGGGACGACCGCTTTCGCTGGTGTCACCCCATTAACCGTGTCCGGACCCTCAGGCGTTCAATACGTGTTCACTCGCTGGAGCGGTGACGCTTCGGGCGGTTCTTCACCTTCGAACCAGATAATCATGGATGCACCCAAGACCGCGGTGGCCAACTGGAAAGCCCAGTGCCTGGTCACTTTCGGACAGACGGGCCTTGATGGTACGGCCACTGGTTCCGTAGTGACGGTTGATGAGGAAGCGAAGGCTTACGGCGACTTGCCGTTCAGTGAGTGGGTTGACGTTGGCAGCGCGGTAGGCTATTCTTACCAGAGCATCGTTTCGTCCAGTATCTCTGGCATGCAGTTCAGGCTTGACAGTGTCAGTGGACCGGCTTCGCGATTGAGTGTCACTGAACCCGTTAACGTCACCGGAAACTACAGAACACAGTATTACCTGTGGATGGACACCAACTTTGGGTCAGTTGCTCCTGGCAGCGGATGGTACGACTCTGGGTCAACGGTTAACATAAGTGCTGCACCGCCGAACAACGTCTTGGGAGACGGATACTCGTGGTACGGTTGGAATGGAACCGGCACAGTGTCCTACAGCGGCCCTGAAAACCCGGCTTCAGTCACGCTTGACAGCCCTGTTAACGAATCGGCACGCTGGAAGATTGTGCCTTCGATCACGATATCTGTGTCCAGCGAGACTGTCGAGAGCTGTGACAGAGTGGTGGTGTACGGAACGACGCTGCCGATTAACTCGACGACGTTTGTGCACGTCACGTACACTTTCCCGAACGGAACGTACGTGACTCACACGGTGGAGACAGACGAGCATGGAAACTTCAATGACACGCTCCCGCTGGGAGGAGAATCCTTGTACGCGCTGTTCAACCAGGAAGGAACGTGGAACATCTCTGCAAACCGCGCGGGAGACTTCAACAAGGAAGACGCTTCAAGTTCAACGACTCTCGGCATCCAGCCTCAGGGACTGTTTCAGGTGAACCCGCTCATCCTCGTCCTGCTGATCGGTGTTGCGGTGGCTCTGACATACTTGACTCTTGCGAGGAGAATAAACGGTCGGAAGCCTACGACTAGATCTTGGCGTTTCGCCGCCATCATCCTGGCAGTGACGGGTTTAGTCTTCGGAGTTGCTTCGCTTGGAATAAACTGGATGTCAGTGGCTGGGACTGCAACCACAGGTGGACAAACGTACACTGTCAGCATAGCCTTGTATCCTTACGGTCTGGGCGCGGTGTCTATATCCAACCTGCAGTACATCGGGGACAGGATACCGTCCATGATAGACTCTGCTTGGCAGGCCATTCCGAAGAGCGCTGGGCCAGTCATGTCCCTCTACTTGGCTCCAGCCGGATGCGCCCTAGCAGTTGCGAGCTTGTACAAGCCTAAGACGCAGCGGAGAAAAATAGCTAAGGTTGCCATACTTGCAATCGCGGGACTGCTGATACTCGTGCCGGTGGTTCAATCGTTCATCTTCGTGGCGGCCCAAGCGGGCACGACTGCCGGCGCCAGCACTGGGTACGGAATCGGCCAGTACTTCGCGTTGATGGCTGGACTGTTGATAGGGTTGGCGAGCCTGTTCGCGGTAAGGGAGACCCCGGCAGCCTCAAGAACTTTAGTCACAGAGGGAAAGAGTGGAGGCAAGCCAAAACCTTCCGCCAGCGGCACTAGCTAGACGCGTGCATAGAACTTGGTGCGCTTAAGCCCTAGGTGTTCACGCAGGCTAGGCGGAATGATTAAAGTTGCAGACCCACTTCGAGCGTTGCGCACGCGCCCCAAGAACAGAGTCTTTCAACGACCTCAACGGGGCCAGCGCCCTCACTGCTTAACCACTTCGTCAAGTACGTCTTCACGCGCGCGTGAACTTTCATTTCTTTTTGATTCTTGTGTGGACGCGCGTTGTTTCCTCTTGCGGCAGTAGGAGGCCCAGTGTAATGTGGTCTTCCTCAGCAGGCTCCGTTGGGCTAACACCTTGCGAACTGTCTCCTGACGGGTAAGGTTTGTGAACCCAATGCGAAGGAGCTTCTAATGAATTGTGGCCGCGAACTAGTCCTTCCTCAGTGAAAACGTAGTTCCACAGTTTGCCAGTATCATCTTTATCGACGACAACTACGAGCTTAGGCACTTTCAATCACCTCTGTTTTGCACCTTTCATTTGTTGATGGCCAGAAGGGGGAAATAACGTCTGTTAACATGCAGGTATATCGCTCACTATTAAGAACCGCAGTCTTGCGCCTCTTCTATGGAAGACTATGTTTAAAAACCAAGCATGCCGCCAGCCTGTAATATAACTAAACATTGAAAGCTTGCTTGCTCTATAAAGTCTAGAATTTGGGATTTCACTCATTTTCTTCGCTCCCTGCGCGTAGACACTTTTCGGCCCTTCTGTACTCACTCATTAGCACTTTCAAGAACAGCGCTCGCTAAATACTATATGAATTGCTAATCTTGATTATTGTTAAGTGTAGCAAGCAATGATCAGCTAGCGCGCGAAGGTCTTCTCGCGAATAGAACATTCCTCTATAACATCATATCAGAAGACATATAAGTAAAAGTGGTTCAAACGAACAGTTCGCGCAGTTGAATAACTGCTTATGAGAAAAAAACTGGAGAAAGGAATATGGAAAAGAAAACAACGACATTAGCTTTGCTTGCCATTCTGCTATTATCAATGAGCGCTGTATTTACAGTTGTGACTAGAGCTGCAACCAAGGCCGATATAGAGAACGCCGTAAAAGACGGATTAGCGTGGCTTGTAGCGCAACAGAATTCTAATCCAGCAGATCCAAACAATGGCAGTTGGGATGCATATTTTGGGCAACTGGAGGCGGGTACGGGCTTAGCGTTGTATAAGCTTTGTGTCCGCGCTTACGAATTGAAAAAAGAAAACCCGAACATTGAATCGCCATTTGACCCAGATTATGAGTATAGCCAAAACGTCATTAACGGGTTCAATTGGGTATTTCGTCAATTGACAGTTGGTGACATAGGCATCCAAGATCATACAACTGGAGCAACAGGTACGATGGATAACCCTGACACCAACGGAAATGGAAAAGGAGTAAGCACAAATAATTGGTACAGCAGTTACACCACGGGAATCTTGTTAACCGCAATTGCGGCAAGCGGCACACCTGATAGAGTTGTCAACGACCCAAGCAGCCCCGTTAACGGATGGACCTACGAACAAGTCGCCCAAGACATGGTAGACTTTTTGGCATTCTCGCAGGTTGACCCATCCGTGGATTGGATGGGTCACACCGTTGAGGGCGGATGGGACTATACCCCCGTAAACAATGGTGTCGGAGGCACAAATTGGCAAGGAGACCAATCCAACTCAGGCTACGCAGCACTTGGTCTTGGAGAAGCACAAGCTTTCGGCTGCACGATTCCTGGTTGGGTGAAGACAGAGCTTAACTGGTGGATAGATTGGGTACAGGACGACGTCAATGCAGATGCAAACGATGGAGGTTCATGGTACTCTTTTCCGGACGACGGTGAAGGGGTGAACATACTCAAAACAGGAAACATCATCTTCGAGATGGCATTCGTGGGAGATACCCCCACGACACCAAGAGTCACTGACGCAACAGATTATCTTGTGAGGCATTGGGGTGATGCAAGCGGATTGGTACAGCCACCAGGATGGAATGGCGTCCCCGCGGAATATCAAACAATGTTCTGCGCCATGAAAGGTCTTGAATACATGGGCATACACACATTCGACAGCATCGACTGGTTTGAAGACTTCTCAGACGCAATAGTCGCGCAGCAGGATAAAACGCCAGGACCAACCTACGGCTCATGGCAACATAGCTCAGGAGTAGGAGAACCACTAATCATAACGGAATGGGCATTGCTCACACTGGAAAGAGTGGCTCCACCAACACCTGTGATCACAGTCTTCGTTGACATCAAGCCTGGATCTTGGCCTAACCCGATAAACGTTGGCAGCAAGGGCGTGTTGCCAGTCGCCATCTGCGGCACCAAAGATTTCGACGTGAAGACAATAGACCCTGCAACAGTGAAAATCTATATCGAAGGAATTGAAACAGGAGTCTCTCCGATCCGTTGGACCTATGAAGATGTCGCCACTCCATGGACTGGTGAGCCAGGCGGCGGCCATGCCCTCGGCGGCGACGGCTACCTGGATCTGGTGCTGCACTTCGGCACTCAAAAAGTGGCTGCCACACTCAACTTAGCGGCGCATGCGGGAGAAACTATTCCTCTAACCATCAGATGCAACCTCTACGAGGCCGCTGGCGGAACATCAATCCAAGGCCAAGACTACGTTCGGATAATCAAGCCAAAATATTCAAGTTTGTAGATACTAAACTCCTTCCCCATTTTTTCTACCATTCTACCGTAGACTAATTCTGGTAGCGGCTACGGCCATGAAACTTCAAACGCGCGCCTTTATGTGTAGGCACTGATTCTCGAAAAGAGTTATTTCTGCTTCGCTTACTCAGCACTGTTTTCAGATTGCCTAAGAAAATCTGGGCCCATTTGCACCTAGGGGTCTTTGTCACAAGTTTGCACTGCGCGCGATTGGTGCTTCTTCCCTGTAGAGCCTATCGTATGCCAGGAGCATTATGGAGTAGAAGACGATGATTGTTGATATGGCCCAGGCGGGCACGTTGAAGCCCTTGTTGAACCACAGCACGTAGTCCATGAAGGCGTTGGCGAATTGGACGACGCACGAAACCTTTATCAGCCGTGTTATGACGCTCTTGCTCACCATTGCTGACACTGATGCCCCTCATGCTACGTTAGGATAATTAGGTTATGAAGCTAGGAACTGTACGCAGAATCAATGTTCAGTGTACGCATCTGGTTAAGTTATTAGTAAGCATTTACGCCAGTCACGGTGTGCGCCTATGAGAAGGTCATTATTTATGCTTTTCGCTCGATCCTCTCCGGGAGAGGACTGTGCTAGGAGAATCCCACGGCAGAACGGTTCAGCGGACCCGCGGGGATTCGTATAGACTTTTATGTGGGTACCAGTTCTGCAGTTCAAGGCAACCCCGCCAATTCGGCGCATTCAAGAAAATCGTATTCTCTCAGATCGGGTGAAGGTCGCATGTTTGTTGCTTCGCCCTTCCCAATGACTGCCTGCATTGCCAAACCAAGCCCAGAAATCAACGGACTGGTGGGTATCCGCATAGAATTTTATGCATTTGGGATTTGCATTTCAAATACTGATGGGGAGCAGGGATTGGAACCGAGCCGCGCTGCGCAAAGGGCAAGTCGATAAGCACTGGAGCGGGGTTTGGGTTTGGGATAGAAGTTTCATTCACAAGACATTTAACGGCAACATGCAAAATGTGATACCACTTATGTTTCAAGGGAGAAAGGAGGTGAGAGAATGAGAAAAGAAATGAGAATATTTGCTTTAGCAGTCCTTTCAACAGTAATCTTAGCATTGTTCTTAGGGGTGGCTTCAGCTAAGCCCTCTAGTGGGAGCTTGACAGTAACTATCTTTCCAGATTTTAATCCTGCATTGATTACTAATGGAAATTCGTTCACTTGCGATGTTAATAACACTGGAAGTACAGCAGTAGCCAAATTTCAATTAACGCTCACAGGGGGCACACTTCAACACTGGTATTATCATGCTGGTTGGTCGTTAACGAACACTACAACTACTGCAACCTGGCAAGCCGACTCACAAAAATGGGTTATCGGAAAAAATGATCTAGTGGCTTTCGACGTAGACTGGATTGTTGTTACTTATGCAACAGGCTTTACTGGCAGCTGGCAAGCCTATGACAGAAAAGGAAACACCATAGATTCGGGAACGTTAAGCTGGCACTACCCCTAGTTTCAAGCAAACCCCCCAACCCCCTTCTCAATGCCTGATAGATCGCTCGCGACGCAATATTACCACAGCAAAAGAATCCACGTTTTTTGTTTTTGTTTGTTTGTATGTACTAAAGAAAAGAAGGAAAGAGAAAGAGAGAATGTGAAAGAAAGAAGTGGGGTTTTGGGTTTGGGTAAAGTCTACTCCAACAACGCGCGCTAAGATAGCTTGTTCTTTCTCCTGAACATTATGACCGCCAAAAACGTTGCTACCATGAAGGATGGCAGAACAAGTGGCAGTGAGAACTCAGGAATAGCATATTCCCCCATCAAGGGATACCTATCAGTGTTGTTTGCGTCGATGGCATATGGCGTGTCCCATATTCTCGAGGCATCGATCTCAGCAGCATTCGGGTATTTTTCGAAGTAATCGCTCCAGAAGTTCCCTCCAGAAGGATAACCATTGTCCCAAGAATTCTCAGGTGAACCTGCAAAATACGTGTACACCGAACCATTTACAAAGTTGTTATGAAATATCGCGTTGTCTGAAGACATATCAATACCGTTGAAGGAATACTCGAACCTGATGCTTTCTCCATTGTCCCTAACATCATTTTCAAGAATGATGTTAGTAGAGGATGCATCAAGTATGATTCCAGCAAACAGATTCCTTGTTATCCGGTTTTGACAGATCCAGCTTGAATTGGATAAAAAGAGCCAAATGCCGGCATGGTGGTTGTCAGTCATATTATTGTTGAGAATTCTGGTGCCCAAACAGTAATCAGTCCTAACACCGGCGTCGAAACTTCTGATATTCACATCTGATATGGTTACATTGTTTCGGCCGCCTAGGAAAAAGCCATACCCCGTTCCATTTCCCTGAAGCATGTGACCAAATCCTTTAACCACTACGTTGTCTCGCTCTATTGCGATCGTTTGACTGATGTCTCCGGTGAAAGCGTAAGTGACGTTATCGAAGCTTGAGATCGCCGCTCCAACAGGCTCAATCGACCCGTTTGCTCTGATGTAAATTGTCCCTTGAGCCTTCGCATTCTGCAGTTCGTAGGCACAGACGGCAACTGCAAGAAAAATCAGGATCAAGAATGATGCAGATCTGCCCATATCCATACAAAATAATCTGATAGGGCTTTTATGCTTTGTTGCACTTAGTGAGTGCGTACAGTATAGGACAAAGACCGTGCCTGCTGGAAGTAAGCAGGACAGGAACTGCATTGACCGTTTTTTTTAGAATTCGAGAACAAAAGCAACAGACCTGAACGTGCAGTATACGCGACTGTTTGCAGATTGATACAGAAAACATGATCCACCAACCTAGTCAACGCAATAGAAGTAAGTTCCATTAACCTTTTATGCGCAAATGGCTGACAACAGAAACGCGGAAATCTAGAAGAGGAGAAGGAAAAAATGAAAAGAATACTAGGTGCACTAGCAACTATTCTGATAATTTTCTCAATGTTTTCAGTGTATACACTCAGCGCTCAGGCCACGCCATCAGCCCATCATTGGGCTATTTTGATCTCGGGAGGAATAGACATAGGCAACAATCATGTGAGGTATTGGAACGATATTGGCGAATTGTACGAAACACTAACTTCAACTTGCGGCTACGTAGCGAGCGACATTTTTGTGCTTTATGCAGATGGAAATTCGCCATCAGCATCAAACTGCCACGATTACGTGGATGCCCTCTCTTATTCGACTCCGATCGATTACGCTGCCACCGGGGCCAACATAGCAACCGTGTGCAACACTATTGCTAATGATCCAAGCGCTACTGATAGTGATACATTGTTTGTTTTTTGCACAGATCACGGAGGCGGCGGCAACCCCGTTTGTTTATATCTTTGGGGAGAACACATGCACCCCAGCACATTCGCAGACAGCAGCCACATTGGCAAGATAACAAAATACAGTGTACGCATTTTTGAAATGGAGCAATGTTACAGTGGAGGCTTCATCCCAGACCTAAGCGCGTCAAAAACGATAATTGCCACAGCCGCGAACTCAACTATAACATCAATCGGAGGATACCCATTTGATCCTTGGTGTGAAGATTTCAACGCGGCCATAAAAGGTAGTTACCACGACGGTACAGCTGCAAATGCAGATGCCAATGGTGATGGAAAAGTAAGCATGTTGGAAGCTTTCAACTTTGCATATGACAACAAAAACCCGTGGGACACACCACAATACGATGACAACGGAGACGGCATAGAACGCACTGGCGTAATGCCCTCTGGTAACGACGGAGACCTAGGCAGATACACATACTTGACCATCTACGAATCTCACGTTGCATACGTCTATTCCACATGGGGCATGCAGGCAATGCAAGATGAGATAAGCCATCTTACCTCGCTAGATCCAGACAAGTACTATTCCGACTGGTACGATGAAAACAGCATCGGAATTCTGTGGACAAACTTGGAAAAATACAAGGCCATAGTAATCGATGAAGACACATTCTATTCGGACATTGGTTGGACCGAGTATGGAGGACCCATCTACAACTCGTTCAGAAGTCACGCATCTGGCCTTGAAGCATTTGTTAGGAATGGAGGCGGGATTTTCACAAGTGGCGAAAACGACCTCAATAAGACACAAGCATGGGATTGGCTTCCGACCGGAATGCAGGTAACCAGCTACGACCCGGAAACCACCTCTAACGTTAATATAGTCTTCGACCCTGGAACGCCAAACGGACTCTACAGCTATCCTAACATCATCACTGATTCATACCTCAGCAGTAACGGACACACACATGCTTGGTTCTCGAGTTGGGACACTGGATACACAGTAACTATTAGTAGAACAGACAATGGCAATCCCATGGAACTGTACGGAGTCTTCGAGAACTCGTTGCACACGCGTTCTGGATGCATAGTTGTTAGCCACGTCGAAGCTGAAAGTGGCAATGCATGGGAGTATCTTCAAAACCAGCTTGACTTCGTTGTCCAATCTACTAACTATGTGATGACCGTCAACAGTCCTGTGGAAGGATGCCTGTTCAAATTCGGTGAGAATGCGCTTTTTGAAGTGGCGATTGTTGATGGATTGGGCAATCCTGGCACCGGGGCATCTGTGACTGTGAACAGCCCGACTGGGGCTCCAATATCGCTCATTGAGACACCTGCTGGATCAGGAATCTACATGAACACTTATACGCTGTTGCCGACTGACCCGGTTGGAACTTGGGCAATTTCATTCGTAGCATCCATTGAGGGTGAGTTCCCAAAGAAGAGCGTACCAGTCTTGATACCAGCAGACCAAACGCCCCCAGCAATAACAGTGGTAACACCTCGTGAAACTCCCGTAGAGGCCCTTCAGGACGGAGTGACTCTCAAGGCTACGGTTTCAGATCCAAGCGGAGTTGACTGGGTCAAATTTTCCATTCGAGAGACAGATGGAACTACAATTGATCCAAGTTACGAATCAATGTCCCCGGTACACATCAGCGGTGACACATGGCAACTACCATTCAACACCTATGTGCCAAAACTTCCCGACGGATACTATCTGTTCATAGTTAACGCAAGCGACACATTTGACAACGAAGGATCTAAGACAGTGCTATTCAGCATCAGAAACTGGGCAAGCCTGAAGTTGCTACCAGCCACCACGTCAAACAAAGCTGGAAGAACCATGCCCATCAAGTTCTCGCTAAGAGTGTATGAAACCGTTGATCCAGCCAAACCTTTTGTCTACAACGAGCAATTGACAATCAAAATCTACCAGAAAGGTCATCCGAACCAGATCCTGCAAACGTCAACATACGGCACAGGCTCGACAGACTACAGAATCGACGTGATTGGCGAACTCTACATAACAAACTTCAAAACCCTCGCGACACCGATGACCTACGTCGTCGAAATCTCTAGAAAAGGCATGCTCATAGGCTCATTCCAGTTCAACACAGTCAGATAAACGCAATGCAATACAAGCTCCTCTTTTTTTCACATTAACGAAGAGTACAATCAAAGCATCGGTGCGGGTTTGCACAGATTCTCATACGAGTACCAAATAAGTCGGGACCTTATTTTCTGGGGTGAGTTCCAGATTGGTATTCTTACATCACAGGTTAAATTCAAGGGCAAGAACACAGATGGACATCGTTCTTGGCAGTAACCTAAAGTCCTTTTGAGTTGGGCTGAAACGACAGAAAAATGCTCTATCTATTCGCCGCAATATTGTCAATGCTTTGAAAACATCGTTTGAGCTCGAGGGTCAAAGACATTAATGGTAGCTTACCTTGCGATTATGTTCCAGAAATTCTTGTGGCCCTTAAACTCCTATGCTCAGGTCGTTTCAGTGAGCTCAGCTTTGTATTTTATGGGTGCTCTTTCTGACTCTTAAGCTGTTCCTGTTCTTGGTGTTTGCTTGATATGAAAAGTGTTATAAGGGTTTCTTGTTCAATATCATGCTTCTAGGGATAAGACTATGGTGCGTTTATCCAACGTTGGTATCGCTGGGGCTGTCTTGTGCTTCGTCTGCCTAGTGGGACTGCTGAGTACCTTGCTGCTCTCGTTGCCCTCATTGGTTATCGGTCTGGACCAAGACACGTACATGAACGGAGTCTATGAGAGCATAGCTTTTGGCGCCGTTGCCTTTCTGGGACTCTTGATTTACATGGTTTCGCTGATAATGAGCACCGCAAAGGAGAAGTAGGAAAGAAGGTTAAAGGCGACCTCCCATTTTTCTTTTTCCTTGTCCAATATGCGGCTTTGAACTCTGGGATCAAAGCGAAGGTGCACGATCGCTCACTTCTATAGTATCGTTCTATAATATTCTTCCATGCAACTTTTTAATTGGGAGCAAGAATTATATAATCCCGTCGAAAGTACGTCTAGACACAACTGAAATGAGGGGGAGGTGATAGGCGGATGAAGAAGTTTCGAAGGAATTTGAAGGGTATTAGCACGATTATTGCCACGATTATCATCGTGGCCATCGCCATCGTGATGGCAATCGCCGTGGCATACTGGGCACTCGGCATAGGCGGATCATTCACACGCTTCGAGAAACTACAATTCACAAGCTCATACGTAACTACCAATAGCAATATCGACACGATACATCTCGTGATGAAGAATACAGGTACAACGACGGCTACGTTTGATCCCACCATGATTCAGCTTAATGGAGTACCAATACTTTATTCTGCAGATGTCGTCCAAACTTTTGACACTCCAACGACGAGCATAGATGCTGGAAAAACTGCAAACGGAACCATAGTACTAACCACGGGAACAACCTCGACATGGTCATCTGGTATGAATGTTGAAGTCAAGATTGTGACTAGTGCAGGCAATCAGTATCCTCAAGTAGTAGTATTGCCATAATCCTCCAACTATGCTAATAAACTCTTTTTTTTAGTTTGTTCCGCTTAACAATTAACAAGAAGAAAAGACTCAATGAGTGAAGAGAAAAAAGAAGAAAGGATTTGCTCTGAAGGGCAGCCTAACGGAGTTCAACAGGCGCGCATGTTTAGTGTTAACTGTTGGATGGCCATTTAGAATGGAAGAAAAGAAGAAAGCTGAGAAACGCAGCTTTTGGTCAAAGCTGCGTCTGAGCAAAACTCGTGGGGAAACTCGGAGGGCTAGCAAGCCCGAGCGAAAAAGGGTTTCTGGAGGGATGTTTGCCAAGAAGCGGCCGCTTGAGCGCGCGCCTACGGTCCTCTTCAAGAAGCTTCCACAAGACCCCCAAGTGATAGAGACCTATGAGATTCAACCTCCATACTCAAAAGTCACTGTAGCATCGCTGCTGGAACTTGGCGGCGGCAAAGCCTACTACATAGAAGAAGTTGAACTCACAGAAGATGAAAAAGAAACCCTGCAAAAACTCCTGGACATAATAAGTAAAGAGTTGGAGCCTCCGAAAACAGCGACGGACCCGAAGACCCAGGTTGCAAACGAGGCCCGCAGGCTGGCCAAAAAATACGGCCTCGCAAAGAAAATCAATGAAGCCTCATGGTCGAGAATCCAATATTACCTTCAGAGGAACCTCGTCGGCTTCGGAGACATCGACGTGATCATGAACGACGACATGATAGAAGACCTGTCGGTGAACGGCATCGGCATACCAGTGTACGTGTGGCACAGAAAATACGAAAGCATGCCCACAAACCTCATAATCACCGATGAAAACACGCTGGACAACTTGATAGTAAAACTGACTCACCTCGCCAGCAAGCACATCTCAACAGCCTTCCCAGTGCTCGATGCCATGCTGCCGGGAAAAGACAGACTCGCAGCCACTTTCAAACGCGAAGTCTCGCCCAAAGGCGGGTCTTTCAGTATAAGGAGATTCAGAGAGGAACCCTTCTCAATAGTTGACCTGGTTGAATTGGGTACGTTGAACGAGGAAATCGCGGCCTACTTCTGGCTCCTCATAGAGAACAGAATGACAATCGCCGTTATTGGAGGCACGGGAGCCGGGAAAACTAGCACGCTGAACGCCCTAGTAAGCCTCGTCAAACCCTCGATGAAAATTGTCACAGTGGAGGAAATCCCGGAGATGAACATCCATCACGAAAACTGGGTTCAACTGGTAAGCCGAGAAAGCTACGGTCTAGGGTCCATGAGAACAGGCGAAGTCACCCTCTTCGACCTCGTAAAAACCTCGCTGAGATACAGACCGGACTACATAGTTGTTGGTGAAATCAGGGGTGAAGAAGCTTTCGTTCTCTTCCAGGCCTTGGCTACGGGTCACGGAGGCTTGACCACCCTCCACGCGGATAGCCTCGATTACACTGTTAAACGCTTGACGAGCCCTCCGATGAACGTGGACAAAACCTACATCCCCCTGATAAACGTGGCCCTCCTCGTGGAGCGTGTTCAGCTGCCCAACTCGAAAAGCGATTTGACATTCGGGAGAAGGCTCAAATCCATAGTTGAAGTGATTGATTATGAGGAGTACAGAACTATAAGCACGTGGAACCCGTTAACCGACAGCTTCCAACTGGACCTCAAGAACAGTGAGCAACTCGCAAAAGTCGCCCTAAGACACGGGCTGACCCTTAAAGATGTTCTAGAGGAGGCCAGAAACCGAGCCCTCTTCCTCCAAGGTCTAAAGGTCAAGGGCATTAGAAAAAACGTTGAACTCGCAAAACTCATCACAAACTACTACCTAGAAGCAAAATTCCCAAGGATACCGCAAAGAAGAAAGACGGAGGACTAAAGATGGCGAAACTCGAGTTCTCCATGACAAGCTTCTGCTATCGGCACTTCGGCTGGCTGGGCAGAATAATGGGGAGAGCATTCTACTCCAACAGCCACGTCAAACTGGAAGAGGCTCTTGAAGACGCAGGGCTAAGGGTGTATCCTGAGGCCTACTTCTCCATGGTGGGTTTCCTCTTTATCCTCTCCATAATCATAGTTGCCCCGATATTGGTACTCACAGGATTCATCTTCCTCGTTCCGGTTCCGCTTTTGATAATACTTCTGGGGTATGCGATCCCCAAGATAATCGCTAAGGACAGGGCTCAAAAACTTGATTTGGAGGTTCCCTTTGCCGGAACATACATCAGCGTGATGGCAACTGGCGGGCTGTCACCCTATGCAAGCCTGAGAAAACTCAAGGATTGTAACCTGCTTCCGAACGTTTCCAAAGTGACAAAGCAAATGGAAATCGACGTTCAAATAAAGGGCTTTGACCCGGTTTCAGCAATGGAAAAAACGGCGCAGCATCTTCCTTCAAAAGACTACAAAGACCTCATGCTTGGATACGCCTCTACTTTAAGGACCGGCGGAGACGTGATCCACTATCTTTTCGTCAGAACGGAGAGCATGTTCAAAGACCTAGCAGTGAAAGTGAAGGCCTTCGGCGAAAGAGCCAGCGTGCTCATGGAAACCTACGTGACAATAGGCATTCTCATGACGTTGACCTTAACGATAATGTTCATGACCTCACTCTCGCTTCAACAATTCTGGCAAGGCGGCCTATCCTCTTCTTCCTTCCTGCTTTACGCCTACATAATAGTGCCAATAATCTCGATGCTGTTCATCTACGTCTCCGACTCCCAGCAACTGAGTCAACCACTCAGCGATTGGAGAACCTACAAAGTCTTCTTCGCCTCATTACCAATCATGATTTTCCTGATACTGACAATGTTCCTGCCCTTTGCCACTCAGGGATTTACTCCGCCATTCGCACAGCCCTTCATGGACCTCGCCACGCTGCTCAGAACAACCTTAGGCTTAAGCAAGGGCTATGAAGCAGCTATAGGACTGGGAATAGCGCTCCTTGCAGGGTCTATACCCGCAGCCATCGCCCATGGCTATTACGCACGAAAAGGAAAAGGCATGGAGCACGGCGTCACCAACTTCATGAGAGACCTCACAGAAGCCCGCAAGACAGGAGCCTCCCCGGAAAGCTGCATGGAAAACCTTTCAGGACGAAACTACGGCAGATTCACGCAAATTCTCGCCTCAGCGAACAGGCAGATTCAGTGGGGACTGCCATTCAGAGTGATCTACGAGACTTTTAGAGCAAAAATGAAATCCTGGCTAGCCCTCATCAACGTTTACCTCCTAGTAGACGCCATAGAGGTCGGAGGAGGAACACCTGAAACCCTAGAGACCGTCACCCACTTCAGCGAGGTACTCTACTCTCTGGAAAAAGAGAAAAAGGAAAGCCTGCGACCTCTCATTCTCATGCCCTACATCGGAGCAGGCATTCTACTCTTCTCAACCATCATTCTTCTAGGTTTCAGCAACACCGTACTCGGCAGCCTAGGCCACCAAGCCATACCCTTCGCACAGGTGGTTACCATAATACTGCCCCCGCTTATGGTGCAAACCTTCTTCATCGGCCTAGTAACCGGAAAAATATGCACCGGCGAAACCTCCGCAGGCTTCAAACACGCCGTAATCCTCACAATACTCGCAATCGCACTGCTGCCAATCGCCAATCTAGGCGCAGTACCATTCATATGAGGAACCTGATCCAAAAATGCCAAACACAAAAAATAATAAGAATAAAAAGCCCAAAAGACCGTTACGAAGCCTACTATCCGACAAACGCGCAATCAGCGTCGCCCTTACCACCATGATAATAACCGCCGGCGTAATCGCAGCCGGCATAGCAGTGCTGTACTGGGCTTACTCTTGGGGCAACGTAGCCAACAAACAATACTCTGAGGCAATCGGAATGAGTCAAGATGCGGTGAAGGAAAGCATTGCATTCGAATACGTCCACTTCCTGCCCTCATCAAACCAACTCTCAGTGTACTTGATAAACTGTGGAAAAACCGACAACGTAAAAATCTTCGGCGTTTACATCTACGATTCAAGTTCAGCTCTGATTGCTTCGCAACATACCACAAACAACGACGGAATGACCCTTACCCTCTTCGACAACAGCAACACAACGAGCTTGGACACTGGAAAAGAAGGATACTTTATCTTCAACCCAGGACCACTTTCCCCCACATCATTCTTCAACATCCGCATAATAACTGAAAGAGGAAGAAACTATGATTACTCATTCACAACACCATAGCCTACGAAGAAATCGCAAAGGCTACTCCGGCATCATAGCAGCCATATTCCTAGTCCTCATACTCCTATTCCTATATTTCAACGTATACACGTTCATGCTAGACCGGAACACCGCCTTCCAAGACACTGTAGGTGAAACACAACAAATGAACTTAGAACGCAACACAGAACAAGTTACACTCTCAGATATCACATTCACGGTATTAGGAAACAACAGAATCGACGTGTCATGCACCATAAACAACAAAGGTTCCATCCCTTCACAACTAGTGCGCCTCTGGGTTGAAGATACAACAATCAACAAATACGTCAACCTAGATATACGCGACCCAAATCTACACTACGACTACGTTCTGCCCGCTGGAAGCAGGCAAGGATTTACAACCACCATTGACATGCTAGGCGTTTCGCAGACAGACGAAATTACTATGTGGTTCGTCACAGGCAGAGGAAATAAAGCAGCCTTTTTCCCATACACGCCAACCGAGCATATAACCGCCAGAGAAATTGGCTCAATACTCATGAACTGGATGGAATTCAGATACTACGATTTCGGCGAAAACCCTCCACAACCCAATCAAATGCTGCCGGAACCACATTACAGCTGCGATGTTGCCAGGGATCATTATCTTATCATCGGCGCATTGTTCAAGAATGAAGATCCCGCAGGTCGAACCTTGATACTGACAAGTGACACATACGTTTGGGCGGTTAATCCCCGAGGAGGTGAATCAGAACCATCCCTCAAAACAGAATTCGCTTGGCCAATTTGCAAGGTCGACGCACAAGGAAGGTATATACAGCCTTTTCAGCCTTTTGATTCACAAGTTTTTCTCCCTACGCCCGAGAACAGCAAGGGGGATATGATTTATTTTGTATGTTCTCCGAGCCCCCCGACATTTACAGGACCCTATCAAAGAAGCCCACGAGTGCTGAACATAATTTTCTATGCAAACACCACCACGGGTGCTTACGGACAGAACATCCCGTTCGTCGCATTGAAGTTCCTTCCTACAGTTACAATTACAGTAACTTCCATGCCAAGTGGCCGAGGCTACGTAAACGTTGACGGTACCGAGATCACCACCCCGCACACATTCTATTGGTTCCCTGGAGGAATACATACGTTGGAGGCTAACCCAATAGTCCCGGGTGTAGCAGCAGGTGTAAGATATGTATGGACAAACTGGAGCTGGACTGCCCCACCCTCTGGAAGCAGCACAAGCCAGACTTACACCTACACCGTGCCAAGCTCTGACGATATCGTAACAGCCAACTACCAAACCCAGTACAGTGTGACGTTCGACTATCAGATTTCAGGAGGCGGTTCCCCGACTGCACCCTCAGTCTCATACATGTCTCTTGGCTTGCCGTATTCAGTGACAGCTGGCCCCTCGGCCACTGTGTGGGCAGATTCAGGTTCAACCTATACGTACACGCCTAACCCATTGAGCGGTTCAAGCGAAAGCCAGCGGTGGTGGACGAATCAGAAAAGTGGGACAGTGTCATTGTCGACAACCATCAGTCCAACGTACTATCATCAGTACCAAGTGATATTCGAAGTAAGTCCAAGTGGAGCAGGAGCTACGGATCCAGCTGGAACCACATGGCAAAACGCCGGATCAACCATAACAATAACTGCCACCAAGAGAGGAGGCTTCAAATTCGACCATTGGAGTACCAATACAGGATTAATAACAATTGCAGATCCAACAAATGGACAAGGATCAGGCAGTTCAACCACTACAGCAACAATCAACGGATCAGGAACAATAACAGCATACTTCACATAACCAAGAATGCGCGCAGTGTCATAAACATTGGTATCAAACCCACGGACGAGATAAAACTTCCGGTCGTCAACCAAACTGGCTATTCCGATTACTAGCTTCAAATAGGCAAAGGGGTTAGCAGAGTTTACGCAATAACCGTCTAATTCCGCGTAAAATTCCATAAATCGTATCTCTCTATACTGCGCTTGCGCGCGCAGAAATCGTGCAGCTTAACATCGCAGGTAGAACCCCCGTGATCGTAAACTTCGCATGGAACACCACGGGCCTCGCTTATGGCAACTACTCGATAAGAGCATACACTGAACCTGTTCCAAGCGAAACTGACGTATCAGACAACAGCCTCGACAACACACTCCTCTACATTCAAGTGGAACAGGCGATTTTCGGACTCGATAACGACGACGAATACACCGTGCAAACCACAAACGACAAGGAAGAGATGAAGAAACTCTTATCCGTCGGCTTTGAATATGTCTACCCGAAAGATGACATGCTGTTCTCCAGAAAACGAAAATAAAAAGAACCACCTAAGAAACCCAGCGGAATTCAGAAAAACCAGGCTAAAACAACGAGAAAAACCCCGCAAAAACCTGTGGGGTTGAGGCAAAACTGGGCGGGGTTGAATGTGAGGGACCGCATTCTCACAGCGCAGAAACAAAACATTTAATACCCCACAGCCTGATTCAGAGAGCTTTATGGCGTTTTTGAGAAAAACAGAAGAAAAATGGCAGAAAAACTGGGAAAACAGCAAGATTTTTGAGGCAGACCCAGACAAGAACAAGCCAAAATTCTTCGTCACCTTCCCATATGCCTACATGAACGGCCCACTACACGTAGGCCACGCCTTCACCGCTTCTCGCGTAGACGTGTACGCTCGCTTCAAGCGCATGCAAGGTTACAACGTGCTGTTTCCTTGGGCATCGCACTGGACAGGTCAGCCCTTAGTAGGCGCAAGCGAACGCGTTGCCAAAGGAGACGCGGACTTCATTAGAGGTCTGAGAGAAATAGACGGCGTACCCGAAGACGAACTCAAGAAATTCGTGGATCCGCTTTACATGGCCACGTACTACACGAACGAAGGACGAACAGCCGCCAAGAGAATGGGTTTTTCCGTAGACTGGCGCAGAGAGTTCAACACTGTGATGCCGACCTACCAAAAATTCATCGAGTGGCAATACGCAAACCTGAGAGCCCTTGGTTATGTCACGAAGGGCACACATCCGGTTGTCTGGTGCACAAAATGCCAAAGCCCAACAGGAGACCACGACCGACAAGTCGGCGAAGGCGTCAGACCAGAAGAATACACTCTCATAAAATTCAAGCTGGACAAAGACACCTTCTTGCCCGCTGCCACCTTCAGGCCAGAAACCATCTACGGCGCCACGAACATGTGGATAAACCCAGATGCAACCTACGTTGAAGCCCAGGTCGATCATGAAAAATGGGTAATAAGCGAACAAGCCGCCGAGAAACTGAAAGAACAAGGAAGAACCATTAAAGTGCACCGCCCGGTGAAAGGCAGGGCATTGATAGGGAAGACTTTTGAAAACCCAGCAACAAAAGGCAAACTGCTAATCCTGCCAGGATGGTTCGTCGATTCTTCCCAAGCCACAGGCGTCGTCTACAGCGTACCTGCCCACGCGCCTTACGATTGGCTGGCACTCAAAGACTTGAAAGACAAGCCCGAACGCCTGAGAGAGTTCAATATCGATCCTGAAACTGTCAAAAGCATCCAACCGATCTCCCTGATCAAAGTCGAAGGCTATGGAGACTACCCTGCCCTTGAAATCACAGAACAGCTGGGCATAAAAGACCAAAACGACCCCAAAGCTGAGGAAGCAACCAAGCAACTCTACAAAAAAGAATTCCATAACGGTGTACTGAAAGAAAACTGCAGAGAATACTCTGAAAAAAGAGTCAGTGATGTCAAAGAGACGCTGATAAGAGACTTTAGAACCCGCGGAATCGCAGATTCGATGTATGACTTGCCCCAACAAGTAACTTGCCGATGCATGACCCCATGCTTGGTCAAGGTTCTCCAAGATCAATGGTTCCTGAATTACTCGGATCTGGAATGGAAGGAAAAAGCAAAGCAAGCCCTCGGAAAAATGAGAATTTATCCTGAAACAGCCAGACCATGGTTTCTAGCGGTCATCGACTGGCTGAAAGAATGGGCATGCGCACGGACAACAGGGTTCGGCACGCCTCTACCATGGGGCAAAGGCTGGATCATCGAAACCTTAAGCGACTCCACAATATACATGGCCTTCTACACGATAAACAAGCACATAAAACAACACAACATAAAACCAGAAGCCCTAACAAAAGAAGTGTTCGACTACTTCTTCCACGGCAAGGGAAAAGCTGAACAACTAGCCACAACGACTGGAATCAAAACGAACGTACTGAAAGAAATCCGAGAAGAGTTCCTATACTGGTATCCTGTAGACCTCAGAGTGTCAGCAAAAGAGCTCGTTCCAAACCATCTGACCTTCTTCATTTTCCACCACACAGCACTGTTTCCGCCAGAACACTGGCCCAAGGCCATCGGAGTAAACGGCATGCTGATGGTCGAAGGCAAACAAATGCACAAATCAAAAGGAAACTTCGTAACCATGAAAAAGGTCACAGAAAAATACGGCGCAGACGCCATAAGGTGCGCTTTGCTGATGGGAGCCGAAGGCATGGAAGACCCAGACTGGAGAACCGAAAACGCCAAAGACACTCAAAGCAAGCTTGAAGCCCTCCACAACTTCGCAAAATCCATAATTGAAAACCCGAAGACTGACGAGAACTCTCACATGGAAAGATGGCTGACAAGCGTCATGCAACACCGCGTCACCGACGTGACTGAAAACCTTGAACAAATGAAAACCAGAACAGCCTTGGAAACAGCTCTGTTCGAAGTCTGGAACGACTTCCGCTGGTATGCCCGAAGAAAAGGAAACACCGGCACGAAGGCTATGTACGAAGCCTTGAAAGTGTGGCTGCGACTGCTCGCCCCGTTTGCTCCACACATCTGTGAAGAATTGTGGAGTCAAATGAACGAAAAGGGTTTTGTCTCGCAAGCTGAATGGCCAAGAGCAGATGAAAACCAGATTGATATGGCTGCTGAAGAACAGGAGAATCTCATAAAAGAAATCATCGAAGACACCTTGAACGTTCTTAGAGCTATAAAAATCGTTCCGAAAAAGATCTGCTACTACACGGCTGCCAAGTGGAAGTGGAAGATTTACCTCAAAGTGCTGGAGAAGTCAGCACATGGTGAAGCAAAGATGAACGAACTGATGAAAGAACTGGCAGCTGACAAAGACTTGAGAAGCAACATGAAAGATGTAGCAAAACTCGTACCAAAAATGGTGAAAGAAACAGGTGGAATACCTGAGGAAAGGAAGCAACATCTGTTAGAAATCAAAATGCTCGAAGAGAAAGCAATAATCGAAGACGCTAAGGGCTTTCTGGCCGAGAGATTCAAAGCCCAGATCGGAGTCTACGACGATGAGAGCAAATGCTATGATCCCAAACGGAAAGCTAACACAGCAATGCCTTACAGGCCAGCCATTTACTTGGAATAAAGAAAAAAGGGGTTACAACATCCTTGACATTGAACTCAAAGTGCGATCGTTGACTTTGATATGGTAGTTCCGCCTTCCACTACTAGTCGTCGTCACGAAGAAATCCTTCTCTTGATCAAGCTCAGCACCGTACAACATTGCCAGAATCGTCCGACAAACATTAACCGTCGTCAGTTTATCATCCTCAAGTTTCTTCTCAATCTCTCCCTGCAGAATCCTCGGATTAATCGTGTAAACAACCTCAGAACCTTGTCCGGTCCTGTAATAGCGCATCTCCATATCTTTCATGAGAAACTCTACTATCTCGTAATATGGCCTTTTCCGATTCTTTATCAAATATATATAGTTCACGAGAGGAACTGGAACGTCAGACACTTGATCCTCCCCCATAACATAGAGTCTTTCAGTTATTTAAAAGGCTTAAGGAACATTCTTCTACGCAGCCAAGCTCCCGGCTTTTCTCAAAACGCAGCATTTACAGACAGATAAAACTATATCCGACATTTTATATCACTGTTGGCGGGGTCCGTAGCGCAGCATGGATAGACAAATCCCAGAAAGCGCGGCGGCCTTCTAAGAGCAATGTCGAAGATAGCCGCAGGTCCTGGGTTCAAATCCCAGCGGACCCGCCAAGCTTCAAATCCAGCCTCATGATGAAACAGCAGATCATCATCTTCCATGCTCGCAACACGAACGGAAATTTTAAATTGCCAAGTCAATAATAAATGAGGAACATGATGATATTTGATTTATCGATGTATAAGGGATGTTTATGAGTACACACGCAGAAGATTTGAAGTTACGGTTAATGACGATTGAACTACTTAGAACAGCAAAGTACAAGAGAAACATAACGTACCGCGAATTGTCGTCAAAGACGGGCCTGCCAGTTACTGTTCTGAGCAGATACGCAAAAGGGCATGTTCTTCCGAACACGGCCAGAGCCAAACAACTGTGGAGAGTTCTAACAAAACTCGTGGGCTTAGAGCCTGAACTCCGCAGCAGAATAAAGTTCGACGAAGATGGATATTTCGACAACACTGAAATAATAGGCGACTTCAACATACTCCAACAGGCAGCTAATCATGCGCTTGCCAACTTTGCCGGAAAACGAGTGACGAAAGTCTTGACAGCCGCCGCTGATGGCATCCCGTTGGCTACAATGGTTGCAAATTCTTTGGGAGTGAATCTTGTAGTTGCCAAAAGAAACAAAGAAGTTGGTGTCAAAGCTTTCTTAGAAGAAACCTATGTTCTGGGCAGGGGGTCGGGCGTGACAATGACGCTTTACATTCCAAAAGAAATACTGAAAAAACGGGACAGCGTGCTCATCGTAGATGACATGATAAAAAGTGGAGAGACACAGGTAGCACTCGTGAATCTGGCGCGAAAAGCGAAAGCTGAGATTTCAGGAGTGTTCTCACTGATTGCCGTGGGCGAAGAGTGGAAAAGGAAGCTTAAGCCATCCGCTGATTTCATGATAGAAGTCATAACCTACGTCAAAGCACCCTACGATTTAACCCCACACTACTGAGACCGAATCATTCAGGTCTCCTCAGAGCATACTCCGAACGATTTTATACATCGACCGAGATAGAATGGTCCACGAGGTCCAAGGATTGAGAACAATCGAATGGCTCAATGGAACAGTCAGAACAGTAGACCAGACAAGACTCCCCAAAGAAACCGTGTTTCTGGAAATGCGAAGCAGCAACGAAGTCGCTGAAGCAATCAGAACCATGAAAATAAGAGGGGCACCACTGCTCGGAGTAGCCGCCGCCTTCGCACTGGCCTTAGCCGCATACAACTCAAAAGCCAGAAATAGAGAAGAAATGATGAACGACTTGGAAGACGCAGCGAAAACTGTGAAAGGAACACGTCCGACGGCCGTCAACCTCTTCTGGGCGCTAAACAGGATACTGGAGAAGGCAAGAAGCTTCAGTGGAAACCCCAGAGACCTGTCCATGCTCGTGGTTGAAGAAGCCAAGCGAATAGCAGACGAGGATGCGGCTGTGAACCATTTGATAGGCAAGAACGGTGCAGAACTGATCAATGATGGTGACATGGTCTTGACGCACTGCAACGCTGGGGCCTTGGCAACCGTTGAATACGGCACAGCTTTGGGGGTCATCAGAGCCGCGTTTGAACAGCGAAAGAAGATCGAAGTCATCGCAACGGAGACCCGGCCGCTACTGCAAGGTGCAAGACTCACGGCCTATGAGCTTAAGCGCGACGGTATACCTGTCACGTTGATAACTGACAACATGGTTGGTCATGTCATGCAGAAAGGTCTCATAGACAAGGTCATAGTTGGAGCTGACCGCATCGTGCAAGACGCTGTCATAAACAAGATTGGGACTTTCACAGTCGCAGTTCTGGCCAAGGAGCACCATATACCGTTCTACGTTGCGGCGCCAAAATCCACGTTCGACCTAGATCACAAATCCTCCGACGTGATCATTGAGGAAAGAAAGCCGGAAGAAGTCACTTCGATCGGCTCACAAAGAATCGCTCCAGAAGGAGTGACAGTTCTGAACCCGGCTTTCGATGTGACCCCACTGAAGTACGTGACGGCCATTATCTGTGAAAGCGGCATTTTATATAAGGAGGATTTCCGTAAGTTTAAAGCCAAAAATCCGAAATGAAAAAGAGAATCCAGATTGGTTGAGAACGCAAATGGGCGAAAACAAAGAAAAAACATCTGAAACCTCTGAGCTTAGAATAAAGGGTCTACTCTCAGAAAAAGGCGTCAAAATCCCCAAAAAGCAAAACATGGATGAACTTTCCACAAGAGGATATGGCACACCCGAAGATGACGGATTGCTACTCACTTTTTATGAAGCTCTTTACCTGTTGGACAAAGGTATTCTTGAGGTTGAAGAAAAAAGAGGTCGAAAAGCTGATTTTCAGAAGCTTCTGCAGTGTTTCGAGGTTGTCGACAAGAATGCTTGGCCCATGTATCTGGCCTACAGGGACCTGAGAAGCCGAGGGTACGTTGTTCGTGAAGGCTTCGGTCTCGGCGTTGATTTTCGAGTATACGAGCGAGGCGATTACGGAAAGGATACTGCCAAGTACCTGATTTTGAGCATACAAGAGGGAAAACCCATCTCACTTGAAGACTTAGCAAAAGCCCTGCAACAATGCCAGAGTCTGAAGAAAGAGCTGGTTCTAGCAGTCATGAATCGCAGAGGAGAAGTAGTTTACTACTCAGTTTCCAAGCTTGTTTTGGCGTGATGGAGAAGTGTCGAGATGACCGAGTTCAAGACTGTTCGAGGAATGAGGGATTTCCTGCCCCAAGAAACGCAAACTCTGCGATACATTGAGGCCAAAGCTCGAAAAGTTGCCGAGCTTTACGGCTACAAGGAGATCATAACGCCAGTCGTGGAATCATATAAATTATTATCGGCTAAGGCAGGTGATGAAGTTCGGTCACGAATGTTTGCTTTCAAAGACCTAGGCGATCGTGACGTGGCTCTGCGCCCCGAGTTTACGGCTTCCGTCGCCAGACTAGTTGCGACCTCCATGAGGAATGAACCGCGACCATTCCGACTGTTCAGCGTGGGCACAATCTACCGCTATGATGAGCCGCAAAAGGGACGTTACCGGGAGTTTTGGCAGTCAAACTTCGAGCTTATGGGTTCAAACAGGCCAGAGGCAGACGCTGAAATCTTGATGCTAACAAACGGCTTGTTAGAAAAGATTGGACTCAAGAACCACGCGTTTAAGATCGGGCATGTTGGAGTTCTTCGGGGAATATTCAGCCAAGAGAACGTAGATGAGAGCACACAGAGCACGGTCATGCAGTTGATGGACAAGAAGCAGTACGATGACGCGCTGGAAACTGTTCAGAAAGCGCGGGTCTCAGAACGCTGCTTGAAAGTCCTTCGGAGACTCGTCGAGTTAAAGGGTGACAAAATCTTCGATGTGACGGACAAAATAGAAGAGTGCATCAAGGATTATGAAATGGCAGTAGCGGCGACAAGAAACCTGCGTGAAATTCTCAAGCTTGCCCGACAGGGCGGATGCAATGCTGCCATGACTGTTGAGGCTGGATTCGAAAGAGGCCTTGAGTACTATACAGGAATGATCTTTGAGGTCTACGTGCCTGATCTTAACATTGCCTTGGGCGGGGGCGGAAGATACGATAGGCTCATTGAACTGTTCGGAGGAGCGCCAACGCCCGCTGTAGGAGTTGCACACGGGTTGGACAGAATATTGTTGGCGATGAAAGAACAGAAGTCTGGGCTGAAAGGGGAAGAAACGAAGAAGGTTGTGATAATTCCAATTGGAGACGAGTTGAGAGGTGAAGCACTGAGGATCTCTCAGAAACTGAGAGAATCGAAGTTGAGTGTGGAAGTTGAGGTTATGGGAAGAAAGATGGCTAAGGCTTTGGAAGACGCTGACAGAAGAAACTTTGATTATGCAGTGATTATCGGTGAAAAGGAATTGAAAGAAGGGGCAGTGGTGCTCCGTAACCTGAAGAGCAGGGAGCAAAACACTCTGAAGATCGAAGAATTGAAAAAGAGAATAAAGTAGGGCACAAAGACGAACCGACTGGGGAGTCAGTAATGGAAGAAGCTAACATTGTAATTGTTGGAGCGGGAGTCGTAGGCCTGGCCGTAGCTGCAAAGCTTTCAGAAAAATATGAAAGCGTGTTCATTTTCGAGAAGAACTCGAGGTTTGGGCAGGAAACGAGCAGCCACAACAGCGGAGTAATTCATTCAGGTATCCATTATCCTCCAAGGTCACTGAAGGCTAGGCTATGCGTGAAAGGCAATTTGATGCTTTACGAGATATGTGAAAAGTACAAGATTCCTTACAAGAAACTGGGCAAATTGACTGTTGCCATCGAGGAAGAAGAAATAGAAGAGTTGGACACTTTGATGCGGGCTGGAAACGCCAATGGCGTTGAAGGCCTACAAATGCTGGACCGAGAAGGGGTTAAGAAGTTTGAGCCTAACGTTGAGGTTGAAAGAGCGCTTTACTCTCCTTCCACAGGCATAATCGAGCCTGACGAGCTAATGAGCTATTTCTACTCGAAGACTCAAAAAAACAACGCCGTTCTGGCCACGAAGACTGAGGTCACTGGATTGCGAAAAGCGGAAAATGGTTTTGAGGTCGCAGGAGAAAGTGTCGGCGAAAAATTCAAAGTCGCTGCGAAAACGGTTGTCAACTGTGCAGGGTTGTATTCGGACAAGGTAGCTGCGATGGCTGGATTGGATGTGGATAGGCTTGGCTACAGACTGCATCACTGCAAAGGCGACTATTTCAGGCTGGTCGGCAAACCTCCTGTCAAGATGCTGGTTTATCCTGTTCCAAAAGGGCCCGGTCTTGGGATTCACTTGACGCCAGACTTGGCTGGGACAGTGAAGCTTGGACCCAACGCGTACTATGTGGATAAAATTGATTATGAAGCCAGATCAAGCGAAGAGGAATTTCGCAAGGACGTGGAAAGGTTTCTACCCCTCATTAAGGATCGTCAGATACAAGCGGATACGGCAGGCGTCAGACCGAAGCTGCAAGGACCTGGAGACTCGTTCAAGGATTTTGTGATAAGGCATGAAGCTGACAGAGGCTTGTTTGGGCTGATCAATCTGGTAGGAATGGAATCCCCGGGCCTCACGGCGGCGCCTGCGATAGCTGAATTTGTTCTTGAGATGTATGAAAACCAGGTTAAGAGATAGAAGGTGTGCCAAAGTTAGAGGAGTACCTACGTTTGTTTCTCGGTCTCGACTTTTCTGTAGAGCCTCTTTATGTGTCGCAAGACATTCGCCAAGAACCTTTCCTCTTGGCTGTATGCTCTCTTCATCCTAGATTCACGTGAAACCAATGCTTCTTTGAGTTCGCTGATCTCTTTCTTAGGGGAATACTTAATGTACATGGGCACTCCTGCCAAGAGCAAGGCAACGCCCAAGGCAATCTGAGTTAGCGCGCATTGAGTGATTAGATAGATGGAGAAAATTACTCCGAGGCTCGGAATGAGAAAACCTCCTTTGAGATGAAATTGCGCTTCTGCACCTTTTCGACGGAGAGAGAAGATGGATGCACTGGTCGCCACGTAAGCGATTGCCATGAAGAACACGGAAGTGGCTATCAAAGTATCCAGTCTGCCAACAATCGCTGCTATCAAGGCACTTGTAGCCTGAACTATTATTCCTAAATAGGGCGTCTTGAATTTTGGATGAATCTTGGCGAAGATCCGCGGAAAAAGACCGTCAGCAGCCAACGCGTATCCAAGTCTTGAGGTTCCTATCATTCCCGATTCATCGGAGCCGGCAACAGAGACTAAGGCTCCGACTCCGACAATCGCCCCGGCAACCGCCGCAAACGCTGGCATAGAACTCAAGACGTTGGTGGTTGCCGTGGCAAGAGGAGTAGTATCCCAACGCAACACGTCAAACCTTCTCATCCCAAAAAGCACGAAATTCGTCGTCAAATAGAAAACGGTCACGATTGAAATTCCAAGTATTATAGCCTTTGGAATGGTTCGGGCCGGATCTTTGATTTCTTCAGCCGGAATAGTCGAGATCTCAAAGCCAGCGTACGCCCAAAATATCAGCACAAGAGCCAAACCGAAATTTCCAAAACCATACGGAGAAATCGGCGAGAAATTTGCGGTGGCAGATGCCGCGTTTGAAGCAAAATAAAGCGCACCAATGGCGGCAAAGAGAACCAGCGGAGCCAGCTTGATCAGAGTGAGTACGTCGTTTGTTTTTCCGGCCGCTCTGACTCCAACAATGTTAGTAACGACAAGGAAAGCAACGAACAGCACCTTCACAACCGCTTGTAAGATCAAGTTGAGACCAGGCAAGAAGAACATCAGATACTGTGTGAAGGCCACTGGAAAAACAGCCAATGACATCCATTCAGCCAACCAAAGCGACCAGCCAACAATAAAACCGGCAAAAGCTCCCCATGCCGCGTGAGCATACGCGTATGGTCCGCCGACTTTTGGCAGTAGAGCTGCGCACTGGGCAAAGCACAATGCGATCACTATAGCGATTATTCCTGCTATGACCCATACAACCAGCGAAAGTGGACCAAGGAGACCTGCCCCAAAAGCTGAAGCCACATAAATGTCAGCGCCTATTATTGCTCCCACTACGAGGTTTGTTACGTCAAAGAGGGTAAGTTCGGATTTGAGTTTGACTCCAGTCATACGAACCGTCTAGCATGAGTGTTGATATGAGCTATTTCGCACCAGCAGCGACCACGGCCAAATTCTCGTATTTTCAACCGAAATCACCTTGTTTTCAGGGTAGATCATTTGGCCAGCTTTCACTTTCTGGTCGCTGACTACACTATGCCGCCTCTGCAGACCGACCCGATTACACAAGCCATAGTTGGTAGCTTCCTTCGATGCTTGGTTGATTTCATTGTCATATAAGTTGTTCGATCTTGAGCCGTCGCCACCTTGTCTCTTTCTCTGTTCAATCCCATAGAAGTTGGTTCCTAAAACCCTAACGACTCTGCTTTGCCTCATCCTAGTCGCGTCTCCACTTTCTTCCACTGGCTTGCCGTAGAAGAGATAAGCTACTATTTGTCGGGCCCAATCCGTGGCGCGCGATTTGGCTATCGTTTTCGAAAGAACTCGCGCAACGATTTTTCAGGAAACGTAAAAGAAAGTTTATATCGCCTTTTAGGCGCTGAAATCTGTCGCGAGTCTGCTGGTTAACTCATGAGTGTTGCGAAGCCAATTCTCGAATATGTCAAAACGATCAAGACGCAAGCGGAGATTCTTCGCTCTACGAGCACGTTCAGAAGGTTTCTCAAATATCACAGACCCTATTTGCGTCTAATCGCAGTGACACTTGGACTAACCGTATTTGCAGCATACCTGTTTTCATTGGAGCCATTGTACACAGCACAGATAGTTGATCAGGTCATTACACAAGGGAAATCTGAGCTGTTGCTGGGCCTGGTGTTGAACATTGTTTTTGCGGTTGTAACCTTTGGAATAGTCAATTTTTTCATGACATACATGCAAGGATATCTAGCACAGATGGTTACAAGAGACGTTAGGTCCGACTATTACTCTTCTCTTCAGCGTAAATCATTCAGGTTCTATGATGCTTCGGCTGTAGGTGACCTAGTTTCAAGAGCAACCATGGATGTGCAGGCGGTTGAGGCTTTCGTTAAGACGTGGTTGGGAACTTTATTCAATGCCATGTTCGTAATTGTAATCGCTTTCGTGATAATGTATTCTGTAAATCCAGTTATGAGCTTGATAGCTATTGCGCCTATGCCGCTGATATTCTACCTCACCTCGCAACTTTGGATTAAGACTATGCCTTTGTTTAGGAAGATGATGCTTATACTCGGCAAGCTTGGGGCATACATTCAACAGAACATTATAGGTATGAAAGTTGTGCGCATCTTCAGAAGAGAAGATGAGCTGGATCAAGGCTTCAGACAGGTTGAGCAGGAATTTGTGGACACTGCAATCAACGCTGGAAGAATCCAATCCAAGTACATGCCTTCTGGACCAGCTATTCTGACTCTGGGCATAACCATCGTGTACCTTTACGGGGGGAACTTGATAGCTGCCCCCTTGGCTCTGTTGACAATAGGGCAACTCACGCTCTTTTCTAGGTACATGATGCGATTGAGTTTTCCCTTGCGTGACCTAAGCATGCTTTCCGGCACGTGGATAAATGCTTCAGCGGGTCTTGAAAGAATCTACGAAATTATGGACATTCCAGCAGATGCGGAAGACCCTGAAAACACCAGAGAACTCACCATAGAAAAGGGCACGGTAGAATTCGACAACGTGACTTTCGGATATGCCACGGATCGACCCGTACTGAAAAACGTAACCTTCAAAGTCAACGCCGGCGAGAGAATCGCCATCCTCGGAGCCACAGGCTCCGGCAAAACATCACTGGTGTATCTTATTCCCAGGTTCTATGATGTTAATGCTGGAAGAATATTGATTGACGGCAAAGACGTTAAGAGCTTCAAGATTTCGTCTTTGAGACGCCAAGTAGGTCTTGTCTTGCAAGACGTGTTTATTTTTACTGGAACGATCAAAGACAACATTGCCTTCGGTCAGCCTGAGGCATCCCTAGATGACATTGTGTCGGCAGCGAAGCTTGCCAGGATACATGATTTCATAATGACCTTGCCAGATGGATACGACACGATCGTAGGGGAAAGAGGTGTAACCTTATCTGGCGGACAGAGACAACGCATAACCATCGCTAGGGCGCTTTTGACGAAACCGAAGATTCTGATACTTGATGATGCCCTTTCCTTTGTGGATGCCAAAACGGAAAAGGAGATTCAAGAAGCTCTTGAAGAAGCAATGAAAGGCAAGACGTCTTTCATTATCGCTCAGCGGCTTTCGACCATAAAGAATGCGGATAGAATCATGGTCTTGGATAGTGGCGTAATCGTCGAGTTTGGCACTCACAATGAGCTTATGGCCAAGGACAACGTGTACAGGCGCATCTATGAAACGCAGTTTCTCGAGAAGGCGCCGAAATATGTTTTGGAGGCTGGCGCTGAGTAGATGTCAAGCGGTCACGGTGTTTTTTCAACAAGAAGTGAAGAGTCCAAGAAAAGGACGACTCCTGACTGGGTCTTGATTCGCAGAGTTTACAACTATGCAAAGCAATATCGTAGGAGCTTGGCTATTGGAGTCACAACCATCGTCCTAGGCGCTTTGACAGGGCTGGTGTCGCCTTACCTTCACAAGATAGCTATAGATCAGATAATTCTTCCCAAGAATCTCGCGGGTTTCATCTGGTGGATACCAGTTTTCGTGTTTGTAACTCTGATGAACTATGTGCTTCAGTACGTCCAAGTCTTTCAGATGCGCATAGTGGGCGAAAATGTTGTTGCGAAAATGCGAGATGAAATGATCTCCAAGCTGCAGAAGATCTCGCTTAGGTATTTTTCAGAAGGCGAAACCGGAAGAATAATGTCTAGACCCACAAATGATGCAAACAACGTTAGAATATTCCTAAGAATGGGATTAACAAGCATAATCACAGACACCTCTTCCATTCTGGGCTCATTTTTCATAATATTCGCGCTCAACGTGAAGCTCGCGCTCATAGCCGTTGCCATCCTTCCTGCAGCGTTGGGGTTTGCGTGGCTTCTCGGGAAATTCTCAAGAACCGCATACCGAAGCTCTCTTACTACTCTTGCAGGCTTGACAGCAAAGATGCAGGAGAACCTTTCCGGAATGAAAGTCATTAAATCCTTCGTGCGAGAGAAAAAGTCCTACGATGAGTTTCTTGATACACAGAACAAAAACGTCAAGGCAAATCTCCATGCCACCAGAGTCTCCGCAACCTATCAACCCTTCATTTTCTTCATGAGGATAATCGGCACAGCTCTGATTCTCTGGTTTGGCTCATTGATGGCCATTAGTGGAGAAATAACACTGGGCACGATCGTAGCGTTCATTGAATACCAGTTCCTCTATTTCATGCCACTCATCGATCTCACTGTAGTGTACGATCAATACCACTCAGCTATGGCAGCCATTGAACGGATGTTCGACCTAATAGATACCGAAGTGGAAGTGGAAGACCCACCAACGGACAAAGCTATTGAAATAGAGACGATAGCCGACGTGAAGTTCGAGAACGTCACCTTCGCATATGACCCTAAAGTTCCAGTAGTCAAGGATGTAAGCTTCACGCTTGGCGCGTCCAAGAAGCTAGCGATAGTCGGACCAACAGGTGCGGGCAAGAGTACTATCATTAACCTGTTGGCTAGGTTCTATGACCCTGTTGGCGGCAAAATTCTGGTCAATGGTTATGACGTTAGGAGTATCAGGATTGACACCTTGCGAAAGCATATGGGCATTGTCCTTCAGGATTCATTTCTGTTTCCGATGAGCGTAAAGGACAACGTGAGGTTTGGAAGGCCAGAAGCGACAGATGAAGATGTCGTTGAGGCAGCAAAGGCCGTTGGCGCACACGATTTCATAATGAAGCTTCCAAGGGGATATGGCTACGTCATACAAGAGAGTTCATCAAACATCTCGATAGGACAGAGACAATTGATAAGCTTCGCAAGGACTTTACTGATGAACCCTCGGCTCCTGATTTTGGATGAGGCAACTTCAAGCATTGATCCTTACACCGAGTTGGTGGTTCAAAATGCACTCAGAAGACTCCTTGAGAACAGACTAGCCATAATAATAGCTCACAGGCTTTCAACCATACGCCTCTGTGATGAAATCATCGTTGTTGACGAGGGCAGAGCAGTGGAAAAAGGCACCCATGCGGAACTCATGAAGATGGACGGCCTCTACAGCCAATTCTACAGGATGCAATTCAGAGAAGAAGGCCTCGAAACGACGCCTGTTGACGCTTAACACCCATCACCAACACGCGCCTCAGGTTGGCGTGTTCGTCTTGGTACCCTAGAGAAAGAAGCATCTTCAGCAATTTCTTTTTGTTGTCGGCTCGGCCAACGGCTAAGAACGATGGATGCATGCACATTTAAATAAAGGCGCGAAAACCATACTGAGCCAAATGAAAAAGGTCAAAGCGCTGGCGCTCTTGTCTGGCGGTCTGGACAGTACATTAGCCGTGAAGCTGGTCCTAGATCAAGGCATAGATGTTGAGGCGATAAATTTCGTGACGCCTTTTTGCCTCTGCGGGAAAGGCGGATGCGGCGCTGCGGAAGCGGCAAAAAGGTTCAACATACCTTTGAAAGTTATGAGCGTCGGCGAAGACTATTTGAAGACCATAAGAAAGCCAAAATTCGGATATGGGAAGAACCTGAACCCGTGCATTGACTGCAGAATTTTCATGCTGAAGAAAGCCAAAAGATACGCGAAAGAAACAGGAGCCGCATTCATTCTCACGGGTGAAGTCCTAGATCAAAGACCCATGTCTCAGCACAGGAAAACCCTAGAATTGATAGAGGAGAAAGCGGGTCTAAGAGGAAAGATCCTGAGACCCTTGTCCGCAAGACTATTGCAAGAGACCGAAGAGGAAAAGAAAGGACTGGTGAACAGAGAAAAACTCTTGAGCATTGAGGGACGATCCAGAAAGAAACAGATCGAGCTCGCTGGGAAATTAGGAATACAGGACTATCCGTGCCCAGCTGGAGGTTGCTTGCTAACGTACAGGGAATTTGCTGACAAGATGAGAGATCTGTTCAAACATAAGAAGAGCGTTTCATTCAAAGATGTTGCTTTATTGAAGGTTGGAAGGCACTTCAGATTTGGGAAAAACAAGATAATAGTTGGGAGAAACGAAGGCGAAAACAAGGTTCTGCTCCGAATGAAAGAAGCAGAAGACTACTGCTTTGAAGCCCAAAAATGTGGAAGCCCCGTCACGTTGCTCCAAGGGCCTAAGACGAAAAAGGCAATTGATTTAGCCGCTCGCTTGACAGCTTACCATTCGGACCAGAAGACTGGACAAGTACAAGTAAGACTTGACAAGAAAAATGGAGACAGATTGTTAACAGTGTCCGTGCCAAGTATAAATGAAGTGGATCAGTTAAGAGTCGCAGGACAAAGCGCGCAGTAGGAATTCGGACTAATTCCTAGATTCTACGTTCTGATTTTGGCTTCATAACCGTTTTATCAATAGTGTAACTGCTTATGTGATATTCGAGTTTCAGGTTCCTGACATAGAAGTGGATTAAATGACTGAACTTACTGTTGAGTCTTCTGCAGAAGCAGTTGTTGATTTGAATGAGAAGAAGCCGATACGTGTTTTGCACGTTGATGACGAGCTTGGCTTGTTGAAGGTTGCGAAGCAATGTTTGGAGTTGCAGGGCCCGTTTCAAGTCGATACCGCAGGCTCTGTTGAAGAAGCCTTGAACAAGCTAAAAGAGAAAGAGTATGACGCTGTAGTTTCTGACTACCAGATGCCGGGCAAAGACGGCTTAGAATTTCTGGAAACGCTGAGAAAGAACGGAAACACTATCCCATTTGTCATGTTTACTGGAAAAGGCCGAGAGGAAGTTGCTGTTAAGGCGTGGAGTCTGGGCGCTGACCACTATGTTAACAAGACTGGCGATCCTGAAACAGTATATTTCGAACTAGCACATTGTCTGCGGTCTACCGTGGAGAAACACTTCGCGGAAGCCCAGATGAAGGAAACAGTCCAGAAGCTCCAAACAATATACCAGAACGCCCTTGAAGGAATCACGTATGTGGATGCTGAAGAGAACATTGTTTATGCCAACAAAGCGTTCGCGGACATCATTGGTTATGAACAAGAGCAACTTGCAGGCATGAACGTGCGCAAAACAGTTGACGATGAGAACTGGGCAAAAATAGAAAATGAGACGAAGCGACGTCGGCAAGGAAAATCCAACCGCTATGAAGCAGAGTTCCGCAGACGCGACGGCACAGTTCGGAATGCTCTGATCTCAGGTTCCCCCCTGTTTGATTCTGATGGAGGCTTTGCTGGTACAGTAGGCATAGTCCTAGACGTCACTGCCAGCAAAAAAGCAGAAGAAACTGCGAAAGAGTCTGAGGAAAAGTGGCGTTCACTGTTTGAAATGGCTCCTGATGGCATGGCGACTACGGACATGAAGGGGGTTATCACGTCAGTGAACAGCGCTTTTCTAGGGCTGACAGGCTACAAAAGGGAAGATGTCGTTGGCAAGCGTTTCACAAAGCTACAGACTATCAAACCCAAAGACATTCCGAAATACCTGAAGCTCATGATTTCTGCATTGAGAGGAAGACTGCCTGAACCATTCGAATATTCCTACGTCCGGAAAGATGGAACTACTGGCTGGGGAGAAGCGCATGTTGGATCTTTGAAAAAAAACGGCAAGACGATAGGTTACCAGATGATCTTCAGAGAGATCACAGAACGCAAGAACGCTGAAGAATCCCTAAGAACTTGTGCCCAAAGATATGAAAAACTGTTCGAGTCGAGTAGGATGGGCGTGGTAATTTCTGGTCCTGATGGTAAAGTGTCTTCTGCGAACCCGGCTGCGGCAAGGATGCTAGGGTACTCTGGTCCAAAGGAACTTGTGGGCTTGGCATTTCTCGAATCATGCGTTGACCAGAACCAGAGAAAGATGATGCTTAAGCAATTAATGGGGAAAGGCTATGTTCAAGGATTCAAGGCATTCTTGAAACGAAAGGACGACTCTCAAGTCTGCATTGTAGCCAACATAACGCTCTACAAGGATACCAAAGGAAATGTTTTGAGGACAGAAAACGTGTTCACGGAAATCTCAGAGCGTGAAAAGGCTGAGGAAGAGCTGAGGGAATCTGAGGAAAGGTTCAGGAGCCTGTTCGAAAGCATACAAGACCCCGTGGGCATCTTCGTTGGAAGAGAAGGTCACCTCATAGATTACAACGCAGCGTTCAAGAGATCATCGGGATACACCGATGAAGAACTGAAAGGCAAAATGCTCTTGGATTTTGTCCACCATGACGACCGCGCCCTGGTTCTAGAGAAATATCAAACAGAATATTCAGAAGAGGAGCTTCCCCTCGTATACGAAATAAGGGGAATGAACAAAAAAGGAGAATCCATTCCGCTTGAGATCAGCGTCAGCACGTACAAAAAGAAAGGCCGAGCTATCGGCATAGAAGTCATACATAGAGACATCACAGAAAGGAAACGCTATGAACAAAGCCTTTCAACTTTAAACACTTATGGTCTGAGATTGAACACGGCAAAGAGCATGGAAGAGATCTATGAGCTGACCCTAGACGCTGCCGAGAAAACCTTGGGATTTGAATTCGCTGATGTCTTCATGGTAAAGGGAAAAATGCTTCAGTTGGTGACTCACCGAGGAAAAACTAATATTTCATCACTTTCGTTGCCAATGAAGGGAGACAGGGGCATATCCGTTAGGGCTGCGAGGACAGGCAAGCTTGTTCTCATTCCAGACATAAGCAAGGAAGAAGCCTACGTCGAAGGCGAAGAGGGAGCACGCTCTGAGCTTGCAGTACCCATCAAGATTGGCCCTAGAGTCCTCGGAGTATTAAACGTGGAAAGCAAAGATTTGGATGCCTTTAACAAAAAGGATCAGGAACTGCTTGAAATCCTAGCGTCGCATGCTGCCACCGCAATAAGCAGCTTGGATCGTGCTAAGGGGTTGGAGGCGTACGCGCTGGAAATTCGAGAAACAAAACAGAAACTTGAGGGATTGTTTTTGGGTAATCCTGAAGCCACAGTCTATCTTGCCCCAGATTTCCGCATCCTAGATATAAACCAACGCTTTGAAGAACTCTTAGGACATTCTCTTTCAGAGATCAAGGGAAAACACATCGACGAGGTCATAGTGCCAAAGGATAAGATGAGGGAGGCCAAGATGCTTGATGGAAAGGCTGTGGAAGGATATGTTTATCATGACACCTTCAGAATGAGGAAAGACGGATCCCTAGTTCCCGTGTCGATATCTGCAGCACCAATAAAGGTCGAGAACAAACTCATAGGCTACATCGGCGTGTACAAGGACATTTCTGATTTGAAAAAGATTGAGAAGAATCTGGAAGAAATGAATGAAAAATTGCAGGTCGTTGGCCAGTTGACTAGGCATGATGTTCGAAACAAGCTTTCCACGATAACAGGAAACGTTTACCTGCTGAAGAAGCAATTAGCCAGTAATAGCGAAATTCTTGACAAACTCAGAGACATGGAAACAGCAGTCCAAAAGGTGACAAAGATTTTCGATTTCGCGAAAGCCTACGAGACGCTGGGCGCTGAAAAACTAGCTAACAGTGATGTGGGGAAAGCTGTTGATGAGGCTGTTGCACTATTTCCAGACTTGAAAGGCGTAAAGATGACAAATAGCTGCCAAAGACTAACCGTGTTGGCTGACTCGCTGCTGAGACAGCTCTTCTACAATCTGATCGACAACTCGATAAAGTATGGCCAAAAGATCACCAACATAAGAACCCATTACGAGCAAACGAGCCAAGGCGAGCTGAGGCTTATCTACGAAGATGATGGTGTAGGCATACCCGAAACTGAGAAACCGAAACTCTTCAAGCAAGGATATAGCACAGGCGGAAGCACTGGTTATGGACTATATCTGATTAGGAAGATTATTGAGGTCTACGGCTGGACCATACAGGAAACAGGCACACCAGGCAAAGGAGCACAATTCACGATAACAATACCTAAGACAAATCAGACCCGAGAAGAAAACTACCGACTTCAGGACGCGTGAGAAAGCGGAGGCGTGGTGATTGAGTGAAAACATCCTGGTTGTTGACGACGACACTGAGGTTAGAAAGACCCTTTCGACGATCCTATCCCAGGAAGGATACTCCGTTGAAACTGTGGAAAATGGCAAGCAAGCGACTAAAGCCTGTGAGAAATCGAGTTTTGACGTAGCTTTGATTGACATTAGGCTACCTGACATGGAGGGAACTGAGCTCCTCAACTGGCTGAAGGAAAAGCAACCCCACATGGTCAAGATAGTCATTACCGGCTTTCCAACTTTGGAGAGTGCCATGAAGACGGTTAACGAGGGTGCCGATGGATATATTTTGAAACCTCTCGACGTGCAAAAATTGTTGGAGATGATCCGAAAGCATCTGGATAAGAAGACTGCTGAACACGTTTGCAATTGGATGGAATTTGATCATGATAGCGCACGGGAATCTCGCTTTGATCAAGATAATTATAAACGGAAATCTCTCTGGGGAGGAACACAATAAATCGAAGAGAACAGACAACCTATCCAACAAGCCAAAGAAGCCAAGCCAAGCGTTGCATGTAGCACGCGTTACCAGAAGCGTGGTTGCTGTGCTTCATTTTGTTTTCCATTTCGCGAAAATCGTCACCACGAAAACCACAATTCCTGAAAAAACCACGAACGGTCCGGTTGGCAAGTTCAAGTAGCTTGAGAAAAGAACCCCAGAACAAGCGCTGACTGCTCCGAAAGAAGCGCTCAGCACTGCATACTTGAATAGGTCTGAACTGACGTTCTTCGCTGCCGCTGCCGGAACGATTACTAGGAAGCCAACTAGAAGTGTTCCAACGATTTTGATTCCTATAGCCACGACAAGGGATACCAGCAAAAGGTAAATCAGATTCGTCCTGTTAACGTCTATGCCTTTTGAGATCGCTAGTTCTTCTGAAATCATGCCAAGCACGAGTTTCTTGTAGATCATCTTGGTCAAAATCACTGCCAATGCGGAGATCATTACCGCCGCGGCAGTTTCCATGATTGATACCTTCGTTATGTCTCCAAACAATGCTTCAAGAAGCTCAATTTGCGGTATAATCAGTATACCGACTGCAAGGGCAAGAGTGAACATTGCACCAACGATCGTTTCATAGGACAGTTTAGTGGCTTTCCCCAGAAACCAGATGATGACGGCTGATGCAAACAGGAAAGCAAAGGCTCCTAGAGGCGCCGGAAAGTTGAACAATATTCCAAGCGCGAGTCCTGGCAAGGCTACGTGCGAAAGAGCATCACCAACGAGCGCCATTTTTTTAAGAATCATTAGGGAACCCAAATAACCTGCTGAAATGCCCACGAAGATTCCTGTTAACAAGCTGAGAATCAAGGCTTCTGCCATAGATAGTCACTTTTCCTCGTCGGGTGCTCCAGCGCACACTGTTTCGCCGTAGATTATTTTCTGTACTGACGGATTCATTATTTCTTTTGATTCACCGAAGAATGTGACGCATTTGTTCAATGCCAGCAAATAGTCTGAGTATTCCCTGACGATATGCACGTCATGAGTGATTAATAGTATGGTTATGTTGTTTTTCTCTTTCAGCTCATTAAGGGTGATGAATATGGGTTCTTCACTGTCATGATCGACGCCAGTAGTGGGTTCATCGAACAGCAGAACACTTGGGTTGTCAGCTAAAGCCCACGCAATCAATACCCTCCGAAGCTGTCCGCCGGACAGTACGCCGAGAGTTTTGTCTGCCACATTCTTATTGCTAAGTCTAACTGGACTGAGGGAGCTTTCCACGTTCACGTTGTCTTTGAACAACAAAAAATCTTTCACAGAGATTGGAATATCATCTACTGCGATGTTCTGTGGAACGTAACCTATCTTCACTTTTTCTGCCCACTCGATTTTCCCGGTATACGGCACAAGGTTTAACAGGGCTTTGAAAAGCATCGTCTTGCCCGCGGCATTTGGTCCGACAATTGCCAAGGTGGTTCCTCTCTTCAGCCTGAAACTTACATTGTCCAGAATTGTCTGATTCTGAAGCTTCAGACCAAGATTTGACACCTTCAAAACGTAATCGTCACTATTTTCCATAGTTCACGTGCACAGCTCATCCTTGATTCCTTTATCAATATAGGCTTTACTGAGAACTAGTTATCCGCCAAGAGACTCAAGTAGATAGAGGTTAGGCCAAATCATGAGAGCTTGTCTTCTTTTTCAAAGAAATGCGTTGCATGTCTTTCGCTTACAGACAAAGCAAGATCATTTCAATCTTCTCAGTGATGAATTTCTCGCAGTCGATTGGCGACCTTTTTCGGCACCTCTGTATTTGCTGCCGTCAAGAAGGTTAGAGGTCAATCGAGCCTTGGTTCTAGTGTTTGCTATAAGCCTTGCTTAGATATCTTGATGCCCAGTAGGGGACTGCCAATGTCGTAGTCGCTATTTTTATTAATTGAGACCTAGAAGTAGATTCTCATGCAGGCAGAGATCGGAATCATTGGAGGAACCGGCTTTTACGATCCGAAGCTTCTCAAGAACGTTAAGGAGAAAGAGGTGCGCACCCCCTACGGTCCGCCTTCTGATTCAGTTGCGATTGGGGAATTGGAAGGAAGATGCATAGCATTTCTACCGCGACACTCAAAGAAACACACGATAAGGCCAACTGACGTTAATTCGAGAGCAAACATATTCGCTTTGAAAGAACTCGGTGTTCAAAGAATTCTTGCACCTTCAACGGTTGGTTCTCTTAGGGAGGATTTCAAACCGGGAGATGTCGTATTCATAGATCAATTCATAGACAGGACAACCAGGCGAGAACAGTCATTTTATGCTGGAAGCAAGGTATGCCATATATCGGTAGCCGAACCAATGTGTTCGGAGTTGAGGCGAACTCTGATAAAAGCAGCCCTGGACGTAGGCGTCGCCACCCACAATGCTGGCACTTATGTTTGCATAGAGGGGCCAAGATTTTCAACAAAAGCGGAATCTAGAATGTTTAGAATGTGGGGAGCAGACGTTGTAGGCATGACTCTTGTTCCAGAATGCGTTCTTGCTCGAGAAGCCGAAATATGCTATGCTTGCATAGCAACCGTTACTGATTACGATGTGTGGAAAGACAAGCCGGTTAGTGCAGCTGAAGTCCGTAAAATTATGAAAGCAAATGCGGAAAAAGTCAAGAGCGTCATTGCTGCAGCAATTCCAAATATACCGAAAGTTAGAAGATGCGAATGCAAGACCGCATTGCAGAACGCGCTAGTTTGACTGAGTCTGATGGCTAAGAAGTGAAGGTGAGAAATTGGATCTCAAATCGAAAATAAGGCGAATACCCGAGTTCAAAGGCGTAGTCTTCTGGGACATAACTCCACTCCTGAAAGACAAGCACACGTTCAAAGAATGCGTCAAACAGATGGCTGACCATTGTCGAGATAAGGACGTGGACGTTATTGTATCAAGTGAAGCCAGAGGTTTCATATTTGGAGCAGCACTGGCTTATGAGCTGGGGGTCGGTTTTGTGCCTATCAGAAAGAAAGGAAAACTGCCTTCAAAGGCAGTAAGCCTCACCTACAAGAAAGAGTACGAATCCGACACCATTGAGATTCACGAAGACTCCATCAAGCCCGGTCAGAAAGTTCTACTTATTGACGATTTGCTAGCTACAGGTGGCACAATCAAGGCTAATGCCGAATTGGTTGAAAAGCTAGGCGGAAAAATCGTTGGAATTGGCTTCTTGATAGAACTGGGGTATCTCCACGGGAGGCAGAACCTTGGAGAAAAATATGAGGTATTCTCAATAGTAAACTACAAAACTTCAGATGGATGATTCCTGCAATCTTCAGCTGGTTATCAGTGCTCTTTGAGCACCCTCATCTGTGCCCTTACTATTTCGGTTCTGTCGTCTGTCTGTGAGTAATTCTAGCACTTGTCGCCTTCTTGAGGTAGGCTTTTGTGAGGTTTCCATTCGTCTCGATTAACCTAATGCCCCTTTTCTGTTTGAGACACCAGATTATGCACCTTGACATTAGTAGTTAACGCACGTTCTGTGCATGTTCTTCGCTTTGCGAATTTATTAGGAGCCTGTCTGAGGCCAACAGTTGTAAGCTTGGAATAACCAGAACCAGATGAAAAACTTCTGGGGATTTAGAAACGCAAACATAATTGTCTGGATCTATTTGATGGGACACCAGATGATAGTTAGCATTTTGGTTTGCTTGTCCTCTTCGTGGCAGTCAGGGCTACACACGTAAACATCTCCTGGGGGACCAGCCATCTCCAGTTTTGCTTCTCCAAACTTCTTCCAGAAAGTGCTGAAACCTTTGGAGCCCAGTTCACTGTAGGGTCCCTGATAGACATACCATGCTACCTTCCACTGATAGGCATCCACTTGGGAAGTTCCCCAACTTGGACTTTTCCATTAGCAAACTTGTCAAACTGCTTGTGAACATCACTGCAACAATCCATTTCAGCTCTTCCTTTTTTCACTTGGCCTTAATTTTCTGGCCTTTTCTTGGCCAATTTTCTATTTGTGGTCTGAAGCTCCTTCTGCAACATCCGGATTGTACTTCTTAGATAGGTGCGTTTTTGTTCCGAGTTCTTAATGTCATCTCCCTGTTCTTGATTTTTCTCCTCAAGGAAGGGTGAGAAAAGGTTGGGCACAACTGGCAGTGGTAACGTTTCTGTTTCCACGTTCAAAACGTCTTTCGCAAATTCCTGAAACAGGGCGTTCATGCTGTTAGCGATTTCGCTTTGCTTGACAATTGCGCGTTTGAGAATGATCCTGCCTGTTTCGGTGATCTTGTAGACCTTTATTTTTCGTTTCTTTTGGCGGCACCATTCTCCTTCGACGTATTCTGATTCTTCTAGGTCTCGAAGAATGGGGTAAACCCCGCCGGCTGTTGGTTTCCAGAAGCCTTTGGTTTTGTCTCTGATTTCTTTCATGATTTCGTAGCCGTGGTGCGGCTTTTTGCTGAGGAGAATGAGCACTGCCACTCTTATGTAGCCTTTCTGTGCCTCCTTCATCCAATGTGCAGTTGTCTCTTCTTCACATTCTGTGTGCATGTGCATTTCGAAGCTACTATTGTCTACAGGAATATTTATATTTTACTTAGATATATTGCAACGGATAATATTTGAATAAAGGTGATTTACAGTTGGAAACTGATTCAATAATCGCAGTGAAGAACCTTACCAAGACATTTGGCGATTTCGTAGCGGTTGACAGCATCTCGTTCGACGTTAAGAAAGGCGAGATATTCGGCCTGCTCGGTCCCAACGGAGCGGGCAAGAGCACAACCTTACGGATGCTCTCCACGTTAGCCAGACCTACGAAGGGAACTGCCACGATTGGTGGTCACGATGTACTGAAGAATGATACTGAGGTTCGGAAATTGATAGGCATCGTTTCCGAGAAGATGATAATGTATAATCGTTTGACGGCCAGAGAGAACCTGTGGTTTTTTGGAAGTCTCTTCAACATTCCCAAAGCTGTGTTAACGAAGAGAATTGACGAGTTGCTGGAGCTGGTTCAGCTTACCAAATGGAAGAATGCTCAAGTGGGTACATTTTCCACTGGCATGCGGCAGAGGATGAATGTGATAAGGGCGTTGCTCAACATGCCTCAAGTTCTTTTTCTGGATGAGCCAACTCTAGGTTTGGATCCTCAATCGTCTGTTGAGATCAGGGACTTCATAAAGAAACTCAATAGAGAAAATGAGACCACAATTATCATAACGACGCACATGATGGTTGAAGCTGATTTGCTATGCGACCGCATAGGCATTATGGATCATGCCAAGATTGTTGCGCTTGACACATCAACGAATTTGAAAAGACTAATTTCAGGAAAGGACACTACGATATTGAGTCTGGAGATCGCGAATCTTACCTCAGAGCTTATTGAAACGGTTCGGGCACTCGAATGTGCGGATTCTGTTACTCAAGAAAACTCTGGCCATTTGAAGGTCATTGTTCATGGGGGCGAGGCGTTTGATACTGTGATCGATACGATAAGGAAGAAAAATGGAAAGATAAATTCTATGGAAAATCTTCAACCTACTCTTGAGGATGTGTTCCTGCACATAACTGGTCACCAAGTGAGAGACAGCGCAGACCAGAAGATACCTATTGAACGTCATGGGCCGTTTGCACAACAAAGGAGAATAAGGTGAGACAGCATGGGCGCAAAAACTCTGCTTTCACATAGTTTCAGGATTGCCTGGAAAGATCTGATGGAGCTGTTCAGGAACCGGTTGGGGCTAGTTCTGCTCATATTGATGCCGCTGTTCATGATGGTTATGGTTGGCTTCATATATCCATCCGGCAACTCCGTAAGCAACTTGCCTGTCGCACTGGTGAATGGGGATGTGGGCTATGGCAATTCAACTATTGCAAGCCAGACTTTTATCATGGGTTTGCAGCAGATCAATAGCCAGACTGGGATGTTTGTTCTTTCGAACGCGTCAAGTATGAGCGATATTAAGGATAGGGTTCAGAGGGGTGATCTTGACGGGGGTATAGTCATCCCAAGCAATTTCACTGCGAGTATTTTGAGCGGGGAGCAGGGGACTTTGATCATTGTGACCGACCAGTCTAATCCCCAAATATCCGAAGCCATCCGGGCAGTTTTATCTGGCGTGTTTGACCAAATGGGCACGCAGTTAGCTCTACACAATGTTCAGCCGTTGAATGCAACCAACCCTCTTGCGGTCGTGAAACCCTATAATGTTCAGAAGGAAGGAGTTGTTTCCGGAAACCCCAGTTACTTTGATTTCATCGCCCCAGGGATAATGGCTATGACTGTTATGATGAGCGTTATGACAGGGCTTCCTGTGGCAATATCCCAAGAGAAGGAAGTCGGTACATTGGACGGAATGATGGTTGCGCCAATCAATCGGCTTTCTATCATAGTTGGAAAAACCTTGGGCCAGACCGCAAGAGGCCTGATCCAAGGCGTTATAATACTGGCGTTGGCTGTGGGTCTATTCGGCGTCACGATTCATGGCAGCGTTTTGCTGGTCTTTGGGCTACTCTTGCTTGGCGTATTCAGCTTCGTAGGCATTGGCATCGTGATTACCTCCTTCGCAAAGGACCAAGAAACAGCAACGATGCTGATGATGACGCTGATGTTCCCAATGATGTTCCTCAGCGGCGTATTCTTCCCGATACAACAGATGCCATGGTACATGCAGGACATATCCAAAGTCCTCCCGCTCACGTACGCGTCTCAAGCTCTCAGGAAAGTCATGGTGCTGGGCGCAGGGATCCCCGCAATATCGACCGAACTGACAATACTGATAGTGTTCGGAGTAGTCACGACTGCAATAGCTGTGCCTGTGTTCAGAAGAATGATGACGAGGTAAAATTGAGTGAGACTGTGGCTGCTTTGACAAATCCCTTGAAGTCGTGTATCTTTCCAAACACTTCGGCTCTTTCGTTGCCGTGTAAGATCTAAGCTTGAAAAGTGGGGGGGGTCAAAATGCATTCTGGGCTATTAGTGCGTTTTCTCGGGCTGCAACAAAGTCTGGATCGATCGCAGAATGGGAAGGAATCATTATTAGTTTCTGAGGCTGATTTGTTGTTGCATTTGAGTTGTGATGGTTATTGTCGTGGTGGTGCTGATAGAGTTGTTCGTGAGATTGCTTCGATAATCTTGAATTATCGTTGAGTTGCCCGCGCTAAAGGTTTTGGGGCGAAGCTTTATCCTTAGATGATAAGCAGCGCGCGCTGTATTGTTGTCTTCTAGGTATAAGCTTTTAGATGGTTACCATAGCTTCTTTAGTGGCTTTAACGTTTCTTGCCCTTGGCAGGAAGTTGCTGTCTCAACTGTTTCTTTTTCGCTTCTTTATCCCGTTCTATCTTTTTCTGTTGTGCGATTTGAGTATTCTTTTGTTTACGTTTCATTACACTCGGCATAGATCTCAGCTACAAATTAACGATAAATAAACAAGCTAAAACATATTTCTTTCGCATTAATGGAGGAAGCCAATAATGTCCAAAGCTGACGCGTCTTTCTTTCATTTCATTAAAGAAGCCAACTTTATGGTAAAAAGAGAAAAAGAGTTTTGAAGCTCTTTCTTGGGGTTTAAGAAGTCTGTGTTTTGCTTTGCTTTTCCTTATGTTTCTTCCTTTTCTCGTCTCGCTCTTTCTTGGTTAACGGTTTTTCTTTTTTCGGCATTTATGTTCCCAGAAGGTATGATATGCGTAATAGTGCTTTAATAATTTTCGAAGTCTAGAAGAGGCTCGGCTTACAGGTTTTGGATCTTGGGGCTTCAAAATTTCGGCGCGCGCTTGCGGATGAGGGTGTTTGTCCTAATCGTGGCGGTGTCTTGGTTCCTTTTAAGGATAAGGCTAGCTCTGGGAAGCGTTGTCGCAAGTGTGGTTGGATGGTGTGGTGGTTTGGTGCTTATAAGCGGTGACGTTTTGGCTAAGGTTCGTTTGTTTGTGTCAGTGTGCAGGGTTGTCGTATTGAGTCTGCTCCTTTGAAGCGGTTGGTTGAGTTATCTGGATATCGTAAGCGTCGTTGGAATTTTGAGGATGGTTGGTTGATTCTTGAAGCCTTCTGAGGAGAAATCTCTCTTGCTGGTTGTCCAAGCTCGCGCTTTCACTGCACTCTCATACAGCGCGCGCGGTAGTTTTGGTAGCAGTGGCCTTGAGTATTGATTTTTTGTTGTAGCACGCGCTTATCCTCACTATCAACACGCATTGAACACACACCTCTTCTCAGACCATTAATACAGCTTGGAATCACATTGTACAAACAAGTGCGCGCTGTCGATTATTTAGGTTCTACGGAAAAGCTATAGCTGAACTCAATTATATAGCCAAATACTGACAGAAGGAGAAGTCTTGGGCATCTATCTTGCTGTTGTCGGCTTCTTCGTAGTTGAATGGATACTCCAGAAGGGAGTAGTGAAATTGCTTTGCAGATACTTGGGCTTTTTTAGGAAAGAGGGTTTTTGGAGACGGGGATTTGCAGGTCAATTTGTCATGGCTTTCTTCTCTCTCGCTATGATGGGCTTGCTTGGTTTTGGAGATGAATTCGGGCTGACTCTGCGAAATGTAGACGAGAGTCTGTGGCTTCTTCTGTTGTTGGCGCCCTTTGCAGTTTTCTATTCACTAGGTGCCTATCTATTCATCAAAAAGAACAAAGGCGCCATAATCATGGAATGGATGAAAAACCCCTCAGACAGAAAGGGCACCGTGATTTATTGTTTCACTATGAACGGTATTGGTGAAGAACTATTTTTCCGTGGTTTATTACAAGGTTCCCTATCGACAGGGCTGACCATTTTCATACCGTTAGGTTCTTTTGATTTGATGTATTCAACTATCATAGTTTCTATAATATTCGTACTTGTTCATTTTGAAAACGTGATTAACAAGGATGAAACCAAAGGAGAGTTCTTATTGAACCTTCCATATAGAGCAGCAATAGCGTTCATACTTGGTATCACATTTCAAATAACGGGAAGTCTTCTCGCTCCAATAGTCATACACAACATTTCCAACGGATTTTCTATCATAGCCGCATGGCAAGCCACAAAGAACAATAGGAAAGTCAAATAAACAAACTCAATAGGCTAATAGGAGTGCCAACCAAGGGGAATTAGCGAAATGGACAAGTATGCAATGCGCTTCTGGGCAATATCCATTTTTCTAATTGCATCCCTCATTTTCATCCTCTTTCAATCACTGAGACTCAATGGAGGAATCACAAGTTCTTCAGAAACAAGGGTGATTTTGCCACTCATAGTTCAGGCGGATGTGAGCCTCATAGCCTTTTGGGGTTTTGTACTTGTTTTCAGAATCAATTCGCTAGCGTCACAAAGAATTGAACTCATGAAAAACCTTTGGGAGATAGGTTTCAAAAGAGATGAAATGAGAGTGAAGCTTGCGGAAACGAAGGAGGACAAACAAGAGAAAGAGGTTCTGATGAAACTCAATGAAGAACTATGGAAAGATGCAAAAACACGAAAGGAAGCCATAGAATTTCTCTATCAATGGGAAAGTGCTATGCTGATTTACGGTCTGCTCGCCGTAGTATTCTTTGTTCTTTCTATAGTCTCTGGAGTATACGGAATCGGTGTGGCTTTCAACACTGAACAGGTGGATCCATTCACTTTCTTCACTCCCTCCGTGTGTCTGTCTGCTGGGATAATGTCAACACTCTTTGCGCTATTGTCATCTTCCGTCAGGCTCCAGAAGAGCCTAGAAGTTCGATAGACAAGAGTAGCGCGCGCTTTGAGTTTTTGTGGATTGGAGCGCGAGCGTGAGGCGAGCGCGACGTGATGGTTGAGGCATGATATTGAATAGAGAAAAGGGGGAGTGTGTGTTTATCTGCGTTTTCGGTATAATCTGATTCCGTCGATTTTTTGTACGTATTCGAATCCTGCTTCTAGGAGTTCGGTGGCTTCTTTGATGTTGGTGGCTGTTTTGACTACCCATTCGTCGTCGTCAAGGTCGAGTAGGTGCATGTACTTCTGTGTCGTTGTGAGTTTTTTGTGTCCCATTTGGGTCATGGTGTAGAAAGGGTCTTTGGTTTTATGTAGGGTTGCTGTGCAGAAGTAGTGTCGGAAGTCGTACAGTCTTATGCTATGTATGTTTGGATCTTTGAGTTTTTGTGCTAGTGGGTTCCTCATGGCTCGGTAGTGTTTTCCGTAGTCGTCGGATGTGCCTTTGAATAGGCTGTCGTTTGCGGTGAGGTTGTTTTTTAGTATGTGTTCTTGTATTCTTTCGTTTAGGTTGTTTGATATTTTTAGGGTTCTTGGTGCTCCGTGTTTGGCTGTTATCGGGTTGATTACTTTGTGGTCGGCGTCTATGTCTTTGACTTTTAATCTGCATAGTTCTACGGGTCTTAAGCCCGTTTCCATGCTGAGAGTTAGTTTAAGCGCTAGTGGTTGGCTTGCGTTGGCTATGAGCATGTCTAGTCTTTCTTTGGTTGGTAGTTTGATGTTTTGGGCTTCTTGTTCGTAGTGGGGCATTGTCCATTGTATTTGGTAGTGTTTGCAGAATTTGTTGTATGCTAGGCACAGGTTCTTCTTGTATCCGTCTGTGGTTTGCAGGTTTGCTACGAATTGCTTTGCTTGTTCAGGCTAGTTTAGGTTGGCGTGTTTACTGATGTACGTTAGTGCTTTGTCAACGAATCGGGTGCTGTAGTCGCTTTTGCCGTTGTTTTTCATTTGTGCTAATACGTTTAGAATTTTGGGGTGGGATTCGGGAAATTTGGGCTGGTGTGTTGGCCGTAACCCGCCTTTTGTTCTTTGTGGCATTCGGCTAATCGGGCTACCCGCGCCTCAGGTAGATTCCTCACAGGCGTCTGTTTGCCCTTTCCACTTGCAGGACAGCCGTTTCACCGTTTCACACCCAGCATTCTCGACATCTCCATGCATCATCGGCACATGCTGGGTAGACGTTTCGTTTCTGCTCCGTAGCCAAGGCTCTCGCCTTACGCCCTTGCGAGCGCTGCAATTCTACACGTGGGCGGAGTTTCCTCAAGCCTTTCTTCCGAGGCTCGAAAGCCACACACCAACTCGCCAACCCAACTATCTGACACTCAGGAGACAGCAATAAGAATTTTGGAAACATTATTGTACCCCCAAGCTCACCTAGACCGTGGACTGATGCTTATTGCACAAACGCGTCATCCTAGTCACGGGAACACCTTGCGTCGGGAAAACCTCTGTCTCACAAGCGCTCAGCGCCAAACTCGATGCACTCTACGTAAACCTAACCGATCTAGCCAACCGAAGAAACCTCATCATGGACAAAGACAAAACAAGGAAAACCTTGATCGTAGACGAAAACAGAATGAAAAAAGAGCTCGCCAAGATCATCAAAGAATCAGACAACAAAGACGTGGTGGTCGACGGACACTACGCAGTGAACGTAGTTCCAAGAAATCTTGTGTCATACGTCTTCGTGCTTCGGCGCGACCCTGTCGAACTTCGGAAGTTGATGGAAAATCGGAGTTTTTCTGGCGCCAAGCTATGGGAGAACCTGGCTTCTGAGATTCTGGATGTCTGTCTGGTTGATGCCCTGAATACTCAAGGCAGCGGAAAGGTGTGCGAGCTGAACACGTCACGTAAGCCTGTTGAAGAAATCGTAGCCGAAATCCTTGCCACATTGGAAGATGGAAAGGAATGCCGAGTCGGTGTCGTGGACTGGATTGGTAAACTGGAGAATGAAGGTTTACTAGATGAGTTTCTAAGAATCTGATCCGACTTATCTTAGGCTGAGAACGATCTTTTGCTTTGGCAGTAGGGTGATTTTTCTTCTGTTCGCATAAGCTTTCGCATGATCACTGAACTTTTCACCAACGATTATCGGACTCGACAAGCCCACGTCTTCTGAAGCCTTATCGATGTTTATCACTAGATTCACGCCTATAGTTCTGTTCCAGTCCCTCACCCAAACGCCCTGCTCAACATGCCCCTTCTGCACGATCAAGTCAAACTTGTTTGAGATTCCGCTGAAGCCTTCAAGCGTCGTCTCTGCTTGCTCCACTTTGTAGCCTTCTTTCCTGAAATATCGAATAGCCAGCTGTACCAAATCCGACGACGTCTTAGCCTGGCTCTTGTCCTCAGCAGACATTTGCGTTCCTCTTGTGTCAAATGCTAATTAACCCAAACATGGAAAAGGCTTTCGATTGGTGAAGGACATGGCGATCACATTTGTAGTCGTGTGTAGCAGATGTGGCGGTCTTCTGCTGGCCAAGGCTGAACAGAAAACCAGAACCTGCCCGTACTGTGGCTCCAACGTTGCCTTGCAGAAAGCCAAGAAAGTAGCTTCAGCGAAAAGCGCCAACGAAGCATCAATGATCCTACGTAAATTGAAGTTTGAAGGCATGGCAAACAAGCAAGGCTAGACGCTTACGGGATTTGCAGGGCAGCATCTAGCTGTAGTCATTGAATACTCTTCAGCAGTTGACACGTCCTGCAAATCCTGGCAGTCGTAGGTTCGCCGCATTCGCCGCATTCTCCTAAACCTTCCTTCTGGGCCATCTCTTCCAAAGCTGGCCGGATTTTCTCGATTGACTTAAAGATCGTGAACTTGATTCCTGGATGTTTTTCCTCCATCCTGTTAAGCATTATGCGAGCGTCATTCCTCAACGCTTCTGAAGCATAGGGACAAGGTCTGCTCTGAAACTCGATCTTCCTAACGTAAGCATACAAGGCAGTTTCCCTCTCAGGGATTTCGCAGAAAGGCTTGATCTTCCTCACAAGCTTAGGGTGTACCTCATCAGTCACAGGCTTTTCTTTCGCTATACGCAGAACATCTCCATGAAAGATGTTAAGGAGAATGGTTTGTGTCTCATCATCCAATGTATGCGCCGTTGCAAGCTTGTCTGCTTTGACCTCCCTTGCTGTCATGTTCAAGGCTCTTCTTCGCAGGACACCGCAATAGGCGCACGAAGTCACGTTGCCCTCGCCTTTTTGCCTTTGAAGCTTAACGATCTCGTCCAACGTGAAGCCAAAGAGCTGCTTAAAAGAGACTACGTGGTGTTCTACGCCGAGTTTTCTGCAGTTTTCGGCCGCCAACTTTAGAGCCTCATCCCTGTAACTCTTTATTCCTTCATCCACTGTGATCGCAACAAGTGAAGACTTCGGGTGATCTCGCTGCATTTTGGCTAGTATGTGCAGTAAGCTTATGCTGTCTTTCCCGCCTGAAACCGCCACTGCGACTCTGTCATCGAATTTGAGCATCCTGTACTTTGCCACAGTCGCTCTAGCCTTTTCCTCAATGGACTTGGTGAAACATCGTTTGCAGAGTTTTTCCCCAGAATATGGTCTGGAGAAGAAGGCGTCTCTAGTTTTGCAGGCAGTGCAGATTACAGGACGTGTATTCATTCAAGCTTCACGCAGCAGACGGTTTTCCAGAACTACTAAAATAAACCAGATACAATAGTCTTTTGACGAGGCGCCGTTGAATGACAAGGAAACCCGTGAGACACGCAGAACACCTGGAAGTGTTCTATGATTCCAAACGCTGGGCGCTGCTGGAAGAGCTTAGAGATAAGGCTGTACAGACGATGGAAGTCTTGGAGAGTGCGCAATTGGAGCCTATCGTGCATGGCAGTATTGCCAGAGGAGACGTTAATGTCAAAAGTGACATAGATATTTTCGTGGCAACACAGATATCTTCATTCACGGTCGAAACCGTTTTGGAGAAAGCAGGCATACCAATCAGTAAGCGCGTACTCGTGCAAGCCACGCCCACCTATTCGATGAAAGCCCACATTGAAACAGATGAAAACACGACCATTTCGTTTCCATTGATGAAAATGCGCAGGGTAGAGACCGAATTCTACAGGTTCGGCGGTCAGGCAACACTTGAAAACCTGAGAAGAAAGCAGCGGACAGTTGGAGTTGACAAGCGGCTGATGCTTATTGAACCAACTGAGGACGGTCATGTGGAAAGCACTGTGGCTGGGCAGGAAGAGCATGTGGCCAGATTGTTGGGAATATCAGTTGACACCGCCTTAGATCGGGTTCACGCACTTTTGAGGAGAGACAAGATCGGAAGAACAGGCGTTTTCATTAAGAGAGAACTGCGAGAAAATGAAAGCTTTGAGTTGGTCCTAAGCCGAATGGCCAAACAGAATCCAGCTGTTCACAGACGATTGACAAGTTTGAGATAGCATATTAAACTGCTATTTCGGGTAAAAAATCAGCTCTTGTTCTTCCAACAGTTTTTGTATGTTGTTCACGGCTTCATACACGTCCTGCTCTCGTTTCGCACCGACGCACACTAGTTTTCCGGCTGAGAAGATCAAAAACACCACTTTCGGTTCATCCATCCTAAACACTGCGCCAGGGAATTGTTCAGGCTCGTACATGACTTTCTTAAGCTTGTAGACAACGTTTTCTAGGTCTATTTCGCCGCCTAGCGCGGCTGATGCAACGATGTTTTGGATTTTTATTATGGGCTTGTTCATGATGGCGATTCCATTGCTCTTCAGTTCCCTGGTCACCTTGTTCACTGCTTGCACTGCCTCTTTCTCTGACTTCGCCCCAGTACAAACCATCTTGCCAGTCTCAAAGATCAATGTGGCCGTTTTGGGTTTCTTCAGTCTGAAAACGAGTCCTGGGAACACCTTTGGATTATATTCAGCATGCGAGAATTTCTGGACTATGAGCTTCAAGTCTATTCTCTGGTTAAGCGTGACCGACGCCACGATGTTCTGAATAGTGATTAATGGTTTTCGTTTGCTCATTCCCATCTCAAACACGACAACAACATAATCAAACGTTTGGTTTTGATATAACTTGTTTTGACGTGATAACTGTTTTGATGCTCATGTAGCAATTAAGCCTTGCTATTGCCCCGTTGGCTGAACTGGAAAACGGAGCAACGCCGCTGTGCCACTAAGAGCGATTAGTTTTTCTCCAGCTTCATGTTCCGTGCTGATTATGACTACTCTGCCTCCTTTTTGCTCTGTTTGTCTCATTATGTTCTCTAGATGTAGGCGTTGTTCATCTGTGGATTCACGTATCATCGAATCAGCCAACACAATCTTCTCAACAGCGCCCAGCCTCGCGGCGTTCTCAACCTCGTTCAGCCCATAAGTGACTGTGAATTCGCCTTTGCCCAGTCTCTTGAGAATCTCTTCAATTATTTCGGTTTCTTCAGCGATTCGCAGATGCTTCATCGCTTTGAGCAGAATGCCTGAGCGTAGAGCTTCTCTTATTCCCGAGACGCCACCATTGTTGACGCTTTTCACATCTATGACAGCTTTAGCTACGTCGGCTGCCTCATTTTCCAAGTATCTCACAAAATCATTCTTCACAAATCCAACGCCAATGATTACAATCGGGCTTCTTGCCGCGGTCCAAACTTGGCGTAAGCCATTCAACACTTTTCTAAAGTACTCGTTAGTTGCCAAGGCTCTGTTGTCAGCTTCGAGCTTTCCAGGAAGCTTTATTCTTTCTTTTATCCTTTCTTCGAAGCCATACTGCATGGTCGTGGCTATCGCGTAGCTTTCGTCATCTATTGAAACTATTATCATAGGTTTCTCTGAGGTCTTGCTTGCTCTTTCCAGTCTTTCGAGATGGTGTCTTGCCCATTCCTTCTTCACGATCGTGATTGGAGTGTTCAAGGCAATGCTGAGAGTATGATGTGCAGCCGCTGGAACAGTATCTGGCGCCTGACAGATGGTCCCGTGGATTCTAAGCCGTCCTAGAAGCCTGTCCCAACTTACGGTTTCAACTCTGACTCCTAGAAAAACCGAGACCCTTTCGTCCCTACCGGGTCTTGCGTACTTCTCATCCGATTTGATTTCGCGTGTCGTGTGAGCATAGACTTCATCGTTTCTGTAAACAACATTGTACAGGTGCCACAGATCATCAATAGATTCTGGAATGATCTTTACGTAGCATTTTTTCAAGTTTGTTTCCAAGATTTTCAAGGCACCGTGCCTCTCCATTGCCGACTGCTGGAAAGTCAATAGGCTGTTCTGCCTATTAACAGGTAACAAGAGTCGCGCTCTAGTATCAAATAAACTTTTTAGGAGAGTGAAAGAATGACTAACGATGTGAACACTGACAAAGCGGTTGTTGAATGGATCGCTTCAGCAACCTATTCAAAACGTCAAAATAGTTGCTATCTGCATGGAATGTTTCCAAAAGAAGTAGTCAACGGGTCAGACTGGCTTAAAAAGACTGATAGAAGATTATTCCATAGTGGCATGACGATTATTGATGTTGAACCGTTTTTGTTAGTATTTTTGGTTCTTTCCATTCTTCTCTGAGGATGCTGTAGAGATAGGCGTCTCTCCTTGCTCCTCTTACATGTCTTCGTATTGTTCCTTCTCTCGTGAAGCCTGCTTTCTCCAAGACTCTTTCAGAAGCTTTGTTCCTTATGGAGATTATTGCCTGAACTCTGGAAACATCCATGGAAAGAAACAGGTAATCCACCATTAGTTGAGTGGCTTCAGTGCAGTAGCCTTTACCCCTTTCACTTGGAAGCATGGCATAGGCTATTTCCAACAGCTTTCCCATGGTCATATGCAACATGTTGAAATGAGATATGTAACCAATCTTGCTTCCATCTTTATTCTCTATGAAAACCATTTCGGCTCAAAAGGGCTAGCCTCACCTGCCTTCTCAAACTCTGCTCTAGACCATTGTGGTAGGGGCAGAAACTCACCCATAAATTTACGGTCGTTTATCCACCCCAGAAGCAACGGCAAATCCTCTTTCTCCATAACTCTCAAATTCATATTCTTGCCTTCAAGCAACTCGATTCACCAATCCACATAGTTACTTTCGGTTCAGCTATAACTTTTCCGCAAAGTCAAAAGTCATTAGGTGTTTGACACTATGTGCTTCTGAGTTTTGTAAGAACTTTGAACTCATCCTTTTCTCCTATATGGAATTTCAACGCACTTAATACGCTGTGGTTCTCTAAGGACACGTCACTTTTCATAAACGTAGTACTCCTTGTCTCGTATGGCATTAACATTTATGTTTTTAACAAGTATCCGCTCGTTCGGTGTTCGCGGTTCAAAGTTTTCACATAGTTTCTCCATGTTGTCAGGTAAGTCAGAAAAAGGGATAGACATAAACTGGTCGTCCCCTCTATTGGTGAAGTCTGAACATGGTTGAAAGATACACCCATAGCCTTCGCACATGAAATCTTTGCTAGTGATAATGCCTTTGTCTAACAATCCTTGAAGGTCTGGAAAATCTCCATCCATGTATAACACATAGCGATCTTTGAAGTGTTTACAGTCCGAGCATCTCATTCTTTCTTTTCCTCAAGTTTTCGTATTCGTTTATCCAAATTATTAACGCAATCTATCAAAGCGCGCGCGAGCTAAAGAGAACGGTCTTGTGTACTTTGCTTAATGCTTGCTAAGTTCGTCGAATTGCCCAATAGCTGGAGTTGTCGCCTTTCATCCATTTACCACCTAAACTTCTCACAGTATCGTTAATTTCATCCCACTCATTCTTCAAGTATTGGTTTGGCTTTATAGTGATGTATTCTCCGTCTACCGTGAAACTCAACAAATTGCGCTGCTCTGGGCTGAATTCCTTTTCTACTGCGGTTGTGTCTTGGCTTGGCTGAACCGGCGTTTTCTCTGTGGGTTTAGATCCAAGTTTGGAGTTTGTTGTGGGCTGAGATTCGGTTTTGGGGTTTGGCGTGTAGATTACGTTGAATTCGGGAATTGGATAGGATTCTGCAACGTCTTCAAAACTGTCGCTTCTTATGATTGCCGATACTTGCTTGGAAAACAAGTCGTACTTAACGTCCAGAAGTTCAATGTCGTCTGGCAGGTTGGAAGTGAAACATGATGCTTTTCCCTGCAGTGTTTCTACAAGGAACTCGGGGCGTAGTTTTATCATTCTCATTTTCATGGTTTCAACCACTCAGAATTGCTTTTTTAATTGGCATCAAACAACTTAAAGGTGTTGTCTATCACGATCGATCGGCGAAACTTTACCCCAACCAAGGTCCGTGCGTGCGCCTCGCGCTTCTTCGATTTTCAGAAACATCGTGAGTATGACAGAAAAGGATTAATCTTGGGCGGGATTTCTTAACAGAAGTTTAGGATGTTGTGTTATGAAAACTTATTTGACGTTGTGGTTTAGCAGTGAGGGTGCAGGCCCTGTTGAGGTTGTTGAAAGACTTCGTTCTCTAGGGTTTGAACCTTCAAGGGGGTACCATGATCACGTTTACGACTGGAAGAGAAATGTTGAACTTGCTGATATACTTCAACTTACAGACAAGATTCATGAAACGTTGAAAGGCCTAAAAGTCTTGTACAAAATTGAAACAGCATAGGCCAAGGACTCATGGCCCTTCAAAAACAATTCGAAATGATCCAACGCGCGCGTCTACAGTTGCTCAAATTTCTCTGTTGGAATCCAGAAATTAATTGCTTTGTTTCCTTCATGCCCTCTTGTCAACGCAGTTCCCCCAGTCACAACGTTCACAGTCAGCTGTTTTGCGGTGAACGTGTACAAATGCCTTTTCCGAATCTTTGCGTGTACGCACGTGAACGCAATTCACACGAATAATCATTCATTATTCACGAAAAGAAGCTTAATTCACAGAGAATTGTTCACCGTTACAGATTTACTAGAATCGACAAAAAATGATGTTGCGTTGATTGTCTTTTTGGAAACAGAGGAAAAACCGAGATTGTGACCAATTGTTACCTAAAAATTGTCACTAAAATCCATCAAAAACCACGTTTTCTTGTAATGCGCGCGAGAACCCAAACTCGACATATCACTTGACTGCCAGCGCGCGCTGAGTCGAACACCACATTTTAAGTACTTGGCGAAACCGATTGTATATGCAGGAAAGGGTTGCTCATGAAAGACAACGAGTTGAAAGTGATCATTGCGCTCATTAAGAACAGCCACAGAAGTGACAGGGAACTGGCCAAAGCGATTGGGGTGAGTCAGCCTACTCTTTCGAGGACCAGAGAAAAACTCGAAAAGCAGGGGATGATCAAGGAATACACAATTATCCCCGACTATTTACAGCTTGGCTTTGGGCTGTTATCCGTAACATTCACGAAGATGAAGGGGCCATTTTCAAAGGAAATTCTTGATGATCTGAAGAAACGCGCCAGAAACACCATGAGCGAGCATCCTTCGGCATTGATACTTGAAAATACTGGAATGGGCTGCAACGCTGACTACATGGCCATCGCCTTTCACAGGGACTATAACGAATACAGCAAGTTCATGAGAGACATAAACGAGTTCCCGACCGTGAACATTGATGAAACAAAAAGCTTCATCGTTGACTTAAGCGAAAAAGATCAAATGCAGCCTCTATCCTTCTCTCATCTTGCAGGATACCTAGAAAAAGCGAAGGAAAGCCCCCAGACTGAACGAAAACGTCGGAAAGTAGCGTTGAAAGCATGCGCGCGCTAGTTTCTCCTGATTCTAGGGTTACCCGTTATAGCACTTGGTGAACGGTGAAGGAATGAAGGAAGTGAAGCATTTTACCCCTGTAGGCAAGTGCGCTTGCTTGTGAAAGGGTAAAAGGATAAAGAATATATTATATATCAATATACTATATACACCCCTTCCTCATTTATCTAGCCAGTTGGAACCCTCTTTTGGCTTCACTTCGTTCACAGCGTCACCGTAGTTGAGTAGGTCGGTGCTGTATCGTGGGTCGAGTTTCAATCTGTCTATGATTTGGGTGTTTAGAAGGATGGCGGTTCCTCTGTTTGTGCGGGTTGTTTCGAGTCCCATCTGTCTGCATTTTTTGGCTATTGTCTTTTCGGGAATCCAGTATTGTATGGGTTGGTCTGAGTTTATGTACTGCGCAATGTCTGCGAGTAGTAGGATTCCTTTGTAGGCTTTGCGCTCTTTGAGGTTGATGATGGCTTCGAACACCATGCTAGCTAATTCAGTTTTTTCAGCTTGTAATTTGCTTTGTTCTAATTCCTTAGCGAATTCCAGAATGTTCGGTCTTGCTGCGGGCGGTGCGCTGTAGTGCAAGGGATAAAAGAGTTCGAAGGTTCTTCCAGATAGGGATTCAAGTTCTGAAAATTCTGTGGTTGCCTTCAATTCCGTTCCTGCTAACTTCTGTTCTAGGGTTAGAACGTTTTTCATCTCTGAGATTTTTCGGAATCTCCACATTAACAGTTGACCACGTAGTTTTGATGCTTCCGCTTTATCGACAATTCTCGGAATCGGTCTGATGTTCTTGGTCATGGTAAAAACTATCATTCTGCTTGTGGTCGTGGCTTTGAGTTGTTCCGTTCCAGAAATGCATTTTGAACCGTAGACGCTGAAGAACTCTGCTTCTTGACTGTGTTCTTTCATGCGGGGAATCATTATGCCTCTGCGTTGTCCCGCGTTGATTAGTCCGATTAGTTCTCGTTTTTCTTCGCTTGTTAAGAACTCGGATTCGTCAAGCAAAAGGGTGGGTTGGAATTTTTCGGTCAATCTGAACAAGCATGCGCTTGTGATTCCCGTTGTGAACCACGCTCTGAAGCATAGTTCTTTCAAGATTTCTAAGGCTCTGCTTTTACCTACTGCTTCTCGTCCGAAAAATCCGATGTACGGGGTAAAATCAAACAGTTCCTCTGTCCATGTTTTGAAAATGAAGCTGGCTAAAACGTCGTAGCCGAGAGGATGCACTAGGTCTAAATGTTTTCTGATGTACTCTCTAACCGTGTTGTATAGGGCTTCTTCGCTTTCATATTCTTCGGGTGGCGACGGGTGGGTTAACGGCGTTTTCTGCAAAGGGATAAAGTTCTCATATTCTAGTCGGGTTGTGTCTAGTCGCCACGTGTTGTTTTCCATTTCCTCATAAAGTGCGTATTTGTATCTTCCCGTGATGTCTAGGATTTGCTCGAAGATTGCGCTTCCGAAAACGTTACCGATGCAGATTTGCTTTCTTGTTTTGGCCTCTGTGCTCGCGCAATAAAGCTCTATGGGGTCTAGGCGTTCAAGGTTCATTTTCTTTCACGACGGCGTGGATTGCTAGAATTTCCATTATTAGGGTAGTGGCATCTATCAGCACATCTCTAATGGTTACTAGAATGGTTTTTTTGTCGGTTATCATGCAACTTTCTCTTTTTAGTGGTAGTTCTGCTAGCCTCTGCATTTCATTGGTTGTTAAGCCGAATTTTGATTGTGAAAGGTCTAAGGTTATGGTCACGAAGTCTCCTTCGGTTGTGTAAAAAAGGTTTATGTTGTGCGGGTTGTCGTCTGGGGTGAGAATGTCGTTTCTATCATTCATGTTTTCACTTCCTTCTAGGTGCGGAAATTGGGATCACTGCGAGCTTGGTTTCTTCTTTCTTTTTCCACATTTGAGTCCTTCCGTAAATTCATATGCAGAATAGCGATAGTTAAATATTCATTACGAGTTTACATTAATGGTGCTGTCCGTTGAGCGTTCTGAGTGATAGGTTAAAAACATATTTGAAAAAGGATAGGAAGGAAGCGAAAGGGAACACACGAAGAGTATATGATTGCCGTGTGCGGAAGATTTTGAGAAAATCGTTTGATGATTCGATTTTTATTTTAGACAAGCTTGGCAAGAGTGAGGTTGACAAGGTTTCGAAGGATTTGCGTAAGCAAGTTGAGTATTTATTAGGCTTCTATTGCAGGAGATTTGGATGGAAACGTGTTGAGGGCAACAAAAATCCGTTTGGAAGAATCAAGGCATATCGGATAAAAGGTGCTTTTGGATATGTCGAAGAACTGACAGAGGACATGTTTCGGTTATTGCAAAACGCGGTTGATATTGCGTTCGGTAAGGATGTTTATTATGTCTGTTTATTGTCAAAAGGCGGATATGAAGATTACAGGAAATGGTGTGCTGAGAATAGAGACAAAATAGTTTGGAAAAAGCCCTAGCGCGTGGTAAAACAACAAGAAACACCTTAGGGATAAAGGCTAGGATTGGGCAGGATTTACGTTTTAGGCGATAATACGAAGAGGTCGAACTAAAAGGCTTATAACTAACGGTCTATTTCGTATAATGCGAGTGATGCAAATGGCGACACCGAAGAGAAAGGCCATAATCGAAAAGGCAACAGAACTCTATTATCACGATATGGCCAAAAGCGGAATCCAAAATTTCAACACGCCTGAAATTGAGGAATTGCGTGAAAACGGCTATTTGACTGTTGCAACATCGGAATTGATGACAAATGCAGAAACTAAATACGGTGAATGGATTCATAACGATTCAGAATTGGAAAACTTTGCTGATTTTCAATTTGACACAAAAGAGGCCATGCAGACAACATGCTTTATTTTTGGATCAAGAGGGATCGGAAAAAGCGATATTGCCATGCGCATTGTCGATAAACTAAACAATGACGGTGTTATCTGCATTGTTTTTGATCCTTCTATGGACTGGATTCAACGGGGCTCAGTAAGCCAATATTCCACGACAAAGCCTTTTAGCGACTTACAGATTCCAGAGCACAGCATGATTTTTGACATTAGCCGATTGACACCGAATGACGCACAGCGATCCGTAGAACAATTTTGTAAGACGCTTTTCGACTTTCAGGTTGACAACTCAACGAAGCGATTCTATCTCGTATTTGAAGAGAGCCAAATCTATTTTCCACTATCCGCTTTAAGCTCTAAGAACACGCAAAATACCATGAGAGTCTTGACGGTTGGCAGAAACTTCAACATTTCTCTAGCGGCAATAAGTCAATTTCCCGCTATTATCTCTAAAGAATTGATTAAACATGCGGGACAAATCTTCATTGGTTATGCTTCAGAACCGAACACGCTGAGTTACTGGAAGGGAATCTTAGGCAAAAAGGCTGAGGACTTAGACGCTTCAGAACGGTTGCTTCGTTTATTTCAACCGAAACAAAATCGGCAAAATCCAAATAGAGCCTTATGAATGTGAAAACGTCAAAACCGAAATTCCTCAACTTCCAGAACCGAAACTAGCGCAACCGACAACGCCAAGACAAGAAACAAACATAGTGACATTCTTAAGAATCGGCCTGATAATCTTCTTCATGGCTTTATTGTTGGGAGCGATAAAATGAGAAACGAAAAAGCCGAATTGCTAGGCTTCCAGTATAGCTACATTATGAATGGGTTAGATACTAGACTGTCGCTCTCGTTATTAACAGATAGGAAGTTGGGCTTACTCAAAAGCAATAAAAGTAATTTCTTTCACTATTGAATGCTTGGAAAGAGTCCTCATGGTTAAGGTCGTTTTTTGGCTCTTGGACATAAGCTATGAAGTTGTAGAAGACAGCGTGGAGGTTCGACTCTGGGGAAGCAACGACTCTGGAGAAAGAGTGCTCGTCTTTGACAGGAATTTTGTCAGTTATTTCTATGCTGTTGTCGAAAAAGATGCAGATGTTGCAAGAGTAGTTGAGGAGATCAAGAATGGGAATTATCCAGCAATCGTGAACCTTGAGGTTGCTGATAGGAGATTCTTTGGCAGGCCAGTCAAAGCTGTGAAAGTCTACTGCAAGAACCCTGATGACGTGCCAAAATATGCAAGAGTCCTTCGAGACCTCGAAGGTGTGAAAGACTGCCTTGAAGACGACATTCGGGTTTCCATGCGCTATATGATTGACAACGACGTTGTCCCTTGCGCGTGGCATGAAGTGGAGGTGGTTGAAGAAACTGGGCTTTCAGGTGTTCAAGTTGACAGGGTGTACGTGGCAAAGACGACGCCGAAACCCATCGAAAAGACTGAGCCTCCGCAATTGAGGATCCTAGGGTTCACGATGGTTTGCTACAGCAAAGAAGGATCACCCAAGCCCGAGAGAAACCCTGTCGTCATGATCTCAGTGGTCACAGACAGTGGAGCGGAGAAACAGTTCGTGGCAAATGAAGACAGGAACGATAAGGCTGTTCTAGAACCATTCATAGACTGGGTCCGAGAATTTGACCCGGACGTGATCGTAGGTTATGGAACGAACAGTGGAGACTGGCCCTATCTTATTGAGCGATGCAAAAGACTTGGATTGCGTTTGTATGTTGATAGGACGAGGACTGAGCCACATACGAGCATTTATGGTCATGTTTCAATTAGTGGTAGAGCCAGCGTAGACCTTGCAGATTATGCTGAGGAGTTTCCTGAGGTTAAAGTCAAGAGTCTGGAGAATCTGGCAGACTACCTAGGAATCATGAAGACAGAAGAACGTGTCTTGATTGAAGACATAGAATTGGCAGATTACTGGGATGACAGGAAGAAACGTGCGACGCTGAAAAGGTTCTCGATGGATAACGCTCACTCGGTCATTGGCATCACCAGAGCCGTTTTGGATTTCGGTTTGCAGCTTTCAAGTCTTGTGGGTCTGCCATTGGATCATGTGGGAACCGCTGCGGCAGGCTTTAGAGTTGAGTGGTTTCTGATAAGGCGCACACACAAGATCGGCGAACTCGTGCCCAAGAGAATAGAGCAACCTTACAGGCCATACACAGGCGCGATAGTGCTCAATCCCAAACCTGGTTTACACGACGGCGTTGCAGACTTGGATTTCAAGAGTATGTACCCGAACATAATGATACGCTACAACCTATCGCCAGACACATATGTATCGCCTGAAGAACCTGAACCAGCCAACGGAGTCTTCAAGGCGCCTGAAGTTAAGCACAGGTTCCGCAAAGAACCCGCAGGCTTCTATAAGGAAGCCCTTTCTTACCTCATCGGTGTTCGAGGTCAAATCCGTTTAAGAACGAAGAAACTTCGATCCGAGAGTGTCGAGTTTCGGGTTTTGAACGCGCGCCAGAAAGCAATAAAAGTGATCACGAATGCCATGTATGGCTACGCTGGGTGGATTGCTGCACGATGGTACGTTAAACAGGTAGCTGAGGCCGCCACAGCATGGGGAAGATACGCTATACGGGGCGCTATTGAAATGGCTGAAAAAGCTGGTCTTCAAGTTGTTTATGGCGACACTGACAGCATATTTGTCAAGAACGACCATGAGAAAGTTGAGCAGCTTCTGAAAGATGTTGAAGAGAAGTTGGGGTTAGAGATCGGCGTAGACAAGGTTTACTTGCGGATTTTCTTCACGGAAGCAAAGAAGCGGTATGCAGGGCTATTGCCTGATGGAAGCCTTGACATTGTAGGTTTGGAAGTAATGCGTGGAGACTGGGCGATAGTGGCCAGAAGAGTCCAAGAAAAGGTTCTGGAGATCATTCTCAAGGATCAATCTCCGAAAAAGGCGTCTGAATATGTGCAGGGGTTCATTTCCGGTCTCAGACAGAAGCATGTCGCCTACCGCGACCTCATCATTTGGAAGACTTTAACGAAGCCTCCTGGCGAGTATGAAATTAAGGCTGCGCATGTTGAAGCTGCCAGAATGCTGAAAGAGAAAGGCTGGGAACTCTCTGTAGGCGACAAGGTGGGCTACGTGATAGTTGCCGGATCGGGTCGTCTCTATGAAAGGGTGAAGCCCTACGTGTTCGCTTCTTATGATGAGGTGGACATTGAATATTATGTGTCGAAGCAAGTTGTGCCTGCCGCGGCAAGGGTTCTTGAAAGTTTCGGCATAACGGAAGAGCAACTGCTGGCGCCTAGGATGGAATCAAGGGATAGTAAGAGGCTCACGGACTTCTTTTGAACCTAGCCTTCTACAATGTCTGCAAACGTCGTCAGCTGAACCGTTAATGATGGCTTGACGGCTTCTGATACTCGTGAAGCGATTATTCGCTTTATGTCCTTCTCGCTCGCAACATCGACTATTCTTTGCGTTATGATTCCGTCGAAGATGACCGTGTCCACTCCTGTCATTTCATGAAGCTTCTCAGCAAGCTGGCTTACTGGCAATCGTTCTATTTGCTCCATTTTGTCGTTTAGGAGAACCGCTTCCAACGTGCCCTCTAGCGCCTTCGTGATTTCGACCATTTCCTTGGGCATTTCTGTTTTCTGCTTTTCTCTCTTTGGCTTGAACAAGTCTTGAATCGCGATTCTGGCTTCTAGCGCGTCTAGAACCTCTTTACAGTTACATTCCTCGATTTCCTTTCCTCGGGGAGCTCTGGAAACGTATTTTACGTCAGTGACTTGTAGAAGCTCTTTCAGTATGAGGTCGCCGCCTCTGTCTCCATCGAGAAGCGCGGTTGCCTCTTTCTCTTTGCAGATTTTCTTTATTGTTTCTGGAACTTTCGCTCCTTCCAAGGCGATAGTGTTCAGTATGCCGCAACGCATGAGATTTATTATGTCGGCGCGTCCTTCAACAAGTATGATTTCTTTGGCGCCAGTGAGTTCTGGACCTGCGGGCAGTTCGTCCTCGCCATATTTTTCGACTTTGCCGATTTTGAGTGTTTCTGAGACTTCTTTGAATACTTCGTCAACTGACGGCATGGACTCGATTGTCCATTTGTGAAGAATTTCTTTGGCTCGGTCAATTATGATTTTTCTTCTGGCTTCTCTGACGTCTTCAATTTTTTCCAAGGTTACTTTTGCAGCGCATGGTCCGACTCGGTTTATGGCTTCCACGCTGGCAGCTATTAGCGCTGTTGACACGCGGTCTAGACTTGTCGGAATGGTTATCGTGCCGGTAGTCTTGTCATTTTTCGAGTGCAAATCAATTTCTATTCTTCCGATTCTACCTGATTTCTGAAGCTCTCTCAGGTCGAGTTCTGGTCCAAACAAACCTTCAGTTTGACCGAAGACTGCTCCTATAACATCTGGTTTTTCAACTACTCCCTCTATTTCAAACTTCGCTTGTATAACATACTTTATTGTAAACGTTTGTGATGAACCCGTAAATATACACCTCCTATTGATTAGTTGATGGTTAGCTTTGATTATGTGATGAGCTAATCGTGCTTTTGAAACACGAAACTAACTCATGACTTCCCGTCTATATTACCTTTGTGGACTACTAATCAGTTATTCACTATGACCTCTCGCTATCAAGAGAACACTGGAAACCTCCACGGCTAATGTGTCGCTTCTGTCTTGTTGTCATTGTAGCCGTGGCGCGGTTATTTTGACTGGCAGTCTTGACGCTACGTCGGAAGAAGACCCTGTCAAATCAATCTTCCACCCGAGTCCATCCTCCACCGCCCCCACCAACTGCGGCTACACCGGGCACGCCCAGCGTTCGGCAGACCGTTGTGCATTGGACAGCAACAGAAAGGGTGCCGCCACGACTGCAAGAAGTAGCATGAATTTACTCCTGCTTTCTTTCGTTTGTCCTAGCAGAACGGTTCATCCGCTATGTAGTAGAACGACCGATCTTGCGCTTCAAGGTCTCCATGTACTTGATCAAGCCTTCAACGTCTTTTACCTCTTTTCCCACGAGGCCAAAAAGCTCAAGCCAGAAAGCGAGGTTAGGCGTCACTCCCATGTTTTCCAAACTCAGTTTCAGACGCTTTGTCGCTTCCTTTCCTCTCCTGTCAAAGTCCAACATCAAGATGACTTCTTGAACCCTGAGTCTTTCCAAGTCGGACAGGACGTTTAAGAATGATTTGCCACCTGCTTTCAAGGTTATGATCTTTCCGTCTACGTTCAAGGTTCTTAACGTTTTGACGTCTTTTTTGCCTTCCACAACAATGGGGATTCCTCTAGCTGATTCTTCAGCCAGAGACTCTAAGAGATGCTCGATTTTCTCCTCTTTTTCCCCAAGATGCGTGGACAAACATTGCTACCTTGTTATTTTTGCATTCTTAATGACACTTAGGCAGCTTCTTGCTTCATCATTGTTTTTGAAATACGTTCTGGCTGGCTCAAGTATTCTGACCAGTTCTTCAGCTACCGAGTTCTTGAGGTCTTGCGGGTGGAGCTTGCCTTGCGTGTAAGCTGTTTCCAGTTCACGATAGCTTTGGAACTCGGTTGGACCTCCGAATTTGACTGGTCTCTCTATTCTGAGGGTTTGTATTTCTCTGAAGATTATGTGCTTGGTTATGCCTAGAACGGGGTTGAATTGAGCGGTTCTTTCAGGGCAAAAGGCTCGGCTCATTTTCTGTTTTATCTCTTCTGGAGTGTCATAGAGGAATATACAGGTTTCAGGCTTGCTTTTACTCATCTTGGCAGATGACAGGGCTTCTTTCTCTTGTCCCTCGGGTATGGGCCACACTTTAGGTTTTTCCAGACCTTGCAGTAGATGGTGGTGAACACACACGGGTTTCCAGAACCCAAGCTTTTCCCCGAGCTCTCTGGCTACGACGTTGGCTTTGCGCTGGTCTATGCCTAGCTGGCAGATTTTTACTTGCATGTGGAATATGTCAGCAACTTGCATTGGCGTGTAGAGAAAGTCCGAAACCATTCTGGCTTCAGTTTCCTTTCTGCCCGCGATTTCCAATGTGCGTCTTCCTCTGGCTATGGTGAGGTTCTTGGCGACCTGAATCGTCTTTGCCCAATAGTTAAGATCATCATAGAGTTCGTCTGAGTAGATGAATTCCACCTTGTCTTTCGGAACGCCGAGAGCTAGCCATGAGTGTTTGAAGAGGTCGGCGGCTTTGCGGATTGTTTTGAGGTCTCCTTCAAGCTTGTTGTTTAGCCAAGCATGCCAAGTGGATAGGTAGGCCTTGTAGCGTATTCCTGCTTCCACAAAATCCTTGATTTTGTAGGCGCAGATTAAGCCTGTTCCAAGGTGCACCAGACCGGATGGTTCCCAGCCGCCATAGGCTATTGGGTGCTCTTCAGTTTCCAAGAGCTTTCTCAGGTCTTCTGGAGTTAGGATTTCCTCAGTTGGGGGTTTGCATATTAACTCGATTTTTGTTTCTATGTCCAATTTCTTGTCCTTCTTGGATCGCTGACTTTTAGCTTTTTATTACATGTGTGAACTTAAGAGTTTAGTTTTGAAATCAACCTGGCACACCTTTCCAGTTTCTCCTTGACCCAAGATCCTTTCACTATTGATTTTCGATTCTTCTCTTCGTGAACCGTATGCAATATTTTTCATCGCTCATGCTTTTTGAGCGACTGTCGACCAATCCCTGTTTTATGGCTTCCGTCTGGGCTTCGGGGAAGGAAACGATTTGAGGGTTCGCATGCTCTTTCTTTGTTAATACAACCCAGATTTCATGGTAGTTGCCTTTGTTTGCTTCAAGGAAACTTGATAGCTGTTTCACGTTTTTGGGTTCAAAACTGATCGTTTTCTTCTCATTGCCAATCAAGTTGCCTTCACTTAGTCGATGGTGTTTTCGCGGGCTGTTTTGTTTCCCGCGTAACCTAACACTTAACTTCATTGTAGAGCGGTACGCTCCTCTGGGTTAAGCTCTCTCCGGCGTGGGATATTTGTGCCCGCGCCCACCGTGTCCCATGCTTGGGTAAACCCGCCATCACAATGAGATAAGCCTTGGAGGCTTGTCTTTTCCGTTGGGTCCGTCTGCATGGATGTGCCGGCGGGATTAGATAGGCTCGGTTTTGTCATCGCCAAACCAAAGGTGTGGAGACTGGAAAATTAAAGGTTCCTATCTTTACTCAGTGCTTCGGATCATTTTGCCTATCTTGTTCATGTTTAATTCAAAGGCAGCCACCGGATTTTCAAGCGTCCAATTTTCAAGAACTTTCGGATGTATTTCGCCCAGTATTCCCACTTCCGTTTTGTCAATAATTGCTGTTCCGACTCTTCCTTCTACAAAGCTTGGATGTTTTGTTTCTTTGATTTGCCATTGTAGTCCAAGGTTCATGAAAAGGGCGTCCAAAGTTGACTTTATTTCGGTGAAGCTTGCACTTGCGTGCGAAACAGCAACTGCAAGAGTATCCTCATCTCTTGTTCTTGTCTCTGCTCTCTCGTCCAGAACCGTGACTGGACCTAGTTCAAAGATCCTTTGTGGATACTCTATGTGAAGGTTGCAGCTCAAGAACTCCATTAGGCTTGGCAGGAGCCAGTTTCTGAGACATGTAAGCGTTTGAACCTTGGGGTTGGCAAACTCGACGATCTTCTGTTTCTTAGCGTTCATTTTTGTGAATAGGTTTTGAGGGTTGGTCATGTTGTAGGTTAGGACTTCTTGATATCCTAGCCCGACCATCAACTCCCTGGCGATGCCCAGGAAGCCTTGCTCTGGTCTGGATCCGCCCGTTGTTGGTAGTTTGCGCCAGAAGGGTTTAATGTTGTTGTATCCATAGGCTATCGCAACGTCTTCCACCAGGTCTACTTGGTGCATTATGTCGATTCGATAGCACGGAATCTGAATGGTCACGCGGTTTTTCTCAAGCTTTTGCACTCCGAAGCCAGCTTTCGCAAGCAGTTCAGCGATCTGTCTGGGCGCTAAGTGCAGGTCTAGTATCTTGTTTGCGTATTCAACGTTAAGATCCATGTGTTTGGTTTCGAAGCTCGGTGTCACTTCCGTGGAGTTACCTTGCGAATAATGTACGGTAGCCGAGTAAGCTTTGCCGCCTCTGTCAATCAGTGACAGAGTCACTATTTTGAGCGTGTTAAGCACTGTTTCATGGACTGTGCCTGTAACCTCGACGAGAATATTCCTCGTTTGCTCTGTCACTTTTCCCAAGTCGTTTGAGTTTATGATTGGGGGGAATGATAGAACCTTGTTTTTGCTGTCTAGAAGTATTGGGTAAACAGGGTGTCGGCTGACGATCGAGCCGTACTCCAAACCTTTCGGATGTTCTTTCAGAATCTCTTTTAGGTTCATCTTTTTCTCAAGGCCTAATGGAACAAAACTGGCATCAGTCGGTTTCGCAACAGCGTAGCTGAGTGGTGGTGCTATCAGGTCGAAATCATAGAGGCCAATGGATGTTCGACGTCTGTTTCTGCCATAAGTGTGATCTAGCTTATCTTGCAGCTGCATCATTGCCTGAATCAGGGCGTCGGTCAGTTCCACGCTCTTGATGATGGAGCAGCCGATGTAGGGTCTGATGTCTTCCAGTCGCTTATCAACGTACACTTCGGCCAGCGATTTGCCTGTTGTGTACTGCCTCAAGCCTTTGTCTAGACCTAGAAATCCACGCAGAGTCCTGACTAACCCTTCAATATTCCACGTGTCTGGACGGTTCGTGTCTTTGATCTCAACGCTCATCATGCCCGTCTTTTCATCGAACAGTTTCACTTCGCCTTTGGCAAAAGCCAAGACATCATTGATTTTCTCCAAGTCTTTGTTAAGCTCTATTCCAAGCATCCTTTCGAATTCAGCGTAGTCAACATCTATGGTCGGCATGCTAGATCGCCTCCTTGGTTCTCAGCCAATGCAGATCTTTCGAGAAGAGGCAGCGTATGTCGTCGATTTTGGCCTTCATCATGAATAGGCGGTCTATGCCTAGGCCCCAAGCGATGACTGGGGCTTTGATGCCTAGGGGCAGGGTCACTTCGGGTCTAAATATGCCTGAGCCTCCGAACTCGATCCATCCGTACCCTTCCTTGTAGGCACTGAGCTCTACACTGGGTTCTGTGAATGGATAGTAGTCTGGTTTCATTTTGACTCTGTTCGCTCCAGCTATTTCTGTTGCAAAAGTCATCAAGATTCCTAGGAGGTCTCGAAGGTTCAGGTTCTCGTCTACGACGATGCCTTCAACTTGGTTGAATTCAGTGAGATGAGTTTGGTCCAGCACTTCTGGCCTGTAGCATCGGGCAATAGAGAAATATCTGCCCGGAATCTCCAGGTTCTTGCTAAGCAGGGTTCTGGCGCTAAGGCAAGTTCCGTGCCCTCTTAGGATTAGGCGCTTGGCCTCTTGGACGGAGTATTTGTATTGCCATCCTTTTGAGCCTGTTTTCCAGCCATTTTCATGAGTTTGCTTAACGTTCAGCAGAACTTGTTTTTCGGCGCCTATCTTGCCGTGCTTCGGAGATTTCACGAAGTATATGTCCATGATCTCCCGGGCGGGATGATCCTGCGGCGTGTAAAGAGCGTCAAAGTTGAAGAAGGACGTTTCAACGCTTGTGCCAGTCATCTCTTTGAACCCTAAATTGATGAGTCTTTCTTTCACTTCGTCAAGGAAGCGGAGGTAAGGATGCTTTTTGCCTGGCCATGTTTTGGCAACTGCAGCCTCTATGTTGTATCTTTGAAGGTTTACTTTTCGCCATTTACCAGTCACTATGAGCTCTTGCGTGAGCTGCGTCACTTCTGAAGTGGCTTTCAAACCTTTCTGGGCAGCAACGCTTCCAGTTTTGGTTATCTCGATTTTCCTTCTCGTCTTCTCCTCAACGTTAAGCAGCTTTCTTCCCTTCAAGAGTTGAAAAGCATCTTGAAGCTCAGGACTCAAATCCTCAACTGTGACCTCTTTCTTCTTGTCAAGAAGCTTCACGAGTTCTTCATCAGCGCCTTCTGCGGGTTTTGATTGCATTTGGAGAGTCCGTGTTTTGGAGTCTAGAGTTGCCCATTTTTTCCTTTGAATCCAGCCCAACGCAATTGGCACGAGATGACCCTTTAAGCCAGATTTCCTGACAATTTCTGCAAGAGGAGCTTTTCCGCCGAGTTCTTGGAGAGCGGTGATTAATCGTCGTTCGGGCAACTCGCTTCTAGCGTAGGTTCTTCCTTCCTCAGTGAGTTTCGCGATGGTCTGTTTCCGTTCAGTAGTCTGCACCATTCCGTTTTCTTGTAGCGTCAAAACCGCGCGCATCACAGCCGAGTCTGACATGCTAGTTGCAGCAACTAGTTGTTCGACTGACGCTTTTGTATTGAGGTTTTTCAAGGCTGTGAGAATCTCATGTTCTGGTTCCCTAAGCCTAGCCATAGTATTTCTCCTTATGAATAGAACTTGTTAGATTCGGTAATCTAGTTGTTAGTATTTTTATAAAGATATGCGTGTTTCCCGCTGAATAGAGTTCAGAAATCGTTGGTTTGCTTATGGAAATTGGCGGGGCATCACTTCACCGACAATCATTAAGAGAAGCACAAACGTATTTATGGTTTACTTTGTCAATGTAGTGACTGCTCTCTTGGTTTCGCGGCCTACGTCAACCCGAGTTTCTTCAGCGTTTTTGCGAAGTCTTCTCTTGAAGGAATGACCGACTCGTTGGCAAGCTCGGCAGTTATCTTCGCGACTCTCTCAATTGAATCTCTGTACTGCAGCGCCTTGAAAATTGAGCCTTCCACCTTCAAATTCCCACCCAGAAACATGGACTCCAATGATTTCTTGCCAGTGGCCATTTCAACCGAGAGGGCGTAGGTTGGGATTTCGACGAAGAAGTCCACTTTTTTCTTGTATTCTTCAGCTTCGCCTGGCAGTATGTGTTTCCGATCCGTCAATTCTCCATTTACGTAGTTTGAGTATGTCGCGAAGGGAACATCATCAATGACGGAAAGGGTCGCCCAGTTCATTCCGTGGGCTTTCTCACGATAATCTTTGTCAGTGTTAATTCTTCTCTTCAATTCGTCTGAAAACTCTTGGGATTCATATTCCAAAGGCACGATTCTTCCCTCAAATCTGGTTGGATGTTCCCAAGTTTGTTGTTCGCACAAGGTTTAATATGTTTTTCAAGGATTGTAATAGAAGAATCATAGATCGAAGGTGGAAACGCTTGACGAACGAAGACAAGGATGAAATGGTTGTTACTCCTTGGGAAGTGAGAGGCAAAGTTGACTATGAACGTTTGATCCGCGAGTTTGGGACTCAACCCTTGACTACTGGACTTATTCAAAGGTTGACAAAGCATACTGGCGACGTTCATCTTCAACTGCGAAGGGAAGTGTTCTTTTCACATCGAGACTTAGATGCGGTATTGGACTTGTACGAGAAAGGAACGAAGTTTGTTTTGTACACTGGTCGAGGTCCATCAGGACCAGTTCACATAGGTCACCTTGTCCCTTGGATTTTCACGAAGTACTTGCAGGACAAGTTCAAGACAAGGCTTTACTTCCAAATGACTGATGACGAGAAATTCCTAGTAAACGACGAGAACAAGCTCGCGGACATGACTAGGTTCGGATACGAAAACGCTCTCGACTTGGTTGCCTTGGGCTTCGAACCCGAAGACACCTTCATAATCTACGATGTGAAGGACATAGACTTGCTTTACGATGTCGCGTTGGAAGTGGCGAAGCACATAACGTATTCAACTGCCCGAGCCACGTTCGGGTTTCAGGACAGCACGAACTTGGGGTGGATATTCTGGCCAGCAGTTCAAGCCGTGCCATGCTTCATTCATAGAAAATTGACGGGAGAAAACGTTCCAGCACTCATTCCAGCAGCCATAGACCAAGATCCGTTCTGGCGGATTACCCGGGACATTGCTCAGAAACTTGGCTACTTCAAGCCAGCTCAGATTCACAATCGCTTCTTGCCTGGCCTAGGTATAGGCGGAAAAATGAGTGCTTCAGAGCCTGAAACTGCCATCTTCACAGTCGATTCACCAGACACGGTGAAACGGAAGGTCTGGAACGCCTTTACAGGGGGAAAGGGAACAGCAGCAGAACAGAAGAAGACAGGAGCCGACCCTAATGTGTGCACGATCTTTCAGTATTTCCTCTACCTGTTTGAAGAAGATGACAAGAAGCTAGCTGAAAGAGAAAAGAAATGCAGGGCTGGAGAAACCTTGTGCGGAGAATGCAAGAAAGAATTGACAGAAAGGATAAACAAGTTCCTTGCTGAACACCAGAAAAAGCGCGAAAAAGCAAGAAACACAGTAGACAAGTTTCACGTCAAAAGGTGAAGGAGTCAGGCTAGCGAGCGCCAAGTGAGCATTGTGGTTGACCTAGGCTGCGTCTGCTCGTTTCGCGTCTGATGGCTTTGTCGATTCTGTGGGGGGTTCCTTCAAGTCTTGGAACCAATCCGAGCAAACTTGTCAGCGACTTCAATTTGAAACGCTGCATGCCCAAACCAAGTAATCTTTACCAATCACACCGCGCCTCTCGACTAAACCTTTTAAACGATAACCTAGTTAGGCTTAATAAAGCCAGTGTGTGACTTGAATGAGCGAATACGATGAGGATGCTCTTGCAAAGCTTCGAGTTTCTGGAAGGATTCTCCGTGAAACCAGAGAAGAGATTAAGGAATTTGTTCGCGAGAACATGCCAATTATTGAGATTTGTGAAAAAGCAGAGAACTTGATAAGGAAGAAAGGCGGAAAACCAGCGTTTCCATGTAATGTTTCAATAAACGAGATAGCCGCACACTACACTTCACCTCCGAACGACATTAAGAGAGTTCCTGAGAAGGCCATAGTGAAAGTGGACATAGGCGCTCATGTTGACGGCTACGTCACTGATACTGCAGTCACGGTGTGTTTTGACCCGGAATATGACAGCCTTGTGGAAACAGCTGAAAGAGCGCTTGAAAAGGCCGTTGAAAGCATTTGCGCAGGCATGTCCACGTCGAAGCTCGGCACAATAATAGAGAGCACGATAAAGTCTCGGGGATTCAAGCCTATTTCGAACCTGACTGGACACAGTGTTGGACGGTATCTTGTGCACGCGGGAACTTCTTTGCCCAACGTCTCACAGATATTCTCTTCAAAGATCAAGGTTGGTGTAGCGTACGCAATTGAGCCTTTCGTCACTGTTTCCAATGCTGTGGGCAAGGTTGAGGATGAAGCTGAAAGCACGATATTTAGGTTCGTCAAGTCCAGACCGCAGAAGAATCCATATGCGAAGACGCTTTCGAAGTACATTGAAGAGAATTTTAGAACGCTGCCTTTTGCTGAACGGTGGTTAATAGGCGTTGTGCCAGCAGAGCACTACATGGAAGCTTTCCGCGAGCTCTTGGAGTCAAAGACCATCATGGATTATCCTATCTTTGTTGAGGCAAGTCGAAAACCTGTGGCTCAGGCAGAGCACACAGTTCTCATAGTTGAGGACGGACGGGTCGTTTTGACCTAGAAGCGATAATGATCTTTGTCGCTTTCTTTGACTTCTCTGTAGATCGCCGTTATCATCATGTTTTCGTTGCATTTTTGGCAGGGCTCGACTTCTTTGAAAATGTAGTCGCCGCGTTGAAACTCTCTGACGCTCTTGAAACCACATTTCTTGCATTCGATTGTGGTCGTGACGGGCGCGATTGCGATGCTTAAACGTCTGACCCGTCTTCTTGCTTGGAGCAATACGTACATGGAGATGCCGACTCCCACGAATCCGAGGAGTATCAGCCATCCTGAAATGACGGGGTCGGAACTGAACGCGTTGAAAGCCAATATCAGAGCCGTCGTCGACAGCGCCAACGTTATGAATATTATTAGCAACACGAAAGATGATATTCGCGTCGCCGAGTTTGCTGTTCCATGAGCCATCTCATTCATCCTCCTACTGACCAATTCCTATGCTGTTGCCTATGCCGGCGATGACCACTTTGTCTCCTTCCTTGGTTCTCTCCAGAATGACTTGTTTCACTCTTTCGATGGCTTTGTCGATTGAATCGATGATCTCTTTCCGCATTGGTGAAACTGCATCTCCAATGTCTTCCTTAATCACCAGAGCATTTATTGGAATATGATATTTGAGGATAGATTCCTCAATCTTGAACTGGTCAACACCTGGTCCGCCAATGGCTGCGCCAATTCCTTCAGCAATCTCGCCGACCACTTCACCTTCAAGCTTTCCTGCGGCGTCGATCATTATCACTGACGCGATCTTGCCCTTGTTTTCCTTGATAACTGCTTCTATTGCGTCTCCAGGTTTTCCCACGTTTCCGCCTGGGCCTTCAGCCTTTATCACGTAGGCTGTGCGTCCTTCTATTGGAACGGTTGCTACCACGCAGTCTTTTGGAAGCTTTTTGGTCTTGTATCCGTGCATTATTCTGCCTGCAACTAAGGCGCCTGCGCCGTCGCCTATGGGTTGCCCGAATGAGAAGGCTTTCAATGCGCTTGCGTAGGCTTCTGCTTCCCGCATGATCAGGGGCAGCAGCATCTGTATTTGCATTATGATGTATAGGCTGAGTGTCTTCTTGCCTAGCAGGTAGAAGTGTCTTATGACCTTGTAGATGTAGTTGAGCGCCATGGCTGCTTCAAGAGTGTTCTCCAAATTGTTTGTCTGGGTTTCGTCTGCCGAGGGCGCCATCATCTTCACTTCGTCTTTCAAACGAACATCTCTGACATCTATTATGTGCTCTAGCTTCCAAACCACACCGGCTGGGTCAAGGTTTTGCGGTGATATCGTGAAGTACTCAAGGAATCTGTCAATCCTTGCCGTGGGGTCTGTTTGGGGTTTTCCAATCTCCTTCATGGTTTCTATGGCGGTTTTTCGTCCTTCATCCTTGATGAACCTGAGCTTGTAAAGCGAACCTTCAACTTCCCTCAACATTACGTATAGCTGGATTCTTTGTCCGTAAAACAGGAAAACTATGAATACTACGTAGAAGAGCAGGTTTAGAATCCACGATATGGGGTTATCTCCAAGTGGGTTCTGTGCCAATTGGTTTTGCAATGTTGCCACGGAAGCTGACGTAATCATTTATATGTCCACCTTTCGAGAAGACTATCAAGTGCTTAGTTATAAGTTTTAGCTAACTCCGCACAGAATAAGCAAGGCTGGTTTGAAGTGGAGCTGCCAGCTTTCCCGGGTTCACGTGGCCGAAGACCACACTACAACCGAGAACGGAGCGCAGTTTAACTTCCGAGTTCGGAATGGGATCGGGTGGGTCCCGCGCCCCATGACCGGCAAACCCCACATATCACCTAAGCTTTTTGCTCATAAACTTATCGTTTTTGAGCCTCAACTTCGCACTCTAACAAACTGATTTCATGGATATGGAAGCATTTATTGACGAGACGACCAGAATCTGCTTCAGGAAGTCACTACGATTTCTTTAGATTTTCAGCTAGTCTAACGCTGGCTGCTGAGTGTAACGTTGAGTCTTTGCTAGAGGTACTTTTTGGGGTTTCTATCGAACTCTTTCTTGCATCCGGGTGCACAGAAATAGTAGGTTTTTCCCTGATAATCACTCTTGAATTTCGCAGTCTTCTCGTCCACTTTCATCTTACACACTGGATCAATCGCCATAGCGATCACTGAATGCCAATCGCCCTGATGGAGATATAAATCTGGCGCACGCGCAGGTTGCCTAAAGCTCTTTCTCAAGCAATACGATGAAATTTCTGAAGTATTTGCAGCCTCGGTTGACTATTCTTTTTCCTTCTTTTGTGTGCATGGTTTCCAGCATCCATTTGAGTCTTGGTGGACTGGCTTTTTTCATTTCATCTAACGCTTGCCCGGGCAGGTATCCTTTGCTCCCGTAGTGAAGCAGATCCGAGGTTATTCCGAAAGCGCTGACCTTGTCGATTGTGTCCGCATCTTGCAGAATCCTGTCTTCAATTGCGTTCGCTTCAAATACGAGTGGTCCGGCGTGCACAGCGATGGCTCGCACGACTCTCTTGACGAGTTCGTCTTGATAGCCATTTTCGGTCAGGTATTTCTCGGCGAGTTTGGAGCCTTCAACTGCATGGTCTTTTCTCTCTGCTGTGTATATGGCTAGATCGTGCAGGATCGCAGCTAAGACGACAACGTCAAGGTTTGTCTTTCTTCTGGAGGCGAGCATCAATGAGTATCTTAGAACTCGCAAAACGTGCTCCATCTTGAACTGTGGCAAGCTCCAAGGATGATAGGCAGATCGATCCTTAGGCGCCGTTTCTTCATAGTATTGCCTCACATGCTCCAAGGCATCTTTGTACTTATCAATAAGCAAACGATAATCTTTCATGTATTTTGATTCTTTTTTCAAAGATCACCACCAACCTTTTCCAGTTACTCTCAAGTTCACTGTTTTTTCAAGCGTATATCTTTTGTCAAGGTCACTAAACCACGAAGGAGCCAGAGTTGTCACGACAAAACTTCCTATGGACGTGAGTCCTTGCGTGAATGGACAATGCATATGTAACAAGATGCGCGCTCTAGTATCAAATAAACTTTTTAGGAGAGTGAAAGCATGAGTGACACTGTGAAGAATGATAAAGCGGTTGCTGAATGGATTAACTCGGCAAGATCAAAACAAACAGCTCAACAATATGCGAACAGATGGACTATTTGGCTACAATATTGCAGAGCTAAACACATGCTTCTAAGCGGAACGGAACAGCTAGAAGACATGAAAAGGCGAAGACTGAGCAACGACAACACGGAAAAATACTTCTACGACAACGAAGTTCCAAACTTCTTCAGATGGCTCAAAACAGAATTCAAAGGGAAAATAGTGAAGAAGCCTTTAAGCGAAAATACTGCCTTAGCGATTACGACGGCAGTAAGGAGCTTTTTCGCCTATCACAGATACACATTAGAAATCAAGAAAGATGCGTTACCATCAAGCGAAAAGGCAACTCAAAGATATGTAGATCACCAATTCGACGTTTACCAGCTTAGAGCAATGTTCCAACAAGGCGACTTGAAAGAGCGCACGATCCTAGCGTGCGGTAAAGACTTGTGGCTCAGGGCTGGCGACTTCGTGGACTTGAGTCGAGACTTGGTAGAGCTAACCATCAAGAGAGAGCAAGAACTAGCTGAAAACGAGCACAGAGACACGGACACGGTAGAGTTTGAGCTAACGACAGAAAAGGAAAAAGAACCGTGTTCATGTCACCTGTCGAAAGAAACGATAGAGTTGCTGAGAGACTATTTGAAAACTTACACTTCCACTAACGGACATCTGTTTCAATTGACTGAAGAATCGTTATCGGATTTGCTTAGAAGACTCGCAGAGAAATCCAAGATAACATTAAGCGGTAGAATAAGATGGCATTGCATGAGGAAATTCGGAATAACGTTGATGCATGGAAAAGTCACAGAACCAGTAATGAAGTACATGTGTGGAAAGCACATCTCGAAGGATTTGAGAACGTACATTCAGAACAACCGAGAAACTTTTAAAGCGTTCAAACTGATAGAACCATTAATTAGCCTTACAAAATCAAACGGAAACGGAAGCGGTCAATTGGCAAAACAGTTAGAGGAATTGAAAAAGGCCACATTCAAACAAATGGCAATGTTGAAACTAATGGAAAAACTGACACCTAAAGAAGAAATGGCTAAAGCAATGCAAGAGTTAGCTGAAGAATTCGGAATGAAAATTGAGCAACCCACGCCACCCAGAAAAGCACAACTAGAACCGATTGAAATTATACACAAATCAACTATGGAAATTCCCGAATCTACCTTAGAAAACTTTGTATCTGATCTAGCAACAACACTTGAAAAGAAGGATTTAGAACGAATCCTTAAAGAAAACGGAAACAACAACCACAACGAATAATTTTCCATTCCTTTTCTATTTTTGAAAAAATGGTCTAGGGATAAAGGTTAGGAAAAAACGCCTAAACTCTGGTTCGTTCCCTATTCGAGAACGCGTGGCACATGATTTTTCATTTCTGCTCTCATTCCTAGTCCTAATCATAGGAATAAGGCAAAATATAAATCCTTTCTTGCCGTATGTTCTATCATGCACGCAATCGTGATCTGGCAAAAAGAAACGAAGATAACTTACAAAAAATATCAGAACTTTCCTCTTAGTTACGAATATGCGGATCGGATCGGGAAAGAAAAAGGCTACGGAGAAACAGTTGTAATACGTGATAGAACGCCGTTTCAACGTCAGCTATTGACCTTCGTGAACGATTTCGTTAACGGTGTCCGTTCCAAGTTTCCTGTGTGCTGTGTATTCAATTTCTGCATTGATAGCCTTCTAGGCAGACCTTCAGCACAGGTACGATGGAACGACAACACGGAACATGTAGAATGCTTCGTACATGCTAGAACACGCACCAAAAAGGCCATACCGCTAGATCTATATTAAATATCGTAAGACTTAATACATCATAGCCCTCTCACCTTTTTTCTATTCCAGTCTTGCGGGATTGTGACGGATATATCGCACGGACAACCGTTGACTATAGCATCATAAATTAATAATTACGGTGTGGTATGCGTGCAACGATTCAAGCTTCTTTCGGCATAACCGACACGATTCAAGCTCCGTTCATCAACACACAAGACTAGCACATAGGGGCATCCATGTGCACACGCTGTCACCGAAAAGAAACGTTCAAGCTCCGATTGACAAAACAAGACAACGTCGAAACGCATCTACCCCGATGGGTCTAAAAGTTCCCCGAATTTCCCAGTACCTACTTCCGAATTATAGTATCTAGGCAATGTTCTAGTTTTCTGTTGGGATGAGGTCTTGAACATTTAGTTTCCTCTTGCGGGAAGTATATGCCGTTCTTTCTCCTTCTCGGAGTGTCGCTTGCGGTGCGTAGATGCTCGGTTGGCGGGGTAGAGCTTTGTTCCATAAAGGCTTAATTCGCCCCGTGATTAATCGTTGTATGTAAACAATCGGGAGAATGGAGGATAACCTATTGATGAAACAAAGGTATTGGATGTCTGTTGTTTTGGCTTCGCTTTGCCTCGGCAGCTTGTTTGCGTTGACGCACACTTATTCCGCGGGCCTACCCGTGTATGACCCTTGGGCGGACATCAACGATGACGGATGGGTTAACGCCAAAGACGCGATTGTCTTAGGCAACGCGTTTAGCTCTTCAGGAACACCGTTGGAGAAAGCCTCGATAACATTCGACAGCGGATGGATAAACATAACGGACAAGTGCGAACAGAACATTGTTATAACGCATGGGCTGAACAGCACAGACCTAATCGTAGACATCACTGGAAAAACAGCACTTGACGGAGGAGTTCATCAAAAGCATCTCGGTTTAACATGTCACACATCAGGATGGAGCAAAACCTACGGTGGAACAGGTTCAGAAACGGGATGGGACTTGGTTGAGACCAGCGATGGCGGATATGCAGTTGCAGGCGAAAATGGTGGTGCATTTTGGCTTGTTAAGACTGACGCTTGGGGCAACGAGCAGTGGAATAAGAGAATCGAAGCACCACCTTATGCTCAAGCTCAAGCGCTGATTCAGACAAGCGACGGAGGCTATGCCCTAGCTGGCGCGATTAACAATGGCTGGGACGGTTGGGTTGTGAAGACAGATGCTAATGGCAATGCACTGTGGAACAGAACATATGGCGAAGAAGGGGAATGGGACGCGCTTTTGGACATTATTCAGACTGGTGACGGTGGATATGCATTAACAGGCTTTCTTGCAGAAGATTTTTGCCTCATCAAGATTGACGGCGATGGTTACACCCAGTGGAGCAGAAGATACGAAAAAGCAGACTGGTCTAGTGCAAATTCGTTGATTCAGACAAGCGACGGAGGCTATGCGTTAGCGGGCGAAGCGTACTACTCTAGCCATTGCGAAGCTTGGCTGGTTAAGACTGACAACGAAGGGAACGCACAATGGAATATGACCTACGGAGAATTGGCGCCAGAGATTGATGGGTTCGCCGACTTAGTCCAGACTGCTGATGGAGGCTATGCACTGGCAGGCCGTACAGCTTCTTTCGGGGCAGGCGGAACCGATTATTGGCTTGTCAAGACCAATGCTGACGGGGTCTTGCAGTGGAACAGAACATATGGAGGAATGGAGGATGAGTGTGCTATGAGCATAGTCAATACGTATGAAGGCGGCTACGTGCTAGCGGGCAGGACAGCGTCTTTCGGAGCGGGCGAAGATTTCTGGCTAGTCAAAACTGACTCTGCAGGAAACGCTCAGTGGAGCAAATCGTTCGGAGGAACAAACAATGATTATGCATGGTCGGCAATTCAGACAAGTGATGGGGGCTACGTACTAACAGGCTCTACAGAGTCATTTGGTGCTGGAAGCCGCGACCTTTGGCTTGTGAAAACCGAGTTCGAGTCTGGTTTAGCTTGGATTGATTCCGCAGCTGACACAATAACCCTGTACAGAGGCGCAACCGACGCTTACTGGAACTACGTGCGCGTGCGCATCTGGCAGCCAAAACAATAAACATAACATCCTCAACCCTTTTTCTTTCCCAAGAACAGATACACCTTTTTGTCTCTCTGAATGGCGCGCGAACACCAAAAGAACCACGCATCTAACCACATCTACCCCGATGGGTCTAAAAGTTCCCCGAATTTCCCAGTACCTAACCCCCCTCTTTCGTATAGGTGATACAAGGTTTAGTTCTCTGTCTAGGAATCCTTAACGACAACAACTCGCGATATAGGCGTTTGGACACTAGGCAAAAAGGGAACTATTGTTTTTGCTCATCTTTTGTGTGACCTGCGGCTATCTGAATCGCTTCATGTGGAAAACCATCTCGACCTGATGGAAGAGAACATTCACCATCTTCCAGACAATAGGTTTTTCCTTTTACAACTTTATACCCTAATTCCTTGATTTCGGTATTGGCTTTCGCCATTTTAAACAAATTTGCAGACATTATTTGATGGTCAAGCTCGCCCTTGTTCAGGTGATATAAGTCTCCAGTGTAGCAATAGGGAACATGAAGCACTATATCAAACCGTTCTTTCAATGCTCCTATTTTCTTGGGATTCGTAGTTCCACACTCAATCGCAATGGTGGCCTTTCCGATTGTAGCTAATACGTCTACCTTACCAATCCCTTCAGCATAAGCTTCCGTCTCTAGCAAGAAGTCTCCTCCCGAATTGTGGCCTATTTCTCTCATCAACTCACACATTTCCGACTTGAGAAATGCATGAGAGAAACCTTCATTCTTACCTTTCAAGTCGTTAATCGCTTCCAGTCTTCTTCTTTCCATAAGGTAGTAGTCAATGCATCTCCTGCATCTTGGAGTCATCCTCATCCATTCCCTTTAAGGCAAATGGCTCTGTCTGCTGTTTTAACCTTTTGTTGAACCTTTGCCTTTGGGTTTTGGTTAGGGTGTGTTGGGAACAATCGGTTACGTACTTAGATTAGAAAAGAAAATACCTCAAACTCCACCACCATAAGCCTAGGTTCCGCAAAACCAAAAACTGAAAACTCTTTACGAAGAACACGTCGAAAGCGTAGAACAGAAAAACGCCAAATCTTAACATAAATCAATGAGAAACGGTATGTTTTGAGGGATTTGGGAATACCTATTTCTCGAAAATCTCCTTTATTTTTTTCATACCTCTCTCGTTGCTCTCATCGATGTCTTTGCCGACCCACAATTTGTCGATGATCTTGCCAAGAATCGAGTAGGGCAAATCATAGTCCATTTCAAATGTCAGTTTAGTTCCGTCCTTGATGGGACTGAAAGTCATTGAACTGGTCATTGTCACTTGCCCACCAGTAGAGTGCCAAGCAATCTTTTCATTTTCTTTCCACTCTGAGACCTCACTATTCCATACGGCGTTTACGCCCCCTGCCTTAGCGACTACATGGGCGGCTGCACCTAATCCATCCTTGACTTCAGAAGTGTGCTCAACCTTCTTAATTATGTCAAACCATTCTGGAACTCTATCCCAAAAAACTATCGCCCATATTTTCTCAGGTTGAGCCTTGATTTCAATTGACCTCTCTATTCTCCCCAAAAAAATCATCTACCTTTCATCAATTCTAACTATCTCTTCTTTTGGCATTTAACAGTTACTCAGCTATAGCTTTTCCGTTTTTCGACCGAGACAAAAGTCTAAAGAAGAACATAAGAGCGCGTGCCAGAACGAAAATGACGTATCATGTCTATGTCGTGAAGTTGAGAATAAGGAAATACACAAAACTCTTATTGGTCTCTTGTAGCAAAGTGCATTACTGTTCGTTATGTCTGAATCGGAAATTGAGACTCTGCTGGAGTATCCCAACGAGGAAAGATATCTTGAATTCAAGAGGAGCATATACTGGGAAGGAGACATTCGAGCAAAGATAACGAAGTCAATAATGGCATTGGCCAATTTGAGAGATGGCGGATGGATCATAATAGGAAAAGAAGAACAAAAAGACAGATCGTTTAGGTCTGTTGGAATGTTGCAAAGTGACTATGATAGTTTTGACCCTGACAATGTTAAAGCTTTCGTGTATGGGCAGGCACAGCCACCAGCAATTTTTGAAGTTATTAGGAAGGAATATGACAATAAGAAATTCATTCTCATAAAAGTGAAGGAATTCGATGATACCCCAATAATTTGTAAGAAGGGGTATGATGATATTCTTCATGCGGGCAAACTCTATGTAAGGTCTAAGGGCAAGCCTGAGAGTATCGAAGTGCCGAGTGACGCAGAAATGCGTGAAGTCATCGAGGTCGCAATTGACAAGGGAGTGAGCAAATTCGTTCAAAGACTTCAACGAACAGGAATATGGGCTCCCAAAGAAAGAGAGTTATCAACGAGTGATGATGAAGAAGAATTCAAGAAACAACGAGCAGATCTATCATGACTGAGACTATTCCTACGGTCAAAGAAACAGTCGACAAAATAAAGTCACAGGGCTTTTGGGAGGTTATTGTTCGACCTTCTAAGTTCGACAAAGACCATATTAAATCTCTAAGAGAATGCGTTGAGCTGGTTCAGGAAAACAAAGTAATGCTACGCGGTTGGGATTATCCACATATCAGTAGCAAATACGGCATCAAGAGTGGGACAGATTGGATTGAGAATCTAACTAATTGGGCCGAGCATAATGAATATTGGCGAATGTATAGAAGTGGTCAATTCCTTCATCTTTTTAGCCTAAGAGAAGACTGGTGGGGCGAAGTTAGGATATTCTTTTCACAACAATCATATACAACACCAGGTTATGCTCTTGAAATCATATGCACTTTATATACACTTACCGAAATCTATGAATTTGTAGCAAGACTTGCAAAAAGAAAAGTATTTGACGATTTTCTCAAAGTCTCGATTACGCTTAATGGAACGAAGAACCGAAGACTAGTTACGTCGGATATGGATAGAAGTTTGAATGACAACTACGTTTGTGCCATTGACAGCATACCAATTAGCAGAATGGCTAATGTTGAGGAGATAATTGGGAAAAGCAATGAATTTGCCCTTGATGACACTGTAAGCGTCTTCGAACACTTCAACTGGTTCAATGTTCCTCGAAAGTCATTCAAAGAAAAGCAAGATAAGTTCATGGAAGGAAACCTTTAGCGCGCGCTCTTTTTTCTGTTTTGTGTGTTCTCTGATTGCCCATTCTTACGCTCATATTTCTGGCTATCGGCTTTTCCGTCGTGGACATTATCTCATGAATGCCTTCACTTTTAGTGCGCTACCTATTAACACTATAATTCCAATGATTAATGTGCCCACACCTATGTATGAAGAATAAGAGGGTAACAGCGTTTTGATGGCTTCTCTATAGTCGGTGGCTTCTACGCAATCACTTCCAATCCAGTAGCGTGTCAATGTTACGGCGAAATTTTCTCGGAATGTTTGCCTAAAATCGAAGATGAAATGCCAGTTGCTATCATATGGCACTGTCCAGTTCCAGTCTTCTATATTTCCCCCTTGCGGATGCGAAACCGCATATTCGCTATGTGCTATTTTTCCATCCAGCATTGGATAGCCTGTATAGTTTGCTTCATCCACGATCGCAAAGAAGAGGGGGGAATTGGGTAATTGATTCTCTCCAGTTTCATAATAAATGTGTATTATATCCCCCGCTAAGGCGTTGCAATTATAATCTTGAAAGCCTCCAAGTTGGCCAAATCTGTGTGGCAACATCCCCATTGGTCCAAATACGGTTGACTTAGAAACGCCACTAATCTCTTTCGTATATGTAAAAGGCTCTAAATAGGTTATATTAAAAAAAGACAAATAAATCACAGCTACACCCGTAACAATTAGAATAAAAGATATTATTCCGACAATTCTCATTCCGTAGCACCACTATGTTACCTTAGTTCACGTATAAGATATTTATTTTATTACATGCCCGTCATCAACGTATTATAGATCGCTCATATCTCTGGTTGTTTGGTTTCTGTTCTGGATTGGTGAGCGTTAAGCGGGAAAGCCTATCGGGTTCTGTTCCATAGAAAGTAAATCTTCATATCGCCATGCTTGGCTTGGGATATTACGTTTTTCCATAACTAGCTGATATGAATCGTAGCTCTCGCGGTTGCGTTTCGGGTCGGCTGTAAGCAACTCTTTGAGCTTGGTTAAGTCCAGTTTCACAATTTTGGTTCTCCATCGTCCCTTTGCCATTTTGAGCGCTTCTATTTCGCGGGTCATCAGCGTATGTTTAATGTCTTGTCGGGTAGTTAGCTCGATTATGTCCCCGTTGAACATTTTCAAATAATCCTCGTAAAAATATCGCCATCCGTGCGCGCCTATGGCGGATTTATCACCTTTGAGAATGTAACGCTTTGAACGGAAAAACGCCAAGTCCCCTTTCCCTTTCACATCCATGCGGATCGGGATAGTGTGCTCTCCGTCTGTTACGTCGAAATACTTTCTCGTCATATCTGAATGGGTAAAGATGCTATCTGTGTCCATTGCGATTATCTCGCTAGGGCATCTATCGAATAATAGACTCATAACCAAGTGGCTATGTCCGAGCAAGACGTTATAAGCGAAAAAGTTGCTCGTTGTGGCCACTGGATGCGCTTGGCCTAATTTTCCGCTGGCGGCGTTCAACACGGCTTTAGTGAAGAGATTCATTTCTGTGGTCTGACGTTTCTCTATACGCTCGATTAAGAGCGCGGCGTACTTGCGGGTGTGTGCGTCTGGCGCTCGAAAAATCGGTTTCCATGCCCGTAAGACGTGTTCAACTTTGGCTTTCGATGCAGATAGGTCTAGCGTGTTGAATAATCCGTAGATCTGATTTCCGACAACATACACATTGTTTCGCGCTCGGAGGGGAAGACCCCATAAGTCGTTTTCCGTGCTGAACACGCCTTCGATCCAACCATAGCGCATGTCATTCAGGTCTTGACTGATGCTCAAATCGTGCGAATCACAGAGTTGGATGCCTTTTATGCGTAAACACTGGGTCGCCACCATTGAGCACGGATATAAACTCGAAACGTCGTTGTAGAGCACGTTTGGAGTGTACCCTGTCACGAATCCCTCACTCCTTCCTGCAAATGTTGAACGCTTAACTAAGGCTTCGACTGGCGATAGTTGGATTGGTCGGCCTTTCAGTCGCCTCGGTAAGCGAAAAACGTCTTTAACGATTGTGCCTGCACTGGCGTATTTTGATGGGTCGGCGTTGATGTTGATAAGCCATTCTGCGAATTTGCTTGTTATGATTGCATCGATTTCGGCATAGCGTAAGAACGCTTGACGCTCGCTTTCGGTCTGCCATTTTCGCAAGCCTAGCCATTCGGGTTTATTGAGCTTCGGGATTCCGAGATAGTCTCCGACTTGCGCCAAGTTTCTGAAGCCTAGAGATTTGGCCATGATGTGCGTGTCGAACACGTCGATCTTGGTGCTTCCATAAGTGATTCTGCCTACTGTTTGAGAACCGCGTTTGTGAATCTTGACGCATTTTCTTCCGAGCCACTCCTCGACCGAACCGAGATCGGGCAAGATGACAAATCCGTACAGCGTCTTGATGTGTCGGCGGTCGGCTAACCACGCCTTTAGCTGTTCGTCACTTTCCAGCACGACCGCACTGTCGCCATCGCTGAACTGTACGGTGTGGACATCTTCGGGTGCGTTGGTGCGACCGCTCGCTAGAAACTCGGAGTCGAACGCCCAGATGTTCGCCTCGCGGATGGGAAGTACCTTTTGGGTCGCCCCTATATCCATTATTAACAAAACCTCAAAAAATGGGAAATTGATGTTGAAGTGGCTTAGTTTGATGGTCAAAAGTGCGATTCTTTCTAACCAAAAAGTGCCTTATTTTGGTTGGAATGATTTCCTTCACGTCCGCATCTGAGACATGCCGTTGCACGTCGTATTTTCGGTATAGCGAATTATTATCACGGGCATTCATTTTGGAAGGTGACTTGCTAGAATGTCCATTATTCGGGTTATGGTTTCTATCAACATGTCTCTAGCAATTACGAGAATTACCTTGTCTTCGGCTAGTATGCACTTTTCTTTGTTTGAATGTAGGTTCCATAGTGTCTGTCGTTCATCGTATGATAAACTGTAAGGTGCTTCTGAAAGGTCTAAGGTTATCGTCACGAAGTCTCCTTCGGTTGTGTAAGAAAGGCTTATGTTCTGCGGGTTGTTGTTTGAGGTGAGAATATTGTTTCTATTGTTCATGTTTTTCACTTTGTACTCTGTTAGGTCGAACTCAGTATCACATTTTAGACATACCAGAAGTCTTGACATACACACCTGACTTATAATTCCCTGACATTTTGGACACTGCGGAACCATCCACTGCGTTAGTTTTTCTTGCACGTACCTATCTTGGAGTTTATATAACTCTGTTTTCAGTTCTTCGTAGTCTTCGGCGTGTCTTTTTGCTATACTCATTTTACTTCCTCACACTCGCCATATCAAAAAGGCATAACATTATATATATCTATTCATATACTAGTTTTGATATATATGCCTGTCAAAAAATGGAATGCTTCGTCTCCGACTGTTCGACGCGGTGTTCTTGCTTTCTTACTCCAAGAAGACGGTAGACCTAAGGGGTTCAATGAAATTCGTAGGTATGTGTCCGAAAACAAAATCTGTAGTGGGATCACTTTGTCGATTTACTTGAAAGACATGGAGAAATATCGGATTGTCAAGAGGGTTAAGGTTAAGGTTAAAGTTGGTAAGAAGGTTAAAGACTGTAAACATGAGAAGTACGTTGTTCGTCGTGCGCGCTCTAGAGAGACTGAGCGGGCTGAAAAGAAATTTGATTTTGATATGCGGCGGCTCCGAAAAGAAACGGATAGAATGATAAGAGAAACCGAAAAGAGGACTCTGTCTAAAGAGGACGCTTGCAAACTTATAGAATATGAATTGATGTCGTTTGAACGTCTGGAATTTCAGATTTTCGACATGTTTCTGAAGAGTGGTATTCCAGTAGAGGAGTTCTTAAGTTCAAAAATGTGGCACATTTCTGTTACAACCACGTTTGATTTGGAAATTCAGTTGATTTCTGCTTTTCATAAGAAGTATCCAGAACAAACCCTGAAAGTGCTTGAAAAGTTCCGAAATAAGCCTTAGGGATAAAGGCTTTTTCGCGATTCTATGCTCTCTTGGCAGCATCAATATGCTTCTTGAGTATTTCGTGCCTGTCATCACATGCATAAAGCAATTCATCGAGAGCGCCAACCTGTGCGTGCCCTCTCGAATAATATAGTATCGTGGTTACTCCTGCATCTTTGGCTGCTTCAATTGCAGGTACAAAATCGCTGTCGCCTGTTATTAGAATAGCAGCCTCAATTTGATGATCCCAACTCATGCGCACCAAGTCTACCGCAAGAAGAACATCTACTCTCTTCTGGACATAGTCATCCATTTTGGGAATGTAAATCAGTTTGCCGAGTCTGACTTCAAATCGCTTCAATCTCTTTAGATTGTAGACAAAACTATCCATTTGCGCATATCTTTCGCTTTGTGCTTGTGTTGGCGGGTCGCCTTGATAAGGCATACAAGTGTAATAATATGACCGTAGCCGTTGGTATCCAGTTTCTTTGCATAACTCGTCGGAAAATTTCTCGAAGCAAATAGGTGCTTTTGGAAAAACAAGTTTCCCGACTTTTGCGAAGTATCCTCCATCTATAAACACAGCGGCTCTGTCCATATCTACCACAATATAAAAAAGGTCTATATTTTACTATCGTCCTTTTCGAACGATAGGGCTCATATTCAACATTTGCAATGCAAGAACACGTATATAAATCTTTATAACATGCGCATAATATTCTGAATATTGATTCGTACTCAGTTAACAGTATCGGATTAAGGGTTAGATTCATTTTCGAGCCATAGGGATAAAGGATAGGCAATTTTTGGGCTTCTTTTTCGAATTGAAGCTCGAAGTGAAGCTTTAAAGGTAAGGCTTGAGTAGGCCGTTATGGAGAGTGAAACGAATGACACCAACAAAAGAAGAGATTGAACGATGTGCTAGAGAACTCTATGCTAAAGATTGTTATCGAAAAGGTGTTCCTGAACTGGCTGATGTAAATCCTGAACTTGGTGAGCTTAGAGAAAACGGATATCTCAATGTAGCAACATCGGAATTGATGAGAGATGAATCTAAGGCTGAGATTGCAGAATGGAAAGGCTATAATGAAAATTTAGAAAACTCTGATTTTCAGTTTGACGTCAAAGAAGGCATGGCCACGACAACTTTCATAAGCGGTAGTCGTGGAATCGGAAAATCAGATGTTGCTATGAAAATTGCAGATCAAGTAATGAGAGAGGGCATATTCGTAGTGGCGTTTGATCCATCTACTGATTGGGTTAAACGTAGCGGAATAACGGAATACTTGAAAGTCGATTCTCTTTCGGATTTGCCTATTCCAGAACATAGCGTGATTGTTGATACTTCCATGCTTACACCTATGAAACAGCAACAAACCGTAGAATGGTTCTGTAAGAAACTCTTTGAGTTTCAGCTACATTCGACAAAACGCTTCTATCTGGTGTTTGAAGAGGCGCAAATATTCTTTCCGTTGAACAGTCTGAGATCGTTAAAGACACAGAACACCATGCGCATCCTGACGACTGGCAGAAACTTTAATGTTTCATTGTGCGCAATTTCCCAGTTTGCAGCGACAATCGACAAGGAATTGGTGAAACACGCAGGACAAATCTTCTTAGGCTACGCTTCAGAAGCGAACACGTTAGCTTACTGGAGGGGAATCTTAGGCAAGAAAGCTGAAGACTTAAAAACGCTTCAGAATGGCGAATTTGTCTATTTCAACCGAAACAGAATAAACAAAATCCAGATCGAGCCTTACGAATGCGAAAACATCAAAACGGAAATTCCACAATCGTCTATTCGTCCAGAACCAAAACTAGCACAACCGATACAATCAAATCAGAGCGTAGGCATAGCACTAGCGAGACTCGGCATGATAGTGTGTTTCACGGTTCTGTTGCTTGGAGCGATGAGATGAGAAACGAAAAAGCCTATCGGCAAGGCTTCGTGTTGCCTTCACGTTGGAATGGTCTAGATACTAGAATTTCCTTCTTGTTATGCATATATTTAAAATACCGCATGCCATTTCCAGTAAGGCTAGGGGCTGTAGTCTAGGCAGGTATGACGACGGGCTCCAGAAAGTAGCAAAAGGGTTTGCTGACCAGAACGGGATGAAGAAGTTCTGGAGCTGTTAGAGAAACCCGTAGGAACAGCGCCGAAAGCACTGTCCCGGGTAAAGGTCGTCGGTTCAAATCCGGCCGGCCCCACCAAAAGCCTTCTTTTGACAAAATAGGGCGCTGTTCTTGAGTTAGAGGGAAAAGTTGCAGCAATAGTGCAGATTCTCGCAAGCTAATTGGGGTGTGGGAGGCCATGTTTCTGCTAGAAACTACTGTGCTCTGTTCTCCTGATTATTTCATTCTGCAGATCGACACCTAAATCGACGAAATAGTCACTGTATCCTGCAACTCTGACTATCAGGTCTCTGTATCTTTCAGGATGCTTTTGCGCGTCGCGCAACATAACAGAACTCACAACATTAAACTGGATATGATGCCCGTCCAGCTTGAAGAACGCTCGTATCAGTTGAGCCAACTTGTCAATACCTGTCTCATCAGCAAGAAGCTGAGGCGTAAACTTCTGATTAAGAAGCGTACCCCCTGTTTTGACATGATCGATCTTGGCTACTGATTTTACTACAGCCGTAGGCCCCTTGCGGTCAGCACCTTGGACTGGTGAAACCCCCTCAGAAAGAGGTTCTCCTGCTTTTCTCCCATCTGCAGTGGCCCCGACCACTTTCCCAAAATAAATGTGAACTGTCGTTGGCAATAAGTTGATTCTGTAGTGTCCACCCTTAGTGTTGGGTTTTCCATCTATCGCGCCGAAATAGGCTTCGAAGATTGCTTTCATAACGTGATCTGCGTAGTCCTCGTCATTTCCATACTTTGGTGTCTTGTTCAAGAGTCTCTGACGGAAATTTTCGCGTCCTTTGAAATCTGTCTCAAGAATCTTGAGCAACTCCTTCATCGTGACGTGCCTTTTGTCGAAGACATTGTATTTTATTGCGGTTAACGAATCTGTCGTTGTCCCGAGCCCAACACCTTGAATGTAGTTGGTATTGTACCTTGCTCCTCCATCATTGTAGTCTTTGCCCTTGGCGATACAATCAGAAATAAGAAGAGACAGAAAAGGCACTGGAAGACGTTCAGCGTACAACCGTTCAATGATATTGTTCCCCTTGATCTTGACGTCTACAAAGTAATCAAGCTGTTTATTGAATGCTTCAAGCAGTTCACCAAAAGAACCTAATTCGGCAGGATCTCCTGTTTCAAGTCCAATCTTCTTTCCCGTTCTTGTATCTAGACCATTGTTTAACGTGATTTCTAGGATCATGGGAATGTTGAAGTAGCCTGTGAGGATGTAGCTTTCTTTGCCGAAAGCTCCGGTTTCTACACATCCGCTAGCTCCTCCATTTCTAGCGTCTTCGACAAGTTTTCCCTGTCTCAGCAGTTCCTGGATTATTTCGTCCGTATTGAACACTGATGGTTGTCCGAAGCCTGTTCTTACGATTTCCACTGCTCTCTTCAGAAACCTATCTGGTGTTTTCTTGCTTATTTGAACCATAGAACTGGGCTGGGTCAGCCTCATTTCTTCTACAACATCCAGTATGAGGTACGAGAGCTCATTCACGGCGTCTGATCCATCAGCTTTGACTCCCCCTGTATTTATGAGCGCAAAGTCGGTGTAGGTGCAGCTTTCTTCTGCAGTAACCCCCACTTTGGGCGGTGCTGGTTGATTGTTGAACTTTATCCAAAATGCTTGAAGAAGCTCTTTTGCCTTTTCTTTTGTTAGAGTTCCGTCTGCAAGGCCTTTTTCATAGAAAGGATATAGATGCTGGTCGAGTCTACCGGGATTGAACGCGTCCCATGGATTGAGCTCTGTTATGACCCCGAGGTGAATGAACCAATAGTGCTGCAGAGCTTCCCAGAAATCTCTTGGTGCATGAGCTGGAACATACGTGCACACGTCAGCTATTCTTTCCAGCTCTCTTCGTCTTTTGATATTATTCTCCTTTTTCGCCAACCTTCTCGCTGAGTCTGCATGACGTTCAGCGAAATAGATCAACGCGTCTGCAGTGATCCTCATGGCCTTAAGCTCTTCCTCTTTGCTGTGTACGTCTGTGTCATCCAGAAAGTCGAGATCTTGGATTTGTCTGGCTATGTCTTTTTTAAAGTCAATCAAACCTTTGTTGTAGATTTTGTCGTCTAAGGTAGTATGCCCCGGGGCTCTTTGTTCCAAGAATTCTGTGAATACGCCGGCTTCATAAGCAGCTTTCCATTTATCTGACATTCTGCTGAATATGGCATCCCTTATTGACCTGCTTTTCCAGAAAGGAATGATTCTCTCTTTGTATACTTTCTTTGTTGTCTCGTCTACAGCATACGGAATTTTCTTTCTGGAGTCAAGAATCTTGAGGTCTTCTAGCGTATGGCAACATATCTCGGGATATGTTGGAGTTTCCTTTGGAGCTGAGCCTCTCTCACCGACGATTAATTCCCAATCATTTATGCAGATCTTCTTGTTCTCAAGCACATGCTTGAATGCAAGCGCTCTTTTCACAGGGATGGATACTCGATTAGCGATCTCGCTTTCATAAAATTCTGTTATGAGAATCGCTCTTTCTGGTGAAATGCGGGGTCTAGCAGTTATACTTTGTTTCCTTAATCTCCTGATTCTTTCCCGCATCTTATCCTCCTCCGATTCCTACTCTTAATCCGAAAGCCTCCATTTCTTCCTTCATCGACTTTATTCTTTGATTTGATGGAGGTTGGATTTTGCCTAGCTTGTAAGGTTTGCCTAGGTTCTTGTATTTCTCAATTCCTGCTTTATGGTAAGGAAGGAGGTTGACCTGCTGTATGTTGGGTAAAGAGCTTATGAACTCGGCTGTTCTCGTGACATTTTTGTCATCGTCATTGATACCGGGTATTATTGGAAAACTGATCACAACGCTGCTACCACCTTCTGCGAGTTTTTTTAGGTTTTTGAGGATTCGTTCATTGGAAGCACCAGTATATTTTCTGTGTTTTCTGCTGTCCATGGTTTTGATGTCATACAAGAAAAGGCCCACTTTGCCACGTATTCTGTCGATGATTTCGTATTGTGCGAACCCGCATGTGTCTACGGTGGTGTGAATTGCTCTTTCTTTACATTCGTTGAGAAGCGTGTTTAAGAAGTCAGGTTGTAGAAGTGGTTCTCCTCCTGAAAATGTTACTCCGCCCCCCGATTCCTCGTAGAAAACTCTGTCCTTCTCTATTTCCTCCAGAATCTCCTTCACACTCATCTGCTTTCCAGCAATCGAGAGAGCGTCGGATGAACACACACGACAGCAATTACCGCACAGAACACAGGCATCTCTATTCACAGATATAGACTGAGCCACCAGCGATATCGCTTCTCGTTGACAACTCGTCGAACATTCACCACAGCCAATACACCTGCTTTCCCTGTAAACCAGCTCAGGTTCTATATTCTGTCCTTCAGGGTTATGGCACCACCAACAACGTAGTGGGCATCCCTTAAAAAACACCGCAGTGCGGATTCCTGGTCCGTCATGGATAGAATACTTCCTAATGTCAAAGATTACACCATTTCTCATTGGTGCTGCCAACACCTGCAACTATTGTAGCGTTTGCTATAGCTTTTTCTTTGAGAAATCGTTCAGAAAGGATGCTTTGCATAATGGACAGAACTCAACGTAAGTCTAAACCTATACGGGCCACCAAAAACTCCTTTTGTCAAGATAAACCACTCTTAGAGTTATAAGAAAAATACCTGTGAAACGAACCATCTCTTGCTTGGCGTGCACTGCTGACCAAATACATACTGCGTGTTGAAATGAGAATTAGTTCGCCATCTTGATTACAGCAAGCTTTTCCACGTTACGAACGTCCTCGGCACTTCTAACTTCAAGTCTCACACCTCTGCCCTCAGCATACTTCTTTGCGTTGTCGATGACCTCCAGAACCGAAACAGGCAAATCGCTCTCATGTGCAACCTCCACGGCCTTCTCACCTAGGGCAAATGAGGCCATGAAGTAACCTTTACATGGGGTCATGTAGAGAATGGTTCGCTTCTCCCGCTTGAGTCGTAGTCCCCACCCCGTTTTCTTGCTGGCGAATCCCCATTCTATTGACGGAGGAGCAAACCTAGATGCTATGGGTCTTTTCAATTCGTTCCAGAATACAAATGTGCACCCGAGCGTTGCCGTTAGGTCATCATCCAGTGGCGGTTTCGACTTGTCGTCAAAGACGCTCAACGTCGCTCCTACCTCCTTGAATTTCTTGTTCGAATCAAAGTTAGCGCACGTCAGAACCGATTTGGTTTTTGTCTCGTGTAGATTTCAATCACATAGTTGTCAGGGTCACAGAATGACACAGCATAGTATCCTAGCTCAAATTGAGGATGTTCTTCACATGGGAACAGGGCTTCAAACCCGCTCTTCTTCATTTCTCTCTCTATATCATAAACAGCTTTCTTGTCCTGAACGAGGATCGCCAAATGATCAGCCACGACGAACTCTTCTCCAGTCGGAGCCTTACGCCTAACCCTTGGTTCCCGCAACTCGCCCACCCAAACCGAGAAAGTCTGGTTAGAGAATCCTACTCCATCTTCAGTGTCCATTATGACCTTGAAGCCAAGACCTCCGAACAAAGCCTCATAGAACTTCTTCGAATTGCTCAAATTAGCAACTTCAATTCCAACGTGACCAACAATTGCCTGAGCCTGCCTATCCGAAACCATAACGTCATGCCACGATAGCAATGCTCTGTTTTCTTGGCTAAATAAGTTTTCTGTGCTAATGAAGCTCGTGCCTGTACGGACATTGCAAGCACAGGTAAGGCTAGCCAAGAAATGATTTAAACATGATTGCCAGCTTCATAACAGAAACCGATCAACGACTGCTGTTCTGATGACGCACGTGGTTTTCTTTACCAGAAAGGACGTGTACATGAATTTCAGTACTGACACTGTTATTCTGATACTAAGCCTTCAGGGCACAGCTACTCCCCTGCTATTAGCTAGTCAAAAGTTGCGAGGAGAAAGAGGCAATTCGGTATAGTTACTACAATACTGAGAGCACGTTGTGTTGCGTATTTGATGCAGGAGATCTGCGACATTTCCAAGGCAAAACACTGTTGTATGATTATTGAATTGGGCTCTGGCGTTTCTGATGATTGTTCCTTGCATTCTCCTCCAGCCGACAATGCAGCTTTCTTAGGAGGTGATCCGGCCGCAGGTTCCCCTACGGCCACCTTGTTACGACTTTTCCCTCCTTACGAGACTTGGATTCGACGCAGCCAAGGAAGACCACGCCTCACCCAAAAGTCGCTCGGATGGAACGACGGGCGGTGTGTGCAAGGAGCAGGGACGTATTCACCGCGCGATGATGACACGCGATTACTAGGGATTCCATGTTCACGAGGGCGGGTTACAGCCCTCGATCCCAACTACGGCAGGTTTTCGGGATTGCCTTCCCCTTTCGGGGTCGGAACCCATTGTACCTACCATTGCAGCTCGCGTGTGGCCCGGGAGATTCGGGGCATACTGACCTGCCGTGGCCCGCTCCTTCCTCCATCTTATCGATGGCGGTCTCCCCAGTGTGCCCAGCACAAGGCTAGTAGCAACGGGGGATGCGGGTCTCGATCGTTGCCTGACTTAACAGGACACCTCACGGCACGAACTGGCGACGGCCATGCACCTCCTCTCAGCTCGTCTGGCAAGACCTTTAATCTGGCTTTCATCCT